>Ga0302349_1000030_pt1 | contig 357658 bp, 298 predicted proteins | sample PhyAR1_FD_202176 | JGI IMG/M metagenome (GOLD analysis project Ga0302349, IMG submission 202176) | Leaf surface microbial communities from alfalfa plants in UC Gill Tract Community Farm, Albany, California, United States - DLSL A.R1... | ecosystem: Host-associated > Plants > Phyllosphere >... | reverse complement strand
GCCTGGCGGCACTAGCGCGGTGGTCCCACCTGACCCCATGCCGAACTCAGAAGTGAAACGCCGTAGCGCCGATGGTAGTGTGGGGTCTCCCCATGCGAGAGTAGGGAACTGCCAGGCATCAAACAAGTGAAGAAGCCCATCCTGACGGATGGGCTTTTTTGCGTCTGTGCGAAATGGGGGACCGGTGGACATCCCGGGGTCACTGCGTTCGCCCGGGCTACAATGTGGTGCGAATGTAGCCCGGACGAGGCGTTCACGCCGACTCCGGGGAAGCTGGCATGTGTGCGGAATGCGGAACCGGTGAAATTCCCGGGGTCACTGCGTTCGCCCGGGCTACAATGTGGTGCGAACGTAGCCCGGACGAGGCGTTTACGCCGACTCCGGGGAAGCTCTCATATCCCACCCCCTACGCCATCTCCCCAATCGTTTTACGAAAACGTATCAACGCAATCGCAAAAAATACCCCACCAATCGCCAGCAGCGTTAAAAACTGCGGCCAGACAATGGCAAAATCAGCACCCCGATAAAGAATCGCCTGTGCCAGGCTAACAAAATGCGTTGTCGGCATGGTCTGCATAATATCCTGCACCAGCTGCGGCATACTCTCACGCGGCGTCGATCCCCCTGACAGCATCTGTAGCGGCAGTAGCACCAGAATCATCAATAACCCCATCTGCGGCATTGAACGTGCAACTGTCCCCATAAAAATGCCGATCGAGGTCGTAGCGAACAGGCTCAGAGCGACCCCCAACATAAATAACGGGATCGAACCTTCAATAGGCACCTGTAAAATACCCTGCACCATTAGCAGCAGTGACAACCCAGAAACCACCAACACCACCAGCCCCATTGACCACACTTTTGCCAGCATGATCTCAAACGGCGTGATCGGCATGACCAGCAGGTGCTCAACCGTGCCGTGCTCGCGCTCGCGGATCAACGCCGATCCGGTCAGCACGATCGCCAGCATCGTAATATTGTTGATGATCGCCATCACGGCGCCAAAACGCTCCTGCTCAAGATTAGGGTTAAAGCGCATCCGCACCGCCAGTTCTACCGGCAACATACTGTTATCCCGATAGCGAGCGACAAAACTGTTCACCTCGCCGGTGATAATATTCTGGATATAACTGTTGCCAGTGAACGCCTGGCTCATCCGGGTCGCATCCACGTTCACCTGTAAATCTGGCTGCCTTCCTGCCAGCACATCGCGCTGAAAATCAGGAGGAATATTGATAGCGAAGGTATAGCGCCCTGCATCTAAGCCTGCATCCATTTCATCGGCGGTAATCAGCTCTGGCTCCAGGAACCACGGGCGATAGAAGCCATTGATGATCCGTGAAGAAAGCTGTGATTTATCCATATCTGCAATAGCAATAGGCGCCAGATGCAGCGAGCCTGGCATCACCGTGGCAGAAGAATAAACCGACACCGTAAAGGCGAACACAATCAGCGTCAGCATCGCTTTATCGCCCAGCAGGCTGCGTAGCTCCTTCATTCCGAGGTTATAAATATTGCGTAATCCGCGCATTATGCCTCCTGTTTCTTCAGCAGCCAGACGGAAAGCCCCAGCACGAGTGGCACGGCAATCAGCAGTGGGATAAAGGAGATCCACAGATCGCTAAGCCCCAAGGCTTTTGAAAATGTTCCGCGGGCGATAGTCAGAAAATGGCTGGTTGGATAGATCTGGCCAATCCAGCGTCCCGGCCCTTCCAGCGAGGCGACCGGGTCGATCATCCCTGAGAACTGCGTTGCGGGAATCAGCGTAATGATCGCGGTACCGAAAATCGCGGCAATCTGGCTCTTCATAAAGGTGGAGATCAAAAGCCCCAGCCCGGTGGCAATCGTCACATACAGCAGCGCTGCCAGAGTAAGCGTCAGGAAACTGCCCTTATGCTGTACGCCAAAAACAAAGACCGATAGCGCGCACAGCAACAGGAAGTTAAACATTCCCAGAACGATGTACGGTATCTGCTTACCGAGCAAAAACTCGCTTCGGGTGGTTGGGGTAACGTACAGATTGATTATCGATCCGAGTTCTTTTTCTCGTACCACACTGAGCGCGCTGAGCATCGCCGGAATCATCATTAACAGCAGCGGGATCACCGCGGGGACAATCGCCGGGAGACTTTTCACGTCGGGGTTGTAGCGATAGCGTGTTTCGATAGACACCAGAGAGACATCGCCACCCGTGTTCGGCTGTTGCCCGGCCATCTCCTGAAGCCAGCCCAGATGCATCGCCTGCACATATCCCCGCACCGTTTCCGCGCGATTCGGCATCGCGCCGTCGACCCACACCCCAATTTGTACCGGCGTACCGCGGGCAATATCGCGGCCAAAATTCGGCGGAATTTCGATAGCCACCGCCAACTCACCGTTGCGCATCCGCCTGTCAAGTTCGTCGTAACTCGCAAGCGGTGACTGTTCGATAAAATAGCGCGATCCGGCAATGTTCTGCGTCCAGCGCTGGCTGCTGACGGTCTGATCTCTGTCGAGGACGGCGAAGCGCAGATCCTCAACGTCCATGCTGATCCCATATCCCATAATAAACATCAGGATCACCGTGCCGAGTAGCGCCAGCGTGGAGCGCACCGGATCGCGGCGCAACTCTAAGGCCTCGCGGCGGCTGTAGCTAAACAGGCGGCGCAGACTAAACGCCTGACGTGGCGGCTCAGCTTCAGCTTTGACGGGCGCCTCCGTCATCTCTGCTACCGGCGCCGGATCGGATGCTTCCTTAAGCCAGGCAATAAAAGCCTCCTCAAGGTTTGCCGCGCCGCGCTGCTTAACCAGCGCGGCCGGGGTGTCACTGGCAAGCACTTTGCCCGCATGCATCAGCGACATACGGTCACAGCGCTCGGCCTCATTCATAAAGTGGGTGGAGATAAAAATGGTCACCTTGTCCTGTCGCGCCAGGTCCACCATCAGTTGCCAGAACATATCGCGCGCAACCGGATCGACGCCGGAGGTCGGTTCGTCGAGGATCAACATTTCCGGGCGATGAATGACCGCGACGGCCAGCGACAGACGCTGGCGAATACCCAGCGGCAGCGCGCTTGGCAGGGTGTCTTCCACATCGCTTAGCATAAAGCGCTCGCTCATCTCAGCGACACGACCGGGGATTTCGGCATCCGGGATATGAAAAAGTCGGGCATGGAGTTCAAGATTCTGGCGCACGGTCAGTTCGCTATAGAGCGAAAACGCCTGTGACATATAGCCCACGCGGCGACGGGTTTCGATATCCTTAGGGTCGACCGGCTGTCCAAACAGCCACGCCTCACCTTCGCTTGCCGGAAGCAGCCCGGTGAGCATCTTCATGGTGGTGGATTTACCACAGCCGTTAGAACCAAGAAAACCAAAAATCTCACCGCGCGCAATGCGGAAATTAACGTGGTCGACCGCGACAAAATCACCAAAACGCATGGTCAGGCCGCGTGCTTCAATCGCAATCTCTTCTTCACGGGTATCGCGTGGAGGAATGACAACATCCTGATGCGCATTGCGCTGTGCTTCCGGCAGCAGAGCGATAAACGCCTGTTCCAGCGTCTGCGTTCCGGTCTGCGAGCGTAGCGTTTCAGCACTGCCCGTTGCTAACACTTCGCCATCGTTCATGGCGACCAGCCAATCGAAACGCTCGGCCTCTTCCATATAAGCTGTGGCAACTAATACGCTCATCTCCGGCTGACGCTGGCGAATGCTGTCGATTAACTCCCAGAACTGCGCCCTGGAGAGCGGATCCACCCCGGTAGTGGGTTCATCCAGGATCAACAATTGCGGATCGTGGATCAGGGCGCAGCACAGCCCAAGCTTTTGCTTCATCCCGCCGGAAAGTTTCCCGGCAGGGCGATCGCGGAACGGTGCCAGCCCGGTACTTTGCAGCAGAGAATCGATCCGGCTTTCGCGCGCGCTTTTATCATGCCCAAACAGCCGCGCAAAGAAATCGACGTTCTCATACACTGACAGCGTGTGGTAGAGGTTCTTGCCCAGGCCCTGCGGCATCCAGGCGATTTTTGGGCACACATCCCGGCGGTGGCGGGCGTCTCGCATATCTCCGCCAAGCACCATAACATTCCCTTGCTCAATCACCCGCGCACCGGCAATCAGCGACAACAGGCTGGATTTGCCGACTCCGTCCGGGCCAATCAGCCCTACCATGCGACGTGAGGGGATAGTCAGCGTAATATCACGCAGCGCGGCGGTTGCGCCAAAATGCTGGCTAACGTGTTCCAGCCGGGCGACGGCGGGGTGAATATCCTGTTTCATTTCGGCAGCCTTACCGCAAGCTCTGCGGGCCACGGCTGCTGATTATCCAGCCTGACATAGGCCATACCCGGCAGGCCGGTTTTCACGTATTCAAGATGCTTTTCCAGCAGTTCCGGCGGAATGCGCACCTTCACGCGGAACATCAGCTTGAGCCGCTCATCGCTGGTTTCGACGGTTTTCGGCGTAAACTGCGCGACGCTTGCGACAAAGCTGATGTTAGCGGGGATCACGAGGTTCGGCGCGGCATCAAGAACAATGCGCGCTTCGCTGCCAATTGCCAGCAGGCCCGCTTGTTCGGTTGGCAGGAAGAAAGTCATATAGACGTCGGCCAGGTCGACCATATTCAGCACCCGGCCACCGGCGGCGAGCACTTCGCCCGGTTCGGCCACGCGATACTGAACTCGCCCGTCACGTGGAGCTTTTAGCGTGCTGTCATCGATATCGGCGAGGATACGCCGTTCGGTCGCCTCGGCGGCCTCCACCCGGGTTTGGGCCTGGATAATACTGGTGCGAGCCGCTTCAATCGCGGCTTTGGCGGCAGAGACCTGCGCCCGAGCGGATTCAAGGGCGGCGCGACCGCTTTCGGCGGCGGCACGATCGTCATCTAATTGCTGGGCGGAAACGGCTCCACGCTGTGACAACGTGCTGGAGCGGGCGTGACGTTTAGAGGTTGAGTTCAGCTCGGCCTGGCGCTGCTTCACCACCGACTCGGTGGCGCGCATTTCGCTCTGGCGCTGTTCCAGCAATGCCCTCGCGGCAGCCACGGCACTTTGCGCTTCCTTGATCTGTGCGGCGGCTTCCAGACGCTGTTCATTCAGCACGCGGGTGTCCATTTGTGCCAGAACATCGCCCTGACGAACGAACTGTCCTTCGCTGACCAGAATACGCTCGATGCGACCGGCAGTTTTGGTCGCGATATCCACTTCGGTGGCTTCAATTCTGCCGTTACTGCTGGCAAATCCGTCGGGCAATCCTGGTGGACGCAACATCCACCATGCGACGGCGGCAATCACGATTGCCAGCCCGACGAGATACCACGCCCAATGCCGTTTGATTTTGTCCATACGCTACCCGCTTTGTTCCCTGTTGCTGAGTGGCGCGCGTTTCGTCTTAAAAAGTGGGAAGGATGCTGTGAAAAGTGCTACTCATGTGGTCATCATCAGCAATCCTGGCCGGAAATGAAACACGCATATATATAGCTACCGTCAATGTCATACTAACACCGACCGGCTTTATGTCCATACTTGTAACAGGGTCTTGCAAGCGCATTAACACAAAACATCAAAACAACGGAAAAGGCATTCAGTTGGTGAATGCCTGCATAGTTCAGAACAATACCGGGAGCCCCAGTCCACGTTTGACCGCATGCAGCGTCTGCTGCGTTAACGAATGTGCACGTTCGCTACCCTCGCGCAGTATTGCCATTAATTGACCTTTATCCTGAATAAAGGTGGCGCGCCGTTCGCGAATTGGTGCCAACAGTTCCTGTAAACACGCCTCGAGGACGTTCTTACACTGCCGGTCGCCCAGCCCGCCGCGCTGGTAGTGCGCTTTCATTTCCGCGACCAGAGTTTTGTCGGGATGGAAGGCGTCGAGATAGGTGAAGACGACGTTGCCTTCAATCTGCCCCGGGTCGGCTACGCGCAGGTGATTTGGGTCGGTATACATGGCGCTCACCGCCTGATGAATTTCCGCTTCGCTGGCGGAAAGCGTCAGCGTATTGCCCAATGACTTCGACATTTTTGCGCCGCCGTCGATCCCCGGCAGACGGCTGACGTCGCTAAGCTGCGCCTTACAATGGCGCAACACCGGCGTGCTCGTCAGGCTATTCATTTTGTGCACGATCTCATTGGTTTGCTCGATCATCGGCAGCTGATCATCACCGACCGGCACCAGATCGGCATTAAAGGCGGTAATATCCGCGGCCTGGCTTATCGGATACACCATAAAGCCCACCGGCAACGCGCGGGAAAATCCTTTCTGCGCAATCTCATTTTTGACCGTTGGGTTCCGTTCGACGCGGGCGACGGTGACAATATTCATATACAGCGCCGTCAGTTCCGCCAGCGCGGGCAGGGCGGATTGCAGGCAGATCGTGGTGCGGCTTGGGTCGATACCGACGGCGAGATAGTCGGCCATCACTTCCAGAATGTTATGGCTGATTTTTTGCGGATTACTGCCGTTATCTGTCAGCCCCTGCAGATCGGCGATCAGGATAAACTGTTGATGTTCTTGCTGAAGCTGTACGCGCTGGCGCAGGGAACCGACAAAGTGGCCGAGATGCAGCTGCCCGGTAGGACGATCGCCGGTCAGAATAGTATGGGTGGTGTTCATCAATGACTCCTTGTAATGCACTGAGCCGAAAGACGCCACTGAGAAACAACAAAGCCGCCTTTCGGCGGCTTTGAAAAAAGAGGTAACGTTAACCCTGCCGCCTGTTAATCAGGCAGCCACCAACGATTGGAGCGGTGGACGGTCACGTTTATGTTCATCTTTTTATCCTGCCACTAAAGTGCTCATCCTGTCTACCGATAAAAAAGACTCAGCGATTCCGCGCAAAAAATACGCTTAACGACGGGGCAGTCATCTTTTATGTTGAGTGATTTTTTTGAAATTTACTCAACAATACCAACGAGTTGCTTTACATCATTTCATGCGTTTCTAGAATGAATACACGCCTCATTCATCGTTCACTTAATAAACCGACGATCCGTATGAAAAAGACATTACTCGTGACAGTACTCTTTTGTAGCCTGCTGACGGCGGGTATCACGATCGTTTTTATCGTCCATGAAACCTTCCCTGATACCACTTCAGCCTGCCGCCCGGATTTTTCGCGTAAAGCGCTATTACGCGTGAAGGATGACTATTTACGCGGCCGTTTTCCCCATTGGTATCGTGAGAAAAGTACGCTGGGCACCATGACGCCTGAATTAATTTTCGGCGAAGTTACCATTGAAGATGATGATTATCGCGTGCCGTTTGTGGCTAAAGGGCCAATAAAAACGCTGTCGCGCATTGGCTTCGTTGACTGTGTCTCGATGGACGTGGAATACCTCGCTGCAAAATAGGGACATTGTACAATCCATGCGGTTTAGCCCGTTTGTTCCTTGATAGTTATCATGGTAAGTATTATCGTAGTGATACGACAAAAACGGAGACTGCCATGACTGAAGAAGAACTGTTTGCCCGCCGCCCAATGGGAATGCGCATGGCGATGGTTGTACGCCAATGGCGCTCCATTATCGACAATGCGATCACCGACACCGGTCTTACGCAGTCCAGCTGGACGGTGCTGATGCAGCTTAATGAACTGGGCGATAACGTTTCAGTCAGTGAACTGGCGGAGATGCAGGGCATTGAACTGCCGCCGCTGATGCGAACGTTGACGCTGCTGGAGCAACGGGGCTATCTGTTGCGCACGGTATCCCCTTATGACAAGCGCATTCGCCTGCTGGCGCTTACCGACGAAGGTCGGGCGGTGCTCCAGACCCTGACTCAGGTGATTGAAGCCTTCCAGACCCAGGTCTCCAATGGCATCCCCGCCGACGAGTTTGCGAAGTTTAGCGACACCCTGAATCACATTGCCTGCAATCTGCGGATTATCCGCGACGAGAATAACAAAACCGAATAACACCATGATGACGCCAGAACAAAAATTTGCCCGCTGGGTAAGGGTCAGTATTGCCTCTTTCCTGCTGATGTTTGTCTATTTCATCGTTGCCGACATCTGGATCCCGCTCACGCCGGACTCCACGGTGATGCGCGTCGTGACGCCGATTTCGTCACGCGTGTCCGGCTACGTGTCGAAGGTCTACGTGCATAACAATAGCCAGGTTAAGAAAGGCGACCTGCTGTATGAACTCGACCCGACGCCGTTCCAGAATAAAGTTGATGCCGCAACGCTGGCGCTGGCTCAGGCGAAGTTAAGCAATCAGCAGCTTGATGCGCAAATATCGGCGGCGCAGGCGAACCTGAAAACCGCCCAGCTGACCGCGCATAACGACCGGGTTACTTACGATCGCTACCAGCGATTAAGCAGTATGCAAAACGTCTCCCAGGCGGATCTCGATAAAGTGCGCACCACCTGGCAGACCAGCGAACAATCGGTGGCGGCGCTGCATGCCTCGATTCATAACCTGCAAATTCAACGCGGTGAGCGCGATGACAATCGCAACGTCACGCTCCAGCAGCAGCAAACGGCACTCCAGGAAGCCCAGTTAAACCTCGGTTGGACAAAAATTCGCGCCGAAGCGGATGGCACCGTCAGCAATCTGCAACTCAGTCCTGGCCTGTATGCGGCGGCGGGCAGCGCGGTGATGGCGGTGGTGAACCAGCAAACTGATATCGTGGCGGATTTCCGTGAAAAAAGCCTGCGCCACACCAAACAGGGCACCGATGCCGCAGTGGTATTTGACGCCTTCCCGGGGAAAGTCTTTGCGGCGAAAGTGACCAGCAGCGATGCCGGGATCCTGGCCGGTCAGGAAGCGGTAAATGGTCAACTGTCGCAGCCGGAACAATCCACCCGCTGGGTGCGTGACGCCCAGCGTATGCGTATTCACGTGGCCTTAAACGAACCGCTGGAGAAAACGCTGCCGACCGGCGCTCGCGCAACGGTACAGCTGTACAACAGCGAAGGCGCCTTTGCGCGCTTCTTCTCCGGCCTGCAAATTCACCTGATTAGCTGGCTGCACTATGTCTATTAACACCCTCGCGCAGGTCTTTACCCCTCACGGAAACATCGTCTACACGGCGAATGATTTCCGTCAGACCATGCGCATTTCTATCGCCGGGACGATCGCGTTGAGCATCTCGACGTTTTATGACACCCACTACGGCGTCTTTTTTGTGGTTTATCCGCTAATGCTGCTGTCTTTGGTGCCGGTGTTTAACCGCCACATCGCCAAACAGTTTATCTTTAGCGCCTCGCTGAACTGTCTCGAAATGGTGCTGATCATCGGCTATCTCAGCCAATGGCCGGTAATTATGACGATAGTTGTTTTTGCTCTGTATGTGATGCGATTTCGTTTTATGAGCAAAGGGCCGCTGTTTTTGTTCGGCTCAATGGGCGTGGTGTGCCAAAGCGTGATGCTCAACTTTATGAGCTACTCAACCGCAAACTGGCATACGCTGTTATTTTCCAATATCGAAGCCAGCATTATGGCTGTGGCATTGAGCGCGTTGCTGCACTATCTGATCCCGGATGTAGAACCACGTAAGCCGCAGCCGCTGATTGAAAAAGACGATGCTCGCGTGCGCCATGAATCGCTGCTTTCCGGCACGGTGGCGACGATCATCTTTGTCATTTTCCAGGTCAGCGATCTCAGCGACTCGCTCTCTGCGTTGATGGCCGGGATCCTGATCCTCTTCCCGATGCACTATCGCGGCGCGGTGATTAGCTCAATCTGGCGCGTCGCGGGCGTGGTACTAGCCTGCCTGTATATTCTGGTGGTACAGCTGATCCTCTACGATCACAGTAGCCACATGCTGTTGATGATGCCGCTTATCGGCCTCGGGCTGGCGTTCAGCGCCCGGCTGCACGTGATGGAAAAGGTCGGGGCGGGCGTGGGCTTTGCCAGTATCACCACTATCGGCATTATGTTCGGCCAGAATCTTCAGCCGGACGGTGACCTGGTGTTCAGCGATCTCTACCGTGCGACCTCCGTCACCGTCTCGTTGCTGGCGACCCTGACGATGGTGTTTATCCTCCATCGGCTGCTTAACTGTTTTGCCCCAACGCGCTTTATTGTGAAGTAGCGCACTTCAGGACGCTGATTGTTCTCCCTCATCTGTGCTTACAATAGCCGCTCGCCGTGGTGGCGTGAGGGAGAAGACGATGTGGAAAACGCGTGCGCTGGAACTGAATAATCAAGAGTTCTGGAATTGGGATAAAGCCTGTGAGCTGGTGCAATGGGCAGCCCGCCATGATTTTAATACCGTGATTGTCGGGCAGGTCGACCTGTTCGACAAGCTGGTTTCGCCCAAAGGCTACACGCCACACCAGTACAACGACCGTCTCTCCAGCCAGCAGCGCGCCCGCTGCGTCTACCTCAATCGCCTTGCCGGTTACTGCCACAAGCAGGGACTGCGTTTTTACCTCCAGGCTAAAGAACTGAGCTTCCCGGCAGACCTGCTGGCGGCGCACCCGCAACTGATTGATAAAGATGGCAGCATCCGTTTCGACGTTGAATTCTGGTGTCAGTATCTGGCGGATAAGCTCACCTTGCTGTGCCAGCAAATTCCGGCCATAAGCGGGCTGCTGGTGGCGCTCTCCAACACCGACGGCCTGCTGCCTGTTTCGCGTCCGAACTGGGAGTTGACCGGGCAGGATGACCCGACGCCGCATATCGACCCTCGCAGCCTGTCGCGCTACACCCAATGCTTTAGCGCCATGGCGCGGGCGGTGATGCGGGAAAATAAACACCTGGTGCTGCGCGCCTTCCCGGCGGGCAATCACGATATCAGCAACGTGATGGAGGCGATTCGCACGTTGCCGGAAAGCGTCTCGGTGTCCATCAAACTCACCCCAGAACGCTTCTGGCCAACTTTCCCCAATAATCCGGCGCTGGTCGATGTCGAAGATCGCGATGTGTGGGTGGAGCTGGATCTGGTGGGGGAAGAGGTGGGTTGGGGCGTACTGCCGTTCCCGCGTATTGATGAGCTCCAGGGGCGTTTGCTGTGGTGTCGAGGCAACTCCGCCATCACCGGCGCGGTGTGCAAAACCAGCTGGGAAGGCGTCGATAACCACTGGGTTATCGGTACGCTGAGCGAATGTAATCTGGTGGCCTGTAGCCAGATTCTGTCGCGGGAAGATGAACATCTGAGCGTTGCCACGCTGCTCACACACTGGCTGGATGAATGCTACGGCTGGCGTCCCGACGCCGCAACGTTTGACGAATTCCAGGCGCTATTGAGCCAGGCCGGGCAGGTGCTGTATCAAGCGATCTACGTGCGCGACCACGTTTTCCATCGCCACAGCCAGGTGCCGGAAAGCTACGGTCAGGCGGTGTGGAGCCTGTATGGGCAACTCAATCGCAACCACTGGCTGCCGGGTTCCGAACGCGACATTTTTTTCAGCGCCAACGACGTGGACGTTTCCGGCCGTAACCTCTCGCTGATTGCCGAAGAGAAAGACCGCGCCTGGCAGGCGGCCCTTGCCCTGCGCGAGCAGGCGCTGGCGTTTGCCGAACGCGCCGCATTTCCTTTCTCGCTGCACCGCCGCTGGCAGGAAGAGTGGCAGGGTTTTGACCTCTACTGCCTGCTGTTCCGCCACGCGCAAAAAGCCTTCTTCACCCTGCATTTTGCACGGCTTGTGGAAAACAGCTGGAGCATGCGCGAGATTTGCCAGGTCAATCTTCAGGAGCTGTACCGCTGCGCTTCTGAGATGGACAGCTTCTGCGCCCAGCACCCGGACGCCTCGCCGGGGCTGCACGTTTTGTTCGACCCCACCCGCGTACGCATGCTCGCCGACAGCCTGACTCACGAGCTGGCGCAGCTTAAAGCGTGACGTCTATCACATTCGATAACGACGCTCAGGCCGGGAAACGTGAGTTTTCCCGGCCGGGAGAGTGAAGTGCAATATTGTGACGTGATCGTCATCACGTTTTAATCTCCCATCGGAAGCAGAGTGTGAATGACCGGGCAGTTCCGTAAAGCCATCCCTTCTTGCTCGTAGCGTGCTTAAGCGCCTTTCCAGAAAATATCGCCCATATACAAAGCAGTCATTGAGGAAAGTCACATGAGGCTGGTAGCGGGCGACGCGCTGACGCGTTTTACGGTTTCGGCACCCCACAACGAGCGGTTTGCCGAGTTTTTCACAGGTGAAGCGGTAGACGCGGAGATGGATTATCACTTTGCCAACGGCAAAGGCCCGGCGCAGGACTCTTTCTGTCGGCGCATTTTCCGCCGTGATGCCGCAAAGCGCACGGTTGTGCCGGAACGTGCCTTACCCCCGGCGATGGTCACCTACACCGGTGCGGGCGACACCGTGACCTTTTCCGGCGTGCAGACGGTGGCAACCCACGCTCAACGCTGGTTACGTGTGACGCTACATGCGTCCAGCGCGGGCGATTATCCGTTCGAGATTGCCACCTGCGGCGGCGTGCGCTTATGGTGCAATGGCGTACAGGCCGCCTGTTTCACGCCGTTCACGCGCAATACGCCGCAAACCTCGGCGATTAAGATTGCGCTAAAGGCCGGAGACAACGCGCTGCTGGTTCACCTTGATGAACTGTTTGAACGCGATACCATTTTTTCCTTCCGCATGATTTACCTTGGCGATATCCCGCTGGAAGCCACGCTGCCAGACCTCAAGGATAGCGATATTGATGCGCTCCAGGCGTTTTTGGATTCGCTTCCGGCAACGGTGACCGCTGCGCATCAGCAGCTTTCGCTCTCGTGCCTGGCCGACGTCAGTCTGAAGCTGTGCGGGGCCGTCTACAGCCTCGGCAATGACTGTATTAAGACCTGTCCGCTGGATTTCGGCATGCTAATGACCGGTAAAAACGGCCTGAAGCTCCCACTCCCGGCAAGCCTTGGCATGGGCCACTACCGCCTTGAACTCACCGCCACCCGCGGGGCGGTGACCATGAGCCGAAGTCTGAGTATCACCATCATGGAGGCTTTGCCTGGCGGCGAGGGCGTGCTGGAAATCCGCAAGCGTGAGGCGCTCAGCTATATCGCTCAACACGGCGTACCGCGCACCGGGCGTTTGCTGGCGATGCTGCATACGGACCGCGGCGGCCCGCAGGCTCAGGAACTGTTAATCAGTACTCTCCAGCGCATCAGTGCGCGCCAGGATTGCTCGGATTTCTCAATGGTGCCGCTCTTGTGGATCTGGCATGACTTCCACGGCGAACACTTCTCGACGGTGCTGTGGAAACGCGTGCGCTCGGCCATCGTCGGCTACCGCTACTGGTACGACGAACTGGGCAACGATGTGATGTGGTACTGGAGCGAGAATCACGCGTTGTGTTTCCATACCGCCCAGTATCTCGCAGGCCAGATGTTCCCGGATGCGCTGTTTACCGCCTCGGGGCGTCGTGGCCGCGAGCAGCAGACCATCGCCACCCAGCGTTTGCAGCGCTGGTTCGACGCCGTAGAACAGCAAGGGTTTGTGGAATGGAACTCCGCGCCGTACTACCCGGTGGACTATATCGGCCTGTTTGCGCTCTACCAGTTGGCCGATGATGCCTCCTTGCGCCAGCGCGCGCAGCGGCTTATCGATCGCCTGATGCAGACCAGTGCGCTGCATTACCAGTCCGGTATCGCCGCTGGCACCATGGGCCGCGTCTATGAAAAAGAGTTGCTGGCAAGCTCGCTGACCGAGCTTTCCGCCTTCGGTCATGTGGCCTGGGGCGGCGGACACCTTAACCGCAAGTGCGCCTCGCTGCCGTTCTTCTGCCTGGGCGACTACGTGCCGCCGGCAGAGTCCGTGCGCTACGCTCGCTTAACACACGGTACGCTAAACGCCCACTATTCGTGTGGTGGCGGCAATATTGTGGCGTGGAAGCAGCCCGCAGTCAGCCTCTCAAGCTGTGTGGATCACCATAGCGGCGAGCGTGGGCATCAGCAGCATCTGGTTGATGTGCAGTTTGCCGCACGTCCCGATGCCCGATTGTGGGTAAACCATCCGGGCGACGTCGCGCCGGGCAGCGAAGCGCGTCCCTCCTTCTGGGCAGGCAACGGCGTGTTGCCGCGCGTGATGCAGGTAGAAAATCAGGCGATGCTGCTGTGGCAACTGGACGAGCCCGAAGTGCTGGGCTGGACGCACCTGCATCTTCACGCTGAAGCCTTTGATGAAGTGCGCCCGCTGGCGCAGGGTGTGGTGGTACGGGCGGGTAACGCCTTTGCCGCCATGCTGTGCTCGCAGCCACTGACCGTCAATGGCGATGAAGTTCGTGCCGAAGGCCGCCGGGTAGCGTGGTGGCTGGAAGTCGGGCAAGGTGATTTTGGCGCCTTCTGCCAGCGCGTTCAGGCGCTGCGAATAACCTATCAAGGGGATGTTGCGCGGGTGATGGATGACCAGCACACGCTGATGCAGCTCGACGGGCAGGGCAACTGCCAGCACCACGGCAAAGCCGCCGCGTTTCCGACGCTGGTGGGCAATGAAATTCAGGTCACCGTATCAGGAGACGCGCAATGAACAACGCAGCATTAAACGGCCTGCTGGCACAGGTGGTTCAGGGCTTCTGCCGCCTGAAAAATATGGGAGAAGTCGGCGCCGACACCGGCGAAGGTTTTGCCATCCACTTTGAAGAGTGGGAATGGGAAGTGGGTGTCGGCCTGTACGGCTTCTGGCAATACGCGCGCCAGCAAAATGATGCCCGCCTGCAGCAGTCGATCCTCACCTGGTATGAAGATCAGCTGGCAAAAGGGCTGCCGGAAATCCAGATCAACACCACCGCGCCGATGATCACCCTCGCGCTGGTGGCCGGACACACCGGGCGGCAGGATCTGCTGACCGTGGTGAACGACTGGGCCGACGCGCTGCTGCGCACCCTGCCAAAAACCGAAGAGGGCGGCTTCCAGCACGTGGTGAAAGAGCAGCCGAATACCGGACACCTGTGGGACGACACGCTGTTTATGACCTGCCTGTTCCTCGGCACCGCGGGCGTGGTGTTAAAGCGCAAAGATCTGATCGACGAAGCGTCGTACCAGTTCCTGCTGCACACCCGCTACCTGTGCGAACCGGCGAGCGGCCTGTGGTATCACGGCTGGACGTTTGTCGGTAAACATCACTTCTCTGAAGCCTTCTGGGCGCGCGGTAACGCGTGGATCACCGTAGCGATCCCGGAGTTTATCGCCCTGCTCGGCGACAGCCTGGACGCCAGCGTGAAGCGCTATCTCTCGGTGGTGGTGGCCCGTCAGGTGAATACGCTCTGTGAGCTACAGGCCGACAACGGCATGTGGCACACGCTGCTCGACGATCCGCTCTCCCCGCAGGAATCTTCCGCCACGGCGGGGATCGCCTACGGCATGCTGCGCGGCGTGCGCATGGGGATCTTAGATGAGAAGGTCGCCGAACACGCCATGCGCGCCTGGCATGCGCTGCGCGACAGGATTGACGACGGTATCGTGCTGGAAGCCTCGAAAGGAACGATGGTGGGGCCGGATCTGCAATATTACTGCGATATCGCCATGGCCCCGGTGCCGTATGCGCAGGCGCTAATGATGTTGCTATTGCTGGAGCTTCAGCAGGAGAAGTGGAGCGCCTGATGGCGCTGCGCTTATCAGGCCTACGGGCACGGTTTTGTTGGCCGGGTAAGGCATAGCCGCCACCCGGCAACCCGGCCGCACAAAAGTAACTCAGAGAATCTTCTTCAGATCCATCTCTTCCTGAATGCGCTCGCTCCACGCCAGGTGGGTGCGAATCGCTTCCTCAATCCCGGCGTTATAAAAGGCCGGCCCCAGCTTCTCGATAATAAAATCGATAAAGAACTCGGCGTCGAACTGCTCCAGATCGAGGTCGAACTGTTTCGCGCAGTAGTCGGTCAATTGATCGCGCAGTTTCTCGCGCTCGGCGGAGGTAAGGGTGATTTCCGTGGTCATTGTGGCTCCTGTATTTTCCCGGCGGCGCTGCGCTTGGCCGGGCTACCTATTCGTAGCCCGGGCGAGGCGGTTACGCCGACCCCGGGGCGGCTCGATGCCGAATCATGCAATCCCATCAGGCAGCTATCAATATCACAAACTCGACTTTGTCACCCGGTGGAATATTTCTATATTCGGGTTTCTGACGATTTTAAAGGGGCGCAATCATGACTGCTGTGAACACTGCTGATACCGATTTTCCTTTACTAAACATACGCCGCGTGGCGGGCAACATCGGCGCGGAGATCCGCGACATTCGCCTCTCTGCCAATCTGGATGCCGACACATTCGCCCAGCTCGACGCGGCGCTGGTCAAATACAAAGTGCTGTTCTTCCGCCAGCAAAGCCACCTGACCGACGCCGAACATCAGGCCTTCGGCGCGCGCTTCGGTAAGATTGTTCCCCACCCAACGGTCCCTTCTCCAGAAGGCACCAAACTGTTTGAGCTCGACGCCTCCAAAGGCGGCGGCCGCGCCGACTCGTGGCACACCGACGTCACCTTCGTTGACGCTTTCCCAAAAATTTCCATCCTGCGCGGCGTCACCATCCCGGAATACGGCGGCGACACCGTGTGGGCCAACACCGCCCGCGCCTACGAGCAGCTGCCGGAAACACTTAAGCGCTTCGTCGACACCCTGCACGCGGTGCACAGCAACGACTATGACTATGGCGCCGAGCGCGTCGTCGTGGAAACGCACCGCCTGGCGCATCACCAGAAAGTGTTCGTCTCATCGCTGTGGGAAGCCGAGCACCCGGTGGTGCACGTCCACCCGGTCAGCGGCGAACGCGCGCTGCTGCTGGGGCACTTCGTCAAACGGCTGGTGGGCTTTAGCTCGCGGGAATCCGCGCAGCTGTTCGAGCTGTTGCAAAACCGCATCACCCGCCTCGATAACACCGTGCGCTGGCAATGGCAGCAGGACGACGTAGTGATTTGGGACAACCGCAGCACCCAGCACTACGCGGTCAACGACTATGGCACCCAGCCGCGCGTGGTGCGCCGGGTGACGGTGGAAGGGGAGATTGCGGTTGGGGTGGATGGCAGCCGAAGCCGCACGGTGTCACGACCGCAGGATGCGGCGAATGGAGAAGGTGCGGTGGGTAAGGTATCGTAGAATTGTAGGCCGGGTAAGCGCAGCGCCACCCGGCAATAACACGCGCTCAATCGCGCAAGCTGACCTTACGCCTCCCGTCGGCGAGGCTTACTCGAAATCACCCCGATAAACTCCTGCACCTGCTTCTGTTTACGCGCCGACAGTTTGCTCACCTGCCGTAAAGACTGCACCAGCGCGGGCTCCTGCGGCTTTGCCGTTAGCACAATACAGCCGTTCATCACCCTCACATCCACCTCGGTACCGGTGGCAAAACCGGCGGCTTCCAGCCACTGGCCCTTCATGGTGAGCGCGGGGATGCGGGTGTAATCCGGATAACGACTCGCATAACTCACGGTAAGGTGACGGTTATTTGTTGGGGAGACTTCTGGATCGCACGGATCTGCAATAGAATGGACGGTAGTCATGATGGCTATTCCCTAAAATAGTGATTGTGATTAGCGAGGCGCTCGTGTTGCAGCACGGGCGTCTTGCGAAAAATAACATCTGTAAAAATAACCAGTAAATAAAAATAAAGCCAGCTAAAAATAGACAATAATAAACGCGTAACTGGAAATATAAATACGGGAATTATATTGAAGGGAAATATAAAGTAGGCCGGATAAGCAAAGCGCCATCCGGCCATAAAATTAGTGCAGTGTAGTAATATGGTGCTGCTTAAAATTCTCCGCCTGCGACAACACGCCCATATACACATCATCATTCGCCACTGGCGGGAACTTGTGTTTGTGCAGCAGCAGGATCAGCTCCACCTTCAGCTTCGCCTTGATATCATCGCGCTTGCTCCAGTCCGGATACTTCGACGTGTTATCGACCACCGCCTTCATCTCTTTCGCCAGCGCCAGCATCTTGTCATCCTCATAGGTGAACTGATACTTATCACGCATATGCGCCAGAATGTCGTAAAAGGCTTTTTCCTCGATATCAATCCCCATCTCGGCATAGGTGCCCATCTCGGTTTTAATATCGTAGATAATATCGGTCATCTCCTGGCTGAAATGATCGAACTCTTCACCGTTGAGGACGTCATCTTCCCGGCGCTCGTTATATTTATCCATAATCGACTGGAAGCGGCGGGTGAAGTTGATCCCCTGAAGCTGGTTGATCTGTTTAAAATCGCTGATGGCTTTTTCCAGCAGCTTTTGCAGCAGCTGAATTTTGGTGGCCGGCAGTTTGATCTTATTAATGCGCGCCAGATAATCGTCGTCGAAAATATCGATCGACTCCGCTTTCTTGTCGCCCAGGAAAAACAGCTCTTCCACGCCGTCGGCTTTCAGCGCTTCGGCGATCATCTCGCGCACGCGGGCGTTCATCTGCGTGATGTCCGGCGCGTCGCCTTTGGTCAGCTTGAAGACAATAGAGCGCACGGCAATATAAAAATGGATATGGTCGCGCTCGGCCTGCGACAGCGCCTCGCTGCCGCAGCAGACGTCATAGGCCGCTTTCAGCCGCTTCACCAGCCCCATAAAGCGACGTTCCAGCTTCTGGGTGCGCATGACAAATTCTGCCGCGAAGTTCAGGCAGGCAAGCTGCGCCTGCGGCTCGCCGCTGAAATAAGCGCGGCTGTCGAATTCATGGAACACCTGCGCCAGCAGATCGAGGTGATTTTTCACCTCCATTACCGACTGCTGAATATCTTCAAAGTTGGTGGCATCGATGCGCGAATACATCGCCAGCGCCTGGTTCATCTGACGCTTAATGCCGATATAGTCGACGACCAGCCCTTTGCTTTTGCCTTCCAGCTTGCGGTTGACGCGGGAGATGGTCTGGATCAGGTTGTGCTTTTGCAACGGCTTATCGATATAAATGGTATCCAGCTCCGGCACGTCAAAACCGGTCAGCCACATGTCCACCACGATGGCGATTTTGAAATTCGACTTCGCGTTTTTGAACTGTTTATCCAGCTCTTTGCGGTACTCTTTACTGCCCAGCAGGTCGTACAGTTTCGCATCATCGTCTTTACCGCGTGTCATCACCATCTTGACCATTTCGGACGGCGGCAGCTCTTTCTCCTCCTGCTCGGTCAGCTCAACCCCATCCGGGGCCTGCTTAACCTCAAACCACGCGGGACGAAAGTCTTTCAACTGACGGTAAAAATCCCAGGCAATCTCGCGGCTGGCGCAGACAAATATCGCTTTGCCTTTCACCGTTGAGCCTTCGGCGACACGTTTTTCATAGTGCTGCGCAAAGTCTTCCGCCAGCGCTTTCAGGCGGTCTTCATCGCCAAGAATGGCGTTCATGGTGGCGCTGGCTTTTTTGCTCTCGTCGATTTGCCATTCGTTGGTACCGGCGTCTGCGCACTCTGCGTAGTACTTTTCCACCTCTTCCAGCTTGCGAGCATCAAGAATCACTTTTGCAGCGCGGCCTTCGTAGACGATGCGCACGGTGATCTCATCCTGCACGGATTCGGTCATGGTGTAGCTGTCGATGATGTTGCCAAAGACTTCCATCGTGGCGTCGATAGGGGTGCCGGTAAAACCGACGTAGGTGGCCTGCGGCAGCGAGTCGTGCAGATATTTAGCGAAACCGTAGGTTTTGCGTACCCTGCCGCTCTCTTTATCGACGATCACTTTCTGATCGAGGTTGACCTGGCTGCGGTGCGCTTCATCGGAAATACAGATGATATTGCTGCGCCCGGAGAGCAGTTCGGTGTCTTCGGTAAATTTATGGATGGTGGTCAGGAAGACGCCGCCGCTGTTGCGACCGGCCAGCTTCTCCCGCAGATCCTCGCGGCTGGTGACGGGCACCACGGTGTCGTCGCCGATATAGTTTTTGGCATTGCACATTTGCGCCGAGAGCTGATCGTCCAGATCGGTGCGGTCGGTGATCAGCACGATCGTCGGGCTGGCGAACTCGACGCTTTTCATCAGCAGGCGGGTTAAGAACTGCATGGTGTAGCTCTTGCCGCAGCCGGTCGCGCCAAAGTAGGTGCCGCCCTTGCCGTCGCCGAAAGGTTTACGCGCCCGTTCGATGCTGTAGTACAGCTTGCGCGCCGCATAGTACTGCGGGTAGCGGCAGCAGATTTTCACTTCGTGTTTGGCTTTATCCGGGAAGCAGATAAAGTTTTTGATCACGTCCAGCAGGCGGACCGGATGAAACAGCCCCTGAATCATCGAATGCAGGGAAGGGATGCCGTCCTGCTCGCGGTTTTCATTGCCGGTGACTTTGCGCCAGGAGTAGAAATACTCGTACGGCGCAAACAGGTTGCCCATGCGGTTATTGACGCCGTCGCTGATAATGCACAGCGCGTTATAGACAAACAGCTGCGGAATATCGCGGCGATAGCGGATGCAGAGCTGTTTATACGCATCGCCAATATTGGCTTCCTGCTCGCGCACCGCGCTTTTAAATTCAAACACCACTAACGGCAGGCCGTTGATATACAGAATGGCATCCGGGATGCGCGGCTGGTTTTCTTTGCCGGTGATGGTCAGCTGATTGACGATTTTTACCCGGTTCAGCGGCTGGGTAAGATGATAACGTGCCGGTGTTTCCGCGGCCTGTTGCAGCGGAACCTCTTCGGTATCGAACAGTTCACGCAGCGCGGCGGGCAGATGCCGGGTATCGAGCAGTTCAATATAGAGATCTTTCTGCTGGCGATCGTCGCGTTTAAACAGGAAACCGTTGGCCAGCCAGGCGCAGAAAGTTTTGTTGCTTTCGTAGAGATCGGAGGCGGGCAGGGTGGTGAACTGTTTGATCAGCCGCTGGATCTCCTCTTCGGTGATGCCGTCGGCCTGATAGCGCGCGGCGAGGTAGTGGTGAAGATCGTCTTCGATAATTACCTGATCGAGGCTGGAACGCGGCACATTATCGCCGATCAGGTGCTGATAGCCCTGATCCTGTAATAGTTCAATTATCGCCTGTTCTAACTTCACTTCACTGAATGAGAGAGGCATATCTCGCTCCGGCCCTGGCTGGTTTTCTGGTAAGGGTTCCTGTAATAGAGAAAACCTTAACAGAAAGCCCCTGATTTTTCAGGGGCAAAATGCGTTATGCGGGTTCGGTTTGGTTGGCTAAGTTTGGTAGATCCTCCAGGGAGAGCTCGCCGGTGATAAGTTTGGGGAGCAGGGTATCGCGGAGGGCGGTTAGATTCTCTGTTTCATTATGATTTGAATCCATTTTATGCTGGATTGTCTGGATTATATTTGTGAATTTAGTAATGATGGATTGTGTTGGTGTAACGACCTCAAGACGATAAGCGTTATTTCTGTTCAATCCAGGAACTGCTGCATCAGTATTCATATTTTCTAATCCCAGTGTTTTCAACAGTTGATAGCAGTAAACAAGGGAATAGTATTTTTTGGGTTTTACGAAAAATACCGTATCGATTGGGTAAAAATCTTTGTTTTCCCAATGCAATGAACCAACAGTACCTTTCCTCCCAACAATAATCCCAGGTCCTTTAACAAGATACTCATTATGGGTTCCATCAACACCGCCAGAACCATAAACAGGATAATCACCATTGGTTCTTTCTGTCTTTTTAAGTGCTTTTCCGTAAGCCAACTCTAAAATATTTTCCAGCCGATTTGTCACCCAACCTTTAGGTACCCAATCCAACTCTGTTTCTTCAAATTCAGCCGGGAAAAGTGCACGAATATACGCCGGAAGTGGTTTGAAATCTGCACTATTGCGGACTTTTTGACGCAGTTCGGCGCGAGATTGCAGTGCTTCCGGGATTGGGTTTCCCGCATCCAGCGCGTTATCAATCACCGGATCGAAATCCACAAACCAGGATTTGAACAGGGTTTGGGACATTTGTTCCAGGGTTTGGTTGATTTCTTTATTAAGAATTATTTTATCATCTAATTTTTTCAGGAAATTAGATATATTTTTTTGTGTTCTTATTTCTGGTACAGGAAATATTATGCGCTCTAAAGTTTGTAGATTTATATTATCCTGAACGCTTCCATTTGCTTGGGCTTGAATCCGTCTTTTTAAAAGGCGAAACAGGTATTCGATAAAGAATACATCGCACTGTTTTTTATCTGCAATAAAACCGATGATGCTGTCAGGAAAACAAGCAGGAAATGTTAGTATACCCGTTTCGGCGATGTTCGCTGCAATAGTTATACACATTGTCTCCGACGGCCACAGGCGGCTTTGCTTCAATCCTGCTTCACTATAAGTTTGGTTATAGGACGTTATTCTTCCATCAGAAGCTTTCACATCTCCTGTCTGTATGAAGGGATAGCTACCACCATATAAAAAAGCAGCATCACGAGGTCTATGCTTAGACTTGCCTCTATTTACTTCACCTAAGTCACTTAATTTTACTAATTTCCAACCATTAGGAACGCTGCCTTCAAATACCATAACCCAGCGCCTCCAGGTTCTGGCGAATCGCGTTATCCAGTTCTTCCGCCTGCTCCATCTGCGCAAACAACATTTTCGACAACTCGCGCATTTTGGTTTCAAACGCCACTCCATCGTCTTCCTGCTCGGCGGCACCGACGTAGCGTCCCGGCGTCAGCACATAATCGTTCGCCTTGATCTCTTCAATCGTCGCGACCTTGCAGAATCCGGCCTGATCTTCGTACTGTGCCAGCCTGCTATCGCCGCGCTTAATACGCTCGGCCAGCTCTTCCGGCGTGCTGCGCCATGCATGGTAGGTGTCGGCGATGGTGGCGATATCCTCCGCCGTCAGCTCTTTGGTGGTGCGGTTCATCATGGTGCCGAGATTACGCGCATCGATAAACAGCGTCTCACCCTGGCGGTTGCGATAGCCTTTGGCCGGATCGGCTGCCTTCGATTTGGTCATAAACCACAGGCATACCGGGATCTGGGTGGTGAAGAACAGCTGGCCGGGCAGGGCAATCATGCAGTCGATCAGATCGTTTTCGATCATCTGCGCGCGGATCTCGCCTTCGCCGCTGGTGTTGGAACTCATTGAGCCGTTCGCCAGCACAAAACCGGCGGTGCCGTTGGCCGACAGCTTGGAAAGCATATGCAAAATCCAGCCGTAGTTGGCGTTGCCGGTCGGCGGCGTGCGGTAGCCGGCAAAGCGCGGATCTTTGGTCAGCTCGGCGTCGTTGCGCCAGTCTTTCAGGTTAAACGGCGGGTTGGCCAGAATATAGTCGGCTTTCAGGTCCGGGTGCTGATCGCTGAAGAAGGTATCCGCCGGGCGCTCGCCGAGGTTGGCGGAGAGGCCGCGAATCGCAAGGTTCATCTTCGCCAGCTTGTAGGTGGTGGCCGTCAGCTCCTGGCCGTACAGGGCGATATCGCGGCTTTTCCCCTGATGACTTTCAACAAACTTCACCGACTGGACAAACATCCCCGCCGAGCCGCAGCAGGGATCGTAAATTTTGCCCTGGAATGGTTCGAGCATTTCGGTCAGCAGCGTCACCACGCATTTTGGCGTATAGAACTCGCCGCCGCCCTTGCCTTCGGTGGCGGCAAACTTGCCGAGGAAGTATTCGTACACGCGACCGACCAGGTCTTCTTTCGACAGCGCTTCCACGTCGGTTTCGTGGGCCAGCGTTTCGATGTTATCGATGGTGTCGATTAGCGACGCCAGCTTCTTGGTTTCCAGGTTCTGACGGCTGAAGTAGTTGTCCGGCAGCGCGCCTTTCAGCGACGGGTTGCGCTTCTCAATGGTGGAGAGCGCGGTATCAATGCGTACGGCAATATCATCCTGCTTGGCGTGCTGTTTGATGAACGACCAGCGCGCTTCTTCCGGCAGATAGAAAATGTTGTCCTGCTGATAGAAGACTTCCATTTCGAGGAAATCGCCCTGGCCTTCGTCTTCCATCTGTTTACGACGGGCTTCAAACTTATCGCTGATAAATTTGAGGAACACGAGGCTCAGCACCACGTGCTTGTACTCGGAGGATTCTACGCTGCCGCGAAGCTGGTTCGCGGTATCCCATAATGTGTCTTCAAAGCCTTTCTTTGCTTTGGCTTTTTTCGTTGGTGCTTTGGCCATGATGAACTCAATCAGGAAAAATAAGGTGGCTATTGTAACGGTAAAAGCGGTGAAGTTCGCCCTTTAGTCGATTTCCAGCTCGTCGAACAGCTGCAAATCCACATCCAGCAGCTCAACCGCATTGCTGCGTCGAATGCCGACGTTATTTTCAATCAGCAATTCTAACAGACGGTCGCCATCAATCAGCGTAATCGGCGCAGCGCCTGGGTACAGGGCAGCCTCTGCGCATTTGGCGGCAAATCTCCCGGTGGTGATCAGCGTGCCGCGAATGGCCTTGTGGTAGGGAAGGGCGCCGCGCAGTTGATCGATCAGCGGGCGGTTGATGGTGTTCTGCATTCGCTTCACCTGCACCACTTCGGTAATGGTGGTGATGCCGACCTGCACTTTACCCACTACATCGACGCCTTTGTCGCCAGACGCTTTGGTAACTTCAACCTGCTCGTAGCCCATTGCTTCAAGAAGCTGCGCCACCAGATGCTCAAATTTGTAGGGGTTCATGGTAGAAAGCTGCTCGCGTAATACTTCTTTCTGCTGCGCGTTATAACGCTTCACGGCTTCGAGTAGCTCTTTGCGCGGGTCAGCCTGCTGCGTCGGCAACGCTTGCGTCAGCCACTCGCGCCCGGCGTCAGTAATGCGATAGCTCATCCCTTCTCGGGCCGCCAGCTGGCGGTCAATCAGGTTGTAGAGGCGGGAGTAGAGCGTGCTTTTTGCCGAGCGGTCGGAGGCAAATTTTGAGTGCTGGTGTAAGAATGCCTGCCACTCCGGCAGCAAGTCCGCACGGCGCGACATTTCACGGCCAGCGAGCAGTTCCAGCAGCTGTATCAGCCCTTCCTGGTCGTCCAGCCAGCGCAGCGTTTCGTTGTCGTCTTGCAGAAAACGTTCGCCGCGAAGCGTAGGGGTCCAGGCGTCGTCGGCAGTGCTTGCCATCAGATCAAACAACGGGTAGTTCAGGAACAGGTAACAGCCGTAGCTGTGGCGAGGGTTAAGAATATGATTGTCGGTTTGCCAGATACGTAGGGCAATCTCGGCATCTTCGCCGCTTAAGCGCTCGTTGATCCACAAATCAGGTTCTGACCAGTCGACCGGGTTTTGTGGGGTACCGGTTTGCTCAAAGATGGCGGTAATCATGCTGCGAACCGATTTCAGGGAGTAACCTGAAACGGCTTTCATCATCGCTTTTACCTGAGTGTACGTCGGGAACAGCGGGGTAATGACTTTATAATTTTTCACGATAATCTCTTAGCGGCAATAATGGACGTAGCTTGCCATAGCGAGAAAAAAATTCTTTGGCGTGAGTCAGTTATTGCAAAGAACACGATGATTTTAGCGTTGCGGTAAAACGGTGGAATAATATAACAGTTGACCGTTATGTGGGACTCAAGGATGACAATTGAACCGTCTGGATTAAGCTGGGATGCCAGCGTAGCAGGAAAACAACCCTTACAGCTGGTGGATTATCTGATCGAGAACGACGATGAGAACCCGCTTATCGACTTTCTGGCGAGCAAAATCGCGGACTACGAAGATAACAGCGAACGCTTTGCAGAGTTTAACAAAGCCGTCGCTGAGATGCCGGTCGGCGTTGCGCTGCTGCGAACTTTGATTGACCAGCACAAGCTGTCTTATGCTGACCTGAAAGAGGAGATCGGCTCTAAATCATTGGTGAGCCAGATCCTGTCCGGCCAGCGTTCTTTGACTATCGCTCATATTAAGGCGTTATCTGCGCGTTTTGGCGTGAAACCAGAGTGGTTCTTTTAACCGCCATAAAGCGATATCGGGCCGCTTTTCGCCCTCTCCCTTTCAGGGAGAGGGCCGGGGTGAGGGTGATAACTCGTTGCTACATCAACAAATTTCCCCTCACCCTAACCTTCTCCCCAGAGGGGCGAGGGAACCGCCCGTGCTATTTTTTAGGTTTGTCAGCAGTCTGAGACCGCCCTTGGGCGGCCTGACATCAACCATGGGCGGTGGATTCATGTCACTCCATCGCCACCTTCACCGCCTCCCCCAACTGCACCATCACCTCCCGATGCTTCTCGATCGGCGGCAGCGCGCAGTTGATCCGCAAGCAGTTCCGATACTTCCCCGACGCCGAAAACAGCGATCCCGGCGCCACCTGGATCTTCATCCGACACAGTTGTTTCGCCACGCATACCATATCCACTTGTTCGGGCAGTTCGACCCACAGCATATAGCCGCCCGTCGGACGGGTAACGCAGATCCCGCAAGGGAAATATTCCCGCAGCCAGCAGGTGTAGATTTCCATATTGCGCTGGTAAATCTGCCGCATACGCCGCACGTGGCGGTGGTAATGGCCTTCACGAATAAAGTTTGATGCCGCCAGCTGGGTCGACGGAACGTTGGTGCCGTTGGCGGCGTACTTCATCTGTAGCAGCCGGTCGTAATAGCGGCCTGGCGCAATCCAGCCGATGCGCAGGCCGGGGGCGATGGTCTTGGTAAATGAGCTGCACAACATCACCCGACCGTCGATATCCCACGAGTGAATGGTGCGCGGGCGTGGGTAGTCGGTCGCCAGTTCGCCGTAGATATCATCTTCAAAAATCACGATATCGTAGCGCTGGGAAAGGCTCAGCACCGCGCGCTTACGGGCGTCGGGCATGATAAAACCTTGCGGGTTGTTGCAGTTGGGCACGAGGATCACCCCTTTAATTGGCCACTGATCCAGCGCCATCTCCAGCGCTTCTACGCTGATCCCAGTGTTGGGATCGGTTGGGATCTCAATGGCTTTTAGCCCTAACCCGCGCAGTAACTGCATGGTGCCGTAATAGGTGGGGGATTCAACGGCGATAATGTCGCCGGGCTGGCACACCGACAGCAGCGCCAGCGATAGTGCGCTATGGCAGCCGCTGGTGATGATCAGATCGTCGGCGGTGACCACCGATCCACCGTCGAGCATCAGGCGGGCGATCTGCTCGCGCAGTTCGCGGCGGCCGGCCAGCTCGTCGTAGCTCAGCACGTCGATGATGTTGTGCTGTATCACGCGGCTCATCTCGCGCCACAGCGGTTTCAGGCTGGGCTGGGTGACGTCCGGCGAACCGCCGCCGAAGGGGATGATTGATTTGTCATTGCGGGCGTCCAGCATGTTGAGCACCTGATCCCACTGGGTGATCTCCACCGGACGTTGTACCGGGCGCGACATGTGCGGCACCGGTGGCTGGGCTTTTTGCGGTGCCACGAAGTAGCCGGAGCGCGGCTGCGGGGTGATTAGCTGACGCTGTTCCAGCGTCTGATACGCCTGCTGCACGGTGCTGATGCTGACGCCATGCTCCTGACTCAGGCTGCGCACGGAAGGGAGCTTCTCGCCGTGACGATACAGCCCTTGTTCAATCCGCTCGGCCAGCAGGTTGGCCAGATGTTGGTAACGCGTCATTGCTGTATCCCCGATAGTCGCCATACAGATAAAAAAACCAGTACAGTTGTGCGGCAAAAACCGCGTGCAGATACCGTTTTAACGAATCTGTATGTTAAAGAAAAGTGTTTTTTGAATCTGTATTGCTGGGCGGGAAATACGTGAAGATAAAGCCTCTGGCAAGGTGGGGAGGTGGAGTATGGAATTTCATGAAAATCGGGCAAGACAGCCGTTTATTGGCTTTGTACTGGTGGGGCGGTTTATTAAAAAGCAGGTTATTTTGTGGCGAACGCGTCGCGTATTGCAGGCAATGAGCGATGAACAGCTTAAAGATGTCGGGCTGCGTCGAGATGAAGTGGGTTAAGAACAGCAAAAAGAGCGACGCATGCGTGTTGTCGCTCCTTTTGCGTGCAACGTTCCACAAAAATGAATCAGTTTTGGCGGTACATATTCTTCTCTCGTAACGGCTCGTAAGAGTGAAATCGGCAGGATGCTGTGATTTTGGCAAGCGCGTAAAGTTCGGCCATTGAGTTCATTAGGTGACGGAACGCCATGAAAATACGCGTAACTTCAATGCCGCATGATGCGGTGTTTAAACAGTTTTTAAGTCACCCGGAAACGGCGCGGGACTTCCTGTTAATTCATCTTCCACCAGCGTTACGTGAACGGTGCGATCTGCAAACGCTCAAACTGGAACCCACCAGTTTTATTGAAGATAACCTGCGGGCGTATTACTCGGACGTGCTTTGGTCGCTTAAAACTCATGAGGGAGAAGGCTATATCTATGTCCTGATTGAGCATCAGAGTACGGCCGACCCGCACATGGCATTTCGGCTAATGCGTTATGCGGTTGCTGCGATGCAGCGCCATCTCGATGCCGGATATAAAACGCTGCCGCTGGTGGTACCGATGCTTTTTTATCATGGGGAGACCAGCCCTTATCCCTATTCACTTTGCTGGCTGGACGAGTTTGCCTCGCCGACACTTGCGCGCGAGGTATATGCGACGGCGTTTCCGCTGGTCGATATTACCGTGATGCCTGACGATGAGATTGTCCATCATCGCCGGATTGCCCTGCTTGAGCTGATGCAAAAACATATCCGCCAGCGTGATTTATTGCGAATTGTTGACAAGGTGAGCGCGATTTTACTTACGGGGTTCACTAATGACAGCCAGTTGAAGACGTTGTTTAATTATTTGATACATTCTCCTGGTGCGCCGGAAGTGGGACGGTTTATTCAGGAGATTATCCATCGGGTTCCACAGCACAAGGAGGCGTTTATGACAAACGGAGAAATATTGCAGAAGATGCTCCGGCGTTTAGGTAGACGTGAAGGTCGTAAGGAAGGGTTAGCAAAGGGTTTAGAAAAAGGCTTAGAAGAAGGATTAGAAAAAGGAATAGTAAAAGGCTTAGAAAAAGGGCTAATTGAAGGAAAACACGCTGAGGCCGTGCGTATTGCCCGTACCATGCTTGCGGAAGGTATGGCGCTTGAGATCGTGCAAAAAATTACCGGGTTAACAGCAGACGATATTGCGGTTAGCCACCATTAGCATTGAGGCCTGTAAGGTCGGCGGGTAAGCCTTCCCCTGCTATCGCTGCGGGGGAATAGGATCGGAAACCTCCGTATATACCCAACTTTACGCCCAAACCCAGTCATCTTGACTACCCTTAATACCCTAAGCGGTAAAAACAAGGAGATTCAATATGGCTTACCAGACAGTTAACCCTGCCACGAACAAGCTTATCAAAGAATACCCGGGCCACACCGATGCCGATGTGGAAGCCGCGCTCAAGGCGGCTGATGCGCTTTATCACTCCGACTGGGCGAAGGGCAATATTGACCAGCGTCTGCCGGTGCTACATAAACTTGCCGATCTGATTGACTCGCACGTTGATGAACTGGCAAAAATCGCCAGTCAGGAGATGGGCAAACTTATCGAACAGAGTCGTGGTGAGGTCAAGCTGTGCGCGCAGATCGCCCGCTATTACGCCGATAACGCGAAACAATTTCTGGCGCCGGTTAAGTACCAATCCGAGCTTGGCGAGGCGTGGGTTGAGCATCACCCAATTGGCGTGCTAATGGCCGTCGAGCCGTGGAATTTCCCTTACTACCAGCTTATGCGCGTATTGGCACCGAACCTGGCTGCGGGTAATCCGGTGCTGGCTAAACACGCCAGTATCGTGCCGCATTGTGCGGAGACCTTCGCGCATCTGGTTCGTGAAGCAGGCGCGCCGGAAGGGGCATGGGCGAACCTCTTTATTACGCAGGATCAGGTCGCCAACATTATTGCCGACAAACGCGTTCAGGGCGCGGCGCTGACCGGTTCTGAAAAAGCGGGTAGCGTCGTGGCGGCGCAGGCGGCGAAACACATTAAAAAATCGACCCTGGAATTGGGTGGTAACGATGTATTTGTGGTGCTGGACGACGCCAACCTTGAGAAAGCGGTAAAAATTGGCGTGAATGCCCGACTGAACAACGCAGGTCAGGTGTGTACGGCGGCAAAACGCTTTGTACTGCATGAGAAAATTGCCGACGCCTTCCTGAGCAAATTTACCGAAGCATTCAAGCAGGTGAAGATTGGCGACCCGCTGGATGAAAGCACCACGCTTGGCCCGCTGTCGTCAAAAGACGCGCTGGAGACGCTGACCAAGCAGGTTAATGAAGCGGTGAAAAACGGGGCGAAGCTTCATCTGGGCGGTAAACCCGTCGCGCGTGATGGGAGCTTCTTTGAACCGACCATCCTGACCCATATCTCCCGCGATAATCCGGCCTATTTTGAAGAGTTCTTTGGCCCGGTCGCGCAGATTTATGTGGTGAAAGACGATGACGAAGCGGTCGCGCTGGCCAATGACTCCCATTACGGCCTGGGCGGTGCGGTCTTTAGTCAGGATATTGAGCGGGCGAAGAAAATGGCGTCGCGTATTGAGACCGGGATGGTGTACATCAACTGGCTGACCGATACCGCGGCAGAGCTGCCGTTTGGCGGCGTTAAGCGTTCCGGTTATGGGCGTGAGCTGTCGGATCTGGGGATTAAAGAGTTTGTGAACCAGAAGCTGGTGGTCGTGCATAAATAGCGGATGTTATACAAAAAAAGCCGGTCACATAACGTGACCGGCTTTTTTTCTGGAACTTATCAGAAGCTGACGCCACCGCCAACATACGCGCCGTCAATCAGCGTGTGGCCAGGGCGACCATCTTTGCCGTCTACGCTAACATGGCGGTAGCCCACTTTCAGCGTCACCGGCTTGATTGGCGTCCAGCTTACGCCGCCGTTGGCTTCAACGTAGTTTTTCACGCTGTTGTTCAGGCCATTTGGCGCGACGTAGCCTTCACCGAAGACGTTAATGCTGTCGGTCAGCGCAACGCTCACGCCGCCACCGATTGGGAATGCGACGCCGTTATCGCCTTTTTTCGGCCCCAGGTAGATGGCTTTCGCACCGGCATTGAGCATCACCGGGCCCACTTCGAGGTTATAACCCGCGCCCACGCCGCCGGTCTGGGTGCCATCGTCGGTATTTTTAAGCCAGTTACCTTCGGCATACAGGCCAGAGGTGGATTTACCCATCTCAACGTTCAGGTTGGTGAAGTTTTTACCCTGCTCAATGCTGCCACCCATTGCCAGCGCGGAGCCAGATACAGCGGTCAGAGCGGAAAGGATAAGGATATTAAGCTTCTTCATGGTGTCTGCCTCGTTATCAAATTAATCTGAGGGCACCTTACCAAGTGGGATTTACTTCTGCAAATGTGACTGAAGTCGATTTTTAATACTGATAATGTAATCGTTATGATCTTTTTTCGTTGCTTGAATGTTTGTTTTTGCCAGCGTCAACGATTAGCGTTTTGATGTTTAGCGCCCGTTTAGTTTTTGGTTAAACGGACCTTGAACAGAGCGGGGAATGTTGATTGGCAATGAATTAATTTCTTTTCTAATAATTTCCGAAAATGCTCCAATTGTCATGAATAAAAATAAGAATTTACATTTCTACGTAATTAATTACCCCCTACAGGCGCAGGGAGATCGGGATTTAAGGTGTTGTTGTAGCCCGGCCAAGCGAAGCGCCGCCGGGATTTGCACCGAGCCGCTCCCGGCGGCGCTTCGCTTGGCCGGGCTACGATGCGGGTTCTGTAGGCCTGATAAGCGCAGCGCCATCAGGCAATCAACGGTGCTTGCATACCCTATCTACGCGTTATTAGATATCTGATGATATGGTCTGATAGAGGGTTGTGAGGTGCTGGCTTAGCGCATTCTTTCGGTGCAGCGTCACCAGCAAATTATGGGTTGCTCGAGTAAAACCCACGTACAGTCGCTTAATATCATCACTAAGATCGTCTGTCTCTTCACGAATGTAAGAACTATCCATCACGACAACAGAGTGGAATTCCAGGCCCTTGCTGCTGGGTAATGGAATGATGGCGATAGTATTATTTTGAGGCGCATAGCGTTTTTTATCGTCTGGTTTTTTGATAAATGTGAAGGGTATTTTTTCATCAGCGAGTTTGTTAACCAATGTTTCTGAAAGCACTGTTGTTGATGGGCATAATATTGCCATATCGTTCCAGCTAACTCCTTTGGCGCTCTCTTTTTTTAACCATTCAACGATATGACTAATCTCTTTTCCTTGATCGGAAAACGCTCTAAGTATGGGATATTGACCATAGAGCCCACCGGCATCAGGTTTATGATATTTTAGACTTTCATCAATATGATCATTAAGATAGTCAAAGGCGATATTGGTTGCAAAATGTAATATTTGCTGAGTATTTCGATAGTTGATATTAAGGATGGTCGTACGACCCTGCGCTTTAATATCAACGCTGGAAAGCGTGAAGTCTAATGCGCTTTTCTTTTGATATATCGATTGCGCATCATCATAGAGAAAGAGCAATGCGTTGGTCTCTTTATCAACCATCTGAGAGAGTATTCTGAGCCAGTCCTGCTTGAAATCATGGCCTTCATCGATCAGAACTGCGCTGTACTGCTCCGATTTAATAGTATTGTTTTTATATCCATTAACGATTGCCTCCTCAAGGCGCGGAATAAAATTATCACCTTGTTCTGGCAAGAGGTTATGCGTTTTGGCTTGTTTAAAGCACCAGGCGTGAAAATTAACAATTTCTACTGGCACAGGGAATGCATGGCTATTGATTAACGTGTTTAATTTTCGAGCCAGCATGATGTTATAGCAAATAACCAGAATAGGTTTTTCTGATTTTTTATTTTTAGCCAGATGCAGGCACCGATAGAGTAAAATAAGTGTTTTTCCCGAACCGGCTACGCCGTGGATCACACGGTGCCCTTCGCCAAGGCTACGAGCCAATAGCTCCTGCTGTGTATCCATTATTTTAATAATACTGGGCGTTTGCAGGGAATGATTTTTCTGATGGCTTTCGCGCTGACCATCATGGTGATGGTTGATGCGAATTTCTGGGTAAAGATGCCAGCGGATACGATCGACTTGCTTTGGATTGATTTTCTGCGGGAACGTATGCTTAAGCAGTTTGAATAACCGAGTCGATATTTCTTCCTGAGACATAAATTCAGTAATGTCATCTTTGCAGATAACGATGTCAGCAGGGAATACATCATTGTGGTGACCATTGTTAAAATATTTATCAAACTGCTTACGTGTGATATTACTTAGGTAAACGCCATGACCATAAGGTGCGCAAAAACTCCCATTATAGCGTTCATTCTTTTGCTTCAACTCAGGATCTCTTTTAAGATAATTAATAGCGCTGTAAGAATATTGTCTGACTTGTTCAACGGGGTTGGTCAAAGACACCTCACCATCCACGGTCTCATACACAACATGTGATTTATTTGCTGATTTTATTTTTGTGACGTACCAGTCTTTGACTTCAATAAAAAGAAGACCTTTATTCGGATCCAAAATGATAAAGTCAGGATGTTCTTGCTTTTCACCTGTTGGAATATCGTACCAGCATAAGCAGTCTTCGTTTAGATTGCTTTCCAGTAATCTTGCCAGCCGTTTTTCACCTGCGGTAATTTTATCGCCACAGCTGCCAATGGTGGGGATGATAGTGGCCATTTTCTTCTCGCTTATTATCGTTAATTTTAATGACGATTAATTCTAATATTGTTAATTATTTTTTAACATATCGAACACAATGTGAGCGAACTTCTGCGCTAATACCGGATTTGATAAATACTGTACCATCATTTCCTGATGAGCTTCATTACTGCTGATGACTGCATCATCCACGGCCTTAATAAAGTCACCTAATATGGCTTGATCCGGCGCATTATTTCTTATTTGCTTCATGACGATACTGTTTTCATTAATTTTATTTGTGATGCTGACCGCGTAGCTAACCATATCGTTGTCGGTAAGACGATCGCTGACAAAGAGATCGTTCATGCGCGCCAGGATCTGAGACAAAAACTCTTCTTTCTTATCTTTTGGTTTTGCCGTACCGACGTCGTTGCTGGGGTTGAGCGTATATGCTGCGGCATCTTCCTGTAATTTCAGATGCTGCTCGTGGATCTTTGATAAGCGGTAGTGGCTCATCTCGACGTTGCTGAGATCGATCTCGTCTTCCTCCAGCCGTTGTTCATGTAATAAAGGCCGTAGATGGCGGGCGAATAGGCTGAGTTTTTCCAGATCTTTATCATCGTACTCGACGATCTGCGACATAAATTCGTAAAGGCGTACAAAACTACCGAGATCCTTTTTAAAAATCTCAAGCCGATCTTTTTCCTGCTTACAGGCTTTGAAGCTGTTTTCCGCATTGGTGATCAGCACCACATCACCGGTTTTCTTCGTTCTTTCAAACATCTCTTTGGCGGTCAGATAAGCATCGACGGCGAGCGCATAGCGCTTCTGCCAGCGTTCGACGGCTGGACGGCAGATATTACTGATGGCGGCGTTGGATTTATTCTTTGTAAAAAAGGCGTCGCAGAACTGCTCGACTTCGGACCAGTGGAAAATCTGACCAGCGCGCAGTTTCTCAAACAGGTCGAATACCTGTTGCGGGTCGCTGACATCGGTCAGCTTAGCGGTCTGATAATAGGGCTGGAAGGCATCCAGGATGTCCTGAGGATCGTTGTAAAAATCGAGCACGAAGGTGCCCGACTCCGCTTTGCCCGGATAGGTGCGATTTAGGCGTGAAAGGGTTTGTACGCACTCGACGCCACCAAGCGCTTTATCGACATACATGGCGCACAGTTTGGGTTGATCAAAACCGGTCTGGAATTTATTGGCAACCAGCATTACCTGGTAATCATCACTATCGAACGCTTTGCGCATATCCCGGCCTTTTAGCCCCGGATTCATGTTGGTTTCGGTGAATTTTTGGTTCTGCAACGCCAGACTGTTAGGATCGCTTTCCTGAAACTCGACTTCACCGGAAAACGCCACCATGGCGCTAATTTTTGCATAGTGGTTTTCGGTGATGTATTTATCAAACGCCAGCTTGTAGCGTACCGCGGCTTTACGCGAGCTGGTCACCACCATCGCTTTCGCCTGTTCACCAAGCAGGTTCATCACATGCTTACGAAAATGCTCGACGATGACCTTCACCTTCTGCGACACGTTGTAATCGTGTAGCGTCACCCACTGGTTCAGCCTGACCTTTGCACGGTTACTGTCTACTTCCCGGTCTTTATCTTCCAGCTTTTGCAGCAGCTGATAGGCCACTTTATAGTTGGTGTAGTTTTTCAACACATCGAGAATAAAGCCTTCCTCAATAGCTTGACGCATCGTGTAAACGTGGAACGCCGCCGGTTTGTTAGTGGCTGATGCCGGTTCTTCTGGATCAGGAAGGCGACCAAACAGCTCCAGCGTTTTGGGTTTGGGCGTGGCGGTAAAGGCGTAATAGTTCAGGTTGCCGCTGTTGCGCCGGGCGGCAATGGTGGCGTTAAGACTGTCTTCTGAAGACAGCACTGTATCCTCGTCCCGCTCTTCACTCATCAGCACTTCTTTTAGCTGTCGCGCCGTGGAGCCGCTTTGTGATGAGTGCGCCTCGTCGGCAATGACCGCGTATTTACGCTGTTTCAGGCTGACGCTGTTTTCTATCGCTTTCAGCACGAATGGGAAGGTCTGGATGGTGACGATAATGATCGGCTGCGAGTGTTCCAGAGCGCTAGCCAGCTTTTCTGATTTGGAACCCTCGCCCTCTTTATTATTAATGCGCCCGACCACGCCGTCGGCATGTTCGAACTGGTAGATGGTGTCCTGTAGCTGATCGTCGAGGACCGTGCGATCGGTGACCACGATAACCGAGTGAAACAGCTTATCGCCGCTATCATCATGCAGGCGGGATAGCTGGTGTGCAGTCCAGGCGATAGAGTTTGACTTGCCGGAACCGGCGCTGTGCTGGATCAGATATTTGTTGCCGGTGCCCTCGACCGCAGCGGCCTGTAGCAGTCTGTTGACCACATCCCACTGGTGATAACGCGGGAAGATCAGGCTCTCTTTTTTGTACTTCTGTCCGTTCCAGTCTTCTTTCTCCTGGATTTGCAGATGCACGAAGCTGGCGAGGATTTTAAGCAGGTTATCCGGCAGCAGCACCTCGTTCCACAGATAGTCGGTCGCATAGCGGCCCGCATCTTCCGGGATCTCGTTGCCCGCGCCACCCTCTTTAGTGCCCTTGTTGAACGGCAGGAAGAAGGTGTCATCGCCCGCGAGTCGGGTGGTCATATAAACGTCGAACTGGCTGACGGCGAAGTGCACCAGCGCCCCACGCTTAAAGGTCAGCAGCGGTTCGGGTTTGTTGGTGAGCGGATCTTTCGGTAAGCGTGTTTTCTTATACTGGGTGATAGCGTTCTGTACCGCCTGCTTAAACTCGGATTTCAGCTCCAGCGTGGCGACCGGCAGGCCATTGATAAACAGCACCAGATCGATGCGCCAGCGTTTCGCTTTCAGATCATTGTTATTGACCGCGCTGACGTGAGGGCTGTAGACCAGCTCTGGCACGATACGGCAGATATTCTGCCGGTAGCGAGCTAGGGTGTCCGGGTTGAGCGTGTGCTCTGGCTTAAACTGGCAGAAAAAGAAGCGCGCGTTACGGATTTTCAGTCCATGGCGAAGTACGCCAAGCGTGCCCCAGCTGCGCGAGAGCATATCGGTGGCGTTGATATCGGCTTTTTGAAGCTGGCTGACGACGGCGTCGAGGAAATGACGTTCGGTGTCGTTGGGGTAGATCTTCGCGAATTTTTCCCACTCCTGCGGCTGAGTGGTTTGTACAAATTGCAGGGTATCCTGCACGTAGAGCGCGCGTTCGCGATCGTAGCCGTCACTTTTGCCGACGACCCAGCCGTTGGTGGACATCTGGTGGATGATATCGTTTTGCAGGTTAATCTCGCGGGTGATGTCGAGGGTCATAGGATTGCCTCCGCTTCGGTTGCGGTTTGCTCGTCGGGGGCGCGCCAGTGACGGACGTCGATTTTACCGGTGACGGCGGCGGAGATGAGGGCGGTGCGGCGTTCTTTGAGGAGGGAGATTTGTCGGAGTTGCGCTTCAATGAGGAAATCAATTCTTGAAGTTATTTTATCAATATATTTTATTATCTTTCCCATATCATTGTCTGGTAGTGATATTTTAAAACTACCTAAGTCATCGGTAGATAACTCTAAGAATGTACTTCCTCTACCAAGATTATTCAAAGGTGAATTAAATGTTAAAAGAGAATAGTAGATATACTTACTTAATGAGATGTTCGAAGTAATTAATGACTTACATCCTTGGTTTGTACATGCTTCTTTTTTTGTGATCGCAAGAGAACCAATAGGTGCTCTTGAAGATAAAATGACAGTATTAGCTGGAACCATTGTTGTTCCGCATGATAAAAATCCAGCGTTGGATATTTTTCTTAGGCTCTCACTAATTTGAATAGCCTCTTTGCGGCTCAGGTCTGTTGGTGTAAACCAATCTACATCACCATCCCAATATTCCTCAATACTAGATTTAGGAGTTGAGCCGTTAACTATCTTACATATATTTTTTATAGCCACGCAATTCCAATTGCGTGGGATAGAGCCCAACCACTCAACACCCGAATCTTTCATCGGCACATCAGGGTTTAGCCCTTTGGTCACCGCATGGCTAATCACTGCCTGACGTTTTTCTTTTAGCAATTCAATAAGCTGTTGTTGTTTCTCGATTAGGTTATCGATTTTAGCTGTTTCGTGATCGAGAAAAGTTGCTATTGTGTATTGTTCATGCAGTGAACAATGAGGTATAGAAATATTAATTAAATCTGATGCATTGATAGCTGGATAACTTACACCAACAGATCGGGATATCACTTCTTTTATAAAACCACTAGCGCGTAGGCAATATGAAGCAAATCTGTCATTAAGATTAAATGATGGTCTGATGACGGCAAATCCAGTTGACACTACCATATTAATTGGTGGGTTAATTATAGGTGCGATAGCTTCTAGGTATGTTCTAATGGTGGAGATAATTATGTCACCATCTTTTACTAAACGCCTTGCTCTTGATGGGGCCGTTGAAAACGTCATTCTTTCTGTAGTTGTTATTCCTTGAGAAGAGGACACGCTGCCTATATCAATATATTCGATTTCATAATCTTTATCAGTTGAATCAGAGATAACCTGATCATTACAAGTACAAAGAAATTTCAGTGGTATTATATTCCAGTGAGTAGGTAACATTTGTAACCACTCCACCCCAGAATCCCTATACTCCGAATACGCCTTATATTTAGCCATCAGGAGTGTACCTCCCGCAGCAACTGCATAATCTCCGCGCTCACCGCATCTAAATCAGCATCAATCTCCTCCAGCGATCGCGGCGGCGTGTACACATAGAAATGACGGTTAAACGGGATCTCGTAGCCGACAATGCCGATCTCGCCGTCTTTCGCATCGCGTTTGTCGGCGTTGATCCACGCATCGGGAACGTGTGGCAACACTTCCGCTTTGACATAGCTCTCGATCAAATCGCTGGTGGAAACGGCGGGGTTGAGCGGCACGTTTTCGTTATCTCGCAGGTCACCATCCTGCTCAAATTCCACCACCTGCCCACGATAGGCAAACGCGCCGTACAGCGGCTGGGCATCTTCTTTTAATACCTTCTTCACCACCGGCTCGGCATCCGGGTTTTTGCGGGTTACCGCGTCGATAAACTGCTTGTTCTCTTTAGCATCCAGCTTCACGTCAGCGGTTTTAAGCACGCTTTTTAAGTCTGCCAGGAACTGATTGAAGTCATCACTGGCAGCGGAAATACCGCCGAGTCTGTCGCCAAACGCCGTCTGAATATGCCGGGCTTTTTCCATCAACTCGCGCTGGGCCAGCCACAGCTTGTTGCCGAGCAGATCTTTGATTTGCTTCTCTTTCAGCTCGGCAAATTCGGCTTTGATAATGGCGCGGGCTTCGGTTTCCAGACCCGTGAAGTCGCCGTAGCCTGTTGCCTGCCACTGCGGGGCGAATGCTTCATACAGACATTCCATCGGCGCGTTAAGCGGCTTGGGTGCGAAGCGTAATGCGGCAATGGCTTCATCGCTGATCTGCGCGGACAGGCGCAGCGGGCGCTCAATGGTCAGGCGGCGATAGCCAAAATCGGTGCTGTTGAAGATTTTGCTGGCGAAGGTTTTTGGCGCTTCGCTTTTCGCGGTGGAGGGTTGACGACCACGGCTGGATTTTTGCTCCGGCGCTTTCTCCAGCCCCAGCGCTTCCAGCGTGGTGGCCTCTATCGCCTCAAAACCACCGAAGGTCTGGGTGATGAGCCGGATATCATCCTCACCCATCAGGTTCCGCTTCGAGCCTAGCGATTTGCGCATTTTGCCGCACAGGTTGCTGCCATCAATGAGTTGGACTTTGCCTTTGCGCTCCGGCGCTTTCTTGTTGGAGAGGATCCATACGTAGGTGGCGATACCGGTGTTGTAGAACATGTCCGTCGGCAAGGCGATGATGCCTTCCAGCAGATCGGCTTCCAGAATGTGGCGGCGGATCTCGCTTTCGCCGCTGCCTGCGCCGCCGGTAAATAGCGGGGAACCGTTAAGGATGATGCCAATACGCCCACCACCGCTGCGGGCGTCGCGCATTTTGCTGACTAAGTGCAGTAGAAACAGCAACGAACCATCGGAGACGCGCGGTAGGCCGGGGCCAAAGCGTCCGTTAAAACCTTTCTGCGCGTGCTCGTCACCGATCTCGCCTTCAATTTTTTTCCAGTCCACGCCGAACGGCGGGTTGGAGAGCATGTAGTCAAACTTCTCTGTGGGAAGCTGATCGTTGGAAAGGGTATTGCCGAGCTTGATGCGGCTGACGTCCTGACCTTTGATCAGCATGTCTGCCTTACAGATGGCGTAGGACTCGGGGTTGAGCTCTTGGCCAAAGGCGCGCATCACCGAGTTGGGATTAAGCTTGTGCAGCAGCTCCATCCCGGAGGAGAGAAAACCGCCGGTGCCCGCCGTCGGATCGTAAATGGTGCGGATGATGCCGTCTTTGGTGAGCGCATCGTCGTCGCCGATGAAAACCAATGAGGTGGTCAGACGCACGATATCGCGCGGGGTGAAGTGCTCACCGGCTGTCTCATTTGAGCCTTCCGCGAAGCGGCGAATTAACTCCTCAAACACCAGCCCCATATCATGGTTGGAAATGTCCTTTGTGCTTAAATCTGCGTTCGAGAACTTTTGTACCACCTTATACAGCAGGTTCGCCTCTTCAAGCTGGCCGACAAACTCGCTGAACTTGAAGTGGTCAAAAATCTCACGGGCATCGGTTGAGAAGGATTGAACGTACTTTTCCAGATTGGCCTTGATGCCGTTTTGCCCCATCTTGCTGAGGTCCATCGGCGAGGTGTTAAAGAACGTCAGCCCGCCCGTTGCCCGCAACAGCATCTTTTCCTGCGCCTCTTCCGGCAGGTTCATGGCCTGAACGTTTTCGACCTGAGCCAGTACGGCCGCCTTGCTCTCTTCCAGCACGCACTCCAGACGGCGCAGGAGGGTGAAGGGGAGAATAATACGGCCATATTGGGACTGTTTGAAATCGCCGCGCAGCAGGTCGGCAACGGACCAGAGAAAGGCGGCGACTTGAGAGAAATTAATGTCTGACATTGGGAGGGATCCTTGATGATGATATCTAGTATCCCCGCTAAAAACTTTTATCTTGTTGAAACTGATCAATAAAATCTTTTAAATCAATCGATTATAGCTGTCGTTAATGTATTAGATATTTTTATTAGTTTCAGTGTTGTTTGACGCCGGGCAAAGGGAGCTAATGATTATTTATATGTATGTGTATACCGGTTGAATGGCTTGATTGTGATGATTTGGTAGGCCAAAAGGTAGCCCGGCCAAGCGAAGCGCCGCCGGGATTTGCACCGAGCCGCTCCCGGCGGCGCTTCGCTTGGCCGGGCTACGGGTACGGATACGGGTTATTTTTTCAGGCTGGCGAATGCCGCGCGGATTTCTTCTTCCGGCAGGGCTAAACCGATAAACACCATCGTGCTATGCGGCACTTCATCGCTCCACGGTCTATCCCAATCGGCGCTGTACAAGCGCTGCACGCCCTGAAACAGCAGGCGATTCGGTTCCCCATCAATCCACAGCATCCCTTTGTAGCGCAGCAGCTTGTCGGCAAAATCCAGCAGTAGATTTTCCATCACCCGGGAGACTTCGCTGATATCCACCGGGTAATCCAGCTCGACCACGATAGACGACACGTCGTTTTGTTTGTCGGCCATAAAGTGGAAACGCGGCGTTGAGGTGACGTTCTCCTCCAGCATAAAACCGTTGGTGTTAAACAGCTGGGAGAGGTCGATATCGCCGTGGATCACGGTGTAAATCGGCGCACGAGCGTTGATACGCGTTAAACGTTCGCGCAGTTTTTCGGTGTCACCGGCCACGTCGGTTTTGGTCAGCAGAATACGGTCGGCGTAACCCGCCTGCGACTGGGCGATGGTGAACTGGTTCATCTGCTCGTTGGCGTGTACCGCGTCAACCAGCGCAATGACGCCGTCCAGCAGGTAGCGTTCGCACAGAACGTCGTGGGAGAAAAAGGTCTGGATGATCGGGCCGGGGTCGGCCATGCCGGTGCATTCAATCACCAGGCGGTCGAACTGAATGTTACCGTTGTCGCGGTTATCGAGCAGGTCGAGCAGTGCGTCCTCGAGTTCATTGGAACGGGTGCAGCAGATACAGCCGTTGGTCAGGGTTTTGATTTGGGTGGCGCGGTCGCCAATTAACTGGTCGTCAACGGAGACTTCACCGAACTCGTTTTCAATCACGGCAATTTTAAAGCCGTGCTGTTCGTTAAGAATGTGGCGCAGGAGGGTGGTTTTTCCCGCACCGAGGAAACCGGTAAGTAGAGTAACTGCAATCGGGGTCATGTTGTCTCCATTAGCAGCAGCGCATGCCGCCTTTTCCATCGCCGCCATAGCGTGCTTGCTGGCGTTCGCGGAAGAACTCTTCGTAGGTCATGTATGGCTTATCCGGGTGGTTGGTCTGCATGTGCAGGACGTAGTTGTCGTAATCCGGGATGCCAATCAGCATTTTTGCTGCCTGACCGAGATATTTTTTTGCCTGTCCTAAATTACCAAACATTGTCGCATCCAGATAATGAATAAAGCCGGATGGCGGCGAGCGCCTTATCCGGCCTACAGTGATGTACTGATTGTAGGCCGGATAAGCGTAGCGCCATCCGGCATCAGGTTTAGTGGTGTGAAGAGGTCTTCACACCACCTTCAGGTACCGGCACATACGGTGTCTCTTTGTCGGTACGTTTATCGCTATTGCGCACCTGCATCCAGGTTTTGAAACCGTAGAAGATGATGCTGTACACCACCACCAGGAACAGAATACTCAGACCGGCGTTGGTGTAGTTGTTGATAACGATATGATTCATGTTGGCAATCTGCTGTGCAGTCAGTTCGCCACCGGCAGCAATCTTCTCTTTGTACTGGTTAGCCATGTAGAAGAAGCCTTCCATCTGCGGGTTGCTGCTGAACAGTTTCAGACCCAGCGCCCAGGTGGTGCAGATAAGCAGCCAGACAGCCGGGATAGTGGTTACCCAGATGTATCTGGAGCGCTTCATCTTAATTAGGATAACCGTACCCAGTACCAGCGCCACGGCGGCCAGCATCTGGTTAGAGATACCGAACAGCGGCCACAGGCTCTTCACGCCGCCCAGCGGGTCGACCACGCCTTGATACAGTAGGTAGCCCCACAGACCAACACAACCAGCGGTGGCAACCACACCGGCAACCAGAGAGTCGGTTTTCTTCAGGAATGGCACGAAGTTACCCAGCAGGTCTTGCAGCATAAAGCGTCCTGCACGAGTACCGGCGTCCAGCGCGGTCAAAATAAACAGCGCCTCAAACAGAATCCCGAAGTGATACCAGAAGCCCATATCGGCCATTGGCAGCACTTTGTGGAATACGTGAGCGATACCGACAGCCAGCGTCGGTGCGCCACCCGCGCGGTTCAGTACCGATGGTTCGCCGATATCTTTCGCCGTTTGCAGGATTTGCTCAGGCGTAATGACAAAGCCCCACGAGCTGACCGTCGCCGCCGCATGGACGGTAACATCTTTCAGCTGTGCCGCAATCATTGCCGCGTTTTCACCACCCATCTCATGCAGGTTTGGCATGGTAATGCCAAGGCCCGCAGGCGGGGTGTTCATCGCGAAGTACAGACCCGGTTCGATAATGGAAGCCGCAACCAGCGCCATAATCGCCACGAAGGATTCCATCAGCATCGCGCCGTAACCAATCAGGCGAGCGTCGTTCTCGTTCGCCAGCAGTTTCGGCGTGGTGCCTGAGGAGATAAGCGCATGGAAGCCAGAGACGGCGCCACAAGCGATGGTAATAAACAGGAACGGGAACATCGCGCCTTTCCACAGCGGGCCGGTACCGTCGATGTACTGGGTCACTGCAGGCATTTTCAGGTCAGGGTTCAGGATAACAATACCCAGCGCCAGACCGACGATCACGCCGATTTTCAGGAAGGTCGCGAGGTAGTCACGCGGTGCCAGAATCAGCCATACCGGCAGCAGCGCGGAGATGAAGGCGTAACCAATCAGCGCAAAGGTGATGGTGGTGTCTTTAAAGGTCAGCGCCGGGCCCCAGTACGGGTCGTGGGCAATCACGCCGCCGAAGTAAATGGACGCCACCAGCAGGATTATCCCTATCACCGACACTTCGCCTACGCGACCCGGGCGGATAAAGCGCATGTAGATACCCATAAACAGGGCAATCGGCACGGTTGAGCAGACGGTGAACACGCCCCACGGGCTTTCCGCCAGCGCTTTCACAACGATCAGCGCCAGCACCGCCAGGATGATAATCATAATCAGGAAGCAGCCGAACAGGGCAATGGAGCCCGGCACGCGGCCCATCTCTTCTTTGACCATTTCACCCAGCGAGGAACCGTTACGGCGCGTGGAGATAAACAGCACCATAAAGTCCTGCACCGCCCCCGCGAGTACCACGCCTGCCAGCAGCCAGAGCGTACCCGGCAGGTAGCCCATTTGTGCGGCAAGTACCGGCCCTACCAGCGGGCCCGCACCGGCGATAGCGGCGAAGTGGTGGCCGAACAGCACGTAGCGGTTGGTCGGCACGTAGTTCAGGCCATCGTTATTAATGACCGCCGGCGTTGCACGCGTCGGGTCAAGCTTCATCACCTTCTGGGCGATGTAAAGGCTGTAGTAGCGATACGCCACCAGATACACAGAAACCGACGCCACGACGATCCACAGGGCACTGACGTGCTCACCGCGGCGTAGGGCGACGACCGAAAGGCAAAATGCGCCGATGATTCCAAGAATCACCCAGGGTATGTGCTTGAATAGCTTTTTAGTATCCATAGTAAAACCTGGCTATTTAAGATGAATTTTCAGCCGAAGCTGCCGTTGTTTTAAGTTTGCTTTGAGGAGGTATTGACGTTGATGCTGGGGACAAGTTTGCCAGCTGACGCGCGCGTAAAGTTGAGTAAGTGGGTGAGCGGTTGAAAGTCAGGGCTAAGCGGTTGCGTGCGGGGATGAGCGGTTGAGCAAGCTCTGAGCAACGAGGAAATATGTGATTGAGATCGCAAGTTTTTTTCGCGCCTCCGACCCTCTACCACGTTCTTCGTATGATTAAAAACCAATAAAAAACACTATTGTCACTAATTGATCACAACTCCGGCTGATGACCGACCTCATGCCGCGCCTTTTTCCCGACTATTTGACTGACCTCTGGACGGTGAGCGACTTAGACCGCCGACCTGTTTTACTCAAAAGGATTAACACAATGAAAAATGTGCGGATAAAAGCCATGTGTTGCGTTCTGGGCCTGGGAATGTTGTGTCCGGCGATAGGCTATTCAGCCACTGAATTACGCATGTCGTGGTGGGGCGGCAACCAGCGACATCAGGCGACCACCGAGGCGATTAAAGCCTTCGAAGCGCAAAACCCTGACGTCAAAATCAATACCGAACCGAGCGGCTGGGATGGTTATCTCTCACGCCTGAGTACGCAGCTGGCAGGCAATACCGAGCCGGATGTGATGCAAATCAACTGGAACTGGTTGGTGATGTTCTCAAAAAAGGGCGACGGTTTTTACGACATTAATCGCCAGGCTGCCGTTATCGATCTCAGCCAGTTCTCCCGTCAGGGGAAGCAACTGGTCACCATGAACGGCAAACTCAACGGCGTGCCGGTGGCAATGACCGGACGGTCGATGTACTACAACCCGGAGCTGTGGAAAAAAGCGGGCGTCGCGTACCCGCAAACCTGGGAACAAATGATCGCCGCAGGGCCAGCGTTTAAAAATAAGCTCGGCGAGGATTACTACCCGTTTATTCTCGCCAATCATGACACCACCATCATGACGTTTCTGAACTCGTATATGGTGCAGAAATACAATATCCCGATGATTGACCCGCAGAAAAAAACCTTCACCTACAGCCGCGAGCAGTGGCTGGACTATTTCGGTCTGTACAAAAAGCTGGTGGATAACCACGTCATTCCGTCGATGAAATATTTGTCGTCATTCGGTAAGGCTAACGCCTGGGAAATTAAACCGTGGCTTGATGGCAAAATTGGCGGTGTCCATACCTGGAGCACCGACGGCACGTTTGCTGGAAGCCTACGCGCGCCTGCCCATCTGGAGGTTGGTCCGTATCCAATGATCCCCGGCGCGACCGATGCCGGAATTTTCTTTAAACCCTCAATGATGTTCTCAGTGGGTAAGAACAGTCGTCACCCGGAACTTGCGGCAAAGCTGATTAACTTCCTGCTCAATGACCCGCAGGGCGTGAAGGCGATGGGCCTACAGCGTGGCGTGCCGCTGAGCGCCGAGGCGGTGAAAGTGCTGCAACAAGACGGCGTGCTGGATAGCAGCCAGATTCAGGTGCAGGGGCTGGCGCAGGTTGAAAAACTGGCGGGCAACATCGAGCCGTCGCCGTGGTTTGAAAACCCACAGCTGCTCGCTTATTTCCTTGATGCGGTACAGCGCTACGACTATGGGCAATTAACCCTTGAACAACTGGCCGATGAGTTCCCGCAGCGCGGGCAGCGGGTGCTGAAAAAGATCATGTGAATGAGGTGGTTATGTCGCAATTATTAAAAGAGAGCATTTTAAGCAAGCTGGATACGCTGTTTAATGAAGTGATTGTGGTGCGTACCAACGACGCTGAGCTTAAAAAACAGAAGGTTATCGCTTCTGATTTGTCGATTGAAAACTGGGACTGGTCGCAGGGCGTGGGGATTTACGGCATCTGGCGTTTGTACAAGATTACTCACGAACCGCGCTATTTGGCCTACCTGAACGGTTGGTTTGCCCGTCGGCAGGCGGAAGGGCTGCCCGAAAAGAACATTAACCGAATGGCGCCGATGCTGACCGCAACCTGCATGGCTGAGGAACTGGGCGAAACGCGCTGGCTGGCGGAAATTGCCGAGTATGCCGACTGGATCGATAAGCGGTTGCTGCGCACTCAGGAAAACGGTTTTACCCACTGCACCAGCGACCATCTGAACGAAGAACAATTGTGGGTCGACACGCTGTTTATGAGCGGTCTGTTCCACGCCAAAGCCTCACAACTGCTCGGCCAGCCGCAGTACATGGATGATGTGGCATATCAATTTTTACTGCACATCAAATACTTAGTCGACCGCCGCAGCGGGCTGTGGATGCACGGCTGGAGCTTTATCGAGCGCAACAACTATGCTGCCGCGCTCTGGGGGCGCGGTAACGGCTGGGCGGCGGTGGGGAGCGTCGATTTTCTTGAGATGGCGACAAAGGAGACGGCGAATACCCGGTTTATTCGCGAGGCGTTTGTTCGCCAGATGCAAGCGGCAGTGCATTACCAGCACAACAACGGCATGTGGTCGACGCTTATCGATCATCCCGAAAGCTATGAAGAGGCTTCAGGCACCGCCGGGCTGACCTACGCGCTGTTAAAAGGCGCGCGTCTTGGCCTGTTGGATGACCGCTGTCGGGATGCTGGCTGGGCGGGCGTGCAGGCGCTGATTGCGCGTATCAGTGAACAAGGGGAAGTGGCGGATGTGTCGGCTGGAACATCGGTAGGGCGGGATCTTCAGCACTATCTGAATATTCGCGTTCGTCAGCGCGCCTACGGGCAATCGCTGGCCATGCTGGCACTTGGGGAAGCGCTTGCCCATTTGAACTCATAACTTAAGGATAAGGTCATGACAACAAACCCCAGCGTAATGCTGAGCGTGGAGGAAGAGAAAAAAATTCTGGCACGGATCCGTGATCCACAGTTCCCGGCGCGTGATATTAACGTGCGGGACTGCGGCGCGGTCGGTGATGGTACGACGCTCGATACCGACGCCATCCAGCGGGCGATAAATGAAGCCCATGCGCTGGGCGGTGGTCGGGTGGTGATCCCCTCCGGCCGCTTTCTGACCGGTTCGCTAGAGCTGCTCAGTCACGTCAATTTGCATCTGGAAAACCGCGACAGCGTGCTGCTGTTTACTACACAAACCACCGAGGCGAACTATCCGCTGGCCTACGGTCACTGGGAGTGTTCGCCGCTGTGGAACTACCGGGCGCTCATCTACGCGCATCGTGCCAATAATATCGCCCTGACCGGCCACGGCGTGCTGGACGGGCAGGCCAGCGAAAGCGTGTGGTGGCACTGGACGCATCAGATTGAACACGCTTGGTCGACCCATGCTCAGAACCTACAGCGGGCGGGTAGCCTACGGCTTCGCGAGATGAATCAAAGCGGCGTGCCGGTATCCGAGCGCCGCTTTGGCGATGGCTTCTATTTACGGCCGATGTTTATTCAGACGCTGCACTGTCAGAACGTGCTGCTGGAGGGGGTGACCCTGCGCAACTCGCCGATGTGGCAGGTGAACCCGGTGATGTGTCGCAACGTCACCGTGCGCGCAATGACGCTGCGGTCACACGGGCATAATAACGACGGCGTCGATCCAGAAAGCTGCTGTGATGTGCTGATTGAAGATAACCTGTTTGACTCCGGTGACGATTGCATTGCCATTAAATCCGGGCGCGACCGTGACGGGCGCGAGGCAAATATTCCCTGTGAAAACATCATTATCCGCAATAACCGTTTTGCTGACGGCCACGGTGGTATTGCGTTGGGCAGCGAAATGAGCGGCGGTATTCGCAACGTTTTCGCCGTCGGTAATGAGTTCGACAGTCCGGCGCTGACCTATCCTCTGCGCCTGAAGGCCAACGCCCTGCGCGGAGGGATTATTGAAAACGTCTGGCTGCGTCATTCGCGGGTGAAGCGGGTCCGCGATGCGGTAGTCCACGCCACCATGAACTACGCCGAAGGGATATATGGCGATCATCTGCCGCGTTTTCGCAATATCGTTATTGAAGATCTGCAAGCCAGCGGCGGTGAATACGGCCTGTTTATTGAAGGGCTGCCGCAGTCGCCAATTGATGGGCTGGTGCTAAAAGATATTCATATCACCGACGTAGAAAATCCGCTCCATGCCGCCCACTGGGGCAGCGGCGTGCAGATGGAAAACGTCACCATTAACGGGCTGGCCTATCCGCGTCCGGTTCAGCTGTTTATTCGCGGGCTGCCGCAGGCGGGGGATTATCTACGGGCCTCGGCGCGGTTACCAGGAAACGATGAGGCGCCGCTACATTATTGCTGGTGGATCGGCAAAACGGCAGACGGCCCAATGGCGGCGCTGGCTGAGGGAGACATTCTGGCGCTGACCCCAACCATGGCCGGCCGCTTTGTGCGTTGCCAGGTGAAATACGGCGACATGCATCTGGTGAGTAAAGCCTGGAAAATTCAGCCAGAAAGCAGCATCCAGCTGGAAAACAGCGAGTCGGTGAATACCGGCATTCTGCGCGCGCGGGGAATTGTTGGCGCCGAGAGCGGTAGCGAATGCATCACCCGCTTTGAACTGGCGCAGATGGTCATTCGGCTGTGGGGCTTACAGTACCACTCAGCCAGCGGCCTGGAGATTGCCGACTTTCCGACCGATTCGGTCTGGTATCCGGCGATAGATGCCCTGATCCGCCGTGGCATGATGGCGCTGCAAAAGGGGAAATTTCTCCCGGATAGGCCTATTCGTCGCGAAGAGGCGGCAACGGTAGCCATGATGAGTTGCGGGGTTTCCTACCGCAATGCGTCCACGATGCTGATATCGACCTTCACCGATGGGCGAATTTTGCGTGATATCTACCTGACCAATGCCCAGCGGGCGGTGGCTTTCGGCTTTTTAAGCTGCGATGACGAAGGGCGTTTCCACCCGCGCCGCTATTTACGTCGCCATGAAGCGCTGGAGATGATGCTTGCCATCAGCCATTTTGTGGGCGATCAGGATGCGCCAGACAAGCGGATCAAACGGCTGCGTTAAACGGATAAGCGGCGGGCAGTCTGATCGATCGAACGGATCATCGACTGCTTTGCCGTCATCAAATGATTGCGTAGCGCCATCGTGGCATCCAGATCGTTTCGGCAGATAAGCGCGATCAAAATCATCATGTGTTCATCAATAGCGATAATATTGCGCTGTTTTAGATCGCTTTCATCCCATTGATAATGGAAGTGGAAAATAACCGAGATAATTTCCAGCGACTGATTGAAAAATATATTATCGGCAGCGGAGAGTAATAAACCATGAAATTCATGGTCAAGCTGAGAGAACGTTTTAACATTGTCGCCAATGCTGTCTCTTAATTGTCGGTGATATTCCAGTAAGGTTTTTGCCTGCAACCAACGTGGATCGTCATCGGGTAGGATTAAAAAACGCTGAAGAGCATGTAACTCTAACATTTCACGCAATTCAAAAAGCTGCTCGGCATACTGGCGGTCGAAATTTTTCATCCGCCACAGCCCGCGTTTTTCACTGACGATCAGGTTATAACGGCCAAATTTCAATAAGTATTCTCGGGCGGCAACGGGGCTCACACCGGCCATTTTTGCCAGCTGAATTTCACTGATGACCTCCCCGGCTTTAAGCTGCCTCTGGTTTATCATCGAGAAAAATGCCTGCTCAAAAATGCGCGTCTGTTCCTCCAGCGAGGCATCGGTACATTCGAAGCCATCCAGCGCGTCGGGCTTGCGTATGATGATGTAATCGCTGCCGATTTTTTCCAGCACGCCGCGCTGTTCAAGATGTGAAAGCATATGCCTGACGGTGGTGCGGCTGATGTTGAACATCTCGGCGAGCGCTGACTGTACCGGCAGCGGCGAGGGGATATGCCCTTTCGCAATGCCTTCAATTATTTGGTTCACCACGCTGCGACGTAAATTCTGCGAACGGCTCATTGCGCATCCTCCTGCTGATGATTAAAGACGAATTTAAAACATCTTTCTGCGCTGATATTCACAACAATGAATCACGCCGCTGAGGAAATATCTGCTTATCGACAATAACAAGGATAACGAAAAAGAAGAAGCGGAGAAGAGAATAATGAAAACATTAGTCTGTCAGCAACCTGGGGAATTAACGTGGCAATGCCGGAATATTCCAGAACCCCAACAAAATGAGGTGTTAATAAAAGTTAAGAGCGTGGGGATTTGCGGAACCGATATTCATGCCTGGGGCGGTAAACAGCCTTTTTTCAGCTATCCGAGAGTTTTAGGCCATGAGATTTGTGGCGATATCGCGGCGTTGGGCTGCGGTGTGAACTCGTGGCGCGTGGGGCAGCAGGTGGCGGTGATCCCGTATGTCGCCTGCCATGAGTGCAGCGCCTGTCGTAGCGGACGAACCAACTGCTGCGAAAATATTGCGGTGATCGGTGTCCATCGCGACGGTGGGTTCAGTGAATACCTGAGCGTGCCGCAGCAAAATATCCTGCTGGCTGAGGGCATTGCGCCAGAAGCCGTGGCGCTGATTGAACCCTTCGCCATCAGCGCGCATGCGGTGCGACGGGCGGCGGTTCAACCGGAGGATGCGGTACTGGTGGTGGGCGCCGGGCCGATTGGTCTGGGCACGGCGGCAATCGCCAAAGCACATGGGGCGCAGGTGATGGTTGCGGATACCCATCCGCAACGGCGCGATCATGTGGCTTGCCAGTTGGATCTGCCAACGCTGGATCCGCTGGCTACGGATTTCCACGATCGATTACGTGACGGTTTTAGCGGTAATTTACCGCAGACGGTGATCGACGCCACCGGCAGCCCGCAGTCGATGAATCAGGCGGTGGATCTGATCCGTCACGGCGGTAGCATTGTCTTTGTTGGCCTGTTTAAAGGCGATTTACAGTTTTCTGACCCGGAGTTCCATAAAAAAGAGACCACCTTAATGGGCAGCCGCAATGCGACGGCGGCGGACTTTGCGCACGTTGGGGAGCTGATGCAGCGCGGATTGCTGCGTGCGGAGATGCTACTGACTCATCGGTTGCGCTTTGATGAGCTGGGTAGCACCTATGAGCAAGAGGTCATCAACAATCCACAGTTGATTAAAGGCGTGATAGAGTTCGGATAGAACATCGCTGGCGCGGTTCCCTATAAATGTGATGAAAATCACTATGTTAACTAAGTAAAACCCGCGCCTCTACCTGCCTGACACTCTGGAGAACAAGAATGACCACGGTAAACATCGCGCTCAATGATGCCTATGCGCTAGCCCTTGAGGTTCTGCGCTCGAATGGATTTTCCCAACCTCACGCCGACGCGATTGCGCGTAACGTGACGGCGGGCGAACGTGACGGTTGTGCGTCGCACGGCCTGTGGCGGCTATTGGGGATTGTGGAGACGCTGCGCAAGGGCAAGGTGTCAGCTGATGCGAAGCCGGTTATCGTTGATCAGGCACCGGCCATCGTTAAAGCGGATGCTCGGGGCGCGTATTCGCTGTGTGCATATGAACAGGCGCTGCCGCTGCTGATTGAGAAAGCGCGCCACAGCGGCATTGCGGCGCTGGCGATTAATCATTGTGTGCATTTTTCGGCGCTGTTTGCCGACGTGGAACCGCTGACCGATGTTGGGCTGGTGGGCTATGCCTGTACGCCAAGCCACGCCTGGGTGGCACCGGCTGGTGGCACTCAACCGTTATTTGGTACCAACCCGATTGCCTTTGGCTGGCCACGCGGCGACAAGCCGCCGTTTATTTTTGATATGGCAACCAGTGCGGCGGCGCGCGGGGAAATTCAGCTACATCAGCGGGCGGGCAAGGCGATTCCAGAAGGTTGGGGGATTGATAGCGACGGGCAGCCAACCACCGATCCACAGGCGGTGCTGGAAGGGGCAATGCTGACCTTTGGCGGGCATAAAGGATCTGCGCTGGCGGCGATGGTCGAACTGTTTGCCGGGCCGCTGATTGGCGATATGACCAGCGCCGAATCCCTGGCGTGGGATAACGGGGCGGGCGGCCTGCCGTACGGAGGGGAATTGATTCTGGCGCTCGACCCGCAGCGTTTCCTGGGCGCAGAGGCCGATGCGCATCTGGCACGCGCCGAAACGCTGTTTAGCGGGATGCAGGCACAGGGAGCGAGATTGCCGGGTGAACGTCGCTATCTGGCGCGTGAGCACAGTGAGAAGCAGGGACTGGAGATTCCTCGTCGCCTGTACGATGAGATTTGCGCGCTGCGCGGATAATATTGCCTGCCTCTGAGCATTCCCGGCGGCGCTGCGCTTGGCCGGGCTACATTTGTGGGTATCCCTAAATGTAGCCCGGGCGAGGCGTTTACGCCGACCCCGGGGAACCCCTCACGGCTGACGTAAAATCGTGCCATTCCCCGTATTAATAGTCACAATTTCTATAAAGTTTTTCTTTTTCCCGCCGAAAAATTGTTATTCGCCTGGAGGAAAGAGAAACATGTTAAACCGTCTTAAAATTGTTACCAGCCTTGTGCTGGTTTTGGTGTTATTTGGCCTGTTGCAGCTAGCATCGGGTGGTTTGTTCTTTAACTCACTCAAGCATGACAAAGAAAACTTCACCATCCTGCAAACCGTACGTCAGCAGCAATCGGGACTTAACGGCAGTTGGGTTGCGCTGCTGCAAACCCGCAATACGTTAAACCGTGCCGGTATCCGCTACATGATGGATCAGAACAATATCGGCAGCGGAGCTACCGTGACCGAGCTGATGCAGATTGCCAGCAAATCGCTGGCCGAAGCGGAAAAACGCTGGGCCGAGTATGAGGCGATGCCGCGCGATCCGCGTCAAAGTGAAGCGGCGGTGCTGGATATTCAGCGTAACTACGATATCTACCACGGGGCATTGTCTGAACTGATCCAACTGCTCGGCGCTGGCAAAATTAACGACTTCTTCGATCAACCAACCCAGAGTTACCAGGACGGCTTTGAGAAAGCTTACGACAATTATCGGCAGCAAAATGACAGGCTGTACGAGATGGCGGTGAAAGACAGCAATAGCTCTTACACCCAGGCGATGTGGATCCTGTTTAGCGTGATAATTGTGGTACTGGCGGTGATCGTCTTTGTCTGGCTTGGCGTGCGCAAAATACTTATCGCGCCACTGAATCGTTTAATTGACAGCATCCGCCATATTGCGGGTGGCGATCTGGTTAAACGCATCGATGTTGAAAGCCACAACGAAATGGGTGAGCTGGCCCATTCTCTGCGCCACATGCAGGGCGAACTCGCCCGCACGGTGGGTGAAGTGCGTCAGGGGGCCGATGCGATTTACAGCGGCGCGAGTGAAATTGCCATGGGCAATAACGATCTTTCTTCACGTACCGAGGAGCAGGCCGCTTCGCTGGAAGAGACCGCTGCCAGCATGGAAGAACTCACCGCCACCGTGAAGCAGAACGCCGAAAATGCCCGTCAGGCCAGCCATCTGGCGCTCTCGGCATCGGAAACCGCGCAGAAGGGCGGTAAAGTGGTGGATAACGTCGTGCAGACCATGCGTGATATCACCGCCAGTTCGCAGAAAATCGCCGATATTATCAGCGTGATTGACGGTATTGCCTTCCAGACCAATATTCTGGCGCTCAATGCCGCGGTGGAAGCGGCTCGTGCCGGTGAACAGGGACGTGGCTTTGCGGTTGTCGCCGGTGAAGTGCGTAACCTGGCGCAGCGCAGCGCCCAGGCCGCTCGCGAAATTAAGAGCCTGATTGAAGACTCGGTTAACCGCGTTGACCTCGGTTCTACGCTGGTGGAAAGCGCTGGTGAAACCATGGGTGAGATCGTCAATGCGGTCACCCGCGTGACCGATATCATGGGGGAAATTGCCTCCGCTTCCGATGAGCAGAGCCGGGGTATTGACCAGGTTGGGCTGGCGGTGGCGGAAATGGATCGCGTAACCCAGCAGAACGCCTCGCTGGTTGAGGAATCGGCGGCAGCGGCAGCGGCGCTGGAAGAGCAGGCAAGCCGCCTGACTCAGGCCGTGGCGGTGTTCCGCATTCAGCAAGGCCAGGCCAATGCCGAGCGTGAGCCAGCAAGCGCGGCAGCGCCTGCGCCGACGACGCTGCGTAAAGCCGCCGTGACCGATAGCGGCGAAAACTGGGAAACCTTCTAAAACCTACGCGCCCAGTCCGGGCGCGTTAAGTCATTCCCTCCCGGTGCAAAGCCGGGAGGGAATTAACGTCAAGTCATGCGCGACTAACCTTCTGAAGCCACCACTTTAATTTCCACCATCCCAATCCCTAACTGACGCGGTGAGTGACCGAGAATGTTGCCCTCATTGGTTGACTGAGGGGCAGGTGGCACAATCACCAGCGTGCTGGCGTCTGACGGGTTATCAAAGTGCAGCGTGGTGGTCGTGACGTCGTTGCTGAGCGTCAGGATCTGCTCATTTTTGCCCACGCGTACCGGAATCGGTTTATCCGCATTCGGGCCAAAGGCTTTGGCGGTAATCACTAAATCAAAGCGCTTGGGCAACGGATGTTGATATTCAATCTTCACCTGCTCGCCCAGTTGCGCATTCGACCAGCGTCCCCACGACTCAGGGCGGGAGATACCGCTAAAGCTTTTCACCTCTTCCGGCGCGCCCGCCACGTTAAAGATAAAGCTATCGGCTTTATAGCGGATATCGTTATCAACGGTTTTCAGCGTATCGACGTTACCTTTGTAACGCACCATATCAATGACGGTATCTTTAAACTCCGTTTTCCCGTTCCACAGGGCTTTATCAATGTGCTGCACTTTCTGCTCGCCGCCCAGCTGGCCCTGAGACACACACCAGTCCGTGGAGAGGGATAATTCTGTCGACCACAGTTGCCCCATCTTGTAGCAGCGGTCGACCCACACAAAGTTATCGCGCGGCGCAAAATCGGCTAACTGATAGCGCAGCGGCGCGGAGTATTCACTCTCCGGGAGCGGTTCAACGCGGTTATCCGAGACGCGCAGCAGCAGCGGCAGACGGAAGTGGCTGCCTGAGAAGGCGATCATGTTTTTCTGGGTATCGACCGAGAAATTTTTGATCTCTTTCGGGAAGTTCCACAAACGAATGATATCCGGTTTCCAGGCCAGCACTTTCTCTTTCATGTTGAGGAACACTTCGGACAGTGACTGCCCGGAGAGGCTGCTGCGGCCAAGGCCAATAAAGTTATCGCCGCCGAGCAAATCGAGCACCGTTGCGCCGTTATCCATGGTGCTGCGCTTCACCGCCAGCAGCTCCTGGGCATCCGGTTTATCGCCGCGAATGACGAAGAACAGATTGCTGCGGTCGAGTTTGTTGAGCTCATCCCAGGCAGTGTTTTTCATCGCCAGATGGTCGGAGGACACCACGATTACCGTGTTCTTAAACCACGGTGATGCTTTGATCTTATTGATAAATTCGGCAATGCTCTCCTGGCTACAGGCCACTGCGCTAAACGATTGATTCGCCTTGCCGTTGATGTCGTAGCGCTTGCGGTTACAGCTGCGCGAGATAAAACCGTCCGGGTGGTGGGTGTCGACGGTTAAGGTGAACAGCGAGAAGCGTTTGCCCTCGCGGGAGAGCGTTTCAAATTTCTTCCACGCTTCGTCGAGCACGGTGTCGTCGTAGTAGCCCCAGTCGTTTTTGTAGGCCGGGTCGGCGACGGTGCCTTTCAGCTCTTCCGCGCCGTACAAATGATCAAAACCGTGGGACTTCAGGAACACGTCTTTACCGGCAAAGCGCAGGTTAGCGCCCTGTACAAAATAGTTCTGGTAGCCGGAGTTTTTCAGGATATCGCCAAGGCAGATATTTTGCGGGAAGAAGCTCGACAACGAGGCTGAAGCATTGCCTTCAAACGGGGCAAATAATGGGATGCCGCACTGCGAGGCGACCATGCCCGCGATGGTGTAATCGGTGCCCGGAAGCTGCATGGTGTGGCTGAAATCCAGTCCCTCATTTTTCAGCGCGCCAAGCTCCGGTGCGAGGTCAGGAAATGCCTGCTCGTCAAAGTAGGTGCGCTCAAGGCTCTCGCCGTAAATATAGACGAGATTCAGTTTAGGATTGGGGATCGTTTTGGACGGTTCTTTGTAGTAGGCCGCAAAGTCAGGATCGCCGTCGCGTGACTGAGACTTTACCAGTTCACTGATCTGACGAAATGCCGGGCTGGCGTCTACAGAACCCACCGCGAGAATGAGCGCCAACAGGCTGTAACCAAAGTGGTGAGGATGATGGCGACGTCGGCGTAGCAGCCAGCCGAGGCCACCAAATACGGCGATAAGCGCGACGACAATCCCGACGCCTGGGAGAATATATTTACCGATGCCCGCGCCGGTCAGGCTATTGGTCAGGGTGTAGAGAACCGCATCGTTGATCCCATCGCCGGTGAAATAGTCGCTGGCGTACAGGGTAATATTCAGGACCACAAACAGGCCCAGTACCGTAAGGGTGGCGGCAAACCACCATCTATTTCGCCCTGCCTTCCAGGCATAGATTGCAATGGAAGCCAAAAAGAGCGCAATGGATAACATCTCTGACACTACACGTCCTCAACAGCGCCAGACGCGCTGGCGGAACAGAAATTAACATCACAATGTAATTGCGCTGTCATCTGTCTGCAATTCTAACGTGGTGAAAGTGTGTTGTTGTTCAGAATTGGTTTATAAATAACCAATATTTTGCTGTGGATATAGATACGGTGAATGAAATCAATTATTTCATTCACCGTAATTAGTTATCAGGACAGGAAGTTAACGCCCTGTTTTAACACCAGATCGCAGGCTTTGGTTTTGACTTTTTTACCCAGCTCGGAATTGCCCAGGCTGTCGAGATCCAGTTTCTGACCGTCTTTGGCGTTCAGCAGACCCTCAATACCGTCCATATAACCGGTATCTTTTTTCTGTTCGGCCTGGGTGTTGAGGCCGAGTTTATCCAGCACCTGGTCTTTCACGTTATTCACGTCAGTCACCGAAGCCAGTTTCTGCTTAGCGCAGTACTGCATGATGCCGGCCGCGTTGTTCATAGTGCTTGAGCTCAGCGACTGGCTGCCGCCGTTCAGCAGGCTGGTCAGGGTAGACAGAGAAGTTCCGCCGCTTTGGGAGGTGCTGCTACCGCCGGTAAGCTGACTTGCCGCGCTGCTTAGATCGTTTAACGATACGGCACCTGCCGCCGTGGAAATAAATGCGCTAGCAATGATGGCGCGGCAAAGCATCGATTTAACTGATTTCATGGCTGTACTCGTGTGTGCTAGTAAAAGTGAATCAAATGAGTATACGCTTCTCATCCACCAGATTTATCTTAATACTCTTTGCCGGTGACGCGGCTGCGATAGCTGTCCCAGTTAAAGACCACCCAAAGGCTGTTGCCCAGACGCATACGATCCATTACGCGTTCGCCGAGCATTTTGTTCATCTCATCCAGATTGCTGTTGGTCAGCATACCGGTAGGGCGTTTGGACGAAGATCGGCGGTCGACGATCTGGTTAATGATCACTTTTTCATAACGAGACTCTGTTTGCATACCGATCTCATCGATCACCAGCAGATCGACGTTGCTCAGATCGTTTAACAGCTGCTCCTCACTGGTTTCCCGGCTGCCGAAAGTCTCTTTCATGGCAGACATAATATCGGCGACGGTGATGATAAGCACCGACTTACCGCGCAGCAGCAGTTCGTTACAGATGGCGGCGGCGAGATGGTTTTTGCCGGTGCCGGGTTTGCCGGTGAAAACAAAGCTGGCGATGTTGCCGTCGAATTCATCGACGTACTGACGCGCTTTCGCCAGCGCATTCATCTGGCCTTCATTTTCGATACGATAGTTTTCAAACGAGCAGTTCTGGTGCAGCGGACGAATACCGGAGCGGTTAAAGGTGCGCTGCATCTTCATGGCGCGGTTTTCACGCGCCAGCGCGGCGGCGCGGATCTCGCCCTGTTCCTTTTGCCAGGCCAGCAGCTCTTCACCGGTTTTAAAAGCCGGTTCGATATGTGCAGGCATCATCTTCTGCAAGCGTTTCATTAATTCGCCAACGTCTTTCATGCTCAACCTCTGAAACCCGGTGGAATACTGTTATCAGGCTCACTGACCGTATTGATATCGCGGCGCGTCTGGTTGCCGCTGTTTGCCCGGCCCATTTGTACGCTGCGCGCGAGCTTTTGCTGCCATTGAACGTGATGGAACACTTTACCTTCCGCCTGCCAGTAGGCAACGAAGGAGGCCAATTCTTCCGGCGTGACCGGCTCGCTGAGCGCAATGCCCCACAGCGCGGAAAGGCGCAAAAATTCGGCATCCGGCTGCCAGCCCGCGTACATGGCAAATTTACCCATCGGGACAGAGATGGGGGCTGGCGTCGGTTCTTCAAAGAACTGCGCATCCAGCGTCACGTCGCTGCCCGGGCGGGATAGCTTTTCTTCCAGCGCCAAGAGCTGTGCCAGTCGTTCTTGCGTAATGGCATAGAACGCGGGCTGATTATTGGCAAACACCGCGAGCGCACCGCCCTCGGTTTGCGCAAGAATCGCCACCGGATCGGCGCTGAAGGCGTCAATACCAATCACGTTAGGCGTTAAAATACGAGAAGACATAACACTATCTCAATACAGAAAAAACACGGGAAGGGGGCGGGAAAATCCGCCCGAATAATGCACATAGTAGCACAAGGTGAGGTGAGGGCGGCACACTCATATGCCGCCGTTTATGTTAAACCCGCGGGCGCTTGCGATACAGCCACAGCCCCGGAATAGACAGGCCGATGGACAGCGCGCCAACGATGGATGTGGCTTTAAGAAAGTTGCTAAGCAGGGTGATCATCATCTCTTCGGAATAGCCAAAGTGGCTAATCTTGACCGCAGAGATCATGGCCGTATAGGCGGAAATCCCCGGGAACATGGGTATGACGGCGGCTACGGTGAAAATTTTGGGGTGTGCGAGATACCAGCGCGACCACTGAATACCAATGCTGCCGACCAGCATCGCCGCGAGGAACGTCGACCATTCAATATTGAAGCCCGCCGTCATCATCACAAAGCGTGATGCGTGCCCAATCGCCCCCAGCAACGCGCACCAGGGCAATGCGCGGTGCGGGACGTTAAATACCATCGCAAAGCCCACGGCAGGAATTGCCGATAGCACCATGTCTTGCACTAGCAGTAACACAAAATCGATCACACCCATCCGCGTAGCCCCCATAACGTCATCGCCATGACCACGCCGACGCAGGTCGCAAGCGTCAGAAGGCTGGCAATGGCCCAGCGAGCTAAACCGGTATTGATATGGCCCTTGAACATATCGGCGACGGAATTTATCAGCGGAAAACCGGGAACCAACAGCAGAACGCTGGCTGCCATGGCGACCGTGGAAGTTTGCCCAAAGGCGGGAAGTTGCAGCATCAGCCCGGAAACCGTGGTGGCGACGAAGGCTGTGAGTCCGAAGTTAATCTGCGGGTGCATGGAACGGTGCGTCAGCACCTGGCGAATATACATGGCGACGGTGCTGGCGCATAAGGTGACAAACGCGCCATCCCAGCCGCCGTTATTGAGCTTGCAGAAACAGGCGCACGAGAGCCCAACCATCAGCACTACCAACCAGCGAGGATAGCGAAGCGGTTTGATGTGCAGGAAGCGCTTCTCAACATCTTTATAATCCAGCAACTTATGCTCGGCCATAATGACGATATGCTGGACTTCAGTCACCACGTGCATATTAATGCCGCGATCGCTATTTTTACGCGTTGAGGTAAGGCACTGCCCGTTTTTGATGGTGGTAAGCACAATGGCGTTTGACGATATCGCGCTCTCGACGCTGTCCATGCCAAGCGCACGACCCAGCCGCGTTGATAGCTCCTCCACCAGGGCACTCTCCGCCCCATGTTGCAAAAGAAAAATGCCGCACTGAATACAGAGCCGCGTGATGATGCGCTGTTCTGACCGATCGTCTTCCATTAATGATCCTGATACCCAAAAACGCCCGTGTATCACCTACTTTTACCCGAAGCGCGCGAAAGGATTATCCGGTTGGGATCAAACAATGTGCAAAAATTCGGCACCCATCCAATGAATGACAAAGAGTTGATGGCGCCCACACTTTTGCAAATCTGTTCGAAAGTGCAATTTTTGAACGCATTCTGGCCTTCTTTTTCGCTACCGAGTTATCAAAAATGCATTCTGAAACTTTATGAATACAAAAAATAAACAAATAATTAACCAGAATGTGAGGTCATCCTATGAACACGCAAGTTGCCATTATCGGTGCTGGGCCTTCGGGGTTACTGCTAGGACAGTTGCTGCATAATGCGGGGATTAAAACCGTGATACTCGAGCGCCAGACGCCAGAGTATGTGCTGGGGCGCATTCGCGCAGGCATCCTTGAAAACGGCACCGTTGAGCTGCTGCGTGAAGCGGGGGTTTCCCGCAGGATGGACGCTGAAGGCTTGATTCATCACGGGGTTGAATTCTTGTTTTCCGGGCAACGTATTCCGGTTCCGTTGAGCGAATTGACGCACGGTAAAAGCGTGATGGTCTATGGGCAAACGGAAGTGACCCGCGACCTGATGGAAGCGCGGCAGTCCAGCGGCGCCCCGACGATTTATGGCGTTGAGCAGGTTCAGTTGCACTCACTGAAAAGTGATAAACCGTCCGTAACCTTTATGCACAATGGGGAGCGATGCAAAATCGAGTGTGATTTTGTGGCGGGTTGCGATGGATTCCACGGCGTGTCACGGCAAAGTATCCCACGTGAAATTTTGCGTGAGTATGAAAGCGTCTGGCCGTTTGGCTGGCTGGGGCTTCTTTCAGATACGCCGCCGGTCAATCCAGAGCTGATTTACGCTCATCATGAGCGTGGGTTTGTTTTGTGTAGTCAGCGCTCACTAACCAGAAGTCGCTATTATTTGCAGGTGCCGCTCACCGATAAAGTAGAGCAGTGGACGGACGAACGCTTCTGGAACGAGCTGAAATGCCGCCTGCCGGATGAATTAGGCCAAAAGTTAGTGACTGGTCACTCACTTGAGAAGAGCATTGCGCCGCTGCGCAGTTATGTGGTGGAGCCGATGCAGTACGGTCGGATGTTCCTCGTGGGCGATGCCGCTCATATCGTTCCACCGACCGGCGCTAAGGGGCTGAATCTGGCGGTATCCGACGTGAACTACCTGTGGCGCATTCTACGTCAGTATTATCACAACGGTCGCACCGATCTGTTGAGCCAGTATTCGCAATTGGCATTGAACCGGGTATGGAAAGGTGAACGCTTTAGCTGGTTTATGACCCATCTGCTGCATGACTTTCAGAGCAAGAGTGCGTTTGATAAGAAGATGCAGGAAGCCGATCGTCAGTACTATCTGGGATCGCGTGCGGGGCTGACTACGATTGCGGAGAACTACGTTGGACTACCCTATGAAAAGGTGGAGTAAAAGATGAAACGTACGGGCGCTGCGCAGCTATCACCGGACACCGTGCCGGTGTTTAAGCTCTATGGCGAACATCGCGGTTGGCCGACGCCCGACCTATTGCACTGTGAATCGATTCTCAAGCGCAGCAGCCTTTATGCCTGGCATATCCGGGTGCATCAACATGTTGAGATGGTGCAGCTGCTGTACCTGCATAAAGGTCAGGCGGAAATCGACATTGAAGGTGAGCGGCGAGTGGTTAACGAAGCGAGTATTCAGGTCGTTCCGTCGCTGTGTGTTCACGGTTTTCGCTTTTCACCGGGAACGCAGGGATACGTTCTTTCTTTGGCCTTGCCGCTGCTCAGTCAACTTGAGGCGCAGTTTGGCCGTCAACTCGATGTGCTCAGCCGACCGCGCTGTCTGGCGGTTAAACGCTCAAGCAGGCACATTCATGCCCTCTTTGCGGCGCTGCTGGAGGAGTACACCGAGGAGAATGACGCGCGGGAGATGATGCTCTATTCCCTGCTAAGCGCGTTGCTGGTCTGGTTAAACCGGCAAGGGACAAAGCCGGTGGCCGTTGAAGATAAAAGCGAACGTAAACGCGGGGTATTGCGTCAGTTTGCCCGGCTGATAGAAAGCCACTATCGGGAACATCTTTCCCTGGCTGAATATGCGCAAAGGCTGGGGATATCCACCACCTATCTGAACTGCTTATGTCGCGAGTTTCACGGCACCAGTGCGCTGGGGGTATTACATCAACGCCTACTGCTTGAGGCAAAAAGAAGCCTTCAGTATACCAGCATGACGATCACGCAGGTTTCTGATTATTTGGGATTTAGTGATGTGACCTACTTCTCACGTTTTTTCCGTAAACGGGGAGGTATGACGCCAAAAGAATTCAAATTAAGAATGTAATTGAGCAAGAAAATACAAAACATTTATTTTAATTTTGCTTACGCCATTGTTAATATTTTCTAAGTTATTGCGTGTTATTTGATATGCCATACTCCATGAATCAATCCTGCCAGTACATCCGTGTAGCAACATAATTTATTGGCTCTTGATTATCGAAGTAAAATTGCATCAAAGGAAATGGAAACGGATGGGTTTATTTTCCTGATAATATTTTCTCCCACGCAAAAGAGTTTTATATTCAGGAAATGAATCTTCGAATGGATACGGAGGTTTTATGTCGCCAGAGTTCTGTAAATTCGCGGTGATAATCAGCAAGATACCGGTAATGCAGTCCGGCCTTAGCACCATCATGGGAACACATTTTCCCAATTATGAACTTAATTTTTGTCAGTCTCTGGAAGAGTTAACTCTGCTTCAACTTCGGCGTACTGATGTTGTTATTATTGATTTCTCAGGCGATATCAGACACCCCCGTGCGCTATGTGAGCAATACTATACCTTATTGTCTCAGTATCGAGATATCCATTGGGTATTTATGATTAGCCGGCAATATTATTCCTTAGCGGTTGAATTTCTTATGCGGCCGGAAAGTACCTTACTCTCCGACTCTGACCCGGTTGATCGCGTCATAAAAGCTATCCAGCAGGGGAGTGTCAGTTCAGAAAACATCAGCCAGACGCTGCTTTCATTACAAAATAACGATGAGATTGAAAGCGATAGCGACCGTTTAGTGATGTTGACGCTCTCAGAACGTAAAGTACTGCGTCTCTTAGCGAAAGGATGGGGAATCAACCAGATTGCTGCATTGTTGAAAAAGAGTAATAAAACCATTAGTGCACAGAAGAATAGCGCGATGCGTCGCCTCTCTCTGCGCAGTAATGCTGAAATGTATGCTTGGATCAATAGCAATCAAGGGATGAAGGAACTTAATCTCTACTCAGCTTATGGAGAACAAGCCGAATGGAAAAGCACAGCAGGAAGCAGTGCATCGCTATCATAGAACATTGTATTATGACCGAGGTTGGTCTCCGTCATTTGCTTAATAGCACCCAGGAGGGGAACTGTACATTCCACTATTTTCGCTCTATTGCCAGTTTTAAGCAGGCGCTTCGCCAGACTCAGTTTGATACCGTGGTTTGCAGTTTATCCGGCTCGCGAGAAATGCGCATTGAATGCTTGTTTACGATGGGCGAAATCGCGCATCGTTACCCTGAGATGATACGTATTATTCTGGCTAATGATAAAGCTGAGGTGGAGCTTATCAAACAGCTTTCCCCTATCTATATTCACGGGGTGTTAAATAAGTCCAGCGAGTTAGCCTGCCTGCGACAAAGCATTCTGGCGCTGTTTATGGAAGCTGAAGGACAAAAAGGCACCGATGCTTCTATACAACAAAGCGATAGCCATTTTTTGAGCCCGACTGAAAATATGATTTTGCGCTATATGACCTATGGCTATTCGTTAATGGATATCGCCGAGCAGCTGGGTCGCAATATCAAAACGATTCGTGCGCATAAATTCAATGCGATGACTAAACTGGGCGTCAATTCTGATGTTGATCTACTGAGTGCGGCTGATTTATTGGTATCGCTACCTGATAGAAATATTGCCTACACTCAGTCGCTGCTCCGTCCCCAATAGGCGTTGTCTTTTATAGACAAACATCCACCCAGGTTGCTGCGGTCAGGTTAGCCATCCTTTCGGGGGAAATGCGCACGGCGCTATGTATCGCGCCAGCGGCGGGCAGCACTTCATCATATTGTTTCAGTGATACGTCGCAGTAAACGGCCAGCGGGTTTTCAAGGCCAAACGGGCAAACCCCACCGACGGGGTGCCCGGTGAGTTCGACCACTTCATCGCAGCTGAGCATTCGCGCTTTCGCTCCGAAAGTCTCTTTCAACTTCTTGTTATCCAGCCGTGCATCTCCCTTTGCCACTATCAGAATGACCTTATCCTTAACTTTTAACGACAGCGTTTTCGCTATTTGTCCTGGCTCAACCTGGTGTGCGGCCGCCGCCAGCGCAACGGTTGCGGTACTTTGCTGAAGCTCAATAATGTCTATATCGGGCGCGTGTTCGGCAAAGAATTCTCGTACGGACTGTAGACTCATCGATTTCTCCTGATATTTCGGCGAGTCACTCTGTCATAAAGCTACCTGGGTTGTAAATATTGCGACGAAGTTGTGCAAAAATTGTTTGATTTCTGGATCTCCTTCACAATCAATGCAACCGGTTACTGTAACCGGTTGCTGTTCTTTGCGTAGCGAATGATACTGCTGAGGTGACTTCCTATGTATCTGTACCCTTAATAATAAGAGCCGTGTATGAACTGTCGCCAAATGAACATCAATGCGGGCCACACATCCGTGCGTCATGGAAGTTCATCGTATGCCCAGTCTTGCATCGGCAAAATTGTAGTTGCTGTGCTTACGTCTAAAGCCTGTCAGGAGGGCTGCTATGTCTGCTAAACACGCTGCATTTAATTTGATCTTTCGCTTCGTCGAAAATTACGTGAGTCCTGTGGCAGGACGAATTTCATCTCAGCGCCACGTCATGGCCATCCGTGACGGTTTTATCTCTGCTATGCCTTTCATGATTGTGGGTTCGTTTCTGCTGGTCTTTGCTTATCCGCCATTCTCGCCGGATACAACCTGGGGTTTTGCCCGTGCGTGGTTGGATTTAGCAAAAGAATTTGAGGGCCGCATTCTGACGCCGTTTGATATGACAATGGGCATTATGTCCATCTATATCTGTGCGGCGATATCGTACAACCTCGGTAAACACTACGAAAAAAATCTCCAGCTTGATCCCTTCATGTGCTCAATGCTGTCGATCATGGCTTTCCTGCTGGTGGCTGCACCTAAGACCAGCGGTCATATGCCGGTTGATAGCCTTGGGGGAACCGGGATTTTTACCGCCATTCTGGTGGCGCTTTATTGCGTTGAGCTGATGCGCTTTTTGAAAGTGCGCAACATCGGGATCCGCCTGCCGGATCAGGTGCCGCCGATGATCAAAAACTCATTTGATCTGTTGATCCCGGTATTAATTGTCGTGCTGACCCTGTATCCGCTGAGCCTGTTTATTCAAAGCCAGTTTGATATGTTGATCCCTCAGGCCATTATGTCGCTGTTTAAACCTTTGGTTTCTGCGGCTGACTCTTTACCGGCGATTCTGCTGGCGGTACTGATTGGTCACCTGCTGTGGTTTGCGGGGATCCACGGCGCAGCCATTGTTTCCGGTATGCTGCAAATGTTCTGGTTAACTAACCTCGGCTTAAACCAGACCGCGCTGGCACAAGGCATGCCGTTACCCCATATCTTTATGGAAGCTTTCTGGACGTTCTTTATCGTTGTCGGCGGATCGGGGGCGACGATGGGGCTGGTGTTCTGCTATCTGCGTAGCCGTTCAGCGCACCTGCGGGCCATTGGTCGTCTGAGCGTGGTGCCTAGCTTGTTTAACATTAACGAACCGGTGATTTTCGGTACGCCGATTGTGATGAACCCGGTGTTCTTTATTCCGTTCCTGCTGGCGCCAATGGTGAACGCCGTTATCGCCTGGTCGGCGGCGAAGCTGGATCTGATTGGTCGGGTGATTTCAGTCGTGCCGTGGACAGCGCCAGCGCCTATTGGCGGCCCGTGGGCGTTGGGCTGGGATTTCCGTGCAGCGATTCTGGTGGTGTTGTTAGTCTGCGTATCGGCGATTATCTACTACCCGTTCTTCAAAGTGTATGAAAAACAGTTGCTTGAGCAGGAAGAAGAAGAGGCGCAGCGTGTGGCGGCAGAAGAGAGCCAGCAGGTAGCCTGATGAGGAGAAAATTAACGGGGCGAAAGCCCCGTTAATTATTTCAGCGTGCAGTCACCGCACTGCTGAACGTCAGGCATACGATAACGCTGGCAGCAGGTGCGGCGAACTAAGCGACCGTCGCGCATCACCACGGTGCGCCATAGCGGATTGTCCTGCCCATCAGCCAGCGTTTTATTGAAGAAGCAGTGTTGGCGCAGCAGGTTAACCTGCTCTTCGCCGAGCAGCGCAATCATTTCCCCGAGATACCAGTTGATCAAATAACCGGTATTACTCCAGATAAGCTTACCGTTAATCTCATCCGTCGCCTCCAGCGCCTGAATAATCGGCATCAACGTCTGCGTGACCAGGTTATCCATACGAGTGGTGATGGATTTCTGGCTAGCACGCAGGTCAGGGTGAACATCGACCCAGAAACAGGCCGCACGACCGGTTTCGTGGAACTCCACCCGGTAATGCTCTGCTGAAAGTGAAATAGCCGATTCTTCGGTCAGCAGCGCCAGCATCAACGGCGGCACCAGCAGGCCGATGTACCACTGTGCCCATAGCGAGATAAGCGGTTTATTTTCCCGTGGCTGCATGGGCTGGTTGCGGTAGATATGGTCCGAGTAGATAGCCAACAGAGAGCTTAACTCCGTGGGTTTGGCCCATTCGCTTAACGTCTTAGCCCGCTCTGGAGCGGCCTCATTCAGGCGGAAAATTTCCAGCATATGCGGGCGCTGTTCGGCAATTTTCGCACGCAGAGACTCCGCGAACGCATTTTCCCTGGCGGGAAGCGGCGTACGCCAGATGAGGTCTTCAGCGATGGGAGCAGAACGGTAAGCCATAATGTTAGCTGGATACAAACCTAAATGATAATGATTAGCAATCCTAGCTATAGATAAAACCAAGCGCAAGCGGTTTATGGCCTGCGCCTGTTTTTTTGTGAACCTAGCGTGACGGCATATGATCGCTGGTCAGAATGTTATTACGCCCCATATTTTTGGCTTCATAGAGGGCTTTATCTGCCATCTGCATCGCCGTATCGATGTTGCTATCGCTAAAAGGCGCGATGCCAATGCTGACCGTCACGTGGGTCGCCACGCTGGCGTTGAACATGTGGGGAATTTTCAGATCATAAATATGCTGGCGAATTCGCTCGGCTGCCTGCATGGCGGTCGGCATATCGCAATTAGGCAGCAGCACCATAAATTCTTCGCCGCCAAAACGGGTCACGATGTCGCGCGAGCGCACGGAATTACGGATGGCGGCAGAAACGCGCATCAACGCCTGATCGCCCATCATATGACCGTAGTGATCGTTGTAAGCCTTAAAATGGTCAATATCTAACAGCAGCACCGCATGCTGCGCGTCGCCCAGCGCCAGCAGTGAATCCAGACGAAACTGAAAACCCCGGCGGTTATAAAGGCCGGTAAGCGGATCAAGCATACTTAGACCGTTAAGCGTTTCTCGTTCTTCCAGCAGTTTATACATTAACCCCTGGGCAAAACGGTCATTACGCCTTTGTATAACATGCTGAATAGCAATCCCAATTAATGGTAGGGCAAAACAGTAAGCCATTCGCCACCATTGGTCGGCATCGCTGGTAAACAGACAAACAATAAATGTTGGTAGGGAATGGAGTGAGAACGCAACGATATTATTTGAGAATGCAATTGTTCCGACAAATAGCACGCTAAATAGGGCGATAAGTTGGAAATTATCATTTATTGACGGCAACGTGTGAGTTTTACTTAAAATATGCCAGGCCCATAAACAACCAAAAACCACCGAAATTATCGGGACATTCAGGCGGATACGGGCATACCGCCAATGCCATAGCAGCAGCGCACCGCTGCTTATTGCAATCAGCGTTGCTGGAAGTGGAAAAACCTTCGAGTCATATATCGGGCTAAAGATGGATAGCGCCGATGAGACCAGATTAAGAAACAAAAACAGCCGGAACGTGAGCTGATATTTTTGTGCGCGTAGGTTGCGCCATGATTGTACTGTCATATTTAAAAGTTGTAGTGGGCCTTAAATAAATAAGTAAGTGCATAAAAAACAAGAATAAAATATGAGGCAAGGCGCGAATATCCAATTATTCGACATATTATTTTCGCTACAACGTATCACCATACAATATTCATGTCATTAATGATTGTGAAACCGTAGCGTATAAAGAAGACAAATAACAAAAAATGTCATATGCTATTGAGTATCATTATCATCTGCGGATTGAAATATGTTACGGCGAACATTAGGCAGTGGCTGGGGGGTTCTTATCCCTGGCGTCGCAATTGCGCTACTTAGCACCCTGGGGCTGTCGGTGGAGGTCTGGAAGGGGCTGATTACCGGTGGACTGCTGCTGAGCGGGGCGATGATCTGGCATCGTCAACTGCGTCATTTTGTCTTATTGCCATCGTGCATCGCGTTGATTGGCGGCATGGTTCTGATATCAATGAATTTAAAGCTGCTGGAATAACTAGAAGGGAAAAGCTGAGGGGAGAACGAGGAAACTGGTGCGAGGGGGGGGACTCGAACCCCCACATCCTAAGGACACTAACACCTGAAGCTAGCGCGTCTACCAATTCCGCCACCTTCGCACAGAAGTCTCGTTGCTGTTATATCGCCCTCGTTGGTGCGAGGGGGGGGACTCGAACCCCCACATCCTAAGGACACTAACACCTGAAGCTAGCGCGTCTACCAATTCCGCCACCTTCGCACAGTGCGAGCGATATAACGTGGTTTATGGTGCGAGGGGGGGGACTTGAACCCCCACGTCCGTTAGGACACTAACACCTGAAGCTAGCGCGTCTACCAATTCCGCCACCATCGCATACCATCGACACTTAAAAAGTATCGTTACCACGGAGGCGCATTCTAGTGGTTTTACGCTGGGCGTCAATAGATAATTGTTAATGGCTGCACAATCGTCGAAAAAAAAGACGTTTCTTCGGTTGTGGGGGGGAATGTAGGCCGGATAAGGCGTTTACGCCGCCATCCGGCGTGACACAGAGTAGTGCCGGATGGCGCTATCGCTTATCCGGCCTGCATGAGTCAGGCTTTTTTCGCCTGGCGGGTCATCACGGTGCGGTAAACCTTAAAACGTCCGGTTTGCGCGATGACTTCGTGGAAGCCAAACATTTCATCGAGAATGGCCGGATACGGCAGGAAGGCGTTGGCAACAATGCGCAGCTCACCGCCGCTGTTCAGATGGCGTACCGCGCCACGAATCAGCGTTTGTGCCGCGTCCAGGCTGGTTTGCATACCATCGTGGAACGGTGGGTTGGAGATAATCATGTCAAAACGACCGTTAATCTCCGAGAAGACGTTACTCGCCACAACCTCGCCTTCAATACCGTTTGCGGCAAGCGTTGCACGGCTCGCCTCTACCGCTGCTGCGCTGACATCACACAAAGTCAGACGAACTTTCGGTGAATGCGTTGCCAGCGATACTGCCAGCACGCCCGCGCCGCAGCCGACATCCAGCACTTTACCTTTGGTATGCGGGGTCAGCGTGGAGAGCAGCAGTTGGCTACCGACATCCAGACCATCGCGGCTAAAGACGCCCGGCAGGGTCTTGATGGTCAGATCATCCAGGGCATATTCGCCCCAGAAAGCGTCCGCATCAAACGTTGGCTGTTTTTCCAGACGGCCGTGATACAGGCCACAGCGACGCGCGCTATCCACTTTATTCAGCGGGGCGTATTCCGCCAGCATTTGCTCGGCGCTTCGTACGCCGCTACGGTTCTCGCCCACCACGAAAATGTCGGTGCCGACCGGCAGCAGGGAGAGAATGTTCATCAACTGGAACTGGGCTTCCGGCTTATTCTTCGGCCAGTAGTAGATAAAGGTATCGCTATCCGCCACGTCTTGCGCTTCAACAACAAGGCCAAAACGGACGTTCTCTTCCATCTGGCGGCTCAGTACCTGCCAGTGGTGTAACTGCTGAGTGTGCGCACGGCTCGCAGCGGTTTCCAGGCGAGCGGGCAGGTCATCCTGCAGATCGCCGGCAAAGAAAATACGGCTCTGTTCGAAATCATCACTGTGGCGCAGCAAGACTTCACTTGCCGGGGTAAAAGCAGACATGAATTAATCCTCAATTAACTTAGCTCGCGATTATAGAGTGTAATTGGCGCAGATTCGATGAATTTGCTATATTTGCGCCCTTGATAGACAGGAGCGTTTCACATGACATCCCGGCGAGACTGGCAATTACAACAGTTGGGCATTACCCAATGGTCGCTGCGACGCCCGGGCGCACTGCAAGGTGAAATCGCGATTACGCTTCCACCGCACGTCCGTTTAGTGATCATTGGCGAAACTCTGCCTGCTCTGACGGAGCCGCTGATGAGCGATATTTTGCGCGCGCTGCGTCTTACCCCGGATCAGGTTATGCCATTAACGCCCGGCAGTGTTGCCATGCTACCGCAAGGTAGCCAGTGCCACCGCTGGCATCTGGGCTGTGACGTCGCCGTTACGCTTGAAGGGGCGGTGCTTTCAACACCGCCATTTGATGAACTACAAGCCAGTGCGCCCGCGCGCGCCGCGCTATGGCAACAAATTTGCGCCCATGAACACGATTTCTACCCTCAGCACGACTGATTTACCCCGCGCCTTTCATATTGAAAAGCGCGCACACGCGTTTCCCTGGAGTGAACAAACCTTTGCCAGCAATCAGGGCGAACGCTATCTGAACCTTCAGATGTCAGTCGACGGTGAGATGGCGGCTTTTGCTATCACGCAAATCGTGCTGGATGAAGCGACGCTGTTTAATATTGCCGTCGATCCAGACTATCAGCGCCGTGGGCTTGGACGCGAACTGCTTGAACATCTCATTGATACGTTAGAAGCGCGTGGCGTGGCGACGTTGTGGCTAGAAGTTCGCGCGTCAAACCTCGCCGCCATCGCTTTGTATGAGAGTTTAGGCTTTAACGAAGCGACTATCCGTCGCAACTATTATCCTACGGCCGAAGGCCGTGAGGATGCCATTATTATGGCGCTGCCCATCAGTATGTAAGACAAGGTGAAAAGATGATGAAGTGGGACTGGATTTTCTTCGATGCCGACGAGACGCTGTTTACGTTTGACTCGTTTAGCGGCTTACAGCGGATGTTTCTCGATTACAGCGTGACCTTTACCGCGGAAGATTTTCAGGACTACCAGGCGGTGAATAAACCGCTGTGGGTCGATTACCAGAACGGTGCCATTACCTCGCTCCAGCTTCAGCATCAACGTTTTACCGGTTGGGCAGAACGCCTGAACGTCCATCCTGGCGACCTCAACGATGCCTTCATGAACGCCATGGCTGAGATTTGCGCACCGCTGCCGGGGGCGGCGTCGTTGCTGGATGCTCTAAAAGGCAAGGTGAAGCTGGGCATCATCACCAACGGCTTTACCTCGTTGCAGCAGACGCGTCTGGAACGTACCGGATTTAGCGATCACTTTGATCTGCTTATTATTTCTGAGCAGGTGGGCGTCGCTAAACCGGATCGTCAGATCTTTGATTACGCGCTTGCGCAAGCCGGTCACCCTGACCGCGCGCGCGTACTGATGGTCGGTGACACCGCCGAGTCCGATATTCGCGGTGGAATGAACGCCGGCTGGGCGACCTGCTGGCTCAATGCGCACCAGCGACCGCTGCCGGAAGGCATTAAGCCTGACTGGACGGTGACCTCGTTGCCTGAACTGGAGCGACTCCTGTGTAAACAGTGATTGCCAGCCCCCTATTGATGGGTAAAATAGCCGCAATTTTTTCGTATTCAACATGCGTGGTGCATTGCCGCGCTTACTAAGAAGATCTCATTATGACGTTGTCTCCTTATTTGCAGGAGGTGGCCAAGCGCCGCACTTTTGCCATTATTTCTCACCCGGATGCCGGTAAAACGACCATCACTGAAAAAGTGCTGCTGTTCGGACAGGCAATCCAGACTGCCGGTACGGTAAAAGGCCGTGGGTCCAGCCAGCATGCTAAATCCGACTGGATGGAGATGGAAAAGCAGCGTGGTATTTCGATTACCACCTCCGTGATGCAGTTCCCGTATCACGATTGCCTGGTTAACCTGCTGGACACCCCGGGGCACGAAGACTTCTCCGAAGATACCTACCGTACCCTGACGGCGGTTGACTGCTGTCTGATGGTTATCGATGCCGCGAAAGGGGTTGAAGATCGTACCCGTAAGCTGATGGAAGTTACCCGCCTGCGTGATACGCCGATCCTGACCTTTATGAACAAACTCGACCGCGATATCCGCGATCCGATGGAAGTGCTGGATGAAGTCGAGCGCGAGCTGAAAATCGGCTGCGCGCCGATCACCTGGCCGATTGGCTGCGGCAAGCTGTTTAAAGGCGTTTACCATCTTTATAAAGATGAAACCTACCTGTATCAGACCGGTAAAGGCCACACCATTCAGGAAGTGCGCATTGTTAAAGGTCTGAACAATCCAGAACTCGACGCCGCCGTGGGCGATGAGCTGGCTCAGCAGCTGCGTGATGAGCTGGAGCTGGTGCAGGGCGCGTCCAACGAATTCGACAAAGATCTGTTCCTGGCGGGCGAAATCACCCCGGTATTCTTTGGTACCGCACTGGGTAACTTCGGTGTCGACCATATGCTGGACGGTTTAGTGGAGTGGGCGCCAGCGCCGATGCCACGTAAAACCGACACCCGTCTGGTGGAAGCGCAGGATGAGAAATTCTCCGGTTTCGTATTTAAAATTCAGGCCAACATGGACCCGAAACACCGTGACCGCGTGGCGTTCATGCGCGTGGTATCCGGCAAATATGAAAAGGGCATGAAGCTGCGTCAGGTGCGTATCGGGAAAGATGTGGTGATCTCTGATGCGCTGACCTTTATGGCGGGTGACCGTTCACACGTCGAAGAAGCGTATCCTGGCGACATCATCGGTCTGCATAACCACGGCACCATCCAGATCGGCGACACCTTCACCCAGGGTGAGATGATGAAGTTCACCGGTATTCCGAACTTCGCCCCTGAGCTGTTCCGTCGCATTCGCCTCAAAGATCCGTTGAAGCAGAAACAGCTACTGAAAGGGTTGGTTCAGCTCTCTGAAGAGGGCGCGGTGCAGGTATTCCGTCCAATCTCCAACAACGACCTGATTGTCGGCGCCGTCGGCGTGCTGCAGTTTGATGTGGTCGTTGCGCGTCTGAAAAGCGAATACAACGTTGAAGCTATCTACGAATCGGTTAACGTCGCGACCGCCCGTTGGGTTGAGAGCAAAGACGTGAAGAAATTCGAAGAGTTCAAACGTAAAAACGAAGTTCAACTGGCGCTGGATGGCGGCGATAATCTGACCTATATCGCACCAACCATGGTGAACCTCAACCTGACTCAGGAACGTTATCCTGAAGTTGAGTTCCGCAAAACACGCGAGCACTAAAATCCCCTACAGGGCGCGGCAGCCGCTGCGCCCTGATACTTTTCCTTCCTTTTTAGCCGCTTACGGAAAGTTCTTAATTAGCCGTCTTTTTCCGTTATCTGCCTATTTTTTGCCCAACGAAGCGGGCGATTTCAAAATTGTGATCTATATTTAACAAAGCGATGACATCTACGTTGGCTTTAAATACCGATTATCTCGTTTGATAAAGCGCTTAAAGCTAACGTTTGTTTCTATCGCAATATTAATAACTGGCTCAGAGCAAGATTCAGCGACGATTGATAACCCATGTGGGTTGGCATGAACGCAATGAATACCTGAGCAGGGTGCGGTTAACCCTCTTCAGCAATGCAACCTGCGTGTTGCAAATGCTCAAATTGCGGGCAAAACATACAGGAATATGACGACGATGAAAAAACTGACAATTTCTAAAACGCTGCTTGCCGTAATGCTGACCTCCGCTGTCGCTACCGGTTCCGTCTATGCCGAAACGTCCACCATGGATAAGGCTCAGGCGAGCGCTGAGAGTGCAGGTAATAAAGTCGGTAACTTTATGGATGACAGCACTATCACAGCGAAAGTAAAAGCCGCTCTGGTGGATAACGACAATATCAAGAGCACCGATATCTCCGTTAAAACCGACAAAAAAGTCGTGACGCTCAGTGGCTTTGTAGAAAGTCAGGCTCAGGCTGAAGCCGCCGTTGCGGCAGCGAAAACGGTTGAGGGTGTGAGTTCTGTTAGTGACAAACTCCACGTCCGCGACAGCAAACAAAGTTCGATGAAAGGCTATGCCGGTGATGCCGCGACCACCAGTGAAGTGAAAGCTAAACTGCTGGCAGATGACATCGTCCCTTCACGTCATGTGAAAGTTGAGACCACTGATGGCGTTGTACAGCTCTCGGGTACCGTTGAGTCTCAGGCACAAAGCGATCGTGCCGAAAGTATTGCTAAGGCCGTTGATGGCGTGAAAAGCGTCAAGAACGATCTGAAAACGAAGTAATCATTAGACATTTTGCTTCCTGATATTTGGCAGGAAGCAAAATGTGCACCACACTAAAAATATTGCATGTGGGTGGCATGAATGCTCATAGCAAGCGGTCGACATTAATTTTGGTCAAGGAGAAGCTTATGTTTCGTTGGGGCATTATATTTCTGGTTATCGCGTTAATTGCCGCCGCACTGGGATTTGGTGGGCTGGCAGGTACCGCGGCGTGGGCTGCGAAAATCGTGTTCGTTGTAGGTATCATCCTCTTCCTGGTCAGCCTGTTTACCGGGCGTAAACGGCCCTAGAGCATCACGCGTAAATGTAGAATGACAGCAAAGCCAGTCCAGCGGACTGGCTTTATTAGTTTTAGCCGCCGGGAATTTAGGCTACTTTGTTAGTCTGAAGACTAAAAAACAGGTAGGCAGAGATGGGGCAGCGTATACCCGTCACGCTCGGCAATATTGCGCCATTATCGCTGAGTCGTTTCAACCCCGGTCGCATGGCATTGGTTTGCGAAGGTGGGGGACAACGCGGAATTTTCACCGCCGGCGTGCTTGATGAATTTATGCGAGCACAGTTCAATCCTTTCGACCTCTACTACGGCACCTCTGCGGGGGCGCAAAATCTGTCCGCCTATTTGTGTAACCAACAAGGTTACGGACGTAAAGTCATCATGCGCTACACCACCCGCCGCGAGTTCTTTGACCCGGTGCGCTTTGTCAGAGGCGGTAATCTTATCGATCTTGACTGGCTGGTTGACGCAACCGCAGGGCAGATGCCGCTTGCGATGGACGCGGCCGAGCATCTTTTTGAGACGGGAAAATCGTTTTATATCTGCGCCTGCCGAGGGGACGATTACACCCCCAGCTATTTCTCACCGACTAAGCAGAACTGGCTCGATATTATCCGCGCTTCCAGCGCCATTCCGGGTTTCTATCGTACCGGCGTGGCGCTTGACGGCATTAATTACCTGGACGGTGGCGTTAGCGATGCGATCCCCGTTCGCGAGGCCGCGAAGCAGGGCGCGAAAACGCTGGTGGTGATCCGTACCGTTCCGTCGCAAATGTATTACACGCCGCAGTGGTTTAAGCGTATGGAACGTTGGCTCGGTGAAAGCAGCCTGCAACCGCTGGTCAATCTGGTGCAGCATCATGAAGCCAGCTATAGCGAAATTCAGCAATTTATTGAAAAACCGCCCGGTAAGCTGCGTATTTTTGAGATCTACCCGCCGAAACCGCTACTCAGTATGGCGTTGGGCAGCCGCATTCCTGCGCTGCGACAGGACTACAAAATTGGCCGCTTATGCGGTCGATATTTCCTGGCAACCGTAGGCAAGCTGTTAGCGGAAAAACCCCCGCTAGCGCGGCACATTTCACCCATCATCACGCCTGCACCGCTGTATATTCCCCCGGAACCGGCGGTGAATGATATCCCGGTGGCGGCAATGGCTGATGTGCCACAGGCCAACGACCCGCTTTTTAATCATGAGGATCTGGCGTGAAAGGCCGTTTTATTGACACCCATTGCCATTTTGATTTTCCGCCGTTTAGCGGCAATGAAGCCGCCAGCATCCAGCGCGCCGCCGATGCGGGCGTGGGCACGATAATCGTCCCTGCGATCGAGGCGGAAAATTTTACCCGCGTGCTGGCGCTGGCTGAACGCTATGAGCCGCTGTATGCCGCCGTCGGTCTGCACCCGATCGTGGTGGAGCGTCATAATGATGACAGTCTGGCTGCGCTGGACGCGGTGCTGGCGGCGAAACCGAAAAAACTGGTCGCCGTTGGGGAAATTGGGCTCGACCTGTATCGGGAGGATCCGCAATTTGAACGTCAGGCGGCCTTGCTTGATGCACAGCTACAGTTAGCTAAACGCTACGATCTGCCGGTCATTCTCCATTCGCGCCGCACCCACGACAAACTGGCGCTGCATCTCAAACGTCACAATTTGCCGCGAACGGGCGTGGTACATGGTTTTTCAGGCAGCCTGCAACAGGCTTTACGCTTTATCCAGCTGGGCTACAAAATCGGCGTCGGTGGGACGATTTCCTATCCGCGCGCCAATAAAACCCGTGAGGTGATGGGACAATTACCGCTAGAGGCGCTGATACTGGAAACGGATGCGCCGGATATGCCGTTGAACGGTTTTCAGGGACAGCCGAATCGCCCGGAGCGCATTGCCGACGTGTTTAGCCATCTCTGCTCGCTGCGACCAGAACCGCCTGAACATATTGCGCAAACGCTTTATCACAACACCTATGCACTGTTTACGAACTTGTAGGGTGACTGAGTTCTCATTATTAATTATTACCTCCGTTCACTTGCGTTAAACCTGTGATGTTGTCCGAAAAATATAATGACGCAGCGTTATAATCGCTGCGGTTAGCTTGTTGGAATCATCATATTTTTCAATACACAGGGACTCTGTATGCAAATCCTCATGGGACTCATCGGCATGGTGGTGCTGCTCGCCATCGCCTTACTCCTCTCCAGTAATCGAAAAGCAATTAACCTGCGAACGGTACTCGGTGCATGGCTGATTCAGGTCGGTATCGGGGCGTTAATTCTCTATGTTCCCGCGGGCCGTAAAGTGCTGCTGGCGATGTCTGAAGGCGTCGCCAACGTTATCGCCTACGGTAATGAAGGGATCGGCTTCCTGTTCGGCGGCCTGGTTTCCGATAAGATGTTTGAAGTTTTCGGCGGCGGTGGTTTTGTGTTTGCGCTGCGCGTACTGCCGGTTATCGTCTTTTTCTCCTCGCTGATTGCCGTGCTGTATTACCTTGGCATTATGCAGTTTGTGATCCGTATTCTGGGCGGCGCGCTGCGCGCGGTGCTGAAAACATCACGCACCGAATCACTCTCTGCCACGGCCAATATCTTTGTCGGGCAGACCGAAGCGCCGCTGGTGGTGCGTCCGTACATTGCCACTATGACGCGCTCTGAGCTGTTCGCCGTGATGTGCGGCGGGCTGGCGTCGGTCGCCGGTTCCGTGCTGGCAGGCTACGCCCAGATGGGGGTGCCGCTGGAATATCTGATTGCCGCCTCCTTTATGGCGGCACCTGGCGGATTGCTGTTTGCCAAAATCATGATACCGGAAACGGAAAAACCTAATGATTCTCCGACGCTGGAAAGTGAGGCGACTAACCCGGATAAACCCGCGAACGTGCTGGACGCGGCGGCATCGGGCGCGGCATCCGGGATGCAGCTTGCGCTAAACGTCGGCGCCATGTTACTGGCGTTTATCGCGCTGATTGCTCTACTGAACGGCATTTTGTCCGGCGTGGGCGGCTGGTTTAACTATCCAGATCTCTCCTTGCAGCTGATTCTGGGCTGGATCTTCTCGCCGCTGGCGTGGGTTATTGGCGTGCCGTGGCATGAAGCGACGGTGGCGGGATCGTTTATCGGTCAGAAACTGGTTATCAACGAATTTGTCGCCTACATGAACTTCGGTGAATATCTGAAGGCGGATGCCGATGTGGCCGCTGCCGGGTTGCAGGTGATTTCTAGCCACACCAAAGCGATTATCTCCTTTGCGCTGTGCGGCTTTGCCAACCTGTCGTCTATCGCCATTCTTATCGGGGGTCTGGGCAGTATGGCGCCGAATCGCCGCCAGGAAATTGCCCAATTGGGCCTGAAAGCCGTGGCAGCGGGGACGCTCTCTAACCTGATGAGCGCCACCATTGCTGGCGTGTTCCTTTCACTATAAGTACAGCGCCGGAGGAATGAGCGTCGTGATTCCTCCGGCACGTAGCGCCTGGCTTAGGGCTTCAATGTCCTGCGGCCCGGCGCTACGCCACGCTTTGGCCTCACCATAAACGCCGTGGGCATGAAACGCATTCAGGCGTACCGGAATATCCCCCAGTTGGGCGATAAACGCGCTTAACGCCGCAATCTCTTGCAGATAATCCGTGTGCTCAGGGATCACCAACAGGCGCAGCTCGCTTAGCATTCCTCGTTGCGCCAGCCACTGGATACTCTGCTTGATACGCGCGTTACCTCGCCCGGTCAGGGCTTGGTGGCGCGCGTTATCCCAGGCTTTTAAATCCACCATCACGCCGTCGCAAATCTGGCTTAGCTTCTCCCAGCCGGATATCGGCAGCTCACCGTTGCTGTCCACCAGGCAGGTGAGATGCTGGAGGTTGGGCGATTGCTTTATCTGCTGGAACAGCGCGCAGACAAACGGCAACTGCGTTGTGGCTTCGCCGCCGCTGACGGTGATGCCTTCGATAAAAGGCGCAACCTGGCTAATTTGCGCAATCACCTGTTCGACGCTCATCACCTGCGCCATCGGCGTGGATTGCTGCGGGCACAGGTGCAGGCAGGTGTCGCACTGCTGGCAGATATCCGCCTGCCACACCACTTTTCCTTCCCGCAGATTCAACGCCTGATGCGGACACTGGGGAACGCACTCACCGCAGTCATTGCAGCGTCCCATCGTCCACGGGTTATGACAGTTCTTACAGCGCAGATTGCAGCCCTGTAAGAACAGGGCCAGGCGGCTGCCCGGCCCGTCGACGCAGGAGAACGGGATGATTTTACTGACTAAAGCGCATCTGCTGTTCATGGCTCACAACACGAGGAAGGCGTTCCAGAATACGGGTGTTACGTGCAGCTTCTTCACCCAGCCAGGTGGTGTTGGTGCGAGAACCTTCTGCGCGATACTTTTCCAGATCCGACAAGCGCACCATATAGCCCGTGACGCGAACCAAATCGTTGCCGCTGACGTTGGCACTAAACTCGCGCATGCCGACCTTGAAAGCACCCAAGCATAGTTGCATCACCGCTTGTGGGTTGCGTTTTACCGTTTCATCGAGCGTCAGAATATCGCTGATGCCCGCGGCGTAATGCGCATGGTGCGGGGCGACGGTCAGCAGATGAGTTATCGGATCCGGCTCGTCGCCATACGGCAGACGGGCACCTGGTGTAGTACCGACATCAGAACTAATCCCCGACTGTGCGTGTAACAGTGCGCGCTGCTGCCAGCCGTACTGCACCGGCGTGTGGGCGACAAACTCGGCCAGTTTAGCGCTGATACGCCAGGCCAGCTGATTGGCCTCTTCGTCTTTACCATAGCGACCAGCCATGCCTTCACGTTCACACAGAATATTGACCGCTTCCGCCAGCGAATAGATACCGAACATTGGCACGAACCGGTCAGGGCTAATCAACCCTTCGCTCACGAGGAAGCTATTCTCAAAGAAGTTCGACTGTTCGTAGAGGAAGCGGCAACGGGCGTTGATGATATCAATTTGCAGCTGGCAGTAATGTGGCAACACCTGCGTGAAGAAGTCGTCAACGGAGCGGCTGCGTTCGGCAACCTGCTGTAAATTCAGGCGAACCAGCGTACTGCCGCCACCGGCTACCGGCAGTGAGTTGTAACAGCTGACGATGCCGTACTGGCCTTTTGTGAAAATTTTATCATTTATTGGGCCGTTAGCGATGTGCGGCTTACTGCACTCGCAAATATTTTGTGCCACCTGTAGTAGCAGATTGTCAGGCGTGATTTCCGGGTCGTAGATAAACGTCAGGTTAGGTGCAACCTGCTTTAACTCGGCATCCGCACGTAAAATAGCGCGAGTGATTGGCGTATCATGAGGGCCAATGTTGACGTGGGTAAAGGCGTCCGGCAGCGTGCGGTCGAGATAGCGCCAGAAACGTTTTATTCGAATATCGATCTCGTCTTGTGTTAGAATTCTAACATAAGGTGACAGCAACGCATCAAGTTGACCCAGATAGACCGGCATCGCCGTTACGGAAGGGACGTGATGATACAGAATTGTCAGTAGCGAAAGCGCATCGTCGAGATCCTGCGCCCCTTCAAGCTCCAGCCATTCGGAGCCGTTGGCAAGAAAGCGAGCGTAGTCCGGTAGAACATAGCGCGGCTTATACGGCGCATGGCCTTCGAACATATCGCAGATGACACCTTCCGCCAGCGCGGCACGGGCTTCATCAGACAGTTCAGGGTACGGCAGAGCATTTTCTGCCTCCAGCGCCAGAAAATGGCGTTTTTGTTCCGGGGTTAACACGGAACTTGTCACAATTTGCTGGCAGTGTTGCAGCAACGATGAATCTATCGATGTTGGCATGGTCGGTTCCTCAGACGAGCGATACGCGAAGTGTATGAAAAACGCTGAGGTTGTCTTTTGATCCCAGCGGTCGAAACGGTGCTTTAATCGTCGTCTTTGGTGTGAAAATTTGATGTGTGTCGCGTTGTTGTTATGCAAATTTGTACGAAGTTTTCACTAAGTGTGATGAAAGTCGAAGTGTGAGTGCGGGGCAGTGTTACAATAGTCACAGACCCGCAAGGTAACGATTTACACGGCAATGTGCCGTCGGAGAGAAAAATGACTGATTTAAAAGCAAGCAGCCTGCGCGCGCTGCAGTTGATGGACTTAACTACCCTGAATGAAGACGACACCGATGCGAAAGTGATTGCGCTGTGTCATCAGGCGAAAACGCCGGTTGGCAATACCGCTGCTGTCTGCATCTATCCGCGTTTCATTCCGATTGCGCGTAAAACCCTCAACGAGCAGGGCACGCCGAATATCCGCATCGCAACCGTGACTAACTTCCCGCACGGCAACGACGACATTGATATCGCGCTGGCGGAAACCCGTGCGGCTATCGCTTACGGTGCTGACGAAGTTGACGTGGTATTCCCATACCGCGCGCTGATTGCTGGCAACGAGCAGGTTGGTTTTGATCTGGTGAAAGCCTGTAAAGAGGCGTGTGCTGCGGCAAATGTGCTGCTGAAAGTGATCATCGAAACCGGTGAACTGAAAGAAGAAGCGCTCATTCGTAAAGCGTCTGAAATCTCCATCAAAGCCGGTGCAGATTTCATCAAAACCTCTACCGGTAAAGTGCCGGTAAACGCGACGCCAGAAAGCGCGCGCATCATGATGGAAGTCATCCGCGATATGGGCGTACAGAAAACCGTGGGCTTTAAGCCAGCCGGCGGCGTGCGTACTGCGGAAGACGCGCAGCTGTTCTTATCTATCGCTGACGAACTGTTTGGCGCGGACTGGGCTGACTCCCGCCATTACCGCTTCGGCGCGTCTTCTCTGCTGGCAAGTCTGCTGAAAGCGCTGGGCCACGGCGACGGTAAGAGCGCTAGCGCTTACTAAGTATTAACGTAGCCCGGACGAGGCGTATGGGCGCCGACTCCGGGAGCTTCTCGGCGGCGCTACGCTTGGCCGGGCTACAGGATCGTAGGGCGGTTTACCCGCCATGATTTCCCGATTTCCCAGGAGGGTACCGTGTTTCTCGCTCAAGAAATTATTCGTAAAAAACGTGATGGTCAGGTGCTGAGTGATGAAGAAATTCGTTTCTTTATCAACGGCATTCGCGATAACACCATTTCCGAAGGGCAAATTGCCGCCCTGGCGATGACCATTTTCTTCCATGATATGAGCATGCCGGAGCGTGTCTCGCTGACCATGGCGATGCGGGATTCAGGAACCGTCCTGAACTGGAAGAGCCTGAATCTGAACGGCCCGATTGTCGATAAGCACTCCACCGGCGGCGTGGGCGACGTAACCTCGCTGATGCTCGGCCCAATGGTCGCGGCTTGCGGCGGCTATGTTCCGATGATCTCCGGTCGCGGCCTCGGTCATACCGGCGGCACGCTCGACAAATTAGAAGCCATCCCGGGCTTCGACATCTTCCCGGACGACAACCGTTTCCGTGAAATTATTAAAGACGTGGGTGTGGCGATTATTGGGCAGACCAGCTCGCTCGCACCGGCGGACAAACGTTTTTATGCTACCCGCGACATTACCGCCACGGTGGACTCTATCCCGCTGATTACCGCCTCTATCCTTGCCAAAAAACTGGCCGAGGGGCTGGATGCGCTGGTGATGGACGTGAAAGTGGGCAGCGGCGCATTTATGCCAACCTACGAACTCTCTGCCGCGCTGGCGGAAGCGATTGTGGGCGTTTCCAACGGCGCGGGCGTGAAAACCACGGCGCTGCTGACCGACATGAACCAGGTGCTGGCCTCCAGTGCCGGTAACGCCGTGGAAGTGCGCGAAGCCGTGCAATTCCTGACCGGTGAATACCGTAACCCGCGTCTGTTCGACGTCACCATGGCGCTGTGTGTCGAAATGCTTATCTCCGGCAATCTGGCAAAAGACGACGCCGAAGCGCGTGCCAAATTGCAGGCGGTGCTGGATAACGGCAAAGCGGCCGATATCTTTGGCCGCATGGTCGCCGCCCAGAAAGGGCCGACCGATTTCGTTGAAAACTACGCGAAATATCTGCCAACGGCGATGCTCAGCAAGGCCGTCTACGCGGACACCGAAGGTTTTGTCAGCGCAATGGATACCCGCGCGCTGGGCATGGCGGTGGTCTCGATGGGCGGCGGTCGTCGTCAGGCATCCGATACCATTGATTACAGCGTCGGCTTTACCGACATGGCGCGTCTGGGCGACAGCATTGACGGGCAACGTCCGCTGGCGGTCATCCACGCGAAAGATGAAGCCAGCTGGCAGGACGCGGCGAAAGCCGTGAAAGCGGCAATTAAACTGGACGATAAAGCGCCTGAAATTACGCCAACCGTCTATCGTCGCATCACCGAATAGTTATATACTGATCTGATCGCTTTTTTGCAGCGCAAGATGTATGGAGAACAAGATGAAACGTGCATTTATTATGGTGCTGGACTCCTTCGGGATTGGTGCAACGGAAGACGCTGACCGCTTTGGCGACGTTGGCGCTGACACAATGGGCCACATTGCGGAAGCCTGTGCTAAGGGCGAAGCTGACCACGGCCGTCAAGGCCCACTGAATTTGCCTAACCTGACCCGTCTGGGGCTGGTGAAAGCGCATGAAGGCTCTACCGGCAAAATTGCTGCCGGTATGGATGGTAAGGCCGAAGTGATTGGCGCGTACGGTTGGGCGCACGAGCTCTCTTCCGGTAAAGACACCCCGTCAGGCCACTGGGAAATCGCCGGCGTACCGGTTCTGTTCGACTGGGGCTACTTCAGCGACCACGAAAACAGCTTCCCGCAGGAACTGCTGGATAAACTGGTTAAGCGTGCCAATCTGCCGGGCTACCTCGGTAACTGCCACTCTTCCGGTACCGTTATTCTGGACGAACTGGGCGAAGAGCATATGAAAACCGGCAAGCCGATTTTCTATACCTCTGCGGACTCCGTGTTCCAGATTGCCTGCCATGAAGAAACCTATGGTCTCGATAAACTCTACGAGCTGTGCGAAATCGCTCGTGAAGAGTTGACCGAAGGCGGCTACAACATTGGCCGCGTGATTGCGCGTCCGTTTGTCGGCGACAAAGCGGGTAACTTCCAGCGTACCGGTAACCGTCACGATCTGGCCGTTGAGCCACCGGCCGCGACCGTTCTGCAGAAGCTGGTGGATGAAAAACACGGTCACGTGGTCTCCGTTGGTAAGATTGCGGATATCTACGCTAACTGCGGTATCACGAAAAAAGTGAAAGCGACCGGTCTGGACGCGCTGTTTGACGCCACCATCAAAGAGATGAAAGAAGCGGGTGATGAAACTATCGTCTTTACCAACTTCGTTGATTTCGACTCTTCCTGGGGCCACCGTCGCGATATCGCCGGTTATGCCGCCGGGCTGGAACTGTTCGACCGCCGTCTGCCTGAATTGATGGAGCTGGTGGGTGAAGATGACATTCTGATCCTCACCGCTGACCACGGTTGCGATCCAAGCTGGACCGGTACTGACCACACCCGCGAACACATTCCGGTGCTGGTTTACGGCCCGAAAGTAAAACCGGGCTCGCTGGGCCATCGTGAAACCTTCGCGGATATCGGCCAGACGTTGGCGACCTACTTCGGTACGTCACCAATGGAATACGGCAAAAACATGCTGTGATGAAATTGCCGGATGGCGCTACGCTTATCCGGCCTACGAGGAATCGTTTGTAGGCCGGATAAGGCGCAGCCGCCATCCGGCACTGACAATTTTAATAAGGATAAAATGATGGCTACCCCACACATTAATGCAGAAATGGGCGATTTCGCTGACGTAGTTTTGATGCCAGGCGACCCACTGCGTGCGAAGCACATTGCTGAAACTTTCCTTGAAGATGTCCGTGAAGTGAACAACGTTCGCGGCATGTTAGGTTTCACCGGCACTTACAAAGGCCGTAAGATCTCCGTTATGGGCCACGGCATGGGCATCCCATCGTGCTCCATCTACACCAAAGAGCTTATTACCGACTTTGGCGTGAAAAAAATCATTCGCGTGGGTTCTTGCGGCGCGGTACGTGCTGACGTAAAACTGCGTGACGTGGTTATCGGCATGGGTGCTTGCACCGACTCCAAAGTGAACCGTCTGCGCTTCAAAGACCACGACTTCGCGGCTATCGCTGACTTCGGCATGGTGCGTGACGCAGTTGATGCAGCCAAAGCGCTGGGCGTTGACGCGCGCGTGGGCAACATCTTCTCCGCAGACCTGTTCTACACGCCAGACCCAACCATGTTCGACGTGATGGAAAAATACGGCATCCTGGGCGTGGAAATGGAAGCAGCCGGTATTTACGGCGTTGCAGCAGAATTCGGTGCGAAAGCGCTGACCATCTGCACCGTTTCCGACCATATCCGTACCCACGAGCAGACCACTGCCGCAGAACGTCAGACCACTTTCAACGACATGATCAAAATTGCGCTGGAATCTGTCCTGCTGGGCGATAAAGCGTAAGACCGTGCTGTGCCCGGTGGCGCTACGCTTACCGGGCCTACAATGGTTCGCGGTAATGCCCGGTGGCGCTATGCTTACCGGGCCTACGGTGGTTTGCGGTAATGCCCGGTGGCGCTGCGCTTACCGGGCCTACGGTGGTTCGCGGTAATGCTTGGTGGCGCTGTGCTTACCGGGCCTACAGAACCTGTGTAGGCCGGATAAGGCGAAGCCGCCATCCGGCAATCTGCTCCATATACTGCGAGCCTCCTTCCTGAATTATTCTCTCCATATTGCCTTTTTTGATTAACCCGTTACGTTTGAATTTTGTTTAAGGAATAAACAAATGTCGAACTATCGACGTTACTACATTAACGGTGGAACCTGGTTTTTCACGGCTAATCTGAAAAACCGAAAAAGTGATTTACTGGTACGCCAGATTGCAGAATTACGTTCTGCTATTCGCCGAGTGAAAAATACGAAGCCTTTTCAAATTGATGCTCTGGTCGTGCTGCCTGAGCATTTGCATTGTATCTGGACGCTGCCAGAGAACGATTGTGACTTCTCGTCCCGATGGCGAGAACTTAAAAAGATATTTACCAAATCGATAATGTGCCATGACGTGTGGCAACCACGATTCTGGGAACACACGATCCGCAACGAGCAAGATTACCGTCGGCATGTTGATTACATCTACATAAACCCCGTGAAGCACGGTTGGGTAGCGCGCGTGCGGGATTGGCCATTTTCGACGTTCCACCGTGATGTCCGGGATGGAGTTTACCCGGTTGATTGGGCGGGAGAGGGGATAGATCTTGACGTTGGTGAGCGGCGGTAATGCCGGATGGCGGCTACGCCTTATCCGGCCTACAGAAAGCGCCGATTTGTAGGCCGGATAAGGCGTAGCCGCCATCCGGCAATGCTCTAACGCACCGCCCCCGCCACCCAATGCGCCAACTCCCGCAGCTCAGTCTCCTGCTCCGGGAACTCTATCACCAGCGCTTCACAGGCTTGCTGCAACACATCCACGCGATACTGACAGCCCTGCAAACGCTCCGCCAGCGCCTCCAGCGGCGCGGGGTTCAGGCTATCGGTAAACACCTGCGTGCGGGTAATGACGCCTTTCTCAACGTCAAAATGCAGCTCTACGCCGCCCCAGGTGAAGCGCTCATCAAGCAGGTGAGAGAAGGCAGGAGCCTGACCGAAATTCCACTCCCAGCTGCTCTGACGCGCAAAGGTTTCTGCAAAGTTCGGCAGGTCGGGCGTTTTATCGGGGGAGATAATTTCCGCCTCAACCCGTTCCCCGTAGTGGCGGAAAAAGGCTTCGGTGACGGCTTCGCAAATTTGCTCATGCGTAATATCCGGCAGCAGTTCAACCAGATTCGCCACGCGCCCGCGTACCGAGGTGATCCCTTTAGCCTGAAGCTTTTTCTTATCGGGATTCAGATAATTTGCCAGCCGACTCAGGTCGGCATTAAGCAGCAGCGTGCCGTGGTGGAAGCCGCGATCTTTGGTTTCGCGATAGGCGGAGCCGGAAACTTTACGATCGCCTTCTTCTGTTTTGACGATCAGATCGTTACGCCCGGAAGCTTCGGCGGTGATCCCGAGTGAGTTCAACGCCTCCAGCACAATCGAGGTGGAGATGGTTTTGTCGTATTCTGGCTTGCCCGCCATAAAGGTAAAACAGGTATTGCCGAGGTCGTGGAATACCGCACCGCCGCCGCTGCTTCGGCGCGCCAGACGCACGTTATCCTCTTCCATACGCCGGGTATTGCACTCTTTCCAGGGGTTTTGCGCGCGGCCGATAACCACCGTATCTGCATTGCGCCACAAAAATAATACCCGCTGGGTTGCCGGCATCTGGCGAAAAATACACTCCTCAACGGCGAGGTTAAACCACGGGTCGTGTGAGTCTGAAAGCAGCAGGCGCAGCGTTGACATAGCGATTTCCTTTTCTGATTAATCTTTATCTTCGTCCTGCACCGGCTTATTGGCGGTAAGCAGGAACGGCGACTGCTGCCAGCGGGTGCGTTTACCGCGCAGCAGGGTGCGGGCAAGCACAACGCCAATGGCCAGCGACAGCAGCAACATCAGGCGTAAAATATTGGTGGTGTTATCCACCTGGCCTGATTCGGTAGCGATGGTGTGCGTATCCAGCGTCAGGCGCAAATAACCCAGCGGGCCATTTTTCCCTTGAATGGGTTCCACGATCTGCTGGTTGAAGTAGCTGCCGGCCTTTTTACCATCCAGCGCCAGCCGGTCGCGCAGATCCACCTGTTCCCCGGCGCGGGCGATAAGATCGCCTTGTTCATCATAGACCCCGGCATCGAGGATCCGGCTTTTCGTGGTGAGGTGCTTTAGCAGGTCGCCAATCTTTTTCTCATCCGGCGACTCGCTTTTCATCATGGGAGTCAGGTTTATGGAAACCTGCCAGGCCAGCGTTCTCGCCAGTTCTTCAAGCTGCGGATTTCGCTGTTTCTGGCTTTGTTGACTGAACCACGAGGCCCCCTGCATCAGAGCAACCAGCAGGGCGAGGCATATCAGAACAATCACGGTGCGATGCAGTCTAAATTTCAGTTTTGCGCGAAGCATATTCCACCTTTGAAAATTTACAGCTTAATGTTGCCAGAAGCGCTGGTTACAAGGTAGCCTCATGCGTTATTTTCCTGGGCTTAATAGACAAGATTGGAGCCGTAATGCCAAACAGTTTGACCTGGTGCGACCTGCCTGAAGATGTCTCCTTGTGGCCTGGGTTGCCGCTTTCCCTTAGTGGCGATGAAGTAATGCCGCTGGATTATCATGCCGGGCGCAGCGGCTGGCTGCTGTATGGCCGTGGCCTCAATAAAGAACGTCTGACCGCCTACCAGCGAAATCTTGGCGCGGCTATGGTGATCGTAGCAGCCTGGTGCGTGGAAGACTATCAGGTGATTCGTCTGGCGGGATCGTTGACCCCACGGGCGACACGTCTGGCGCACGATGCGGAGCTGGATGTCGCGCCGCTGGGCAAAATTCCTCATCTGCGTACGCCGGGTTTACTGGTGATGGACATGGACTCCACCGCCATTCAGATCGAATGTATTGACGAAATTGCTAAACTGGCAGGCACGGGCGAACTGGTTTCTGAAGTTACAGAACGCGCGATGCGCGGTGAGCTGGACTTTAGCGCCAGTCTGCGCCAGCGCGTTGCGACGCTAAAAGACGCCGATGCCAATATTCTGCGTCAGGTACGTGATACCCTGCCGTTAATGCCGGGATTGACTCAACTGGTGTTGAAGCTGGAGACGCTGGGCTGGAAAGTGGCAATTGCCTCTGGCGGTTTCACCTTCTTTGCCGAATACCTGCGTGACAAGCTGCGCTTAACCGCAGCGGTGGCCAATGAACTGGGTATCCGTGACGGCAAACTGACCGGTGAAGTGATTGGCGACATTGTTGATGCGCAGTATAAAGCCAATACGTTACAGCAACTGGCTGAAAAGTATGAAATTCCCCATGCACAGACGGTGGCTATCGGCGACGGTGCTAACGACCTGCCGATGATTAAAGTGGCGGGACTGGGCATTGCGTATCATGCCAAACCGAAAGTGAATGAACAGACGGAAGTCACCATCCGTCATGCCGACTTGATGGGGGTATTCTGTATCCTCTCCGGCAGCATGAATCAGAAATAAAGAGGTAAACCGTGGCGAAAGCTCCTAAACGCGCATTTGTCTGTAATGAATGTGGTGCGGATTATCCGCGCTGGCAGGGTCAATGTAGCGCCTGTCAGGCCTGGAATACCATCACCGAGGTGCGCGTTGCGGCTTCACCCACCGTTGCGCGTAATGAGCGCCTGAGCGGCTACGCGGGGAACGCAGGCGTCGCGAAGGTACAAAAGCTCTCCGATATTAGTCTCGAAGAACTGCCGCGCTTTTCGACCGGTTTCAAAGAGTTCGACCGCGTATTGGGCGGCGGCGTGGTTCCGGGAAGCGCCATTTTGATTGGTGGTAACCCCGGGGCGGGGAAATCAACGCTGCTGCTACAAACGCTGTGCAAGCTGTCGGAGCAGATGAAAACGCTGTACGTCACCGGCGAAGAGTCCTTACAGCAGGTGGCGATGCGTGCGCATCGACTGGGTCTGCCGACCGCCAATCTGAATATGCTTTCAGAAACCAGCATTGAGCAGATTTGCCTGATTGCCGAAGAAGAACAGCCAAAGCTGATGGTTATCGACTCCATCCAGGTGATGCACATGGCGGATATTCAGTCGTCGCCGGGCAGCGTGGCGCAGGTTCGAGAAACGGCGGCTTACCTGACTCGTTTTGCGAAAACGCGCGGTGTCGCCATCGTGATGGTTGGCCACGTGACCAAAGATGGCTCGCTGGCCGGGCCGAAAGTGCTGGAACACTGTATCGACTGCTCGGTGCTGCTCGACGGTGACGCCGACTCCCGTTTCCGCACCCTGCGTAGCCACAAAAACCGCTTCGGCGCGGTGAATGAGCTTGGCGTGTTTGCCATGACCGAACAGGGGCTGCGCGAAGTCAGCAACCCGTCTGCCATCTTCTTAAGCCGCGGTGATGAAGTCACCTCCGGCAGTTCGGTGATGGTGGTCTGGGAAGGCACACGCCCGCTGCTGGTGGAGATTCAGGCGTTGGTCGATCAATCGATGATGGCGAATCCACGGCGTGTTGCCGTAGGCCTTGAACAGAACCGTCTGGCGATTTTGCTGGCGGTGTTGCATCGTCATGGCGGTTTGCAGATGTCGGATCAGGACGTATTTGTGAACGTGGTCGGCGGCGTAAAAGTGACTGAAACCAGTGCGGACTTAGCCCTGCTGCTGGCGATGGTGTCGAGTTTACGTGACAGACCGCTCCCGCATGATCTCGTGGTATTCGGTGAAGTTGGGTTGGCTGGCGAGATTCGTCCGGTACCGAGTGGTCAGGAGCGTATTTCGGAAGCGGCGAAGCACGGCTTCCGCCGCGCGATTGTCCCGGCGGCCAACGTACCGAAAAAACTCCCGGAAGGCATGCAGGTATTTGGCGTGAAAAAACTTGCCGACGCGCTGGGCGTCTTTGACGATCTATACTCATAACTCGCACCGTTGCTCGGCAGTATCGGACATATTTACCCGGAAAGTGTTTCCGGGTTTTTCGTATAATAGGGTGATGATTTCCCTAAATTTGCAGGAGGCTCTTGTGTCGTCGTTCGACTATCTCAAAACCGCAATTCGTCAAAAAGGCTGTACCTTACAGCAGGTCGCAGACGCAAGCGGCATGACCAAGGGCTATTTAAGCCAGCTTCTGAACGCTAAAATTAAGAGCCCCAGCGCGCAAAAGCTCGAAGCATTACACCGTTTCCTGAATCTGGAATTCCCGCGTCAGCAAAAAAATATCGGTGTGGTATTCGGTAAATTTTATCCCCTGCATACCGGGCATATCTACCTTATCCAGCGCGCCTGTAGCCAGGTGGATGAACTGCATATCATTATGGGCTATGACGACACGCGCGATCGCGCGCTGTTTGAAGATAGCGCTATGTCCCAGCAGCCGACGGTGCCCGACCGCCTGCGCTGGCTTCTCCAGACGTTCAAATACCAGAAGAACATTCGCATTCATGCCTTTAATGAAGAAGGCATGGAGCCATACCCGCATGGCTGGGACGTATGGAGTGCTGGGATCAAAAGCTTTATGGAAGAGAAGGGGATCCAGCCTAATTGGATCTACAGCTCTGAAGAGGCGGATGCACCACAATACCTTGAGCATTTGGGGATTGAAACGGTACTGATTGATCCGAAACGTACCTTTATGAACATTAGCGGCGGACAAATTCGTGAGAACCCGTTCCGCTACTGGGATTACGTTCCTACCGAAGTGAAGCCCTTTTTCGTGCGTACGGTGGCGATTCTTGGTGGCGAGTCCAGCGGGAAATCGACGCTGGTGAACAAGCTAGCAAACATCTTTAACACCACCAGTGCCTGGGAGTATGGGCGAGATTATGTCTTCTCACACCTGGGCGGCGATGAGATGGCGTTACAGTATTCCGACTACGATAAAATCGCTCTCGGTCACGCTCAGTACATTGATTTCGCTGTGAAATATGCCAATAAAGTCGCTTTTATCGATACCGATTTTGTCAGCACCCAGGCTTTTTGTAAAAAGTATGAGGGGCGTGAACATCCCTTCGTTCAGGCGCTGATTGATGAGTATCGTTTTGACCTGGTGATCCTGCTGGAAAACAACACGCCGTGGGTAGCGGATGGACTGCGCAGCCTGGGCAGCTCTGTGGATCGCAAAGAGTTTCAGACGCTACTGGTCTCAATGCTTGAGAAGAACAATATCGATTTTGTGCACGTTGAAGAATCAGATTACGATTCTCGCTTCCTGCGCTGCGTGGAATTGGTGAAAGGATTGATGGGCGACTCATAGCCGGTTTTGGAAAATAAAAAAGGCGAATGATTTTCATCATTCGCCTGAACGCTATTATTTCGCGATACGTTTGTACTTGATACGCTTCGGCTCCAGCGCATCGGCGCCGAGTGTGCGTTTCTTGTACTCTTCGTATTCGGTGAAGTTACCTTCAAAGAATTCCACTTTCCCTTCATCCTGGTAGTCCAGAATGTGGGTCGCGATACGGTCAAGGAACCAACGGTCGTGCGAGATAACCATCGCGCAGCCCGGGAACTCCAGCAGGGCGTTTTCCAGCGCGCGCAGGGTTTCGATATCCAGGTCGTTTGTTGGTTCATCGAGCAGCAGCATGTTGCCGCCAACCTGCAGCAGTTTCGCCAGGTGCAGACGTCCACGCTCACCGCCGGACAGTTCGCCAACGCGTTTGCCCTGATCAACACCTTTGAAGTTGAAGCGGCCAACGTAGGCGCGGCTTGGCATTTCGGTGTTGCCGATCTTCATGATATCCAGCCCGCCGGAAACTTCTTCCCACACGGTTTTGCTGTTATCCATAGAATCACGGAACTGATCGACGGAGGCCAGCTTCACGGTCTCACCAAGCGAAATGGTGCCGCTATCCGGCTGTTCCTGACCAGACATCATGCGGAACAGGGTCGATTTACCCGCGCCGTTCGGACCAATGATCCCGACGATAGCGCCTTTCGGTACCGAGAAGCTCAGGTCGTCGATCAGCACGCGATCGCCGTAGGACTTACGCAGATTGGTCACTTCAACGACTTTATCGCCCAGACGTGCGCCAGGTGGAATAAACAGTTCGTTGGTTTCGTTACGCTTCTGGTATTCGGTATTGTTCAGCTCTTCAAAGCGTGCCAGACGGGCTTTACCCTTAGACTGACGGCCTTTCGCGCCCTGACGAACCCATTCCAGCTCTTTCTCGATGGATTTACGGCGAGCCGCTTCCTGAGAGGCTTCCTGCGCCAGACGCTGATCTTTTTGCTCAAGCCAGGAGGAGTAGTTACCTTCCCACGGAATACCCTCACCGCGGTCAAGCTCGAGGATCCAACCGGCCACGTTATCGAGGAAGTAACGGTCGTGGGTAATTGCCACAACGGTGCCTTCGAAATCGTGCAGGAAGCGTTCCAGCCAGGCGACGGATTCGGCATCCAGGTGGTTAGTCGGTTCGTCAAGCAGCAGCATGTCTGGCTTTTCCAGCAGCAGACGGCACAGTGCGACACGGCGGCGTTCACCACCGGAGAGTTTTTCGATTTTCGCATCCCAGTCCGGCAGGCGCAGCGCATCAGCGGCGCGCTCAAGCTGCACGTTCAGGTTGTGACCGTCGTGCGCCTGAATAATCTCTTCAAACTTGCCCTGTTGAGCGGCGAGCTTATCGAAGTCGGCGTCTGGCTCTGCGTACTTGGCGTACACTTCGTCCAGGCCTTTCAGCGCGTTAACCACTTCGGCAACGGCTTCTTCAACCGATTCACGAACGGTATGTTCAGGGTTCAGCTTGGGTTCCTGCGGCAGGTAACCAATTTTAAGCCCCGGCTGTGGGCGAGCTTCACCTTCGATGTCGGTATCGATACCGGCCATAATGCGCAGCAGGGTGGATTTACCGGCGCCGTTCAGGCCCAGAACCCCGATTTTTGCGCCAGGGAAGAAGCTCAGCGAGATGTTTTTAAGAATATGACGTTTCGGCGGAACCACTTTGCCGACACGATGCATGGTATAAACGAATTGGGCCACTTTGGACTTCGCCTCTTTTATCTACCCGTCATACTTCAAGTTGCAGATGCGTTGGCTGCGCTCGTTCACCCCAGTCACGTACTGATGTACGCTCAGGGGATTACTCCCTTGCCGCCTTCCTGCAACTCGAATTATTTAGGGTAGGTGATGAATAGAGTATATCAAAGGCGAAGTGTAGCTGTTTTCAACGCCCAATCCCAGCATGCAAACACAGGTGTTTAACACCACCGCTAAAACGTAAAAAAGTGTTCATAACGTGGAACATTTTGGCATCAGTGGTTAGCATCAATTGATTAACGCGGCATGACGCTGCACTGACGTAACGCGACAACGAGGAAGAGCTTGTGGATACAGCCAAACATTATACGTGGCGTCTGCTGGCAGCAGGTGCTTGCCTGTTGACCGTCAGCAGCGCGGCCCACGCGGATTCGCTGGACCAGCAGCGTAGCCGTTACGCCCAAATCAAACAGGCCTGGGATAACCGCCAGATGGATGTGGTTGAGAGCTTAATGCCGACCCTGCGCGATTATCCGCTGTACCCGTACCTGCAATACCGCCAGCTTTCAGGCGATCTGATGAATACCCCAGCGCTTGCGGTAACCAATTTTGTGCAGGCGAATCCCACGCTGCCACCCGCCAGGACGTTAAAAAATCGCTTCGTCAATGAACTGGCGCGCCGTGAAGACTGGCGTGGCCTGTTGGCCTTTAGTCCTGATAAACCGGGTACGGCGGAAGCACAATGTAACTACTACTACGCCAAATATAGCGTTGGCGATACGCAGGGGGCATGGGAAGGGGCCAAAACGCTGTGGCTGACTGGGCAGAACCGGCCGAATGCCTGCGATAAGCTGTTTAGCGCCTGGCGCGCTTCAGGCACACAGGATCCACTCGCCTATTTAGAACGCATCCGCCTGGTGATGAAAGCAGGTAACACGGGGCTTGTGAAGGTACTGGCCTCACAGATGCCGGCGGAATATCAGACGATAGCCACGGCGATTACCGATCTGGCAAATAACCCAAATAACGTGCTGACCTTTGCCCGTACCACTGGCGCGACAGATTTTACCCGCCAGCTTGCAGCTATCGCGTTTAGCAGCGTGGCTCGACAGGATGCGGAAAATGCGCGTTTGATGATCCCGTCATTGGTACAAGCGCAGCAGCTAAATGAAGAACAAACGCAGGAACTGCGCGATATCGTGGCCTGGCGTTTGATGGGCAACGATGTTACCGACGAGCAAATGCGCTGGCGTGATGACGCGGTCATGCGCTCGCAGTCGACCTCTTTGATTGAGCGCCGGGTGCGTATGGCGTTGGGCAACGGCGATCGTGAAGGGCTGAATACGTGGCTTGCCCGCTTGCCGATGGAAGCCAAAGAGAAAGACGAATGGCGCTATTGGCAGGCAGACCTGCTGATGGAGCAGGGCCGCGCCGATGAAGCGCGAGGCATTTGGCAGGCGCTGGCGCAGCAGCGCGGTTTTTACCCGATGGTGGCCGCTCAGCGCCTGGATAAACCTTATACGCTACGTATAGACAAAGCGCCGGGCGGAGTGTCATCGACGCTAACCAACGGGGCGGAGATGGCGCGCGTGCGTGAATTAATGTACTGGAATCAGGATAATACCGCGCGCAGCGAGTGGGCGAATCTGGTTAGCAGCCGCAGCCAAACGGAGCAGGCGCAGCTCGCGCGTTATGCCTTTGATCAGAACTGGTGGGATCTCAGCGTGCAGGCGACTATCTCCGGTAAGCTTTGGGACAACCTGCAAGAGCGCTTCCCGCTGGCGTATAAGGATCTGTTTGTCCGCTACACCTCCGACAAAGACATACCGCAAAGCTATGCGATGGCGATTGCCCGCCAGGAGAGCGCCTGGAATCCGAAGGTGAAATCACCGGTCGGCGCCAGCGGGCTGATGCAGATAATGCCGGGCACGGCGACGCATACGGTAAAAATGTTTAGCCTGCCGGGCTACACTAATCCGGCGCAGCTGTTGGAGCCGGAAACCAATATCGCTATCGGCACAAGCTATCTGCAATATGTCTATCAGCAGTTTGAAAATAACCGTATCTTTGCCTCCGCCGCCTACAACGCAGGGCCCGGGCGCGTGCGTACCTGGCTTGGCAATAGCGCTGGGCGCATTGATGCCGTGGCGTTTATTGAGAGCATCCCGTTCTCCGAAACTCGCGGTTATGTGAAAAACGTGTTGGCCTACGACGCCTATTATCGCCACTTTATGGGCGAGAAAGAGGACGTACTGACCCGCAATGAGTGGCAACGACGTTACTGATGCGTAAGACCTGTGTTATGCTTGTACTCGTTTAAGAGTACATGCATAACATGGTGGCCTGTCATGACCCAACAATCCCCTTATTCCGCCACGGTGGCTGAGCAGCGTCACCAGGAGTGGCTTCGCTATGTGGAGCTTCTGCGTAGGGCGTACAGTGATGATCTCGCGTTACCGCTGCTTAACCTCATCATGACGCCGGATGAGCGTGAGGCGCTGGGCACGCGCGTGCGCATTATTGAAGAACTTCTGCGCGGCGAGATGAGTCAACGAGAATTGAAAAACGAGCTTGGCGCGGGGATCGCGACGATCACCCGCGGATCGAACAGCCTGAAGTCGGCGCCGGTTGAACTTCGCCAGTGGCTGGAAGAGACATTACCCAAAACCTAACCGTAGGCCGGATAAGGCGAAGCCGCCATCCGGCATCTGTGCGTAGGGTTGCCTGATGGCGGCTTCGCCTTATCAGGCCTACTGGCGATACAGCGCGTTGTGAAAAGGACTCAGCGCCAGCACTACAGCCTGATGGTAAACGCTGCTGCGCGTGAGGACACCGGCGGTAAAGACGCCAATCGCCCCTTCTTTGTTGCCAATTTTATCAATGCCGGTGTGTTTCGACATGACTGGCCCTAGCGCGTCTCCCGCGGCCACCTGTTCAAGAATGATGTCAGGCAACGGTAGCGTGGCAGAACGCGACTCCCCACACTGCTCGCGGTTTTCAATCACCACCCAACTGAAGGTTGCCCCTTCATCAATTCCCGCCTCAATGGCTACCCAAAAATCGGCATCTGGGCGCGCCTTGCGAGCGTTGGCCACTCGGTTGCGCGCACCGGCACGGGTTTGGGGGCTGCCAAAAGGCTGCTCTGGCACGCCGGTATCCACGGAAATGGCGTCGATATGACAGGATCCTTCACCAAAAATCTGGTCAAATGCGGCAAGAATCGCCTGAATTTTGGCAGGATTGGTGGTAGCAACCACAACTTGATGCATAATCTACACACTCAGATAATAAATTGTCACCGCAGTATAACGGATAAAAAACATGTTACAGGTATATCTTGTTCGCCATGGCGAAACGCAGTGGAACGCCGAACGGCGTATTCAAGGCCAGTCCGATAGCCCTCTGACGGCTAAAGGTGAAGCCCAGGCGATGCAGGTAGGTGAGCGGGTGCGCACCTACGGCATCACCCATGTTATTGCCAGCGACCTGGGGCGTACGCGCCGCACCGCCGAGATTATTGCCGATGCCTGTGGCTGTGGCGTCACGCTGGATGCCCGCCTGCGCGAGCTGGATATGGGCGTGCTGGAGCAGCGCCATCTTGACTCGCTGAGCGCCGAGGAAGAAACGTGGCGTCGGCTGGTGGTGAACGGTACGCCAGATGGGCGTATTCCTGAAGGCGAGTCAATGCAGGAGCTCAGTGAGCGTATGTTTGCGGGGCTGAGCGCTTGCCTTGATCTGCCGCCGGGTAGCCGCCCGCTGCTGGTCAGCCACGGTATCGCGCTGGGGTGTCTGGTGAGCACCATTCTGGGGCTACCGGCACACGCGGAGCGTCGTCTGCGACTGCGTAACTGCTCAATCTCGCGGGTGGACTATCAGGAAAGCCAGTGGCTTGCGCCGGGATGGATCGTGGAAACGGCAGGGGACATTTCGCATCTGGATGCCCCTGCACTGGATGAGCTACAGCGTTAACGACGAATCGGGATCAGGTACTCGCAGCGCAGCATAATTGGCGGTTCCTGGTTCCGGGCTTCATCTTGCGGGAAGAAGCGCTCGATATCGAGACCCTTACGGCGAGTCAGGTTGAGCATTGGCATGCAGGTGCCGTACAGCGTCAGGATAAACTCCTGCAAGCCGGTACCCAGACCTTCGTAGGTAAACATCACGTATTCGCCGCCTTCCAGCGTTACCGGATGGGCGTTGTTGATATGACCATTGGCCAACTCGGGTGCGAGTGCCGTGGTGTAGAACACCTCTTGCTCATCGTCTTTTTCCAGGCTTGGACGTGGTTCATGCAGCCCGTAAAGAATAGGGGGAAGAGACGGTGAGTTACCGAGGAAGTCGGTCCAGAACTGGACGCGCATCTGCTGACGGAATTCGGAAATTTCTTCCAGCTTGCAGGTGTAGCTTTGGGTGACGCCCACCAGCTGAGTGGTTGGCTGAGTCACAAACTCATATTTCGGCATGGTGAACTCACCCAGGCGCAGCGGCGGACGCATACCAAATGAACTCCAGTCAGGAGAACGGCGGTACAGGGCAGGCGTCAGCGAGAACTGTTTTTTGAACGCGCGGGTAAAGGTCTGCTGAGAGTCAAAACGGTATTGCAGGGCGATATCGAGGATAGGGCGTGCGGTCAGGCGCAATGCAACGGCCGATTTAGACAGACGACGTGCACGGATGTAAGCGCCGATCGCATGACCGGTAACGTCCTTGAACATACGTTGCAGGTGCCATTTGGAATAACCCGCTTTTGCCGCCACATTATCCAGCGATAAAGGCTGATCTAAATGGCTTTCCAGCCAAACGAGGAGATCGCGAATAATTCCAGCCTGATCCATAAAATGCCCTCATCCTTAATTTCTTAGGTGCCTGTTACCAAAGTAGCGGATAATAGCACCTTTTGCTGTTTTAGCATTCAGTGTTTTTTTTATGTATAAATGCGTTTAAGCATTAGACAGAGCGCTGATTTTTGTAAAGCTGTGATCTGTAAACACTTTCTTCTCGGATGCTTTATGGTCACTTCACTTAATCGATGAAAATGGTAACAATATGAAATACAAGAAGTTAATGGCTGGCCTGTTGCTGGGTGCCACAAGCCTGGCTGTACATGCAGAGCAGATTGGTTCTGTTGATACGGTTTTCAAAATGTTTGGCCCCGACCACAAAATTGTCGTGGAAGCTTTTGATGACCCGGATGTGAAAAACGTGACCTGCTACATCAGCCGCGCCAAAACCGGCGGCATTAAGGGCGGTCTGGGGTTAGCGGAAGACACCTCGGATGCAGCAATTTCCTGCCAGCAGGTTGGCGCAATCGAACTTTCGGATAAAATTAAGAAAGGGAAGTCTGAAGGCGAGGTGGTATTCCAGAAACGGACATCGCTGGTGTTTAAAAAGCTGCAGGTAGTGCGCTTTTATGATGCCAAGCGAAATGCGCTGGTGTATCTCACCTATTCCGACAAGGTCGTCGACGGTTCACCGAAAAACGCCATTAGCGCCGTGCCGATTATGCCGTGGGGAGAAGAGGCGGGTTCTGCTAAATAAGGCAAAAAAAACGGCGCTATCAGCGCCGTTTTTAGTTTCTATTCCTGCAGCTCGCCGCAGAAGCGGTAACCTTCGCCGTGGATCGTGGCGATGATTTCCGGGGTATCCGGCGTAGACTCGAAATGTTTACGGATGCGACGGATGGTCACGTCAACCGTGCGGTCGTGTGGCTTAAGCTCACGGCCAGTCATTTTCTTCAGCAGTTCAGCGCGAGACTGAATTTTGCCCGGGTTTTCACAGAAGTGCAGCATCGCGCGGAATTCGCTACGCGGCAGCTTGTACTGTTCACCGTTAGGGCTCACCAGAGAGCGGCTGTTGATATCCAGCTCCCAACCGTTGAACTTGTAGCTTTCAACGCTACGACGTTCTTCGCTGACGGTACCCAGATTCATGGTACGAGACAGCAGGTTACGCGCACGGATAGTCAGTTCGCGTGGGTTAAACGGTTTAGTGATGTAATCATCTGCACCGATTTCCAGACCGAGGATCTTGTCGACTTCATTGTCGCGGCCGGTCAGGAACATCAGGGCGACATTCGCTTGTTCACGCAGTTCGCGCGCCAGCAGAAGGCCGTTTTTCCCCGGCAGGTTGATATCCATGATCACCAGGTTGATATCATTTTCAGACAGGATCTGATGCATTTCCGCGCCATCGGTCGCTTCGAAAACATCGTAGCCTTCTGCTTCGAAAATACTTTTTAACGTGTTGCGTGTTACCAACTCGTCTTCAACGATAAGAATGTGCGGGGTCTGCATGTTTGCTACCTAAATTGCCAACTAAATCGAAACAGGAAGTACCAATAGTCCCTGACCTGCCTGATGCATGTCGAAAATTAACATGATCGGCGTAACATGACTAAAGTACGTAATTGCGTTCTTGATGCACTTTCCATCAACGTCAACAACATCATTAGCTTGGTCGTGGGTACTCTTCCCTCAGGACCCGACAGTGTCAAAAACGGTTGTCATCCTAACCATTTTAACAGCAACATAACAGGTAAAGAGGCACCAGACCGCCAATAAACCTACGCTTCGTTGACATATATCAAGTTCAATTGTAGCACGTTAACAGTTTGGTGAAATTATCACGCCTGAATGATAACGCCTATCACATTTTTTCCACAACTCAAGTAGTTGCACAGGTTAACTGATAAATGTGGTGAATCCAATTGTTATTGATCTATGGTAATGAAAATAGTTCGTATAAACATAGGGATATCGGCCTTCTGTTAACATTCAAAACTGATAATTTCAGCGGGAATAGTGTAACTTTATTTATATGTTATGAAACGCCATTTCATTGATTTTTGTTGCGTTTTTGTAAATTCGCGCTGCGCAATATGTTGAACTGCATCACATTATTGCCTGATAACAAGCAAGTAAGAGAACTTAAAATGCGCTTATCTATTGTGCTGGTTTCCCCAGCAAGAGCCGAAAATATCGGCGCGGCTGCCCGGGCGATGAAAACCATGGGCTTTAACGACATGCGGATCGTGGATAGCGTTGCGCACCTGGAGCCCGCGACCCGCTGGGTTGCGCACGGTTCTGGCGATATCATCGATGGAATTACCTGTTACCCGACGCTGGAAGCGGCGCTACACGACGTTGATTTTACCGTGGCAACCACCGCGCGAAGCCGTGCTCGCTTCCATTACTACGCCACGCCGCAGGAACTGGTGCCCATGCTTGAGGAAAAAGCGCAGTGGTTAGGTCATGCGGCTTTGGTGTTTGGCCGTGAAGATTCCGGGCTAACCAATGAAGAGTTGGCATTAGCGGACGTTCTCACCGGGGTGCCAATGGTCGCCGATTATCCATCGCTAAACCTTGGCCAGGCGGTGATGGTTTATTGCTATCAACTCTCCTCGTTATTACAAACGGCGAACGCACAGATAACGCCAGGTGACGAAAATCAGCTGATTGCGTTACGGGCACGTATCACGACCTTACTCGAAAGACTGGATGTCGCCGGAGATGTAAAACTGGCTGATTGGCTGCAACAACGTATTGGCCTATTTGAGCATCGCGATACGGCAATGTTGCACCGATTGCTGCACGATATTGAAAAAAATCTCCCAGAGTAAAACTCTGTCATCGTGTTTACGTATGGTGTTATGCCCCGCAGTTTTGCTTAACTTATGGCTATTGTGGCGGTATGTCGGCGATTGAGTGGGTTGATGTGCAACGGTTGCGAAACGTGACGAAGTTAGAAATTCATTGACTTAGCAGGCCGGATACTTTAACCAATAGGGGTATCAGGCACAGACAGTAAAACAACAGAGTACACAACATCCATGATTCGCATCAGCAGCATTATGACAATTACAACCACCACTATTACCACAGGTAACGGTGCGGGCTGACGCGTACAGGAAACACAGGAAAAAGCCCGCACCTAAACAGTGCGGGCTTTTTTTTCGACTAAAGGTCAAGGGGTCAAAACCATGCGAGTCTTGAAGTTCGGCGGTACATCAGTGGCAAACGCGGAAAGGTTTCTGCGCGTAGCCGATATCCTGGAAAGCAACGCCAGGCAGGGGCAGGTAGCAACCGTGCTCTCTGCCCCGGCAAAAATCACCAACCATCTGGTGGCGATGATTGAAAAAACGATTGGTGGCCAGGATGCGCTAACCAACATCGCCGACGCCGAACGTATCTTTGCGGAATTACTCGCCGGGCTTGCCGATGCTCAGCCAGGCTTCCCGCTGGCCGATCTGAAGCTCACCGTAGAACTTGAGTTTGCGCAGATAAAGCACATCCTGCATGGCATCAGCCTGTTGGGTCAGTGCCCGGACAGCGTTAACGCGGGCCTTATCTGCCGGGGAGAAAAACTCTCCATCGCTATCATGGCGGGGCTGCTTAGCGCGCGTGGACACAACGTCACGGTCATTAATCCCGTTGAGAAGCTGCTGGCCGTTGGACATTATCTTGAATCCACCGTCGATATTACCGAATCAACGCGTCGTATCGTGGCAAGCCAGATCCCATCAGACCATATGGTACTAATGGCGGGCTTCACCGCGGGCAATGAAAAGGGCGAATTGGTGGTGCTGGGCCGTAACGGCTCTGACTACTCCGCTGCCGTGCTGGCGGCCTGTTTACGCGCCGACTGTTGTGAGATCTGGACCGATGTCGACGGGGTTTATACCTGCGACCCGCGTCAGGTGCCGGACGCCCGACTGCTGAAAAGCATGTCGTATCAGGAGGCGATGGAGCTTTCTTATTTCGGCGCAAAAGTTCTTCATCCACGCACCATCGCCCCTATCGCACAGTTCCAGATCCCTTGCCTGATTAAAAATACCGGTAATCCGCAAGCGCCGGGTACGCTGATTGGCGCCAGCCGCGACGAAGATGATTTGCCGGTGAAAGGCATTTCTAACCTCAATAATATGGCGATGTTCAACGTCTCCGGCCCGGGGATGAAGGGCATGGTCGGCATGGCGGCGCGGGTCTTTGCGACCATGTCGCGCGCGGGCATCTCCGTGGTGCTGATAACGCAATCCTCGTCCGAGTACAGCATCAGTTTCTGCGTGCCGCAGAGCGACTGTGCGCGGGCGAAAAAGGCCATGGAAGATGAGTTCTATCTGGAGCTAAAAGAAGAGTTGCTGGAGCCGCTGTCCATCATGGAGCGCCTGGCGATTATCTCCGTTGTCGGCGATGGGATGCGCACGCTGCGCGGCATTTCTGCGAAATTCTTTGCCGCGCTGGCCCGCGCGAATATCAATATCGTGGCGATTGCTCAGGGGTCTTCTGAGCGCTCAATCTCGGTGGTGGTAAGCAACGATGATGCGGTGACCGGTGTGCGCGTTACGCACCAGATGCTGTTCAATACCGACCAGGTGATTGAAGTGTTCCTGATTGGCGTCGGCGGCGTCGGCGGTGCATTGCTTGAGCAGATTAAACGTCAGCAGGCTTGGCTTAAGAAAAAGCATATCGACCTGCGCGTGTGCGGCGTGGCGAACTCACGTGCGCTGCTGACCAACGTGCATGGGCTGAATCTGGATAACTGGCAGGCAGAGCTTGCCGAAGCGAAAGAGCCGTTTAATCTGGGGCGTTTAATCCGCCTGGTTAAAGAGTATCACCTGCTGAACCCGGTGATTGTTGACTGTACGTCGAATCAAACCGTTGCCGACCAGTACGCCGATTTCCTGCGCGAAGGTTTCCACGTGGTGACGCCGAACAAAAAGGCCAACACCTCGTCGATGGATTACTACCATCAGCTGCGCCATGCCGCCGGGCAGTCGCGCCGCAAGTTCCTGTATGACACCAACGTTGGCGCAGGTCTGCCGGTTATCGAAAACCTGCAAAACCTGCTGAATGCGGGCGATGAATTGCAGCGTTTCTCCGGCATTCTCTCCGGTTCGCTGTCGTTTATCTTTGGCAAGCTCGACGAGGGCATGAGCCTGTCGGAAGCGACTCGCGTGGCGCGTGAAATGGGCTACACCGAGCCGGACCCGCGTGATGATCTGTCGGGGATGGATGTGGCACGTAAGCTGCTGATTCTGGCGCGTGAAACGGGTCGCCATCTTGAACTGAGCGATATTGTGGTGGAATCCGTGTTGCCGGAGAGCTTTGATGCCTCGGGCGATACTGAGAGCTTTATGGCGCGTTTAGCGCAGCTGGATGATGAATTTTCCGCTCGGGTGGCAAAAGCACGTGATGAAGGTAAAGTGCTGCGCTATGTTGGCAATATCGAAGAAGATGGCGTTTGCCGGGTGAAGGTTGCCGTTGTTGACGGTAACGACCCGCTATTCAAAGTCAAAAATGGCGAGAATGCCCTGGCGTTCTACAGCCACTATTATCAGCCGCTGCCGCTGGTACTGCGCGGCTATGGCGCAGGTAACGATGTGACGGCGGCAGGCGTATTTGCCGATCTGTTGCGCACGCTGTCATGGAAGTTAGGAGTTTAAAATGGTTAAGGTGTATGCCCCGGCTTCCAGTGCCAATATGAGCGTTGGGTTTGATGTCCTGGGGGCGGCTGTGACGCCGATCGACGGCAGTCTGTTGGGCGACAATGTGACGGTTGAGGCAGCTGACCGCTTCAGCCTGCAAAACCTCGGACGCTTTGCGGATAAGTTGCCAACTGAGCCGCGTGAGAACATCGTTTATCAGTGCTGGGAGCTATTCTGCCGCGAGATTGGCAAAGAGATCCCGGTGGCAATGACGCTGGAAAAAAATATGCCGATAGGCTCCGGGCTGGGTTCCAGCGCCTGTTCGGTGGTGGCTGCGCTGGTGGCAATGAACGAGCATTGCGGTAAGCCGCTTAATGAAACCCGAATGCTGGCGCTGATGGGAGAGCTCGAAGGACGTATCTCTGGCAGCGTTCACTACGATAACGTCGCACCGTGCTACCTGGGCGGAATGCAGCTGATGATTGAAGAGAACGGCGTCATCAGCCAGCAGGTTCCATGTTTCGACGAGTGGCTGTGGGTACTGGCCTATCCGGGCATTAAAGTCTCGACGGCCGAGGCGAGGGCGATTTTGCCCGCGCAGTACCGCCGTCAGGATTGTATTGCCCACGGTCGGCACCTGGCGGGCTTCATTCATGCTTGCTACACCCGTCAACCTCAGCTGGCGGCGAAATTGATGAAAGACGTGATTGCCGAGCCGTACCGCACCAGGTTGCTGCCGGGCTTTAGCGAAGCACGTCAGGCGGTCGCCGGGATTGGCGCCATTGCCTGCGGGATATCGGGTTCCGGGCCAACGCTGTTTGCGCTGTGCGACAAGCCGGATACGGCGAAGCGCGTTGCCGATTGGCTAGGAAAAAATTATCTTCAGAATCAAGAAGGTTTTGTTCATATTTGTCGGCTGGATACAGCTGGCGCACGAGTCGTGGAATAACTGATGAAACTCTACAATTTAAAAGATCACAATGAACAGGTCAGCTTTGCGCAGGCCATCACTCAAGGGCTGGGCAAGCACCAGGGGCTGTTCTTCCCGCACGACCTGCCGGAATTTAACCTGACCGACATTGATGACCTGCTGACCCAGGATTTCGTCACCCGCAGCGCCAGAATTCTCTCTGCGTTTATCGGCGATGAGATCCCACAGGCCGAACTGGAACAACGTGTTGCCAATGCTTTTACCTTCCCGGCGCCGGTGAATAAGGTGCAGGAAGATATTGGTTGTCTGGAGCTATTCCACGGCCCGACCCTGGCGTTTAAGGACTTCGGCGGCCGTTTTATGGCGCAGATGTTGACGCTGATTGCTGGCGACAAGCCGGTGACTATTCTGACCGCGACTTCTGGTGATACCGGTGCGGCGGTGGCCCATGCTTTCTACGGCTTGCCGAATGTCAAAGTGGTGATTCTGTATCCACGCGGCAAAATCAGTCCGCTACAGGAAAAATTGTTCTGTACCCTTGGCGGTAACATTGAAACTGTGGCTATCGACGGCGACTTTGATGCCTGTCAGGCGATGGTGAAGCAGGCTTTCGACGACGAAGAACTGAAGGTAGCGCTGGGGCTTAACTCGGCGAACTCCATCAATATCAGCCGTCTGCTGGCGCAAATTTGCTACTACTTTGAAGCGGTGGCGCAGCTGCCGCAGGAAGCCCGTAATCAACTGGTGGTGTCCGTGCCAAGCGGTAACTTTGGTGATTTAACCGCAGGCTTGCTGGCAAAATCGCTGGGGCTGCCGGTGAAACGCTTTATTGCCGCTACTAATGCCAACGACACCGTACCGCGCTTCTTGCAGGACGGTCAGTGGTCACCAAAAGCCACTCAGGCGACGCTCTCCAATGCCATGGACGTGAGCCAGCCGAATAACTGGCCGCGTGTAGAGGAGCTGTTCCGTCGTAAAATCTGGCGTCTGAACGAGCTGGGCTATGCGGCTGTAGATGACGAAACCACTAAGGCAACCATGCGTGAGTTGCAGGCGCTGGGCTACACCTCTGAACCGCATGCGGCGATTGCTTACCGCGCGCTGCGTGACCAGCTACAGCCAGGAGAATACGGCTTGTTCCTCGGCACCGCGCACCCGGCGAAGTTTAAAGAGAGCGTGGAAGAGATCCTGCAAGAAACGCTGCCGCTGCCGAAAGCGCTGGCTGAGCGCGCAGAGCTGCCGTTGTTGTCGCATAATTTGCCGGCTGACTATGCCGAACTGCGCAAATTGATGATGGGCAACGCGTAATGTCTTCATTTCCCCCTTTTAAGAAGGGGGAAATAAGGAGAGATTATGCAGAAATTCGACAGGAATTAAGGACGAATTCCCAATAAATGCGGGCAGTTACAATATAGGATTGCGGAGAATAACAACGTGGGTTCCACCGCGATAAGCTCTCTTCATCGGCCATATTGGCACATGCACAACCAAGGAGTTACCCATGTTTAAACCTGCGATGTTAGCACTGGCAATGATGCTGGCAGCTCCGGTAATGGTACAGGCCGCAGAAATCACCTTGATTCCGGCGGTGAAGCTACAGATTGGCGATCAGGATAACCGGGGTTACTACTGGGATGGTGGAAACTGGCGTGACCATAGCTGGTGGAATAATCACTATGAGTGGCGGGATAACCGCTGGCATGCCCATACGCCACCGCCACCACCGCACCATGATAATGGTCATCACAACGGGCATCATAACGACCATCATGATAATCATGGTCATGGTAACGATCACCGCCCGCCGTCGAACCACCATTAAGTCTCTGTAGCCCGGTCAGGCACAGTGCCGCCGGGAGTTCCCCGGGGGCGGCGTAAACGCCTTGCCCGGGCTACAAGGTTCCGTAACTGCTCATCATGCTTATGTAGCCCGGCCAAGCGCAGCGCCGCCGGGAGCTCCCCGGAGCAGCCTTACTGCTCGTGACGCTTAAACACCAGTTCATCACCGGCTGAGCTTTCGGCGTCAAAGAAATAGCCTTCGCTGTTAAATTGGCTTAGCTGCTCAGGTTTTGTCAGACGGTTTTCGATGATAAAGCGGCTCATCAATCCACGCGCTTTTTTCGCATAGAAGCTAATAACCTTAAACTTGCCGTTCTTCTCATCGAGGAACACGGGCTTAATGATTCGGCCATTTAGCGCCTTTGTTTTCACCGAGCGGAAGTACTCGTCGGACGCCAGATTAACCACAATCTCATCGCCCTGAGCCTGTAGCGCCGCGTTCAGTGTGTGAGTGATTTCCTCCCCCCAGAACTGATACAGATCTTTACCGCGCGGATTCTCCAGACGAATGCCCATCTCCAGCCGATACGGCTGCATCAAATCCAGCGGGCGCAACACGCCGTACAGGCCGGAGAGCATACGCAGGTGCTTCTGTGCAAAATCAAAATCAGCTTCGCTAAACGTCTCAGCCTGCAGGCCGGTATACACATCCCCTTTAAACGCCAGAATCGCCTGACGCGCATTCTCAGGCGTGAAGTCCGGCTGCCAGTCGTGGAAGCGGGTGGCGTTTAAATCGGCCAGTTTGTCGCTTATCCCCATGAGCTTTTTAATCTGCGGCGCGGAAAGTTTGCGCGCTACGCTAATCAACTGCTGGGAATGTTCCAGTAGCGCGGGCTGGGTATAGCGCGTCGTTGCCAGCGGGCTTTGGTAATCGAGCGTTTTAGCAGGAGAAATCAGAATCAGCATATCCAGTCCTTGCAGAAAATTTCACTCAACTTTAACAAAAAAATGGCATCAGGGGATCGATTGCTGTCATTGGCGCGGTGGTTGATCCCAGCTTTCCGGCGCTAACTGTTGGGCAATCTCAGGGTAATAATCGGGGTCAAACACCGGCGTAACCCCAAGCTTACGCTGGCGCAAGTAGTCCGTGGCAATAATACGCACGACCGGTGAGAGCAGTAAAATTGCCGTCAAGTTGGTCATCGCCATCAGCGCCATAATGACATCCGCCATCTGCCAGACCACAGGAAGTTTTAACAGACTGCCGATGACCACCATCAGCAGCGTAGCAATGCGCAGCAGCCAGATAGCCCAGGGTTTATCACAACGTAAAAAGATGAGGTTGTTTTCGGCATACACATAGTTGGCGACGACCGAGGTGAAGGCGAAAAGCATCATGACAACGGCCACGAAGCTCGCTCCCCATTCCCCGACCAGCACGCTCATGGCATGTTGAATCAGCTGGATACCATCGTAGCTGGTGGTTTTAGTGCCATGTCCTGCCAGCAGCACGACCATCGCGCTGGCGCTGCAGATGACAATGGTATCAATGAAGACGCCAATCATCTGCACAATTCCCTGAGCCGCCGGGTGCGGGGGATAAGAGGAGGCCGATGCTGCGGCATTTGGCGTTGAGCCCATCCCCGCTTCGTTTGAGAACATGCTGCGCTGGAAACCGCTGGTGATAGCCTGGCTGACGCTATAGCCCACCGCGCCTGCTGCTGCTTCTTGCCAGCCGAAGGCGCTACGGATGATCATGTCCAGAATGGCGGGCAGCTCCACAATATGCCACAGCGTGATAAGCAGACAGGCTGCCACCCAAAGCAGTCCCATAAACGGCACGACCCATTGGCTGAATTTAGCCACACCCTTCAGGCCGCGCATGATCACCACTAACGACAGCAGGCCCATAACCAGGCCAGTGACTATTTTGGGGGTATCGAAAGCGTACGCCAGCGCGTGGGCCGTGGAGTTGGCCTGGACGGTATTGAAAATCAGCCCATAGGCGAGGAGCAGTAACAGCGAAAACACAACGCCCATCCAGCGCATACCCAGCCCGCGAGCCATATACCAGGCCGGGCCACCGCGAAACTGCCCCGTGGCGTCACGCTCTTTGTACAGTTGCGCCAGCGAACATTCCGCGAAGCTGCTGGCCATGCCGATAATGGCGGCAACCCACATCCAGAACACCGCGCCGGGGCCGCCTACGGTAATCGCCAGCGCCACGCCCGCCAGGTTGCCGCTGCCTACGCGCGCGGCAAGGCTTATGCACAACACCTGGAAAGAGGTCAGCCCGCCTTCACGAGGTGTCAGGCTTCTTTTCAGACTTTTGCTAAACTGACGGATGTAGCGAAACTGGATGTAGCCGGTTCTCCATGTGAACCATAAACCACAGCCGAGGAGCAGGTAAATCATTACCGAACCCCACAGTATCTCGCTGATAAACGATAGGAAATCAGGCATTAAACGTCCTCTTGTCTATGCCAAAATAGAGGGCTGGTCACGGGAAAGTAAAAGTTGCTTCGCACGATTCGATTCAGCCAATGTAAGCGCTACCACGATGAGGGCGAAGATTCTCCACCCTTAAAGTTTAATGCTTCAGTTTATCATACTCTGCGCTCTCGCGATGTCGGCGGTTGCGCTGAGAGAGGGGCGTGATATTATCGAGGCAGACCGGTTACATCCCCCTAACAGCTGTTTAAAGAGAAACACTATCATGACGGATAAATTGACATCTCTGCGTCAGTACACAACCGTAGTGGCTGACACCGGAGACATCGCAGCAATGAAGCTGTACCAGCCTCAGGATGCGACAACCAACCCTTCTCTGATTCTGGGCGCAGCACAGATCCCTGAGTACCGTAAACTGATTGATGATGCGGTAGAGTGGGCGCGTAGCCAGAGCAGCGATCGTGCTCAGCAGGTTGTAGATGCTACCGACAAACTGGCCGTAAATATCGGTCTGGAAATTCTGAAGCTGGTCCCGGGCCGTATCTCAACGGAAGTTGATGCGCGTCTGTCCTACGACACCAAAGCATCCATCGCGAAAGCGAAACGCCTGATCAAAATGTACAACGATGCGGGCATCAGCAACGACCGTATCCTGATCAAACTGGCTTCTACCTGGCAGGGCATCTGCGCCGCAGAGCAGCTGGAGAAAGAAGGCATCAACTGTAACCTGACGCTGCTGTTCTCCTTTGCTCAGGCGCGTGCTTGTGCTGAAGCTGGCGTTTACCTGATCTCTCCATTCGTAGGCCGTATTCTGGATTGGTACAAAGCCAATACCGATAAAAAAGAGTACGCACCAGCAGAAGATCCAGGTGTGGTTTCCGTGAGCGAAATCTACCAGTACTACAAACAGCACGGTTACGAGACCGTAGTTATGGGCGCAAGCTTCCGTAACATCGGCGAAATTCTCGAACTGGCTGGCTGTGACCGCCTGACTATCGCTCCTGCACTGCTCAAAGAGCTGGCAGAAAGCGAAGGTGCGCTGGAGCGTAAACTGACCTTTACCGGTGAAGTGAAAGCACGCCCTGCTCGCATCACGGAATCTGAGTTCCTGTGGCAGCACAACCAGGATCCAATGGCCGTTGATAAACTGGCGGAAGGTATCCGTAAGTTTGCTATCGACCAGGAAAAACTGGAAAAAATGATCGGCGACCTGCTGTAAGACAGCCTTGTCGCATGATAACGGCCCGCTTCTCTTTATTGAGAGCGGGCCGTTTTTTTAATGCTGGAGCGACGGGAGTTCTTCTGCACTAACGCCGGTCAATTCGATGATATCGGCGGTCGGAAAGCCTTTTTCGAGCATTGCTCGGGCGATTTTACGTGATGCTTCGTGTTCGCCGGTTTTTAACCCTTTCTGCATCCCCTGCTGTATCCCTTCAAGGCGTCCTTCCTGCTTCAACTGTTCTGCTAATGTCATCAGTTCGTCTCCATACTGGGGCGCATGCTGCGCCATTTCATATAGCAATGTGCGGGCATCCTGTGCCTCTCCCGCCTGGAGCATATAGTTTACCAGCGCAATGACCTGCTGTCCGCTGATGTGATTACGGGTCAGCAGACCTGCAAGCTTATTGAGAAAACGGGTGAGATCGCGCTGGCGAATATGTTTTTGAATCAGCGTCAGCGCGGCCATGCTTCGGTGACGCATAATCTCTTCATCAGGAATGACCGTGATATCCACCAAAGGAAAATCCTGGCTGTAAAGGTGTTTTGCCAGCGTTGGATCCGTGAAGTTATCCAGCCAATTCATTGAGTAAGGGTAGGGGCTTTTTCGTCCCTGATAAAACAAAATCGGGATGACCAGCGGGAGCGTTTTATTGCCGGCTTCCAGATGGCGCTGCATGGCTGCAATGGCATAGCGCATGAGGCGAAAGGCCATATGTTTATCCGGCGAACTTTGATGCTCAATCAGGACATGAATATAGCCATCACCGCAGGCGGTTTTCAATGAATAGAGCATATCGCTGAAGTAAGGATGTAAATCATCTTCGATAAAACTGCCGGACTCCAGCCGCAGCGTTTCCAGATTGCAAAGGCGTAGCAGCGCGGGCGGAAGATGTAACGTGATAAAATCCCGCGCTGTCTCCATGCGTGAGAGAAATGTTTTAAACACCAAATCATGTGGCGTGGGCGTCCTGTTTTTGCTCATGGCTGACCCTCCCTGTAAGCAATTTTGTGGAGTCTGCCACGCTCATGTTTCGCACGGTAACGAATTTTTTAGCGGCTTTGTGATTATGCGGCGCGCCACGGAAAACCCTGCAACATAACCCGTTTGGGGATTTAGTATTGCCGAGCATTCGCGTGTATCATTCGCCATAACGGTACCGTTTTAATGGAATAATCATGAACACTTTACGTATTGGCTTAGTATCCATTTCTGACCGCGCTTCCAGCGGTGTCTACCAGGATAAAGGCATTCCGGCGCTTGAAGAGTGGCTGGCGTCGGCGCTGACCACGCCCTTTAAAGTAGAAAGCCGCCTGATCCCTGATGAGCAAACGATTATTGAGCAAACCCTGTGCGAGCTGGTGGATGAAATGAGCTGCCACCTGGTGCTGACCACCGGCGGTACCGGCCCTGCGCGCCGTGATGTGACGCCGGATGCGACGCTGGCGATTGCCGACCGCGTCATGCCGGGCTTCGGTGAGCAGATGCGTCAGGTCAGTCTGCACTTTGTGCCAACGGCGATTCTTTCCCGTCAGGTTGGGGTTATCCGCAAGCAGGCGCTGATTCTGAACCTGCCTGGACAGCCGAAGGCGATTCAGGAAACGCTGGAAGGGGTGAAAGATGCAGAAGGCAAAGTCCTGGTCAACGGCATCTTCGCAAGTGTACCGTATTGTGTACAGTTGCTTGAAGGGCCTTACATCGAAACCAATCCTCAGGTCGTAGCAGCATTTCGCCCTAAGAACGCTCGCCGCGAGACATTATCCTGAATGTGATGCTTTCCTGACATAACCTATCATTGTGCTGGAGTAAGGTAGGGTTTACGGTATAGTCATTTTTACTTTACGAAAACGTAAACTTTTATCGACACTTCCACTTTTCGAATGGTTTGTTATGTCAAATTACACCCGACCTCTGAATCGACAAGACTATAAAACCCTGACGCTTGCGGCCTTAGGCGGCGCGTTGGAGTTCTATGATTTCATTATCTTCGTCTTCTTTGCTGCCGTGGTCGGGGAACTCTTCTTCCCCGCCGATATCCCTGAATGGTTGCGTCAGGTGCAAACCTTCGGCATCTTTGCTGCGGGTTATCTTGCCCGTCCGTTGGGCGGCATCATCATGGCCCACTTCGGCGACCTGGTTGGGCGCAAGAAGATGTTTACCCTCAGTATTCTCCTGATGGCCGTACCGACGCTGGCGATTGGCCTGCTGCCAACGTATGCAAGCGTCGGGCTGGCAGCGCCAATATTGTTGCTGCTGATGCGTATCTTGCAGGGCGCGGCAATTGGCGGGGAAGTGCCAGGGGCATGGGTATTTGTGGCGGAACACGTCCCGAGCCGCCGGATTGGCATCGCCTGCGGTACGCTGACGGCTGGGCTAACGGTGGGGATCCTTTTGGGTTCCGTTGTGGCGACATTGATTAACACTCAACTGACGCCTCAGGCAATTCATGACGGCGGCTGGCGTATTCCTTTCCTGCTTGGCGGCGTGTTTGGCCTGGTAGCGATGTATCTCCGCCGCTGGTTGCAGGAGACGCCGATCTTCCTCGAAATGCAGCAGCGCAAAGCCCTGGCGCAGGAGTTACCGATAAAATCCGTTGTCCTTAAACATAAGCAAGCGGTCGTGGTTTCGATGCTGCTCACTTGGCTGCTATCGGCAGGCATCGTGGTGGTGATCCTGATGTCCCCCGTTTGGCTGCAAAAGCAGTATGGCCTCGCGCCCGCTTTAACTTTGCAGGCCAACAGCGTGGCCACGGTGATGCTCTGCGTGGGCTGCCTGCTGGCTGGATGGATTGTGGATCGCGTGGGGGCCAGTAAAACCTTCATTGTAGGCAGCCTGCTTCTGGCCTGCTCAAGCTGGCTTTTCTACCATCTGGCGGGCACGCATCCGCAACAATTGTTCTTACTCTATGGACTGGTGGGGCTGTGCGTTGGCGTCGTTGGGGCGGTGCCGTACGTGATGGTGCGTGCCTTCCCGGCGGAGGTTCGCTTTACCGGGATCTCGTTTTCCTACAACGTCTCTTATGCCATCTTTGGCGGGCTGACGCCGATTGCCGTCACCATGCTGATGGGCGTATCACCGATGGCACCGGCCTGGTATGTGCTGGCGCTGTCTTTGCTGGGCTTGGGTCTGGGCATTTGGTTGCGTAACGACATCGCCGATGCTGCGGGCCACGAGCCACTTTCTGGTAGCCCGGACAAGGCGTAAACCCCTACAGGAGTCATGCCGGATTAAGCGTTTACGCCGCAATCCGGCATTCCTGGTCTTACACTAGCGGTGAATCGCAACATCCTTGAACGTAAAGCGCTTCTTCACTCCCGCTTCCTGATAGCCAATGCGGATAAAAATCCGCAGATCTTCAAACCAGGCATAATCGCTGCTCATCGCCCGGCCGTCGCCGCGATCGTCGGTACAGCTCAATTCGAGATAGCGGCCCGGGAATTTATCATTCAACATTGAGGCATCATGCCACTGCGTTTCAGCCACGCAAGCTTGGCTTTTGGTGGTGTTTTTTTCCGCTAAGGGCTCATTTTTCAATACCGTTTTCCAGTGATATTGCTGACCCGCCATCGGCGCGGCGTCGAAGTTAGTGTCAACGGACTGGGCTACAAGCGGGCTATTTTTCATTGAATCCCACTCTTTCAGGTTCACGATATTAAACAGTCGCTGGTATTGGCTGTAGAAGGTGACCCCTTTAAGGCTCAAGGTGTCGAGGGTCAATGTGCTGCCGTCAGGCAAACGGTCAATGCGCGTCACGGCGGAACTGTCGTCATTGCCCGGCCATAGCTGGGTGTAGGTCAGACGAGAAAAAGTGGGCGCCGCGTTCTTAGCTTTCAACTGGTGCTGTAGCACGTCGTTTACCGCAGCGGGAAGGGGGAAATGTGCGAGAGCGCTCGGATCGTTATTCGCAAAATTAGGGATCACCAGCGGGGCATCCGCCGCGGTTTTTTGCCGTTCTACCCTGGGACCGTTGCCGGTGAACTGATTGATATCTGCCAGCGAACAAAGTGTTTGCACCGAAGCCGCAATCGGTGAAGGTAGCGGGATGAACGTCGCGTCCGGCGTCATGTTGTCATCAGTGACAAACTGGTGATTCAGCGAAAAAGTGCGTTCTACGCGCGCCTGACCACGGTGACAATCCACCTGCATCTGGCTGATTGTAAAATCATAAGGCGCGGCATAAATTTTATCGCGGTGAATCTGGGCGAAATCCGTTCCCAGGCGCAGCGTGAGAAGATGGCCTTCGCGGTGGCTATTATTGAGATCGACAACCGGCAGGTCACCGGTTTTATCGGCGGTCGGCAAGATGACCCAGCGCGGTTGCGGCACTTTTTGCTGGCAGATATCCAATGCCGGATCGGTGTTAAGCGGGCTGTCAGCATCAGGTTCGAAAGGGATCCCGGGAATGTAGCGGGCAAAAGAGTTACCGCCGTAAGCGCGGATTTTTTTGCCGCCGGGAAAGCGCAAGTTCATATACAGCAGGGTTTTCGCTTGCGTATCACAATCGACATTCAACCACAGATGATTGCTTGAACCGTCGGCCATTGCAATACGATATACGGTGTTGATGCTGTCGCCGACGCGGACAGTATTGTCTTTATCCCAGTCAATGCCAGTGACGGAATTGGCCGCAACGGCATTGAGGCTAGCGGGGAGTAAAGTGAGCGCAAAACAGCAAGCAGGAGTCAGCCGTATCATCAACAACAATCCTTTTTGTCATCGGGAGTGGTTGAAAATAACCTAAATAATGAGGAAGCGATAACCCCAGGATCGGTAGTCACAGGCCAAAAAAAAGCGCCGGCCAGGCCGACGCTTTTAAAAACATGACACAGAATTAGTGTTTTTCACCAATCGGCAGTACGGTGCGACCAAACTGTTCGTTCAGCACTTCACCCATTGCCAGGTAAATCGCGCTCGCGCCACAGATGAGACCGACCCAGCCAGCAACGTGGATAATCGCTTCGTTACCGTTAATGTTGCCGATGCACAGCAGGGCAAACAGCACGGTCAGGCTCAGGAACACGAACTGCAACATGCGGGCAGCTTTCAGCGTACCGAAGAACATGAACAGCGTGAATACGCCCCACAGGCCCAGGTAAACGCCGAGGAACTGGGCGTTAGGCGCGTCGGACAGACCCATCTTCGGCAGCAGCAAAATGGCAACCAGCGTCAGCCAGAATGAGCCGTAAGAAGTGAATGCTGTCAGACCGAATGTATTTCCTTTTTTATATTCCAGCAGGCCGGCAAAAATCTGCGCGATACCGCCGTAGAAAATACCCATGGCGAGAATAATCCCGTCGAAAGCAAAGAAACCCGCATTGTGCAGGTTAAGCAGAATGGTGGTCATGCCGAAGCCCATCAGGCCCAGCGGTGCCGGGTTAGCCAACTTAGTGTTGCCCATAATTCCTCAAATCATCATTGAATGGTGAAATAGTCTCCCCCTTATTGGGGCGCGGCATAATAATCAGGAGTCAACGGGCTGTCTATGATCTCATGAGGGGAAAATGAACTATTTTGCCGCTTTTGTACTTAACTGACCTGTTTTAGTGAATCTAACAAGACCATGCGGCGCAGACAGGCGATGCGCAATACGGCGGGGATCGTGACCCGGTAGGCCGTGCCGCTGACGGCTTTGACGCTATTCACCGCCGCGCCAACCGGGCCGCCAAGCCCCGCGCCGCGTATTAGCCCATGTCCAATCACGCTGACTGCCGCGTGCTTGTGCAGAATGTGACTCAACTGGTCGGCCAAAAGGTGCGTGACGCCGTGTTCCAGACGGTGATGATCTATCAACTGGGGTAATAACTTTTCCAGTTCCATCACTTTGAGCTCAACTGCGGCATGAAAGCGGGCTTTCTGCTCATCATCCAGACGTTGCCACGTGCGGCGGATAAAATGCTCGAGCAATATTTTTTCGATAGCGGGTGTTGGCATCGTTTTCTCGGTTTTCAGGCCAAGCCGTTTTGCCACATCGCGCAAAATTTCGCGGTAAAGCTTACCGTGCCCACGTAATTTATTGGCGATGCTATCGCCGCCGAAGTGCTGGAACTCAGCGGCAATCAGCTGCCAGTTACGGCGATGCTGTTCCGGGTGGCCCGCCATCGACATATACAGCTCATTGTGTAGCAGCGCGCTCGACAAGCGGCGTTTACCCTTTTCATTGTGCGTCAACAGCTGAGCCAGATTGGCCAGCTGCTGCTCGCTGCAATGCTTGAGAAAAACCAGGTCATCATCATTCAGGTAGGGAACTTTCATTGAGTATGTCGTTTCTGTCAGAGGCGGATTAATCGTCGCCGATAATTTTCAGCGAGGCCATATCAGAGGAATTGACCGTATGCCCGGAGAAGGCGATTTTTGAAACGCAGCGTTTGTTGCTGTTATCGCTATTAATATTGATCCAATCCGAGGTGGCACCTTCTTTCAGGGACGAAGGGACGTTCAGGCTCTGGCTACTGCTGCGGGCGGCTTTGAAATAGACCGAAGCGCCGCTAAGAGAAATATCGCCACGGCTGGCCGTGAGCTGAATCCGTTTGACGACGCGGCAAATTGGCAGTTTCAGCGTCAGGTCATTGGTTTCGTTGCGCGGCATCGCCACAACACCGAGCGCTTTGTGATCGTTGGCATAAGCTGAGGTGGCCAGCAGCAGGCCAAATGCCATGCAGGCTGAGAGGTTTATGAAGGCTTTCATGATTTTCCTTAGCGAAAAGTCCGTGACGGGAGAGGAAACGTAAGGTGCAAATTTTATCGCGCTCCGCTCTGCCTTTCAGCGCTGAATTATGTCTTCATGTGACAGTAATTCATTGAATATATTTATGTTTATTCATAATTACCATGAATATAATGACGTCTATTTCCTCTAAAGGTCGTTAATTTAAAGCGCACTGAATGAAAAAAATTTCAGGCTGCCCCTTGATGGATGACGTTGAGCCCCCATCTTGTAGTCAACCGCAGTGAATGAGTCTGAAAAAAAACGATTCAGGGCAGTTGAAACCGCAGGTTTCGCCCTTATTACAGACTCACAACCACATGTTGAATGAATTTTTAGTGGAGACGTTTAGATGGGTAAAATTATTGGTATCGACCTGGGTACTACCAACTCTTGTGTAGCGATTATGGATGGCACTACTGCACGTGTGCTGGAGAACGCCGAAGGCGATCGCACCACACCTTCTATTATTGCCTATACCCAGGATGGTGAAACTCTGGTGGGTCAGCCGGCTAAACGTCAGGCAGTGACAAACCCGCAAAACACTCTGTTTGCGATTAAACGCCTGATCGGTCGCCGCTTCCAGGACGAAGAAGTTCAGCGTGATGAAGCCATCATGCCGTACAAAATCATCGGTGCTGACAACGGTGATGCATGGATTGATGTTAAAGGCCAGAAAATGGCACCGCCGCAGATTTCTGCTGAAGTGCTGAAAAAAATGAAGAAAACGGCTGAAGATTACCTGGGTGAGCCGGTAACTGAAGCGGTTATCACCGTACCTGCTTACTTCAACGATGCTCAGCGTCAGGCAACCAAAGATGCTGGCCGTATCGCAGGTCTGGAAGTCAAACGTATCATCAACGAACCAACCGCAGCCGCGCTGGCTTACGGTCTGGATAAAGAAGTCGGCAACCGTACTATCGCGGTTTATGACCTGGGTGGTGGTACTTTCGATATCTCCGTTATCGAAATCGACGAAGTTGACGGCGAAAAAACCTTTGAAGTATTGGCAACCAACGGTGATACCCACCTGGGCGGTGAAGACTTCGATAGCCGTATGATCAACTACCTCGTTGATGAATTTAAGAAAGATCAGGGCATTGACCTGCGTAACGATCCGCTGGCTATGCAGCGCCTGAAAGAAGCCGCAGAAAAAGCAAAAATCGAGCTGTCTTCTGCGCAGCAGACCGACGTTAACCTGCCGTACATCACCGCAGATGCGTCTGGTCCAAAACACATGAACATCAAAGTGACCCGTGCGAAACTGGAAAGCCTGGTCGAAGACCTGGTGAACCGTTCTATCGAGCCGCTGAAAGTTGCTCTGCAGGACGCTGGCCTGTCTGTCTCTGATATCCAGGACGTTATCCTGGTCGGTGGTCAGACTCGTATGCCAATGGTTCAGAAGAAAGTTGCTGAATTCTTTGGTAAAGAGCCACGTAAAGACGTTAACCCGGACGAAGCCGTTGCTATCGGTGCTGCAGTCCAGGGTGGTGTATTGACCGGTGAAGTGAAAGACGTACTGCTGCTGGACGTTACCCCGCTGTCTCTGGGTATCGAAACCATGGGCGGCGTGATGACTGCGCTTATCGCGAAAAACACCACTATCCCGACCAAGCACAGCCAGGTGTTCTCTACCGCTGAAGACAACCAGTCTGCGGTAACCATCCACGTGCTGCAGGGTGAACGTAAACGTGCTGCTGATAACAAAGATCTCGGCCAGTTCAACCTGGACGGTATCAGCCCGGCTCCGCGCGGTATGCCACAGATCGAAGTCACCTTCGACATCGATGCTGACGGTATCCTGCACGTGTCCGCGAAAGACAAAAATAGCGGTAAAGAGCAGAAGATCACCATCAAGGCTTCTTCTGGTCTGAACGAAGAAGAAATTCAGAAAATGGTTCGCGAAGCAGAAGCGAACGCAGAATCTGACCGTAAGTTTGAAGAGCTGGTTCAGACCCGTAACCAGGGTGACCATCTGCTGCACAGCACTCGCAAGCAGGTTGAAGAAGCAGGCGAACAGCTGCCAGCTGACGACAAAACTGCCATCGAGTCTGCGCTGACTGCGCTGGAAGCTTCACTGAAAGGCGAAGATAAAGCGGATATCGAAGCGAAAATGCAGGCGCTGGCACAGGTTTCCCAGAAACTGATGGAAATCGCTCAGCAGCAGCACGCACAGCAGCAGGCTGGTGCAGCAGGCGCTGATGCTTCCGCAAACAATGCGAAAGACGACGATGTTGTTGACGCTGAGTTTGAAGAAGTAAAAGACAAAAAATAATCGCCCTGATGCAGGGTAGTTAATCAGCACGGGCGTAGAGGTTTCCTCTCCGCCCGTGCTCGCATGTTAAGGGGCTGACAAAAAACAATGGCAAAGCAAGACTATTACGAGATTTTGGGCGTTTCCAAAACAGCGGAAGAGCGTGAGATCAAAAAGGCGTACAAACGCCTGGCCATGAAATTCCACCCGGACCGCAACCAGGGGGATAAAGAGGCCGAAGCCAAGTTTAAAGAAATCAAAGAAGCGTATGAGATCCTGACCGACGAACAAAAGCGTGCGGCCTACGATCAATACGGTCATGCAGCCTTTGAACAAGGCGGCATGGGCGGCGGCGGCGGTGGTTTCGGCGGCGGCGCGGACTTTGGCGATATCTTTGGTGACGTATTCGGTGACATCTTTGGCGGTGGTCGTGGTCGCCAGCGTGCGTCCCGTGGCGCCGACCTGCGCTACAACATGGATTTGACGCTGGAAGAAGCGGTTCGTGGTGTGACCAAAGAGATCCGCATTCCGACGCTGGAAGAGTGTGATGTCTGCCACGGCAGCGGCGCGAAAGCCGGTTCTAAGCCGCAGACCTGTCCTACCTGTCATGGTGCAGGTCAGGTACAGATGCGCCAGGGCTTCTTCGCCGTACAGCAGACCTGTCCACATTGTCAGGGCCGCGGTACGCTGATTAAGGATCCGTGCAACAAATGTCACGGTCATGGCCGCGTTGAGAAAACCAAGACGCTGTCAGTGAAAATCCCGGCGGGCGTTGATACCGGCGATCGTATCCGTCTGAGTGGCGAAGGTGAAGCTGGCGAGCACGGCGCACCGGCAGGCGATCTGTACGTTCAGGTGCAGGTGAAGCAGCACGCTATTTTCGAACGTGAAGGCAATAACCTGTACTGTGAAGTACCGATTAACTTCTCCATGGCGGCTCTTGGCGGCGAGATTGAAGTGCCGACGCTTGATGGGCGCGTGAAGCTGAAAGTTCCGGGCGAAACGCAAACCGGTAAGCTGTTCCGTATGCGTGGTAAAGGTGTTAAATCCGTTCGTGGCGGCGCGCAGGGCGACCTTCTGTGCCGCGTGGTGGTCGAGACCCCGGTAGGTCTTAACGAGAAGCAGAAACAGCTGCTCAAAGATTTGCAGGAAAGTTTTGGCGGCCCGACCGGTGAAAACAACAGTCCGCGTTCAAAAAGCTTCTTTGACGGCGTGAAAAAGTTCTTTGACGATTTGACCCGTTAGTCACTATTATTTCTAATATTGATCCAAAGCCTGAGCCTTTCGCTCAGGCTTTTTTCTGCGCATCTCAATATTATCCTTTCGTGTGTTGACCTGTCCGCTGTGACTAACTTATAACGGTAGCGAATTGATTCGTATTGAGTATCATTAATATTAATTATTTGTAGAGGCTGACGGCGAATGGGATCGAAAGGCGCCAATAAGGATTTTGATTATAATTTAATCAAAATTCTTGACGCCATAATCTCAGCCGGAAACGCGACAAAAGCGGCGAAGCGCCTCGGCATTACGCCCGCCGCCGTCTCCATCGCGCTTAAGCGTTTACAAAGCCATTATCATGAAGAGCTGTTTATCAGGGGCAAAGACGGGCTGCTCCCAACCGCAAAAGCGCTGGAAATCCATTACAGTTTTCGTCAGGTTATAGAGCTGGTTGGTGAGACTTTTCAGTCAGTTAATAAGAAAAGTGACAAAACCCAAATCACCATTTTGGGCAGCGATATTATTGAAAGCTATTATCTTTCTCAGCTCTCGGCACGCGAGGATTTTGAACAGATTTTAGTCAGTCATTTTTCATCCCGCAATATAGAACGTGAACAAATTATTGAGCGCTTATTTACCTCAGACTGCGATCTGTTGATTAGCATTGATCCGATTATTGTTCCCGGTATCGATCATCAGCTCATTGATAGCTTCAAAAGTTTTGTCTGTATTTGTTCGGGCTCTCATATGCTGAGCCAATTGTCTCAGCTTTCATTACATCATTTCTATACCTCGCGTCACGCGCAATATCAATCAGGCACCAGTATTCCTGAAGTGATCAATGATAGTGCCTTACTTGTGGATGAGCGATGGTATAAAGCTAAGCGTAATATTGGTTACCGCAGTGATTCAATAAACGGCTTGATTAGCATGGTTGAGCGTTCCTCAATGATTGCGTTGATACCGTTAAAAATCGCTTTGTTTTATAAAAATCAGCGTAAATATGATATTAAAATCATCCAGCCGCCACCCGAGTTATCCTTCCGGCCGGTTCAGGTGTATGCGTCATGGAAAAAAAACAGTCGCAATCTGGCTGTCATAAACGGCACTGTCTCGATGTTGCATACGCTTTCCTCATTCCGTCGTTGATACCTCTCATTGAACGCTCATTGAAAATTAATGAGCACTGATGAGGTTCATATGATTTCCGTAGTCATCGGGCACTATCTAAACTCCTGTTGTCAACCATTCATATTTATACAGGAGTTTAATATGGCTATTCCCAATCAATTACCCAACACCGAGGTTGTTTTACTCGAAGTGGAAATCCTTTTGACGATCATTTTTGTGGGCGCATGGGGCGGATTTGTTAGCTACTTTATTGGTAAAGAAAAAGCGCAACAAAGTGATGCTCATAAAAGCATTACGAATTGCTTAAAGCAGGTGGTGATTTCTTGTTTCACCAGCTTTTTACTTAGCGCACTGGCGATTGAAAAAGGCTTTAGTTTTAACATGGTGCTGCTCGCTGCCGGTTTGGGCGGAGTGTTTGCAGCACCGATCTTAAAAATACTCGGAGATAAAATTAAAAAATATATTAATGATGCAAGTCCACGTGAGTGACTAGAATGTTATTTATTGGTCATAAAAGGCTCATCCGTGAGTCTTTTATTTTTAGACCGGTGGTCAGGCTACTCTGTTCTTGATCCAACCATAAATGAACTCTTCATTATTTTTGTTTTTTTCGGTTATATCTAAGTAGTAGACACCCTGGCTACAATTTAAGGCTTTCACCAGTATGGCTTCCCCTTCTTTTCCGCGCCATGCCAGGTAGGCGTCTAATGCGGCAAGCGTTTTCGGACCAATATGGCCATCCGTGCTGATGTCACTGTATTTTCTCGCTTCCCGGTTGAGCACATTCAACCAACGCTGTAGCCAAACGCAAGGATAGTGCGCACCAATGTTGACCGCTGCATCACACAGTTCAAAGGCGATAGGGTTGGATAACGTGGCTACCTGCTCAAAGCCTGGTTTAATCCAGTAATCTTCTTCCAGAATGGCGTAGGCTTCGCTGTGGGTCAGGTCCCGCATATCCCCTGAATAACCATGGGCACGGGCAACGGCTTCGGTGATACCCCAATTAGTTTTGCCGCCTCTGTCTTTTGCATTTTGCGTATAGCCGCCTTCCATAACGATAATCCCATCAATGATTGGGTTCATTTTTCTGCTCCTTGAATTAATGAATATGCATATACATAGCGGTGCCTAAGGTAACGGAAAATACGGTGGTTAACGCCGCGAGCATTTTCCTGACTACCTGGTGCTTCTGGGTCTTTGTTTTTTCTTCAAAGGTTTTAATGGAGATATCTTTGTTGACCTGAATCCCCTGGCGAGGAATGGTGATAAAAAGATCGCTAATCCCTAGCATCTTTAGATCGCGTCTGATTAAGTAGAGTATTTGCGTCAGGTTGGCATCATTAACGAAATGACTACGGTTGCCCCAAAGTTCAGCCGCAATCTTTGAACGTTCAATGATCCCTTCTTGTGCGTTTTCGATAATAAAACTGAGACACTTAGCTCTCATCGCGGTCATTTTGATAACCTGAGAGTTTTCCTTAGTTCTCAGTTCATATTTCCCTTCATTATAAATGCAGTTTTCATTTATGAGATAGTTTTTCATAACGTCATCCTTTAGTTATACACATCCTGGTTGTCTGCGCTGAATATAGGGTACGAGGATCGTCTCAATCCATTAATACTCTTCGATTTAATTGTAATATCACTCTCTTGAGCGATCCTCATCACATTAGCTCTTGCAGATTAAATGATACTTAATGCCTTTATAAATGATGCTTAATATGGTGGTTGATTTTTGCTCATCACGCTGATGTGAGTTACGTAAACCCGCTGATGATGTCTTATAGAGTTATCTAAAATCAGCATCATCCGTCTGTGTGAGAATGCGTGATTTAAACGTGATGTTTAGTGATTAGCCATTTCTGGTCGGCTGTTGAATTATGGACCCCGCAGAACGAACTGCGATAATTTTTAAACTTAAAAGGAAATTAAAAATGGCTACCAGCAAACTGATTAATGGCGATACTCTTACTGAAACCAGCAACGCGGCTGACGGTTTTAACCCAGCAAAAGAAGACAGCGCATTTAGCTATACTTCTGCACGTGTCGCTAAACCTGTTTATAACCAATATAAGTCCTCTACTACCAAACCGAAGGTATTTGGTTACTATACCGACTGGTCTCAGTATGACGGTCGCCTTCAGGGTGATGATTCTAAAGATAACCGCGGTCGTGGTTACGATCTGTCCAATGTCTCTCCTACTGCTTACGATAAAATCATTGTTGGTTTCGTCGGCGTAACGGGCTTCCATAAAGTGGACGGCCAGTCACGTGATGTGGTGGCAGAAGGCGCAGCGCTGTGTGGCAAAGTGAAATACGAGCCAACCTTCCTCGATCCATGGGGTGATTTCCAGTCTTACATCAACGTCGGTCATACCGAGAGCGGTTGGGACGTTGAGCCGACCACGGTGACTCAGGCGAATACCAAAGGTCTGCTGGGCGGTCTGCGCGATCTGCAGGCAAAAGCTAAGCAGCAGGGCCATGAACTGGCGCTGTCTATAAGTATCGGCGGCTGGACCATGAGTAACGGTTTCCACGAAACCGCGGCTTCTGAAGAAGCGCGTAAAGTCTTTGCTAAAGGCGTGGTGAAACTGTTCAAACAGTTCCCAATGTTCAGCGAAGTGGATATCGACTGGGAATATCCAAATGCCGAAGGTGCTGGTAACCCATGTGGCCCAGAAGATGGTGAAAACTATGCTCTGCTGATTGCTGAACTGCGTAAACAGCTGGATTCCGCGAGCCTGAGCAACGTAAAAATCTCTATCGCCAGCTCCGCTGTGGTGAAAACTTTCGGTTATTCCAACGTGAAAGCGCTGCTGAATGCGGGCCTGTACGGCATCAACCTGATGACCTATGACTTCTTCGGTACCCCGTGGGCAGAAACCGTGACTCACCACACCAACCTGAAAGCTATCGAGCAGGACGGTTGGGCAGTCGATACTATCGTTGAGCACCTGCTGTCTGAAGGCTTCCCGGCTGACCGCATCAATATCGGTTATGCAGGCTATACCCGTAACGGTCGCAAAGTTGAGCTGGAATCTCTGTCTCCACTGAAAGGCACCTACGATGCAGGCACCGGCACCACCGTCGGTACGTTTGAATCCGGTACTAACGAATGGTACGACGTGATTTATAACTACCTGGATCTGGAAAACCAGAAAGGCCGTAACGGCTTCAACGTCTACACCGACCAGGTTGCTGACGCTGACTACCTGTACAGCCCGGAAAGCAAGGTGTTCATGTCCCTGGATACGCCGCGTTCCGTTAAAGCGAAAGGCGCGTATGCAGCAAAACTGGGTCTTGGCGGCATGTTCACCTGGACTATCGACCAGGACAACGGCGTGCTGGTTAACGCCGCTCGTGAAGGTCTGGGCTATGAAATCGCTTCTGAAGTGATTGATATGGAACCGTTCTACTTCGAAGGTATCAACGTTGAGCCAAGCGATTCAGACGAAGAACAGCCTGTCACTCCAGATGTGAACCACGCACCGAAAGCGGCAATTGAGCTGCTGGTTGTTGGCGGCTCTACCGTCCAGCTGTCTGGCGCCGGTTCTACTGATGAAGATGATGATGCGCTGACCTTTAGCTGGGGCGTGCCGTCTGAAATTACAGTGGCAGATAAAACTTCATGTGTGATTGAGTTTGTGGCGCCAGAAGTGGCAGCAAAAACCGCATTCCAGTTCACGCTGTTCGTTCGCGATGCCTACAACGAACCGTCTACTCAGCAGCGCTTTGTTCTGACCGTTGTTCCTGCACTGGCGAAAGACGATGCAGATAAAAACACGGATGACGAAATCGTTACGCCTGTAGAACCAGAAGAAGACGTTACGCCGGCAGAAGATGATTCCGCAGTGGATGAAACCACTCCTTATGCACTGTGGGATGCTGAAACAGTTTACGGCGGCAACTGGGGCACCTTCGAGACCGTTAGCTGGAAAGGTCATAACTACCAGGTGAAATGGTGGTCTCAGGGCGACCAGCCTGACCTGAACTGCGGTGCAAGCGGAGCATGGACCGATCTGGGCGCTTACTAATAATAAGCATTAGTCCATAACGCAAGCCCCGGTTTTCCGGGGCTTTTTCCAACAGGGAACGAGGAATATCGGTCATGGCCCTTTCCATTTCAAATAGCAAAATTGACGTTCATAGCTGGTATCAGAAAGTCACCTTAACGATTTTAAATAACGGCGATCGCGCCGTTGATATGAACCATGCCATCATCGGCTTTACCGCCTCCGGCCATCAGGATCCCTGGGGTATTTTTGGCGGTACGCTGAAAGGCGATATGCCTTTGACGCTCAGCGGTAAAGCGCAAGGTTCATTAGATGTTAATGAAATTATTATTAATAACAGCGAAGCATTATGGTTGCTGCCGGGGCAGAGCGGAACGCTGTTCTTTAGCTTTGCGGCAACGCAGGTGCCGGTAAAAATTTCGACTTTTACCCTGACGCTACCATCCTCAACCGAAGATGAGGTTGAACCCGTTGCCCCTGCCGATGAGCCGGTGGTTGAACCTGAGCCAGAAGTTCCTGCCGATGAGCCAGCGGTTGAACCTGAGCCTGAAGTTCCTGCCGATGAGCCAGTGGTTGAGCCTGAAACTCCCGCGCAAGGTGATGCGCCACTTCTTAGCATGAGCTCCCTGAATCTCAACAGCTGGTATCAGCGCGCAACGCTGACGCTGACGAACAGATATTCACAATCAATTGATTTAAATAAACTTACCCTGAGCTTTACGGCCACAGGTCATCCCGATCAGTACAGCCCGTTGAGCGGTTCCATGCTGGGGAATCAACCTGTCACCTTAAGCAGCGATGGCGGTTGGCCGACTGAAAAAAACAACATCATTATCAATAATGACGGCGAACTGCTGCTAGCCTCAGGCGAAAGCGCTGAGCTGCAATTTTATCTGGCCGCCACACAAACCCCGATTGTCATGGGTGAACTGGCGGCCGTACTGGCGCACGACCCTACGCGACAGGGCGCTATTGCGGTGAAGTTTCCCTCAATGGCGGTGAATACGGCGCTCAAACCCGCTTTCGATATGCTCTACCCAGACGGTCATTTACAGCGTTATGTCGGTGAATGGGGGCAGGAACTCAGCATCAACGATCTCAGCCCGGGTCATTACGACATCACGGTGCTGGAATTAATCAATGATGAGATGAAAATCGTCCCGCTGAATAGCCGCTACGCGCTGGATCTGGCATCGGGTCACGATAGCGAGACCTGCGTGATTGACTATCAATCGCCGGTACTGCTGGCCTCCGTCTGCCTGAACATGGAAGCGCCCGAATTTGCCGGGGCGGAAATGGTCGTGGAAATGTGGAACGAGGCGGGGATTTGTGAGCAAACGCTCACCATGGACGTTAACCAAATGCAGTGGGTTAAACAGCTGCTGGCCGATCATGACTACGCTTTGAGCATTCAGCCAACCATCGTTAATAATCAATCGATAACCACGCCTGAGAAATCCGCACCTTTCACGCCGGTGGCGGGTGAACTCAAAGAGGTGAACGTTCCTTTCTGTCAGACGGCCGTCGAAAAAGAGGGCTTTGTGAACGTCCAGATGACCATTCTGGGCCTACCGGCAGGCGTTGCTCCGCAGCGTTACCGTCTTTACAGCGCGCAATATCAATATACCTTTACGCTGGAAAGCGGCACGCAGCCGCAAGCGCTGCCGATGCGTATTGCGCCAGGGCTGTACACGCTCGAAGCGGCGGATATTTATGTCGGTGATGCCCCATGGCGTTGCGAGATAAACGCGCCGTTCCGCCTGCTGCAAACCGATAACCACGTGACGGTTGAATTTATCCAGGGCGTGGCGTTGCAGGTCAAAGGCTGGCCAAACTATGTGGCCCACGGCGGCGTAACGGTAAACGCGGCGGAAACCGTCTCGCGTTATCGCGGTATTCCGGTTAGCGCACTGTTTAAATATGACGGATTTGACGGCGGCGGCGATCCTGTTCCTGCGGCCGAAGTGGATACCAATGCTGATGGCTTCCTCGATTACGCTTCCTTGCCGATTCACAAAACCGTCCCTCTGGTTCGCGAAATTGAAAAAGAGGCGGGGCGCCCCGTCATGCCGGTGATGGTGGTATATACCGCCAATGCCAGCGGCGGGAGCGCGGTGTCTGATTTGCAGGATAGCCAGCGTCTACGCAATCACTTTGGCAACTTCATCACCCAATGTCTGGCGGCGCAGTCTTATAAAGACAGCGATCATGCCGTACCGGCGACCTTTGTCTTAAACCCGGATTTCCTGGGGGCGATGCAACAAGAGCCTTACGGTTACACCGGGGTACGCCAGGCAAACAGCGTCGAGGTTAACGTTCAACTGGCGGCTGCTATCAACGCGTTACCCGAGCTGCCAGGGATGAGTTACCCGGTATTGCCGGTGTTTAGCAACGATCTCTATGGCTATATCCAGGCAATCAACTACATCGTGCGGCAGTTTGCGCCGGATATCGCTTTCGGCTGGCAGACTAACGTGTGGGCGACCGGTACTGCCGATTGGGTGCTTAAAGCGGATGCCGATCCGGCTGCCCACGGTGCGGCTATTGCGGCCTTTATCGAGGAATTAGGTGTCTATCGCGGTGACTATGCGCCAGATTTTATCGCCTTTGATAAATTTGAACGTGACTGCTTTAGCCCGGATGCGCTGGCGCACTACGGCTGGAATGCTACCTGCTGGCTGCACTATCTGGGGATGGTTAAACAGGCGGCGAAGGATCTGCATAAACCGGCAATGCTGTGGCAAATTCCTGGCGGTCATATGCCAACTACCGATGAAGGCACCAGCAAAATTGCGGCATCACACTTTGCATCCGGCGGCAGTTTCTTTATGGGGGATGCGCGGATTGGCAAAGATATCAATGCGATCTCTTCAGCGCTGCTGAATACACCGGTTAACAGCGCGATCTATGGCGTGGCGAACGTAGGCGATTTTTTACGCCAGGACAACGGCTACGACTGGGGGCAAATGCAGGCGCTTAACCTGCCGGATTACAACGTTTTCTCGGTATTGTGGGGCGGTGGTTCGACGGTCAGCATCACCACTATCCATTCGAACGGCGAGGACGGTGGCTGGCTGGCAGAAAAGATGAGCGAATACTACGCATTCCCTCGTTATTTTAGCGAGTGCTAACGTCGAACGCTGGCGGCGCGACGGTGGTTCAGGATCCCCTGAATCAGCGTCGCAGCCGCTATTTTTTTATTAATTTTAGTAGTTGTGTTTTTCTATTTAAGATATATGTTAATTTTCTTTTTTATTATTGTTTGTTTTTTATTTAATTAAATTCCTTGTGAATTATCTTATTCAAAAAATGATGGCTGATTTGTGCTTTTTAAAATCATAAATACTACAACATGAACTTATTTATTATTAATTGAAGCGATTCACCTGGAACTATATCTTTCATCTATCTTTTGTTACCCAAACATATCAAAAAAACAATGAAATCAGACTTTAGTGAGAATGAAAATGTTTTGCATTCGTTTATTTTCGCCCAGCGGGCCAAGCCCTATACGGTAATTGATGCTTTGTTTTCTGCACTGCTACCGTTTGGTCAGCCCTTTTTACTGGAAGCGGGGGAGGAACTACCGTTAAGTTCTGCGGAGCACGGCAACCGAATAGTCCTGCTGGAAAGCGGCGCTATCTCATATTGTCGCAGCGATGACCGCATGCAAATCTCATCGGGATTTGCCCCTTCAATACTCGGGCTGACCGATAGCTACGGGACAACCTACGACGTACCCGCCCGCCCGGAACACTTTCTGGTTGCAGAAACGGCCTGTCGTGGCCGCGCGGTGCTGCTGGATGATTTCGTACGCATTGTTGAAGAGTGCGACCTCTGGCACGATGTGGCGCGGTTCCTGGCGTATCGCCTGATGGTGATGTGTGTCCGTGACCGGGAGCTGGTTGGCGTAGATTCGTATTTGAAAGTTCGCGCGCTGTTGATAGAGATTTGGGCCTATCCTGAGGAATATCGTGAGAGTATTAACGTACTGAATTTTGTCCAGCGACGTACCGGCATTTCTCGTAGCCGCACCCTGAAGTTGCTTTCAGAACTTAAAAAAGGCGGTTATATCAATATCGTTAACGGTCGTCTTAAGTCAATCTGGAAGCTACCGGCCGCTTATTAACTCTGTTTTCGGCATTATCAGCGGTTTTTAGTATGATATGTATACATATTCTCTCTGAATAATTGAAGCGATTACCATAGATTTTCTGGTTTATCAATACGCCGTATTGCGTATGTTTTTCATTGCAATTAATTTCTTTTTAAAACAGATGGTTATCCCTAGTCCTTTAAAGTCATATTATCTGCGTTGCATATGAATAGTTGTTTCGTTAATAATTATTTTTATAAGTAATAGCGGTCTAAAATAATATTCAGCATGCTGTTTTGAGTTGTTGGTCATTATCACCAGCGAAACTATATCTTTATTGTTGAATGACCCGCAATATTTATTTTATGTGTGCATTGACTCTATTTTTCGATATTAAAAAAACATTAACTATTGATTGTCTTTAAGGGATTGTATGAAAAAGAACGTATTTGCTATGGTTGTTTCCGCATTAATTTTGGGCGGCCCTGCGCTGGCTAATGCTGCTGAACTGGGTGATTCTCCAACTACCGTTTCTGGCGGTACCGTTAATTTTGTGGGGCAGGTTGTCGAAGCGGCCTGTTCCGTATCGGCGGATTCTATCGATCAGACCGTCACGTTAAGCCAGGTCCAGGCCAACAAGTTATCGGCACCTGGAATGGTCGCGAATCAGAAAGAAGACTTCAATATCAAACTGGAAGATTGTGATCATAATGTAAGCCAGAACGCGGCGGTTATTTTCAATGGTCAGCAAGACGCGACCATTCAGGACACGCTGGCGAATACCGCTGGTGCGGGTTCAGCAACCAATGTTGCTTTACAGCTGTATGGCCCAGCCGGCGAGACGCTCTCTATGGGTAAAACCTCCTCTACGGTCACTCTGATTGACGGTGAAAACGTTATCCCGCTGAGCGTTGACTACATTGCTACCGGCCAGGCAACCCCGGGTAACGTCACGGCAACCGCAACTTTCAGCATGGTCTATTCCTAATCGAATATCTGACACCCCCTCCGAACCCGATGTGCGGAGGGGGTGTTGCGCACCGCCGCGATAACCCCCCAAAGTCACCTGAGTAAATTAAGTATGTGCACCAAAAAAATTCAGATCATGCAGTCGCTTTTGCTGCTTTTCGTATTGAGTATGACGAATGTGGCGCAGGCGGGCGGTATTGCGCTGGGCGCGACGCGCGTGATTTATCCGCAGGGCAGCAAGCAGATCTCTCTGCCGGTCATTAACTCCTCGGCGACCAACGTTTTTCTGATCCAATCCTGGGTGGCGAACATTGATGGTATTCGCTCAACCGACTTTATTCTGACGCCGCCGCTGTTTGTGATGCAGCCAAAAACAGAGAATGTGCTGCGTATTATGTACGTTGGCCCAACGCTGCCGACGGACAGAGAGAGTGTCTTCTACCTCAATAGCAAAGCGATTCCTTCGGTCGATAAACATAAGCTGGCGAGTAACACCTTACAAATCGCCACGCAAAGCGTGATCAAGCTGTTTATTCGCCCCAGCGATCTGCCAACGTCTTCAATAGATGCGCCAGCCGCGTTGCGCTGCCATGCGGAAGGTAGCCGCCTGACCATTACCAATAGCTCGCCCTACTATGTCTCTTTAGTGGAGCTTTATGCGGGCGGCAAAAAGCTCGCCAATACGATGGTTGCGCCGAAAGGGGCGCTGACCCTAAACGCGCCGACCGGAAACGTGACGTATCGCGCGGTTAATGATTTTGGCGCGACCACGCCGAAGTTCACCTGTCAGACGAATTGATATGTTGCTGGAAGTTGATGCGATGATGCGCCGTTCCTGTCGCGCCACCAAACCTTCGCTCCCAACCCTGGCGCTGGCGGTGGCTAGCGCGCTGACGATCCCCCGAAGCTGGGCGGATAACTATTTTAATCCGGCTTTTTTATCTGACGATCCTTCGGCCGTCGCCGACCTGTCGACATTCAGCCGCAATGTTCAGGCACCGGGCGTGTATCGCGTGGATGTCTATCTCAATGACGCACTTCAGTCGAGCCAGGATTTACAATTTAACGCCGCAACGCCCGCTAAAGCATCGGATGATAAAAGCGGGCTAAGCGCCTGCCTGACCACTGAAATGCTGCAAAAAATGGGCGTCAACGTGGCGGGCCAGCCGGCGCTTGCCCGGTCAGCCCCGGCGGATTGTGTCGATCTGGCGGCCGCAATACCTGACGCAACCTCCCGCTTTGACTTTGCTCAACAGCGCCTGAACATCAGCATTCCGCAGGCGGCGTTGGTCAACAACGCTCGCGGCTATATTCCACCGGAAAACTGGGATGAAGGGGTGAACGCATTATTACTGAACTACACCTACACCGGCTCAAAAACGCACGACCGCAGCGCTGAAAGCAGCGCGCAGACCAACCAGTTTCTGGGGCTGAACAGCGGGCTTAATATCGGGGCATGGCGATTACGCGATTACTCAACCTGGAACGACAGCAGCGGCCAGAATAGCCAGGCTGATTGGCAGCACATCAGTACCTATCTGGAGCGTGATATTGCGGCGCTGAAAAGCGAAATGACGGTGGGCGATAGCTACACCCCTTCCGGCGTGTTTGATAGCCTGCCGTTTCGTGGGATCCAGATCGCCTCCGATGACAACATGCTCCCTGACAGCATGAAGGGGTTTGCGCCAACGATCCGCGGGATCGCCAGAAGCAATGCGCAGGTCACCATCCGCCAGAATGGCTACATCATTAATCAGCGCTATGTTCCTCCCGGCGCGTTTACCTTTAGCGATCTTTACCCGACGGCGTCGAGCGGCGATTTAGTGGTCGAGGTGAAAGAGTCCGATGGCAGCACCCATAGCTATAACGTTCCGTATTCCGCCGTTCCGGTTCTGCAGCGCGAAGGCCGCCTGAAATATGCGGCGACGGTGGCGGAATATCGCGGCGACAGCAGCCAGAAAGAGGATACACAGTTTGGCCAGGCGACGCTGATGTGGGGCTTACCGAAAGGGGTCACGCTGTACGGCGGTATGCAGTTTTCAAACAACTACAAAGCGATAGCGCTGGGTAGCGGTGCCAACCTGGGAGACTGGGGAGCGCTATCGCTGGATATCACCCAAGCCTATAGCACGCTGGTTGATGGCAGCGAGCATGAGGGACAATCACTGCGTCTTTTGTATGCCAAATCGCTAAGCCAGCTCGGCACTAATCTACAGCTGTTGGGTTATCGCTACTCGACGTCCTCGTTTTACACCCTTGATGAGACGACATGGAAGCATATGTCAGGCTACAACGGGCAAACTGACGACGATGACGCTCGTGCCGACTGGGCAAACTACTACGACCTTTATTACACCAAGCGCGGCAAAGTCCAGTTGAACATCACGCAGCCGCTGGCCCAGTTCGGCTCTTTCTTTATTACCGCCAGCCGGGAAAGCTACTGGCATACCGATGAAACCAATTCATTACTCCAGCTAGGCTACAGCGCAACCTACAAAGGCATCTCATGGAGCTTGTCCTATAACAGCAGCCGTTCACCGGGGGAGTCGGAAAGCGATCGAATCGTCGCGCTGAATATTTCACTGCCGCTAAGCCAGTGGCTCAGTCATGACGACGATATCACCCATGAGCGCCATAACGCCTATGCCACCTTCAACACCAGTAGCGACCGAAAGCATAACGTGACCGAAAGCGCCGGTATTAACGGCACGCTGCTGGATGACAACAACCTCAGCTACAGCGTGCAGCAGGGGATGCAGAATCATGGCGGCGGGGAAAGCGGCGCTGCCAGCATGGAATATGACGGTTCCCGGGGCAATGTGAACGTCGGCTATAACGTCAATAATAACGGCGATTATCAGCAGGTTAACTACGGACTGAGCGGCGGCGTGGTGGTGCATTCGCACGGCGTGACGTTAAGCCAGCCGCTGGGCAATACCAATATTCTGATCGCGGCCCCCGGGGCGGCAGAAGTAGGGATTGAAGATGAGCCCGGTATTCATACTGATGGCCGCGGCTATGCGGTCATTCCCTATGCCACTACCTATCGACTCAACCGAATGGCGCTAAACGTCAACACGCTTGCGGATAACGTCGATATTGATGACGCCGTGACCAACGTCGTACCGACCGAAGGGGCGCTGGCGCTGGCGCATTTTGATGCGCACGTCGGTGTTCGGGCACTGCTGAATTTACGCTATCACGATAAAGCCGTGCCGTTTGGCGCGACGGTATCCGCCAACCAAAATACGACGGAAAGCATCGTTGGCGATGACGGTGAAACCTATCTGTCTGGTCTGATACCGCAAGGGACGCTGCACGTCCGCTGGGGCAAGCTTGCGAATCAGCGCTGTGACGCGCCTTATCAATTGCCTGAATCAACCCGCGCGTTGGTTCGACAAAAAGTGGAATGCCGCTAAATGAAACGCTCCCATTTATGCCTGTCGCTGGTGGCGCTTGTGCTAAGCCAAAGCGTCTATGCCCAGGTTTGCCAGAATGTGAATAACGCGCCATCGACCGTGAATTACGATCTCTCCACCACGTTAACCGCGACGCAAAATCGGGCCGGTGAAACGGTGCCGTTAGTGAAGAGTCAGGGGAGGAATATTCAGGTGACCTGTCCGAGCGATTCGGGAACCTGGCACCGGACGCTGCGCTCGTATGTGTCTCAGTACCCGGTTGTCGAAACTGATGGACACTGGAAATACCTGAAGCTGGATGCCAGCTACCTTGAGGCCGCGATGCGCATTGATAACGCGGCGGTAGGGGATATCTATCCGCCTCAGAAATATGTGCCGATGACAAATGACGATGCTGGAAAAGGGGCGTCGTTTGCGATTCGTGATTCTAACCTGACCTTCCAGCTAAAAATCGTCAAACCGTTCATTGGTTCGGTCACTATTGCGCCAAAAACATTATTCAGCGTCTATGTCACAACGTTGCCCGGCGACCCGCTAACCAACGTGGTTTACAACATTGCCTATAGCGGAACGGTAACCGTGCCGCAAAGCTGCGAGATTAACGCCGGTCAAACCATCCTGGTGAACTTTGGTTCCCTGTATAGCGGCAACTTTACGCACGCGGGTGAAAAGCCGACGGGCGTCAGATCGCGCATTTTTAATGTGCCGGTGACCTGTAGCGGCGTTGATTCAACGGTCAATCTGAGCCTGAGCGTGCAGGCCACCGCAGACGCCCATTTTACCCAGGCGATTGCCTCCGATAACCCGGACGTGGGCGTGGTGGTCGAAAGCCGTGATGGCACGGTGCTTATGCCCAATGATGCCAGCAGCGCCGTGCCGTTTGTCACCGATGAGGCAGGGCGGGCCACCATGACATTACAGGCCTATCCCGTCAGCACCACCGGGGAGGTTCCTGCCGAAGGAACATTTACCGCGCTGGCTAATCTACGGGTGGATTTTGATTAGATGAAATATTGTTGGATGTTAATGCTGGCGCTGTTTTGGCAGCCTTATTGCTGGGCGGATGAGACCAGCTACAATCTCGAATTCACCGGCACCATCATGGCGCAGGCCTGTGACGTGGAGATTTCCAGCCTCAGTCAGAGCATTGATTTAGGGCAATTTGCCGTGGCTAATTTTCCCTCTACCGGCACCACGGCTAAAGCCAAACCGTTCAACATCAACCTCAAGAATTGTTCCCGCGGCATTAGCGGCACAAAGATTTGGTTTACCGGTATTGCAGACACCGACAACCCGGCGCTGCTGGCGCTGAGCGATACCGGCATGGGGTCAACGAATTTGCTAGCCACAGGCGTAGGCGTGGAGATTTCTGATGGTGATGACGCCATTGCAATTAATAACACCAGCTCCATCGACTACCCGCTAAAAGCGGGGCGAAACACGCTGTCATTTTATATTCGCTACAAATCTACCCGTCCGATGGTCACCTCTGGCAATGCGACGGCGGTGATGTATTTCGATCTGCAATATGAGTAAGGGCCCAGTGATTAATCTGCGTTTATGTATCGCCTGCGTCATCGTGGGCGGCAGCCTGCTGTCCTGCGCCCACGGGCACGACGGGCGAGTCTATGTTTCCGGGACGATAACCGACAATACCTGCACGTTATCGCCAGACTCAGAGAATATTGATGTCGAGATGGGGGCGGTGAGCAATCGACAGTTTGCGCGGGCGGGCGATGGCGCTAACTGGCAGCCGTTTGCGATTAACCTGCAAAATTGTGGCGCAACCGCAAGCGGAGTGACGGTCAGTTTTAGCGGCACAGCGGACAGTCATTATCCCGATTTGCTGGCGCTCACGCCGGGTGATGGCAGCGCCACCGGCGTGGCGATTGGAATATACGACAAAGATAAAACCGCGATCGCTTTGGGCGATGAGAGTGCAAGCCAGGCCATCTCATCCGGTCAGTCATCGGTTCATCTGCAATTTTATGCCCGCTATATTGCCGATGGCGAGGCCGTGGTCGCGGGTAACGCCAACGCCTCTGCGACGTTCGTGCTCGCTTATGAATAAGCTCATTATCCGCGCGATCTTGCTTTGGCTATCGCTCACCGGCGTACATGCCAGCGCGGGAGTGGTGATTGGGGGAACGCGGTTTATCTACAGCGCGGATACGCCATCGCTGAGTATTCCGCTGCATAACACCTCCGCCAGCGCCTGGCTTATCAGCAGCCATATTCTTTCCGCGAGCCGCTGGGCTGGCGCTGAAAACGAGACCGCGTCAGCCTCATCCTGGGTGATCACGCCGCCGCTATTTACCCTGGCGAGTGGTCAGGAAAATACGCTGCGCGTCATACATAACGGTTCGCCGTTGCCGGAAAATCGGGAAAGCCTTCTGACGTTGAGCATTGCCGCTATCCCTTCTGGCAAGGTGAACGGCAATAGCGTGCAAATGGCCTACCGCTCGGCGATGAAGCTGATTTATCGCCCTTTGGGATTAAGCGGCGACCCACAGCACGCCTATCAACAGCTGCAATGGACGCTTAACCCCGACGGGCTTACGGTGCGCAACCCCACGCCCTACTACGTCACGCTGTTTATGCTGCATACCAACGAGCAATCGATCGACAGCGCAGGCGTCGTTGCGCCGTTTTCACATCGCCAAACCCGCTGGTGCGCACAGGCGTCAACCTGCCATCTGCGCTGGCAAAGCATCAATGATTATGGCCGCGTGATGTCCATAACTGAGATAAGCGTGGCGCGCCGCCGCTAAATTTTGCGGCCCGCGATAAGCGTGCCGCAGCCTTTTGACCCTACAAATAAGAGACTTAGACTATGCAAAATCCACGATTAACACCTTCCCGACTAACCGGTTTACTGCTGCTTGGCATGATATCGACCCCAGCGCTTGCGGCGCAAACCGGGCAAGCTGACCAGATAGGGCAAACCGCCGAAGCGTATATCGCCAGTCATCCCGATAAAGTGGGGCAGGCGGTCGCGACCTATCTGGCGGATCACCCTGAATTCCTGATTGCCGCCAGCGAGAACTTGCACCAGCGCCAGCAAATTGCCCAGCAGCAGGCCTACGTGCAGCTTGCCCTACAGTACCAGGCTGATTTACTCAGCGACAATAGCCCGTCGGTTGGCCCGGCTAACGCCAAAGCGGCGGTGGTGATGTTCTTTGATTATCAATGTTCATGGTGCAGCAAAATGGCGCCGGAAGTGGAAGCGCTGGTTAAGGCGAACCCGGATACCCGCTTTATTTTCAAAGAGTTCCCTATCTTTGCTTCACGCTGGCCGGTCTCGGGTCTGGCGGCCAGACTGGGCGAGCAGGTCTGGCTGACGCACGGCGGCGACAAGTATCTTGAGTGGCATAACGCGCTGTACGCGACGGGCAAAGTAGAAGGTGCGCTCACCGAGCAGGATGTGTATACCCTGGCGAAAACGTATCTGACGCCTGAACAGATTGCCGCCGTGAAAACGGCGCAGGACAGCGGCGCGGTGCACGATGCGCTGATGTTGAATCAGGCGTTGGCGCAGCATATGGACTTTACCGGAACGCCGGCGTTTGTCGTGATGCCACAAGCGGCGACGACAGATATCAAACGGGTCTCCGTGGTGCCGGGAAGTACTTCGCAGGATGTGCTGCAAATGGCGATTCAGAAAGCCAAAGGCTAACTCCATCTTCGCAGTTCACAGGAGTGTCTGCATGATAAATATTGTGCGTTGCGGCGCCTTAATGCTGCCGCTGTTCCTGCTTACTGGAACGTCGGCCGCGATGATGGGAAGCATCGCCTTTTCCGGCAGCGTAGTTGAAATGGGCTGCTGGAATGATACCCAGGCGCTGGAAATACAGTGCCACCGTCAGGATGTGGTGACGCGCCATATCATTGTTGAAAATATGACCACGCCAATCGCGGAGCCTTATGCGGCCGTGGAGACACAGTATCTTGATGAAGATAAGCAGCTGACGCTGTTGCGCATTGTCTATGATTAGGACGTGCTTTTGCATCGCACGCTCTCACCCAAACGATATGCCCGGCCTTTGGCTGGGCTTTTTATCGTAAAAACCGACTTATTTGCCAGTAATAAACTTATTTTTTCGAGCAATCAAGGCAGATAGAATAGTTTTAACGAATAATTTAGCGTAATAGAGAGAGTAAAAGTGAAGCATCTTCAGCGCTTTTTTAGCAACGATGCCTCAGGTGGCATCATCCTGATTATTGCAGCCGTGCTGGCTATGCTCATGGCAAACCTCGGTGCGACCAGCGGCCTGTATCATGCGTTCCTGGAAACGCCGGTACAGCTTCGCGTTGGGGCACTCGAGATCAACAAAAACATGTTGTTATGGATTAACGACGCGTTAATGGCAGTCTTCTTCTTGCTGATTGGTCTTGAGGTCAAACGCGAGATGATGCAAGGCTCGCTGGCGACCCGCCGTCAGGCCATATTCCCGGTGATTGCCGCGTTGGGCGGTATGGTGGTGCCGGCACTGGTTTTCCTGGCTTTTAATGGCCAGGATCCGATTGCCAGCAGCGGCTGGGCGATTCCCGCCGCGACCGATATCGCCTTTGCGTTAGGTGTCCTGGCTTTACTCGGCAGCCGCGTTCCAGCGTCTCTTAAGATCTTCTTGATGGCGCTGGCGATCATCGACGATCTCGGGGCAATCGTGATTATCGCGCTGTTTTATACCAGCGATTTGTCGTTACTGTCGCTGGCGGTAGCCGCCGCCGCTATCGTGGTGCTCGCGGTACTGAACTTAAGCGGCGTGCGCCGTACGGGAATCTACATTCTGGTCGGCGTCATTCTCTGGACGGCCGTACTGAAGTCGGGCGTTCACGCGACGCTTGCCGGGGTGATTGTCGGCTTCTTTATTCCGCTGCGCGAGAAAAACGGGCACTCTCCGGCGAAACAGCTTGAGCATGTACTGCATCCGTGGGTGGCCTTTATGATCTTACCGCTGTTTGCCTTTGCCAACGCGGGCGTGTCGCTTGAGGGCGTCACCCTGAGCGGTCTGACCTCGCTGCTGCCGCTGGGTATTATCGCAGGCCTGTTCATCGGTAAGCCGCTGGGTATCAGCCTGTTCTGCTGGCTGGCGCTAAAACTGAAGCTGGCGAAATTACCGGAAGGGGCCAATTTCTCGCAGATTATGGCGGTGGGATTGCTGTGCGGGATTGGCTTTACGATGTCTATCTTCATCGCCAGTCTGGCCTTTGGCAGCATTGATCCGTCGCTGATTAACTGGGCGAAGCTGGGCATTTTGATTGGTTCAGTACTGTCGGCGGTGGTGGGCTATAGCTTGTTACGCGCCCATCTGAAACCGCAGACGACGGCATAAATAATTAACTCAAGGAGAGGGCGCACAGGACATGTCGCATATTAATTACAATCATCTTTATTACTTCTGGCATGTCTACAAGGAAGGATCGGTAGTGGGCGCGGCGGAGGCTTTGTACCTGACGCCGCAGACCATTACCGGACAGATCAAGGCGCTGGAAGAACGCTTACAGGGGAAGCTGTTTAAGCGCAAAGGACGCGGCATCGAGCCAAGTGAACTGGGTGAACTGGTATTCCGCTACGCTGACAAAATGTTCACCCTGAGCCAGGAGATGCTGGACATCGTCAACTATCGCAAGGAGTCGAATCTACTGTTCGATGTTGGCGTGGCCGATGCGCTTTCAAAGCGGCTGGTGAGCGGCGTGCTGGATGCGGTAGTCGTTGAAGATGAACAAATCCATCTGCGCTGCTTTGAGTCGACGCATGAAATGCTGCTGGAGCAGCTAAGCCAGCATAAGCTGGATATGATTATCTCCGACTGCCCGATTGACTCCACTCAGCAAGAGGGGCTGTTCTCGGTAAAAATTGGCGAGTGTAGCGTGAGTTTCTGGTGCATGAATCCGCCGCCGGAAAAAAGCTTCCCGGCCTGCCTTGAGGAGCGCCGTCTGCTGATACCTGGCCGCCGCTCGATGCTGGGGCGCAAGTTGCTGAACTGGTTTAACGTGCAGGGGCTGAAGGTGGAGATCCTCGGCGAATTTGACGATGCCGCGCTCATGAAAGCCTTCGGGGCGGCACACAACGCGATTTTTGTTGCCCCGACGCTCTACGCCCATGATTTCTATGCCGACGAGCATGTGATTGAAATTGGCCGCATGGATAACGTGATGGAAGAGTATCACGCTATTTTTGCCGAGCGCATGATTCAGCATCCGGCAGTACAGCGTATATGCCATCGCGATTACTCTGCGCTATTTACTCTGCCAGCTAAATAACGCCTCCGCTTCGTAACATGTAGCCCGGACGAGGCGTTTACGCCGACTCCGGGGAAGCTCAGCGCCGATCCCGGCGTCGTTTCACTCGGTCGGGCTACATGAATTGCAGGCATAAAAAAACCCGCTTTCGCGGGTTTTTTTCAAAGCTGATAACAAGCGGGCGATTAAGCCAGTTTGTTGATCTGTGCAGTCAGGTTTGCTTTATGACGTGCAGCTTTGTTTTTGTGGATCAGACCTTTAGCAGCCTGACGGTCCACGATTGGTTGCATTTCGTTAAATGCTTTCAGTGCAGTAGCTTTGTCGCCAGCTTCGATAGCTGCGTATACTTTCTTGATGAAAGTACGCATCATAGAGCGACGGCTAGCGTTGTGCTTGCGGGCCTTTTCAGACTGAACGGCGCGCTTCTTAGCTGATTTGATATTAGCCAAGGTCCAACTCCCAAATGTGTTCTATATGGACAATTCAAAGGCCGAGGAGAATGCCCGTTTAGCCTTCTTTTGTCAATGGATTTGTGCAAATAAGCGTCGTTAATACGACAACGCTGCTTTACGTATTGATGGCGCAGGATTCTACCAGCTTGTGACCGATGAATACAGTCTTTCCGGCACAAAAATCATGCGGTCTGCCCATATTTTCTTGCCTTTTCGACGGATGCTGATGAAATCATTCCCACTTTGGGCGATGAGGTGCAATAGCTGGTTAACGTGGGCTTCTGTACAAGGTATACTCTGACGATTTTCACTCTTTTGAGCCAGACATGAAGCTGATACGCGGCATACATAATCTCAGTCAGGCACCACATGGGTGCGTACTGACCATTGGTAATTTCGACGGTGTGCATCGAGGGCATCAGGCGCTGCTGCAGGGCTTACGTGCTGAAGGTAAAGCGCGTGGGTTGCCCGTGGTGGTGATGATTTTTGAACCGCAGCCGCTGGAGCTTTTTGCCGCTGATAGAGCCCCAGCTCGCTTGACGCGCTTGCGCGAAAAGCTGCGCTATCTGGCTGAAAGCGGAGTGGACTACGTCGTGTGCCTACGCTTCGACCGCCGCTTCGCCGCGCTCACCGCGCAGGCTTTTATCAGCGATTTGTTGGTCAAGCGCCTTGGCGTGCAGTTCCTGGCCGTGGGTGATGATTTCCGTTTTGGCGCTGGTCGTCAGGGCGATTTCTTGTTATTACAGAAGGCTGGCGCGGAGTTTGGGTTCGATATCACCAGCACGCAAACCTTCTGCCATGGCGGTGTGCGAATCAGCAGCACCGCTGTACGTCAGGCGCTGGCCGAGGATGATCTCGAACAGGCCGAAAACCTGTTAGGGCATCCTTTTATCATCTCCGGGCGCGTGGTGCACGGCGATGAACTGGGCCGCACCATCGGTTTCCCGACGGCGAATTTACCGCTGCGTCGTCAGGTCTCCCCGGTAAAAGGGGTCTATGCGGTGGAAGTCAGAGGGCTTGGTGATAAGCCTCTGGCGGGCGTGGCAAACATTGGTACGCGCCCGACCGTGTCCGGCAGTCGCCAGCAGCTTGAAGTGCATGTGCTGGACGTTGTAATGGACCTATACGGTCGCCATATAGATGTAGTGCTGCGTAAAAAAATACGCAACGAGCAGCGATTTGCTTCGCTGGATGAACTAAAGGCGCAGATTGCGCGAGATGAATTAACGGCCCGCGAGTTTTTTGGGCTTTCAAACCCGGCTTAAATGCCTACGTAAAAATACGGAACCGAGAATCTGATGAGTGACTTTAAATCAACCCTGAATTTGCCGGAAACAGGGTTCCCGATGCGCGGCGACCTCGCCAAGCGTGAACCGGGAATGCTGGCGCGTTGGACCGATGATGATCTGTACGGCATCATTCGTGCAGCCAAAAAAGGCAAGAAAACCTTCATTCTGCATGATGGCCCTCCTTATGCGAATGGCAGCATTCATATTGGTCACTCGGTTAACAAGATTCTGAAAGACATTATCGTGAAGTCCAAAGGACTTTCCGGTTACGACTCTCCGTATGTTCCGGGCTGGGACTGCCATGGTCTGCCTATCGAACTGAAAGTTGAGCAAGAATTCGGTAAGCCGGGTGAGAAATTCACCGCCGCAGAATTCCGCGCGAAATGCCGCGAATATGCCGCGACTCAGGTGGATGGTCAGCGTAATGACTTCATCCGTCTGGGCGTGCTGGGTGACTGGCAGAAACCGTACCTGACCATGGACTTCAAAACCGAAGCCAACATCATCCGTGCGCTGGGCAAAATCATTGCTAACGGCCACATGCACAAAGGCGCTAAGCCTGTGCACTGGTGCGTTGACTGCCGTTCTGCGCTGGCAGAAGCGGAAGTTGAGTATTACGACAAAACGTCTCCGTCCATCGATGTGGCCTTCCACGCGGTTGACACCGACGCGGTCAAAGCGAAATTCGGCGCTGTAAACGTAACCGGCCCAATCTCGCTGGTTATCTGGACTACCACTCCGTGGACGCTGCCGGCTAACCGCGCTATCTCTTTAGCGCCAGATTTCGACTATGCGCTGGTACAAATCGACGATCAGGCCCTGATTCTGGCAAGCGATCTCCTTGAGAGCGTGATGAAGCGCATTGGCGTGAGCGACTACACCATTCTCGGCACCGTTAAAGGCGCTGAGCTTGAGCTGCTGCGCTTTACCCACCCGTTCATGGGCTTCGACGTTCCGGCAATTCTTGGCGACCACGTTACGCTTGACGCGGGTACCGGTGCGGTACATACCGCCGGTGGCCACGGCCCTGACGACTACGTGATAAGCCAGAAATACGGTCTGGAAATCGCCAACCCGGTGGGCCCGGACGGCGCTTACCTGGCAGGTACTTACCCACTTCTGGATGGCGTTAACGTCTTTAAAGCCAACGATAAAATCGTTGAACTGCTGAGCGAAAAAGGCGCGCTGCTGCACGTTGAAAAAATGCAGCATAGCTACCCATGCTGCTGGCGTCACAAGTCACCGATCATCTTCCGTGCGACCCCACAGTGGTTTATCAGCATGGATAAAAAAGGCCTGCGCATTCAGTCTCTCAAAGAGATCGATCGTATTGAGCACGATGGCGTGACCAAAGAAAATCTGAGCGGCTGGATCCCGGCATGGGGTAAAGCACGTATCGAATCCATGGTGGCGAACCGTCCTGACTGGTGTATCTCCCGTCAGCGTACCTGGGGCGTGCCAATGGCGCTGTTCGTCCATAAAGACACCGAAGAGCTGCACCCGCGCACCACCGAACTGATGGAAGCAGTCGCCAAATACGTTGAAAAAGACGGTATTCAGGCATGGTGGGATCTCGACCCGCGTGAAATCTTAGGCGATGACGCAGACAACTACGTCAAAGTCCCGGATACCCTCGACGTGTGGTTCGATTCTGGATCAACCAGCTACTCCGTCGTCGATGCGCGCCCGGAATTCGGCGGCCACTCGGCTGACATGTACCTGGAAGGTTCTGACCAGCACCGTGGTTGGTTCATGTCCTCCCTGATGATCAGCGTCGCCATGAAAGGCAAAGCGCCGTATCGCCAGGTACTGACCCACGGCTTCACCGTCGATGGTCAGGGCCGTAAGATGTCCAAATCTATCGGTAACACCGTTTCGCCGCAGGACGTGATGAACAAACTGGGCGCGGACATCCTGCGTCTGTGGGTGGCATCAACCGACTACACCAGCGAAATGGCCGTATCGGATGAGATCCTCAAACGTGCTGCCGATAGCTATCGTCGTATCCGTAACACCGCGCGCTTCCTGCTGGCGAACCTCAACGGGTTCGATCCGCTTAAAGACATGGTGAAACCGGAAGAGATGGTCGTTCTGGACCGCTGGGCGGTAGGCTGCGCGCAAGCGGCGCAGGAAGACATCATGAAAGCCTACGCTTCTTACGATTTCCACGAAGTGGTGCAGCGTCTGATGCGCTTCTGCTCCGTAGAAATGGGCTCGTTCTACCTCGACATCATCAAAGACCGCCAGTACACCGCGAAAGCGGACAGCGTGGCGCGTCGTAGCTGCCAGACCGCGCTGTACCACATCGCCGAAGCGCTGGTTCGCTGGATGGCACCGATCATGTCCTTCACCGCTGACGAAATCTGGGGCTACCTGCCGGGTGACCGCGAGAAGTATGTCTTTACCGGTGAATGGTACGAAGGTCTGTTTGGCCTGGCCGATGCCGAAGAGATGAACGATGCCTTCTGGGACGAGCTGCTGCAGGTGCGTGGCGAAGTGAACAAAGTTATCGAACAGGCGCGTGCTGACAAGAAAGTCGGTGGTTCTCTGGAAGCGGCAGTTACGCTGTACGCTCAACCGGAACTGGCGGCCAAACTGACGGCGCTGGGTGACGAATTACGATTTGTCCTGTTGACCTCCGGTGCGACTGTTGCCGATTATGCACAAGCGACGGCTGATGCTCAGCCAAGCGAACTGCTTAAAGGGCTGAAAGTCGCGCTGAATAAAGCCGAAGGTGAGAAGTGCCCGCGATGCTGGCATTACACTACCGATGTGGGCAAGGTGGCGGAACACGCAGAACTCTGCGGCCGCTGTGTGAGCAACGTGGCCGGTGACGGCGAAAAACGTAAGTTTGCCTGATGAGTCAATCGATCTGTTCAACAGGGCTGCGCTGGCTGTGGCTGGTAGTGGTCGTGCTGATTATCGATCTGGGCAGTAAATACCTGATCCTCCAGAACTTTGCTCTGGGGGATACGGTGTCACTGTTCCCGTCGCTAAATCTGCACTATGCACGTAACTATGGCGCCGCGTTCAGCTTCCTGGCTGATAGCGGCGGTTGGCAGCGTTGGTTCTTCGCCGGTATCGCAGTCGGTATCTGCGTGATTCTGGCGGTGCTGATGTACCGTTCTAAAGCCACGCAAAAGCTTAATAACATCGCCTACGCGCTGATTATTGGCGGCGCGCTGGGTAACTTGTTTGACCGCCTGTGGCACGGCTTTGTCGTCGATATGATCGATTTCTACGTCGGCGACTGGCACTTTGCCACCTTCAACCTGGCCGATACGGCGATTTGTATCGGCGCGGCGTTGGTGGTGCTCGAAGGCTTCCTGCCGAAAAAGCAGGCGTAGTTCTGTGATTTCCCCGGCGTCGCTTCGCTCGGCCGGGCTACTCCAGTCTGTAGCCCGGCCGAGCGAAGCGACGCCGGGGAGCCACAAAGCGCACTATCCTAATAACAATAATCGTCATTTCAATGTCGTAAGATATAAGGCTGTCCCTGCATGTCTAACTCGATTCAAAGCAACAGCGCAGTGCTGGTGCACTTCACGCTGAAACTTGACGACGGCACCACCGCCGAGTCAACCCGTAACAACGGCAAACCGGCGCTATTCCGTCTGGGCGATGCTTCCTTGTCTGAAGGGCTGGAGCAGCATCTTCTCGGCCTGAAGGCGGGTGACAAAAAAGCGTTCTCTCTGGAGCCGGACGCGGCGTTTGGTATCTCATCGCCTGACCTAATCCAGTATTTCTCCCGTCGCGAATTTATGGATGCGGGCGAGCCGGAAATCGGCGCCATCATGCTGTTTACCGCGATGGATGGCAGCGAAATGCCGGGCGTGGTTCGCGAGATTAACGGTGATTCCATCACGGTTGATTTCAACCATCCGCTGGCGGGGCATACCGTTCATTTTGATATTGAAGTACTGGAAGTCGATCCGGTACTGGAGGCGTAACATGCAGATCCTGTTGGCCAACCCACGCGGCTTTTGTGCAGGCGTTGACCGCGCTATCAGCATTGTTGAAAATGCGCTCGCCATTTATGGCGCGCCTATCTACGTGCGTCATGAAGTGGTGCATAACCGCTACGTGGTGGACAGTCTGCGCGAGCGTGGCGCAATCTTTATTGAGCAGATAAGCGAAGTGCCGGACGGCGCAATCCTGATTTTCTCGGCCCACGGCGTATCGCAAGCCGTACGCAACGAAGCGAAAGGGCGTGACTTAACCGTCTTTGACGCCACCTGTCCGCTGGTGACCAAAGTGCATATGGAAGTCGCGCGCGCCAGCCGTCGCGGCGAAGAGTCGATTCTTATCGGCCACGCCGGTCACCCGGAAGTCGAAGGGACGATGGGCCAGTACAGCAACCCGAAAGGCGGCATGTATCTGGTTGAATCGCCGGAAGACGTACTGACGCTCAGTGTGAAAGACGAAAGCAAGCTGTCGTTTATGACCCAGACCACGCTGTCGGTGGACGACACCTCTGACGTTATCGACGCGCTGCGTGAACGTTTCCCGAAAATCGTCGGCCCGCGCAAAGATGATATTTGCTACGCCACCACCAACCGTCAGGAAGCCGTGCGATCGCTCGCCCAGCAGGCCGACGTGGTGCTGGTGGTCGGTTCGAAAAACTCATCCAACTCCAACCGTCTGGCGGAACTGGCGCAGCGGATGGGCAAAGCCGCCTATCTGATTGACGATGCCGCGGATATTCAGGAAGCGTGGGTAAAAGACGCCGCCTGCGTTGGCGTAACCGCCGGGGCATCTGCGCCGGATATTCTGGTGCAAAACGTGATTGCCCGCCTGCAATCGCTGGGCGGTGGCGAAGCCATTACCCTGGAAGGGCGCGAAGAGAATATCGTCTTTGAGGTGCCGCGCGAACTGCGTGTCGATGTTCGTGAAGTCGAGTGAATTAATTCTCCCGCGGATGTGAAAAAATGCCAGGCTTAATGTCTGGCATTTTTTATGGAGAAATCATGCGCCTGCCTATCTTTCTTGATACCGATCCCGGCATTGATGATGCCGCTGCCATTGCCGCCGCTATTTTTGCGCCCGAGCTGGATCTCCAGTTGATGACCACCGTCGCCGGGAATGTCTCGGTCGAAAAAACGACCCGCAATGCGCTACAGCTGCTGCACTTCTGGAACGCCGATATTCCGCTGGCGCAGGGCGCTTCTTCGCCGCTGGTGCGCCCATTGCGCGACGCCGCCTCGGTACACGGCGAGTCTGGGATGGAAGGGTATGACTTTGTCGAGCATAACCGCCAGCCGCTGGCTAAACCGGCTATTCTGGCGATTCGTGATGCGCTGATGCACGCCCCGGAGCCGGTGACGCTGGTGGCGATTGGCCCGCTGACCAATATTGCTTTACTGCTCACGCAGTACCCCGAGTGCCGCTTCAATATCCGCCGCCTGGTGATCATGGGCGGTTCCGCCGGGCGCGGTAACTTCACCCCGAACGCCGAGTTTAATATCGCCATCGACCCGGAAGCCGCCGCGCTGGTTTTTCGCAGCGGTCTGGAGATTGTGATGTGCGGGCTTGATGTCACCAACGAGGCGGTGCTGACGCCGGAGTATCTGGCAGCATTGCCTACGCTCAACAAGACCGGCAGTATGCTGCACGCGCTGTTTAGCCACTACCGCAGCGGCAGTATGCAAAGCGGGCTGCGCATGCACGACCTGTGCGCTATCGCCTGGCTGGTGCGGCCCGAGCTGTTTACCCTGCAATCGTGTTTTGTGGCGGTCGAAACGCAAGGACAATACACGGCGGGCACCACCGTGGTGGATATCGAAGGAAGGCTGGGGCAGCCCGCCAACGCGCAGGTGGCGCTGGCGCTGGATGTTGACGGCTTCCGCCAGTGGGTGGCTGAAGTGCTGACCCGCGCGCCATAATCAACGGCGGGGCGGGGAGAGTTTCTCGCTAAGATAATCAATCATGGCCCGCATTCGGGCGGGCATATGCTGGTTGCGCGTCCATAAGAGCCACAGGTCGCCGCTGTAATCGCTGATAAACTCCCACGCCGGTAATACCTGGACAATCTCACCGCTGGCAAGCGCTTCACGCGCGGTAAACAGCGGCAGGCTGCCAATGCCCAAATGATGTTTTACCGCGTCCAGCCGCACGCCGGTATGGTTGGCGGCATAACGTCCATGGGTTTGCAGCGTTTCAACTTTATCACCCCGGCGGAACTTCCAGCGTGAATCGGCGGGTGTCTCACCAAAGCTAATACAGCTATGATCGCGCAACGCCTGTGGGTTATCGGGCGTACCGTGCTGGCGCAAATATTCTGGCGTGGCGCAGATAACGTGACTGACCGGCATGAGCGGCTTACCGTACAAACCCGGCGACGGTGACTGGCTTATCCGTAGCGCCAGATCCACGCCGTCATCAATTAAATCCATATACCGGTCTTCGAGTCGCAGACAAACATCAACTTCGGGGTAGCGGGTAAAAAACTCCGCCATTAAGGGATGAATCACAAAGCGGCCAACCGCTTTCGGTACGCTGAGCGTGAGCTTACCCTGGGCGATGGTCTGGCGGCTGCTGCCGGAATCTACCGCCATCTGCGCGGCGTTTAGCATCTCCTGCGCGTGTTCATAAACCATCTTACCGGTCTCGCTTAGCGCCAGCTTGCGGGTGGTGCGGTGCAACAGTTTACTGCCAAGCGCCTGCTCAAGCCGCGAAACGCTGCGGCTGATAGCCGAAGGCGTTGCGCCACAGGCTTTGGCGGCAGCGGAAAAACTCCCCTGATCGACAATCAATACAAAGGTGGCAAGGTCAGGAAGCAGATTAAGGTTCATTTGTGCGTACCAGGCAAAGATGCATTGAATGTGAACGGGATTATCGACACGGATAAAGTGAATATACTCTGCTCATCAACAGGAGAACAACGATGACTGAACGCCTTTATTACACCAGCGATGATACCCGAGGTCACGCGACCATCACGCACTGCACGGCAGAACCCGATGGGCGCTATGCGATTACGCTGGAGAGTACCCTGTTTCATCCGCAGGGCGGTGGACAACCCTCGGACAGCGGCACGCTCGGTGGCATTCCGGTGGAAAGCGTGATGACGCGCGGTGAAGAGGTGGTGCATATTGTGGCGCAGCCGCTACCGGTGGGTGAAACGACACAGTGCGTGGATGCTGCCGTGCGCCATCTTCATTCCCGGCTGCACTCCGCCGGGCACATGATCGGTCAGGCAGGCGAAACCTTCGGTTGGCGGCCCGTTAAAGCGCACCATTGGCCCAATGAAGGGCGCATCACCTTTGCCGCAGGCGAGGGCGGTACGCTGCCGGAGGCGGCACAACTTCTGGCGATAATCCGCCAATGGCAAAACGATAATCTCGCGCGTCGGATAGACTTTGACGGAGGGCTGCGTCAGGTGGGATTTGGCGACCTGCCGGGATATCCCTGCGGCGGCACCCACGTAGCCCGTTTATCTGAGTTGGGTGAGGTGGTGATAACCCAGGTGAAGATGAAAAAAGGGCAGATGGTAGTGAGCTATACCCTGGAAGCCTGAAAATGAAATAACGGAAACGGTCGCGCGAATTGGCTACTCGCTGCCGGGTTTTAAAGTGCTTTTCTAATCCTCTTTCGCCATTCTGAGCGAGTTTGACTTCTTTCCCCGACTGCGGCAATGATTCATCCTGCGGGATGAATCATGTCTTTTACTGATATTCCTCTCTGTTTATCATTAAATTCTAATTATGGACGTTTTCGGCTGGCGAGGCTGTCGCGGGCTGGTTACTCTGAAAACGATTTACGCAATCTTAACAAAAGAGAATAGCTATGCATGATGCACAAATCCGCGTTGCCATTGCGGGCGCCGGTGGCCGCATGGGACGGCAGTTAATTCAGGCCACGATGGCGATGGAAGGCGTTCAACTGGGGGCGGCACTCGAGCGGGAAGGATCCTCTTTATTGGGCAGCGATGCGGGCGAACTGGCTGGGGCTGGGAAATCTGGCGTGACCGTACAAAGCAGCCTTGAGGCGGTAAAGGACGATTTCGACGTGTTTATCGATTTCACCCGCCCGGAAGGCACCCTGACGCATCTGGCATTTTGCCGTCAGCACGGCAAAGGCATGGTCATTGGCACCACCGGTTTTGATGATGCCGGTAAACAGGCCATCCGCGAGGCTTCAGAAGAGATTGCGATCGTTTTCGCGGCTAACTTCAGCGTTGGCGTTAACGTCATGCTCAAGCTGCTGGAGAAAGCGGCGAAGGTGATGGGCGACTACACCGATATCGAAATTATTGAAGCGCACCACCGTCATAAAGTCGACGCACCGTCAGGGACGGCGCTGGCGATGGGTGAGGCCATTGCCGGGGCGCTGGATAAAGATCTGAAGGACTGCGCGGTCTACTCGCGTGAGGGCTATACCGGTGAACGCGTACCGGGCACGATTGGTTTTGCCACCGTTCGCGCGGGCGACATCGTCGGTGAACATACCGCCATGTTTGCCGATATTGGCGAGCGCGTAGAGATTACCCACAAGGCTTCCAGCCGTATGACCTTTGCCAACGGCGCAGTGAGATCGGCATTGTGGCTTAACGCTAAGCAAAACGGTCTTTTTGATATGCGTGATGTGCTGAATTTGAATGAATTATAAGAATTTATTACCCATCGTGATGTGGTTATTGTAGTCATAATTGATTGATTACACAGGGCAATATTTTATTGCCCTTTATTTTATCTGTTTTGTGATTATTTTAATGTGAGTTTCTTGTTTTTATAAGTTATCTGTCCTTAATGTGTTGGTTAAATGTAAATTTTGACCATCTGGTCTACTTTTTCACTCCCTTCTGGCGAATTTAACACTCTATAGGCTCCGCAAGCGTTTTCCACGGTGAGTTAGTTGATCTTTTTGGCCTCTTATCGCGGGTGATTTCATCAACGCCACAAAATAATGATAAAAATTGTCCTTTAAGGTAGACTTTTGCTGAGGCTATCTCTAGAATGCCGCCGTTTGCCAGAAATACGTCGGTAAGCAGATTTGCATTGATTTGTGCCATTGTTATGAATTAATATGCAAATAAAGCGAGTAAATATTCTCTGGAGGGTGTTTTGATTAAGTCAGCGCTATTGGTTCTGGAAGACGGAACCCAGTTTTACGGTCGGGCCATCGGGGCAACAGGTTCGGCGGTTGGGGAAGTCGTTTTCAATACTTCAATGACCGGTTATCAAGAAATCCTCACTGATCCTTCCTATTCTCGCCAAATCGTTACTCTTACTTATCCTCATATCGGCAATGTCGGCACCAATGCTGCTGACGAAGAATCCTCTCAGGTACATGCGCAAGGTCTGGTCATTCGCGACCTGCCGCTGATTGCCAGCAACTACCGCAATACCGAAGACCTCTCTTCCTACTTAAAGCGCCATAACATCGTGGCGATTGCCGATATCGATACCCGTAAGCTGACCCGCCTGCTGCGCGAGAAAGGCGCTCAAAACGGCTGCATCATTGCAGGCGATAACCTGGATGCGATGCTGGCGCTGGAAAAAGCCAAAGCGTTCCCGGGTTTGAACGGAATGGATCTGGCAAAAGAAGTGACCACCGCAGAAACCTACGGCTGGACGCAGGGTAGCTGGACGCTGACCGGTGAACTGCCGGAAGCGAAGTCCGAAGAAGAGTTGCCATTCCACGTGGTGGCTTATGATTTTGGCGCGAAACGTAACATTCTGCGCATGCTGGTTGACCGCGGCTGCCGCCTGACGGTTGTCCCGGCTAAAACCTCCGCAGAAGACGTCTTAAAAATGAATCCAGACGGTATCTTCCTGTCCAACGGCCCGGGCGACCCCGCTCCGTGTGACTACGCCATTGAAGCGATTGAAAAATTCCTTGAGACCGATGTCCCGGTATTCGGCATCTGCCTGGGGCACCAACTGCTGGCGCTGGCGAGCGGCGCAAAAACCATCAAGATGAAATTCGGTCACCACGGCGGCAACCACCCGGTGAAAGATATCGACAACAACGTGGTGATGATTACCGCGCAGAACCACGGTTTTGCGGTTGATGAAGACTCGCTGCCAGCCAACCTGCGCGTGACCCACAAATCGCTGTTTGATGGCACCTTGCAGGGTATCCATCGTACCGATAAACCGGCGTTCAGCTTCCAGGGCCACCCTGAAGCGAGCCCAGGTCCACACGACGCTGCGCCGCTGTTCGACCACTTTATCGAGTTAATTGAGCAATACCGTCAGTCCGCGAAATAATCAGGAGTTAAAGAGCCATGCCAAAACGTACAGACCTAAAAAGTATCCTGATTCTGGGCGCGGGCCCGATTGTTATCGGTCAGGCGTGTGAATTTGACTACTCCGGTGCTCAGGCGTGTAAAGCGCTGCGCGAAGAGGGCTACCGCGTCATTCTGGTGAACTCTAACCCGGCGACCATCATGACCGACCCGGAAATGGCCGATGCGACCTACATCGAGCCGATTCAGTGGGAAGTGGTACGCAAGATTATTGAAAAAGAGCGCCCGGATGCCGTTCTGCCGACCATGGGCGGCCAGACCGCGCTGAACTGCGCGCTGGAACTGGAACGTCAGGGCGTACTCGAAGAGTTTGGCGTGACCATGATTGGCGCCACCGCCGACGCGATTGATAAAGCCGAAGACCGCCGCCGTTTCGACGTGGCAATGAAAAAAATCGGCCTCGACACCGCGCGCTCCGGCATCGCACACACCATGGAAGAAGCGCTGGCGGTTGCCGCTGACGTCGGCTATCCGTGCATCATTCGTCCATCCTTCACCATGGGCGGCACCGGCGGCGGTATCGCTTACAACCGTGAAGAGTTCGAAGAGATTTGCGAACGCGGTCTGGATCTTTCCCCAACCAAAGAGCTGCTGATTGATGAGTCGCTGATTGGCTGGAAAGAGTATGAGATGGAAGTGGTGCGTGATAAAAACGACAACTGCATCATCGTCTGCTCCATCGAAAACTTCGACGCCATGGGCATCCACACCGGTGACTCCATCACCGTGGCCCCGGCACAGACCCTGACCGACAAAGAATACCAAATCATGCGTAACGCCTCGATGGCGGTACTGCGTGAAATCGGCGTAGAAACCGGCGGTTCTAACGTGCAGTTCTCGGTGAACCCGAAAGACGGTCGCCTGATTGTTATCGAAATGAACCCGCGCGTATCCCGCTCCTCGGCGCTGGCCTCGAAAGCGACCGGCTTCCCGATTGCTAAAGTGGCGGCGAAACTGGCGGTGGGCTACACCTTAGACGAGCTGATGAACGACATCACCGGCGGCCGTACTCCGGCGTCGTTTGAGCCGTCTATCGACTACGTTGTGACTAAGATTCCACGCTTCAACTTTGAAAAATTCGCAGGCAGCAACGACCGCCTGACTACCCAGATGAAATCGGTCGGGGAAGTGATGGCGATTGGCCGCACGCAGCAGGAATCCTTACAGAAAGCGCTGCGCGGCCTGGAAGTGGGCGCCACCGGCTTTGATCCGAAAGTGAGCCTTGATGACCCGGAAGCGCTGACCAAAATCCGCCGCGAGCTGAAAGACGCGGGCGCCGAGCGTATCTGGTACATCGCCGATGCCTTCCGTGCTGGCCTGTCCGTCGACGGCGTCTTCAACCTGACCAACATTGACCGCTGGTTCCTGGTGCAGATTGAAGAGCTGGTACGCCTGGAAGAGAAAGTGGCTGAAGTCGGTATTACCGGCCTTGACGCTGACTTCCTGCGTCACCTGAAACGCAAAGGCTTTGCCGATGCGCGCCTGGCAAAACTGGCGGGCGTACGCGAAGCGGAAGTCCGCAAACTGCGCGACCAGTATGACCTGCACCCGGTCTACAAGCGTGTGGATACCTGCGCGGCTGAATTCGCCACCGACACTGCCTACATGTACTCCACTTATGAAGATGAGTGCGAGTCCAACCCGTCCGTTGACCGCGATAAAATCATGGTTCTTGGCGGCGGCCCGAACCGTATCGGTCAGGGTATTGAATTTGACTACTGCTGCGTACACGCTTCGCTGGCGCTGCGTGAAGACGGTTACGAGACCATCATGGTCAACTGTAACCCGGAAACCGTTTCAACCGATTACGACACTTCCGACCGCCTGTACTTTGAGCCGGTAACCCTGGAAGACGTGCTGGAAATCGTGCGCATCGAGAAGCCGAAAGGCGTTATCGTCCAGTACGGCGGCCAGACGCCGCTGAAACTGGCACGCGCGCTGGAAGCCGCCGGTGTTCCGGTTATCGGCACCAGTCCTGACGCCATCGACCGTGCGGAAGACCGCGAGCGCTTCCAGCATGCGGTTGACCGTCTGAAGCTGAAACAACCGGCAAACGCCACCGTCACCGCAATTGAACAAGCGGTTGAGAAGGCAAAAGAGATTGGCTACCCGCTGGTGGTGCGTCCGTCTTACGTATTGGGCGGCCGCGCGATGGAAATCGTCTACGACGAAATCGACCTGCGTCGCTACTTCCAGACCGCCGTCAGCGTCTCTAACGATGCGCCGGTGCTGCTGGACCGCTTCCTTGATGACGCGATTGAAGTTGACGTTGACGCTATCTGCGACGGCGAAATGGTGCTGATTGGCGGCATCATGGAGCACATCGAACAGGCAGGCGTTCACTCCGGTGACTCCGCATGTTCCCTGCCAGCCTACACGCTGAGCCAGGAAATTCAGGACGTGATGCGCCAGCAGGTGCAGAAGCTGGCCTTCGAATTGCAGGTACGCGGCCTGATGAACGTGCAGTTTGCGGTCAAAGATAACGAAGTCTACCTGATTGAAGTCAACCCACGTGCGGCACGTACCGTACCGTTCGTCTCCAAAGCTACCGGCGTGCCGCTGGCTAAAGTGGCGGCGCGCGTGATGGCGGGCCAGACGCTGGCACAGCAGGGCGTGACCAAAGAAGTTATTCCACCGTACTACTCGGTGAAAGAAGTGGTGCTGCCGTTCAACAAATTCCCGGGCGTTGACCCGCTGTTAGGGCCAGAAATGCGCTCTACCGGGGAAGTGATGGGTGTGGGCCGCACCTTCGCGGAAGCCTTCGCCAAGGCACAGCTGGGCAGCAGCTCCACCATGAAAAAACAGGGCCGTGCGCTGCTCTCCGTTCGCAAAGGCGATAAAGAGCGCGTGGTAGACCTGGCCGCCAAGCTGCTGAAACAGGGCTTCGAGCTGGATGCGACCCACGGTACGGCAGTGGTGCTGGGTGAAGCCGGTATCAACCCGCGTCTGGTGAATAAAGTGCATGAAGGTCGTCCGCATATTCAGGACCGTATCAAGAATGGCGAATACACCTACATCATCAACACCACCGCGGGCCGCCAGGCGATTCAGGATTCCAAGCTGATTCGTCGCAGCGCCCTGCAATACAAAGTGCATTACGACACCACCCTGAACGGCGGCTTTGCCACCGCGATGGCGCTGAATGCGGATGCAACCGAGAAGGTGACATCAGTGCAGGAAATGCACGCGCAGATTAAAAAATAAGTGCGAGCAATAAAAAACGCCGGGCATCTGCCCGGCGTTTTTGTTTTATTTTGTAGCCCGGCCAAGCGAAGCGCCGCCGGGATTAGCTATGAGCCGGCGGCGCTTCGCTTGGCCGGGCTACGTTATCGGTGATTACTGTTCCGTTGCTGGCATTGCCGCGGTGGTCTGCTGCGATTTGCTGGCCTGCTCTTCGCGGAATTTCAGGTTATCCCAGATGCGGAAGAACGGGTAATACATCAAAAGCGAAATCCCCAGATTGACGATTTGCAGCACCGAACCCGAGATATGCCCACCGGTGGCCAGATATCCACTGACCACAATCGGCGTGGTAAACGGCAGCGCGATCCCTGCGGGTTTTGCCACCAGACCCGTCGTCATCGCCACGTAGGAAACAATCACCAGCACCACCGGGGTGAGAATAAACGGCACCACCAGATACGGGTTCATGACAATCGGAATGCCGAACACCATCGGTTCGCTGATGTTAAACAGGCTGCCCGGCGCGGCAATTTTGCCGAGCTGCTTCATCTGCACGCTACGGCTGCGGATCAGCATGAAAATGACTAACCCCAGAAGCGCTCCGGTGCCGCCCGGCGCAATCCACAAATCATAAAACTGCTGGGTAATAATGTGGGGAATAGGCAGGCCGTTCTGGAACGCTTCCAGGTTCTCGGACATATTGCTCAACCAAACCGGGCGGATAAACACCAGCACGATAGTGTCGCCGTGCAGCCCCAGCATCCACAGAATACCAATCAGCAGCACGGAGATAATCATCCCCGGCAGCGAACCGCCAACGTGGCTCATCGGGATGCCGACCAGTTCGGTAATCATGGTGTTGATGTCACCAAACGGCGTCGCTTCGACCAATAAACGCAGCCCCAGCACCACAGCCAGCACGCAAAAACCGGGGATCAGCGCGAGGAATGATTTCGCCACCGCAGGCGGCACGCCTTCTGGCATCCGAATAACCAGATTACGGTCATTCACGAAACGATAGATTTCCGTGGAGAGCAGGGCAATCAGGATGGCGACAAACAGCCCCTGGCTGCCAATCTGCCCCATCGGCATGACGCCTTTTACCAGCTGCGCGACGTCGCTGCCCGCAGGAGTAAACATGATGTGCTGCGGAATGGTCATCACAAAGGCCACCAGAGACACCGCTCCGGCGGTCAGTGGGTCAAGAGTGCGATACTTTTCTGCCAGACGATAGGCGATACCGAAACTGGAGATTAGCGCCATGATGTCGTAGGTCGCTTTCACCGGATAAAGCACTTTTTCCTGCCACGTCGGGCCGAAAAGTTCGGTCATCAGCGTCCCGTAACCCGGCACCGGCAGATAGGCGAAAATCAGGAAAAACGAGCCTATCAGCATAAACGGCATGTTGAGAATGATCCCGTCACGCACTGAGAGCACGTGCTTTTGTCCGGCGATTTTTAGCGCGGTCGGCAAAACGTATTTATCAATTATCGACTTATTCACAGACACCCCCTGCCCGGAGCAGACGTTGCCGACCGGGTTATATTGTTTTCGTTATTATTTGCTGAACTGCGGCAGCCAGGCTTTGTTGATGCTTAATACTTCGTCCACCAGCGCGGTTGCCAGATTGACGTCGGCCACCAGCGGATTAGCAACCAGCGCCAGCAGCGCTTTATCTCTATCGCCGTGCACCGCGGCCTCGATGGTCAGGCGTTCAAAATCTTTGACCTGTTGCGTCAGGCCGTTCATCAGCGGCGGCAATTTGCCAAAGGTCAATGGATGCGCGCCCAACGCGTCAATCAGACAGTTGGTTTCAATCACGGCGTCATCCGGTAGCCCCTGAATGGCACCGTTATTGGCGGTGTTGACCACCATTTCGATGCCTGAATTGTTGTGTAAGGCATTAATTAATTGCACCGCCACTTCGGAATAGAATGAACCACCGCGCAGGCTAAGCTCATCCGGTTTCTTATCCAGATGTGGGTCGGCGTACAGCTGGAACAAGGATTCTTCTACTTTCATCACCTGCTCGGCGCGGGTGCCTTTACTGCCAGCGTCCGCCAATTCGTCCTCTAACATGGTGCGGGTTTGCCAGAAGTAGCGGTGATAAGGGCAGGGAATGGCACGCAGCGCGCGCAGCAGCGCCGGTGGCCAGGGAATGGCTTTGATATTGTTCATCGACAGCTGTTCGCCGTCGCACAGTATTTCAATCACCTCATCGGTGGCATCATGTCCCGCAGCCAGTACCTTGTGTACCCAAACCATATGGTTCAGTCCGGCAAAGCGCAGCGTGACATCGCTATGCGGCAGCTTCAGCATATCGGCAATCATGTGGTGCATGGTGACCGGCACGTTACACAGGCCGATGATTTTAGCCTTGCTGTAGCGCGACACGGCTTCGGTGACAATCCCGGCCGGGTTGGTGAAGTTGATAATCCAGGCATCGGGTGCAAGGCGCTCGACGCGTTCGGCGATATCCAGCATCACCGGAATGGTGCGCAGCGCCTTGGCAAAGCCGCCTACGCCGGTGGTTTCCTGGCCCAGCAGTTGATGGCTTAACCCAAGACGCTCATCGGCGGCGCGCGCCGGGAGTTGACCGACGCGTAATTGGGTGAGGACGAAGCGGGAGCCCTTAATGGCGGCGTCGGCATCGAAATGTACCGACACCTTGACGGACTCCAGACCGTTGCGGTCGAACATCCGGCGGGCGAGGGCGGCAATAATGTCTACCTTTTGACGACCCGCTTCGACATCCACCAGCGCCAGTTCCGCCATTGGCAAGGAGGCGTGGTGCGCAATCAATCCTTCAATCAATTCCGGGGTATAGCTGCTTCCCCCGCCAACAACGGTTATTTTCATCGTTTTCTCCGGGGCTTATGCCATTAACTGGATGGCTTTGTCGAGTACGCGATCGCCGCGCATGGTGCCGTAATCCATCATGTCGATAACGGCGACGGGCTTACCGAGGGGAGCCGAAATCTCACTGAGCCGGGCGAGCTCAAACTGCACCTGCGGGCCGAGCAGGATCACATCTGCCTGAGCAAGCTGGCTTTCAATTTCCGCCACCGGGTAGGCGTTGATCTCAACGGCCAGTGAACGTTTTTCGGCTTCAGCACGCATTTTCTGCACCAACATGCTGGTGGACATTCCCGCGGCGCAGCACAACATAATTTTTTTCATTACAACTTTCCCCTCGTTTGAAAACATATTTCATACATTAGCGGTTTTGCTTAGCATGTATGAAAATTATTTTCATGAGTGTGATCGGGGTTAAACTATTGCTTAGCCGTATGACGAGGGCGTAAAAGTGTGATGCTGGCGATAAAAACGGAAAAATAACCGGTTCTCTTTACCGATTCACCTCGCTATGGGTTGAATGAATTGAAAAATATTTTCAATAAATTATGATGTTTTTAACGAGCGGCATTTGCCGACATGAGGACACTCAGGTTATGGATATTGTTTACCAACTGGTGCATGGGGTTTCAGGCTTACCCGCGCAGGAGTCCCGGCTGGCGCGTTTTTTTCTCGATAATTTTGCCCAGATCCCCGAAGCGACCATTGAAGAACTGGCGGCAAAGGCCGGGGTGAGCCCGGCGACGTTGCAGCATTTTTCGCGCAGCATTGGCTGTAGCGATATCAATGACTTTATCGGCCAGGTACGTCGGCAGCAGCAGGCTAACAACCGGTCGCTTCCGGCGGCTCCGATGCTGGGCGATGCGGCGTGGGTAGATTCGTCAACGCTGCAGAAGCTGGCGAAAAATGCGGGAGTAGGCAGTGAGATCCTTGAGCGCTTCTCCCACTCTCTTGGCCGTGAAAATAGTGACGATATTCTGGGGCAGATCCGTCAGCGGCTGCATGATTTCAGTCAGCAGGAGTCGCGGGTTGCGCAGACCATTCTGGACGACGTGTCGTTTGCGGCTTCTGCGACGATCGATCAATTGGCGACGGCGGCGGGCGTCAGTCCTGCCACCATTACCCGTTTTGCGCGCGCGGCGGGCTGCGATGATATTCGCGACCTGCGCATGAAGCTGGCACAGGCCAGCGCTCCGCAAAGCGGCGGCGATATGCCGGGCCCGTGGCGCGAAACGCTGAACCACCTTCAACAGTCACTGAATTCGCAGCTGTGCGCATTGTCTCCGGCGGCGGTGGCTCAGGCCGCAAGCCTGATAAAGCAGGCAAAGGCGGTGCATATTTTTAGCGCCAGCACGGCCGATACGCCATTTGCCAGCCTGCTCCAGTACACGCTGCTGACGCAGGGATATCCCGCCAATGTGTGTCAGGATCCGGCGCTGATGGGGATTACCGCTTCCATGCTAGGTGCCGGTCAGGTGCTGGTGGTGTTTGCCGCCACCACGGCGAGCAGCACGGTGATAGCCGCCGTCCACCAGGCGCGCTGGGCTGGGGCGGAGATCGTGGTGATAGGCAAGGCTGACGGCGCGCTAAGCCAGCCGCAGGACGTGTGTTTACCGGTCAACGACCCACGCTATGGATCGCTGCTGGTGATTGATTTGCTCTGCGAGGGGATGGAGCGCAAATAGTGGGCATTGATCCCGGCGGCGCTGCGCTTGGCCGGGCTACGTGGTATGTAAAAAACGCCAGATTTTAATCCGACGCTGATTATGTTGTAGCCCGGCCAAGCGCAGCGCCGCCGGGAGAGCTCCCCCCTAAAACGCCGTCTCCAGCACTTCCAGCACGTTATAGCTATCATCAACCAACAGCAGCGCCTTCCACTTATCGAACGTCAGACAAGGATGCGAGGTGCTAAACACCAGAATATCTCCCACCTTCACGTCAGCGCCCGGCGCAAGTTTCAGCATCGCATGCTGATCCATAATGCCGGTGGTTTCGATACTTTTAAGGGGTAAATTCAGTGTGTTGCCTGCACGATAATGCGCAATGGGCTGCGGTAATCCTGCGTCAAACGCGCTGTCCCGCTTGCCAAAGTTAACTATTGCCCGACCGCTCTCCGGCACCGACTGCACCATTGCCACCAGTTCCAGCGCGGAGAGCAAATCGCCGCCCAGCTCGCAGGCCGTCTGGTCGCGGGCGATAATTGCCTCCTGCGCTTCCTGATAAATGCCTTCATCGTGGGTGACATAGCAGCCAGGACGAATCACCACCCGGCAGCTTGCCGGTTTTTCGGCGCTCAGCCAGACGTTACATACCACGTCATACCAGACCGAACCTGCGCCGGTCAGAATAAATTCGCCGTCGACATAACGCTCGAGCTGGCAGGCGAGGGCGGCGGCATCGCGCAGTAGGGCCTCGACTTTCGGCTGCGGGTTTTCACCGTGCAGAACACCTTCGTAAAGCTCCAGCCCGCGCAGACGCAGCGCCGGAAGGCGGGAAATCTCATCGACAAGCGCCAGGGCTTGTTCGGCATGACGACAGCCGCAGCGCCCGCCCGGCACGCCAAGCTCCAGCAGAATATCCAGCGTCTGATGGCGAGCGGCAAAGAAAGCGGAGAGCGTTTGCGCGTTGTCGAGACTGTCGACGCAGCAGAGATAGTCAACCGTGGGGAATTGCGCTTTTAGTTGGGAAATTAGTTGCATATTCGCTTTGCCAACCAGCTGATTCACCATCAACACACGATGAATTCCGCTCGCCATCGCCACGCTTGCCTGCCAGGCGCTACCGACGCCAATCGCCCAGGCTCCAGCCTGCTGTTGCTGCTGGAAAATCCACGGCGTCATGCTGGTTTTCCCGTGCGGAGCCAGCGAGACGCCGCGCGTGTCGGCATAGCGCTGCATCCAGCGAATATTGTTCTCTAAAGCCGTTTTTTTAATGACGGCAGCGGGCAGACAAACATCTTCATGCAGGAGATTGGCAGGGGTAAATATCGGGGCTGATTTATGAGGGACGAGGTAAGTGTTCTGGTATTTCATAACATGATTCCTGTAGGGTTTTATTTTATATCATGACTATTTTCACTATTAACTTATTGTAAATATTATCTATTTATAAAATTTATCTTATATTGTGAATTAAAGTATCATTAAATGATGTTGGTTTTGCGTAGTCTTTCACTGTTTTCTGCGCTTGTAAATGGTCAACTTTGCGTCAGAAAACGACAGGGATAATAAAGAGATGCAGTTTGATTATCTGTTCCGCAACGTCACGGTTATTGACGGCAGCGGCGGCCCGCAGTATCGCGGCGATGTGGCGGTCAGCGGCGACCGGATTGTTGACATTGCGCCTGCAATCAGCGGCCAGGCTCAGCATGAGATTGACGGTACGGGGCGCGTGCTCGCGCCGGGGTTTATTGATGTCCACACGCACGATGATATCAACGTTATCCGTATGCCCGAGTACCTGCCGAAAATCAGCCAGGGGGTAACGACGGTAATCGTCGGAAACTGTGGGATAAGTGCCGCCGCAGCGACCATGAAAGGCGATGTTCCTGACCCCATGAATCTTCTGGGAGAGGCGGCGCAATTTATCTATCCAACGGTGGATGCCTACGCCCAGGCGGTAACGCAGGCGCGCCCGGCCGTCAACGTGGGGACGCTGGTGGGCCATACCGCGCTGCGAAACAACCATATGGATTCGCTGTTCCGTGCCGCCGATGATGATGAAATTCAGGCCATGCGCCAGCAGCTACGCCTGGCATTACAGCAAGGCGCGTTGGGATTGAGCACCGGCCTTGCCTATGCTTCTGCGTTCCAGTCGACCACCGAAGAGGTGATGGCGCTGGCGGAGGAACTGGCGGCGGGGCAAGGTATTTACACCACTCATCTGCGCTCTGAGTTTGAACCGATCCTGGAGGCGCTGGACGAGGCGTTTCGCATTGGGCGTCACGGTAATGTCCCGGTTGTGGTCTCGCACCATAAATGTGCCGGGGCCAAAAACTGGGGGCGTACGGCCCAAACGCTGGCGCTGTTTGAGAAAGTGCGTGAGCAGCAGGACGTCGCCTGCGACTGCTACCCGTACTCTGCCAGTTCATCGACGCTGGACATGAAACAGATCACCGGCGATTTCGACATCATCATCACCTGGTCAACGCCGCACCCGGAGATGGCTGGGCAAAGCTTGAAGCAGATAGCCGAAAGCTGGTCGCTGACTCTGGAAGAGGCGGGGAAACGCCTGATGCCCGCTGGCGCTATCTACCACAACATGGATGAACAGGACGTGCAGCGGGTACTGCGCTATCCGCTGACCATGGTGGGATCGGACGGGCTACCTAACGATCCGATGCCGCACCCGCGATTGTGGGGCGCATTTCCGCGCGTGCTGGGGCATTACAGCCGCGATGAGCAGCTCTTTCCGTTAACGGTGGCCGTCCACAAGATGACCGGCCTGTCAGCGGCACGTTTCAAGCTGACTGACCGTGGGTTGATAAAATGCGGGTATTTCGCCGATTTAGTGCTGTTTGACCCGCAAACGATCCGCGATGTTGCCAGCTTCAGCGACCCGCAGCGGCCCGCTGCCGGTATTGAGGTGGTGATGGTAAACGGTGTGATGAGCTACGGTCAGAATCATCATATTATCGGGCGCGCCGGACGGTTTTTACGTCGGGAGGCCATAAACCTTAAGGAGCAACAATGAGCATTAAACGTTATGGCGTGGGCGACAGCACCGGTACTGGTGGGCAATCCTTACCCTTTGCGAAAGCGGTAGAAGCCGGTGGCTGGCTGTATGTCTCCGGGCAAACGCCAATGAAAGACGGGGAAGTGGTTGAAGGTGGGATTATCGAGCAGTCACGGCTGGCTATTCAAAACTGCGTCGATATTATGCAGGACGCGGGATATACGCTGGCTGACGTGGTGCATGTGAAGGTTTACCTGACCGATGCGCGTTATTTCCATTCCTTTAACAAAGTGTTCCGCGAGTTCTTCGCCGATCATCCACCGGCGCGCGTCTGCTGCGTGGCGGATTTAGTGGTGGACTGCAAGGTGGAAGTGGATTTGACCTGTTACAACGCGGAGCGCGTGAAGTAACGGCGGGTGGATGCACGCTGTACCCTCACCCCGGCCCTCTCCCTGAAAGGGAGAGGGAGAAAAGCGAGCCAGATTCTGGCACAAATATTCATCACCGCACGCTCTATCCCCTCGCCCCTCCGGGGAGAGGGTTAGGGTGAGGGGGAAAACCCCGCCAGATTCTGGCTCTACTATCCAGAAGCGCACACTCCATCCCCTCGCCCCTCCGGGGAGAGGGCTAGGGTGAGGGGGAAAACCCGCGCTAATCCCCCAACGGCTGCCTATCAACCCCGCCCCGATGGCTATCCAGCGCCAGCTTTATCCGCCGCAGACGGTTTTTAGTCTGCGCCTTATCAATCATCGCCAGCTCGGTTGCCAGCACATCCACCATCGCCAGCATGGCATAGCGTGAAGTGCTGGGCTTAAAGATATAATCATTCTCCCGCACAACCAGCGGCAGTACGACGTCAGCGTTGCTTGCGAGCGGTGTGCCGTCCGGCGTAATCGCAATAACCTTCGCGCCATACTGGCGGGCGATAGCCGCGCTTTCGACCACTTCCTGCGTATAGCCGCCAAGCGACAGCGCCAGCACCACATCGTTGGCGGCCACCGATGAGCACATCATTCTCACCAGAAGCCCATCGCTTTGGCTCACGACCGGCAGCCCTAAGCGGAACAGGCGAAACTGCACCTCTTGTGCACAGATGGTTGAGCCACCGCCCATGCCAATGGCGAGGATTTGCCGCGCGCCGCTTAGCCATTCAACGGCCATTTTGAGCGACTCAGGATCCAGCGCCCGGCGGTTTATCTCCAGCACATTGATGATCGTTTCATAAATCCCCTGCACCCCTTCGAGATCCGGCACGTCGAGGAGAAAACGCTGCCCCACCGCCAGCGACTGGGCCAGCTTCACCTTCAATTCGCGCACGTCCTTACAGCCAATCGCGCGAGCAAAACGGGTGATCGACGCCTGGCTGGTGCCGGTCAGCTTTGCCATTTCGGCAATCGGTAGGGTTGTCGCGGCCTCGACGTCATCGAGAATAAACTGCGCAATGCGTTTCTCGGTGGTGGTCAATTCCACAAAGCGGTCGGTGATACAGGAAATGATGTCGATGGAAACGGACATAGTAAGCCCCTGAAATGAATAGCGGATACTTTGTACCATAGAAACCCAACCAAGTGGTGCACCGCGAAGTTCATTGTTTTGAGAGGGCGCAAGTTTTCCCCACCCATTTCCCGGCATAATCCCCTGATAACATATTGTGATTATTAGCTAACTATGGGATGGATATGGCTACTGTATTATTTGATTGGGGCGGTAGCGCCATAAAATATGGCGTTTGGGCACAGGATGCATTGCAGGATACCGGGTCGGTGAAAACCCCTGCCAGCTGGCTTGAGATGAAAGAACAGTTGCTGGAAATCTGCCGTGATTTTCAGCAACGTTACGACATTAAAGGTGTCGGTATCAGCGCGCCCGGGAATGTCGATGCAGAACGCGGAGTGATTGGCGGGCTGAGCGCGATTCCTTATATCCACCATTTCCCTATCGTGGCTGAGCTGACGGCGCTGTTTGGCCTGCCGGTGAGTATTGAGAACGATGCCAACGCGGCGGGGATTGCCGAAGCGGCGGTGGGGGCAGGGCGTGATTATCGCCACGTGCTGTTTGTCATTGTCGGTTCCGGGGTGGGTGGGGCGATACTTGAAGATAAAGTATTGCGCCGTGGCAGCCATCGGTATGCCGGAGAGTTCGGTCTGATGACCTTGCAGGATGGTCAGACGTTTAGCGAACTGGGCACGGCGGTGGCGATGGCCAAACGCTACGCGCTGCGCATGTCTATGGCCGAAGATTCCGTCACCGGCGCCGAGGTATTCCGCCTTGCCGAACAAGGCGATGCCATCGCCCAGGAGGAAGTCGAACAGTTCTACCATTGGATGGCGGTGGGGCTATTCAATTTGCAGGTCTGCTACGATCCTGACTGCCTGGTTATCGGCGGCGGTATTTCATCGAACGATCGCATTTTTGCCGGTATTTCCGCGCGCTTAACCGCGCTGGTGCAGGAGAAGCAGTTGACAGAATTTATGCCGACATTGCTGCTTTGCGAGCATCGTAACAATGCGAATCTGATTGGCGCGGCGGTCAGTTTTGCGCAGCAGTGTGGAGATAACGTTAAAAAATAATGCTTCAGAGTGTTCTGGTTTTCCTCACGTTTTTCAAACGGTAACCTAAAATGGTTAGAGTGATAACGAATTTCAAGCGAAATCAGGAGGGAAACATGATGCAATATAAGCGATTGACCGTAGCAATTCTGACCGCAGGTGCACTCTTTACGGTTGCCGGGTGTTCATCTAACCAGGCGGTAAAAACGACGGACGGCAAAACCATTGTCACCGACGGTAAACCTCAGGTTGATGATGATACAGGCCTGGTGTCGTACAAAAATGCCGAAACCGGTCAGACTGAGCAAATCAACCGCGACCAGGTGAAAAGCATGGGCGAGCTTGATAACTAAGTGATTTACGGCCCCGCACGCCACGGCGCGGGGCCAGCGTTTATAGCATTGCGCTATTAATTTTGACGATAATTTTACGCAGTGGTGCTCCCGCGCCGGAACTGCACATCGGTCGATGCAGTTCACCAGGAAAGATAATCGCTATCTCCTCAGGATGCAGATGAATTAACGTTTCACTGCCGATCTGTGTACAAAATCCAATATCATGCGCATCGTTAAACGCGCCGTCTGGAATGATTTCTAGTCCCTTATTCCCTGCACCAATGATTTCCTCACCCGCCAGGACAATATGTATATCAATATATTGTTGATGATATTCCGGGCGCTGCTCAGCAAGCGGCTTGGTTTCCCCTTCCACCACATTAAAAAACAGGTTGTCGCCCTCGACAATATATTTACCCGGCGGCAGGGTATGCGGCTCCTGCGCAATAATAGCGCGCAGCGCTTGGCGAATAACAGCGGGATAGAAGGTGGTTTTCTCTGCTCGAGAGAGGGTATCGATAATCATGCCGGGACTTCCTGTGAAGGTGAGTGGGCTAAAAGGGTTAACGCCCGACTGACGATACTTGAAACATCGGTTGAGATGTCGAGTGGGGCAATATCCGGCTCGCTGGCGTCGGGTATTTCCAGAGCGGCAAATTGACTGCGCAGCAGCGCCTCCGGCATAAAGTGGCCTTTGCGTACCTGCATACGCTGTAAAATACAGTCGTAATCCCCGGTTAACCACAAGAAGCGCAGGTGAGGATTGCCTTCGCGAAGCTGGTCACGATAGCGCTTTTTCAGCGCCGAACAGACCAGGACGCCAGACTCATTTTTCTGCCCGAGACTGAAGATGACATCGCTAATACGTTCCAGCCACGGCTGACGGTCACGGTCTTCTAGTGGCTGGCTGGCGGCCATCTTGATGATGTTTTGCCGAGGGTGCAGATCGTCGCCATCAATAAATTTCGCCTCTAACGCCTGCGACAGTGCGTGTCCGACGGTGGTTTTGCCGGTGCCGGAAACGCCCATTAAAATAATGCATTGCCCTGCCATAGGTGGCTCCTTTTTCACACCGCAACCAGCATGCCGCCATCAACAAACAGCAGATGCCCATTAACAAAATTAGAGGCTTTCGACGATAAGAAAACCGCCGCGCCAACCAGTTCTTCTGGATCCCCCCAGCGCGCTGCGGGAGTGCGTTTGCACAGCCAAGCGGTAAAGGCTTTATCATCGACCAGCGCCTGGGTCATGGCCGTTTTGAAATAACCAGGGGCAATGCCGTTAACCTGAATATTGTGACGCGCCAGCTCTACGCACATGCCGCGGGTCAACATTTTGACCGCGCCTTTAGCGGCGGCATAAGGCGTAATGGTGTCGCGCCCCAGCTCGCTTTGCATTGAGCAAATATTGACAATTTTCCCGGCCTTGCGGGTCATCATCCGTTTGGCAACGGCCTGTGAGACGAGAAATACGGCAGTTTGGTTAACGGCAATCACATCGTTCCACTCTTTGACCGGGAACTCGGTGAAGGGGTGGCGGCGCTGAATACCGGCGTTATTAAACAGCACGTCGATAGCGCCAATGTTTTCTTCAATATGCGCAATGGCGGTTTCGACAGAATCCGGGTCGGTGACGTTAAAGACCGCAGTATGGGCGGTAGCGCCTTCATCGCGTAATTTCATCGCCGCCTGTTCTGCCCGCTCGGCGGAAATATCGTTAATGATAATTTCGGCACCGTATTGCGCCAGCCCCTGCGCCATCACGTAGCCGATACCCTGGCCGGAGCCGGTAATTAAAATGCGTTTGCCCTGTAAGCTAAATAAATTGTTCATCACTGTTTCCTGTATTACGACGGGAATTGGCCCTGAGAAGATGCTGTCTATCTCACGGTTTTTACGGCAGTGAAACTGTGATGAAGATCACCCTCGACCATGTTACAAAAAGGGGTTACAGCATGTGTGATCCTGACGGGCAAAAAACACGGAAAACCGCGTCATACGCGGCTTAGCTACGAAGATGCTTCATTCTCTTTTCGGGCGTCAACAGGCATAATAGCGGGACAGGATTGCGGCAATCACGGGCAGGGTAATGAAAGCACAACGGATAACGTTAGATGATATCGCCACGCTGGCGGGCGTAACCAAAATGACCGTTAGCCGTTATTTACGCACGCCGGAAAAGGTGAAGCCAGAAACGGCGGAACGCATTGCTAGCGTTATTGCGGAAGTTGGTTATCAACCTGACGCCGATAATCCGGCCATCAGCAGTAATATCGCCCCGCGTATTGGCGTGTTAATTCCCTCCTTTAATAACCAGATTTTTGCCGATGTTCTGGCCGGAATTGAATCGGTCACCACTGCCCACGGTTATCAAACGCTGGTGGTCAATTACGATTACGACAGCCAGCGCGAAGAGGAGCAAATTGCCACCGTGCTGGCGCTGAACGTGAAAGCTCTGCTATTAACGGAATCCCTGCATACGCTACGGGCCGAGAAATACCTTAAAGCCGCAAAAATACCGGTAGCCGAAGTGATGGGGTTATCTGATAACGCTGGACGGATTAATGTTGGCTTTGATAACTATCGCGCCGGATTTGACATGACCACCATGTTATTGGCCAGCGGCAAAAAGCAGATTATCTATTTCGGTTCAATGTCAGATATTCGCGATGAGCAGCGCTATGCGGGTTATTGCACAGCGATGGAAGAGGCGGGGCTAACGGTCGGGCGCATTGCGCCAAACAAGGTTTCTTCGGTGTCGATCGGCACCGGTATGATGACATTAGCGCGGCAAATGTATAAAGAGATGGATGCCATTCTTTGCACCAATGATGACCTGGCGGTTGGCGTGTTACAGGAGTGCCTCGCTTCAGGTATTGCGGTACCGCAGGAAATGGCGATTGCTGGATTCCATGGGCTGGAGATTGGGCAAATTGTGAGCCCAAGACTGGCCAGCGTATTAACACCACGTTTCGAAATGGGTAAAGTTGCCACCGAGATTTTAATCAAAAAAATAAAAGGCTTGCCGACCATCGAGAAGGTCGACCTCCATTATCGTCTGTCGATGGGCGAAACCATCTGATATCCCCCTCCGTCTTTTCTATGTTACGTGATTGTTGTCAGTTAACCCGCGCCAGCGCGGGCTTTTGCCTTCACGATCACGTCATCTGTAACACGGATTTCTAACACGATCCAGCGTGATGCAGATCGCAAAATGACAGCGTGAAAACCCGTTTGATAGACGTAACGAATTTTCGAACTCTCAAATAGGTAAAACGATGAAAACTGCAAACCCGAATACTGTGTTGTTAATTGCGCCGGTGGTTGACGGCCTGCTGGATAAACTCGCCACTGAATTTCAGGTTTATCGTCTGTACGAACAGGCCGATCCACTGGCATTTTTGCAGCAGGTTGGCGGCGAGGTGCAGGCGGTAGTCACCCGAGGCGATATTGGTGTAACGCGTGCGGTGCTGGAACAGTTACCCAAACTGGGGCTGGTGGCGGTCTTTGGCGTGGGTACTGATGCCGTGGATCTCGATTATACCCGTGCGCATAACATTGCCGTGACCATCACCTCCGGCGTATTGACCAATGACGTGGCCGACTTAGCGATGGGGCTGCTGCTCAGCGGTGCGCGCCAGCTGTGTCAGGGGGATAAGTTTGTTCGTAACGGCCAATGGCTCAAGCAGGCTCCCGCGCTGGCAACGCAGGTGAGCGGCAAACGTATCGGTATCTTCGGCATGGGTAATATCGGCCAGGCGATCGCCCGCCGCGCCAGCGGTTTCGATATGGAAATTCTCTACACCGACCGCAAAAAACTCAACCACGGAGATTATCAGTGGTGTGCTGACCTGCACACGCTTGCCCACGAAAGTGATTTTCTGGTAATTGCCGCTTCCGGCGGCGCGGCAAATCGTGGGTTGATTGATGCCAGCGTTTTTAATGTCATGCCGAAGCATGCATGGTTGATCAATATCGCTCGTGGCACGTTGGTTGACGAAAAAGCGTTAATTCATGCGTTACAAGGTGGAGTTATTGCCGGTGCCGCGCTGGATGTTTATGAGGACGAACCGAACGTGCCTGTGGAACTTATCGCCATGGATAATGTGGTATTGCAGCCTCACGTCGCCAGTGCGACTCATGAGACACGCCAGCGTATGAGCGAGGTGGTTTTTAATAATGTCGCCGCGTTCTTCGACCGCGCACCATTGCCCAATGCCATTGATTAAATCTCGATTTTTCTCGCTATTAACTAACGTAACCTTCCCTCGATAGAGAGTGTGAATTATGAATGAGAAAATACCTGGCACCCGCTGGTGGCGTATCATCGCGCCCGTTCTCATCGCGTGCATTATTTCGTTTATGGACAGAGTTAATATTAGCTTTGCGCTACCCGGCGGTATGGAGTCCGATCTGGGTATTACCAGCCAGATGGCCGGTGTCGCTAGCGGCATATTTTTTATTGGTTATTTATTTTTGCAAATACCTGGCGGGCGCATTGCCGTGAATGGCAGCGGTAAACGCTTTATTGCCTGGTCGCTAATGGCGTGGGCGGTGGTATCGATAGCCACCGGTTTTGTGACCCATGAATATCAACTGTTGGTGCTGCGTTTTATTCTCGGTATCTCAGAAGGTGGGATGTTGCCGGTGGTGCTGACCATGATAAGCAACTGGTTCCCGGAAAAAGAAATTGGCCGCGCCAATGCGTTTGTGATGATGTTCGCGCCGCTGGGCGGCATGTTAACCGCACCGGTATCGGGCGCGATTATCGCCGCACTCGACTGGCGCTGGCTGTTTATTATCGAAGGGTTACTGTCGCTGGTGGTGTTGCTGGTTTGGTGGCTGATGATTAGCGACCGCCCGGAAGAGGCGCGCTGGCTACCCGCTCGTGAACGCGAATACCTGTTGACGGCGCTTAGCGCCGAGCGGGAGGCGCGACGTTCAGAAGCGCCGGTCAGTAAAGCGCCGGTGCGGGAGGTGTTCCGCAATTCCGGGTTGATGAAACTGGTGCTGTTGAACTTCTTCTACCAGACCGGGGATTATGGTTACACACTGTGGCTACCGACGATTCTCAAAAATCTCACCGGGGCCAATATGGCAAGCGTCGGCGTGCTGGCTATCCTGCCGTTTGTCGCCACGCTTGCCGGGATCTATATCATCTCCCTGTTCAGCGACCGCAGCGGTAAACGTCGGCTTTGGGTTCGCTTCTCACTTTACGGTTTTGCCGCCGCGCTGCTGGCGTCGGTGTTACTGCGTGATCACGTGGTGGCGGCTTACATCGCGCTGGTGGTATGTGGCTTCTTCCTGAAGGCGGCAACCAGCCCATTCTGGTCGATTCCTGGGCGTATCGCGATGCCGGAAGTCGCGGGCAGTGCGCGTGGCGTGATTAACGGCCTCGGCAATCTTGGCGGCTTCTGCGGCCCGTATCTGGTGGGGGTAATGATTTACCTCTACGGCCAGAACGTGGCGGTCTGTGCGCTGGCAGGTTCGCTGATTATTGCCGGTACCATCACCTTCTTGCTGCCGAAAAAATGCGATCTGACACCGATGCCGGATGTCCCCCCGGTAGCGGACAAACCCGCCAATCAACCTTCATGATCTTTCGCGGGGGCGTATGACGCCCCCCAATTCCTGCGGTTACCTCAACTGATCCTGTAAGTGTCAGCATTAACTGTCTAAACTCAGCAATACAATAATGAAGTAAGACAGGCTAATCATGATTCTGATTGTTTATGCGCATCCTTATCCGCATCACTCGCATGCGAATAAGCGAATGCTTGAGCAGGTAAGGACGCTCGACGGGGTTGAAGTCCGTTCTCTCTATCACCTCTACCCCGATTTCAATATCGATATCGCCGCAGAACAGGAAGCGCTCTCACGGGCGGATCTGGTCATTCTGCAACATCCTATGCAGTGGTACAGCACGCCGCCGCTGCTGAAATTGTGGCTCGATAAAGTGCTGTCTCACGGCTGGGCCTATGGTCACGGCGGCACGGCGCTGCACGGTAAGAGCATGATGTGGGCGGTGACCACCGGGGGCGGAGAAAGTCATTTCGATATCGGTTCGCACCCGGGCTTTGAGGTGCTGGGGCAGCCGCTTGAGGCGACGGCGGTTTACTGTGGTATGAAATGGCTACCGCCGTTTGCCGTGCACTGCACGTTTATCTGCGATGACGAAACGCTACAGGTTCAGGCGCGTCACTATAAACAACGGCTGCTGGCCTGGCAGGAGGAGCACAACAATGGATAGCCATACGCTCATACAGGCGCTGATCTATCTGGGATCGGCGGCGCTGATTGTGCCTATCGCCGTGCGATTAGGCTTGGGGTCGGTGCTCGGCTACCTGATTGCCGGTTGTATTATTGGCCCGTGGGGGCTGCGGCTGGTCACCGATGCCGAAGCCATTTTGCACTTCGCCGAGATTGGCGTGGTGCTGATGCTGTTTGTGATTGGCCTTGAGCTGGATCCCCAGCGATTGTGGAAGCTGCGCGCCTCGGTATTTGGCGGTGGGCTGCTGCAAATGGTGGTGTGCGGGGCGCTGATTGGCGCGTTCTGTATCTTCCTCGGCTTGCGTTGGCAGGTCGCGGAACTGATAGGGATGACGCTTGCGCTCTCGTCCACGGCGATTGCTATGCAGGCGATGAACGAGCGTAATCTGACGGTGACGCAGGTCGGGCGCAGCGCCTTTGCGGTGCTGCTGTTCCAGGATATTGCCGCCATCCCTTTAGTGGCGATGATCCCGCTGCTGGCAACCAGCGGTGGAACAACGACGCTTGGCGCCTTTGCGTTCTCGGCGCTGAAAGTCGCCGGTGCACTGGCGCTGGTGGTGGTGCTTGGGCGCTATGTTACCCGTCCGCTGTTACGCTTCGTCGCCCGCTCGGGTCTGCGTGAAGTATTCAGCGCCGTGGCGCTGTTCCTGGTGTTTGGCTTCGGTCTGCTGCTGGAAGAGGTTGGCTTGTCGATGGCGATGGGCGCGTTCCTCGCGGGCGTTCTGCTGGCAAGCTCCGAGTATCGTCATGCGCTGGAGAGCGATATCGAGCCGTTTAAAGGTCTGCTGCTTGGGCTGTTCTTTATCGGCGTCGGCATGTCTATCGACTTCGGTACTCTGATCCATAACCCGTTACGTATCATCACGCTGCTGGTGGGCTTCCTGGTCATCAAATCGCTGCTGCTGTGGCTAATCGCTAAACCACTACAGGTGCCGCGGGCCCAGCGTTTGTGGTTTGCGGCGCTGCTGGGACAGGGGAGTGAATTTGCCTTTGTGGTATTCGGTGCCGCGCAAATGGCAAACGTGCTAGACGCCGACTGGGCGAAGGCGCTGACGCTTGCGGTCGCGCTGTCGATGGCGGCGACCCCGATTTTACTGGTGCTGCTGACGCGTCTGGAAAAACGCACGCGCTCAGGGGATGCGCGGGAAGCCGATGAAATTGATGAAGAACAGCCGCGCGTGATCATTGCGGGCTTTGGTCGTTTTGGTCAGATTGCCGGGCGTCTGCTGCTTTCCAGCGGCGTGAAGATGGTGGTGCTCGATCATGACCCCGATCACGTGGATACGCTGCGTAAATTCGAGATGAAAGTGTTCTACGGCGATGCCACGCGAGCGGATTTGCTGGAGTCTGCGGGAGCCGAAAAAGCGGAGGTGTTGATTAACGCGATTGACGATCCGCAGGCAAGCCTTGCGCTGACCGAACTGGCGAAAGAGCATTTCCCGCACCTGAAAGTGATTGCCCGCGCTCGCGACGTTGAACACTACATTCAGCTACGTCAGGCCGGTGTCGATGCGCCAGAGCGTGAAACCTTTGAAGGGGCGCTGAAGTCTGGCCGTCAGGCGCTTGAGTCGCTTGGGCTGGGGGCCTATGAAGCGCGCGAGCGTGCCGATCTGTTCCGCCGGTTCAATATTCAATTGATGGAAGAGATGGTGGCAATGGCGGAAAACGACGCTACGTCTCGTGCGGCGGCGTATAAGCGCACCAGCGCCATGCTGACGGAAATCATCAATGAAGACCGGAATCATTTGTCGCTCGTTCAGCGCCACGGCTGGCAAGGAACCGAGGAAGGAAAGCATAGCGGCAATCCTGAAGACGAGCCAGAAGTGAAGCCCGCGTCATAAAGACCGCAATAGTGTAATGCTGGCTGTCCACTTTTCATTCGTGGACTTGCCAGCAAATCTAAAAATATTCTTATTCTTTACCCGGCAGCCAGTCGACGAAAGTTTATGCTTTCCGTATAGTGGCGACAATTTTTTGTATCTGGGACACACTCAATGATCAGTCTGATTGCTGCACTCGCGGTAGATCGCGTTATCGGTATGGAAAATGCCATGCCCTGGGACCTGCCGGCCGATCTGGCCTGGTTTAAACGCAACACGTTAAACAAACCGGTGGTGATGGGACGTCTGACCTGGGAATCCATCGGTCGTCCATTACCGGGACGTAAAAATATCGTTATCAGCAGCCAGCCGGGCACCGACGAGCGCGTGCAGTGGGTGAAATCGGTTGATGAAGCCATTGCGGCCTGTGGTGACGCGGAAGAGATTATGGTTATCGGCGGTGGTCGCGTGTACGAGCAGTTCCTGCCGAAAGCTCAAAAGCTGTACCTGACGCATATTGATGCCGAAGTGGAAGGCGACACCCATTTCCCGGATTATGCGCCGGACCAGTGGGAGTCTGTTTTCAGCGAGTTTCATGATGCGGATGAGCAGAACTCGCACAGCTATTGTTTTGAAGTGCTGGAGCGTCGGTAAGACCGAGCTTGTCCCGGCGGCGCTGCGCTTGGCCGGGCTACGTGATGTACATACAAAAACGCCGGATTTTCATCCGGCGTTTATTATTTTGTAGCCCGGCCAAGCGCAGCGCCGCCGGGAATGCACCCGACTACGAAGCCACCGCCTCGCTCTCACCCGGTGCCAGCCGACGATTCGACGGCTGCACAAAGTACTTTTTGTCTTCCCAGCGCAGGCAGGTCAAATCGCCGCCCCAGCAGCAGCCGGTATCCAGCGCGTAAATCCCTTCTGGCGTCCCTTTGCCTTCCAGCGATGCCCAATGGCCAAACGCCACGCTGTACTCAGCGGTAATCGGGCCCGGCAGCATAAACCATGGCTTCAGCGGAGCAGCCACGTTTTCCGGGGACTCTTTGCTGTACATATCTAACTGACCGTTCGGGAAACAGTAGCGCATGCGGGTGAAGGCGTTGGTGATAAAACGCAGCCGCGCTAACCCGCTCAGCTCCCGCGACCAGTTGTTCGGCATATCGCCGTACATGGCGTCGAGGAAGAACGGGTAGGAATCGCTTGAGAGCACGGCTTCAACGTCGCGCGCGCACTGTTTCGCCGTTTCGATATCCCACTGCGGCGTAATACCTGCGTGCGCCATCACCAGCTTTTTCTCTTCATCCACCTGCATCAGCGGCTGACGGCGAAGCCAGTTGAGGAGATCATCGGCATCAGCGGCTTCCAGCAGTGGATTCAGGCGATCCTTGGGCTTATTGCGGCTGATACCAGCAAATACGGCCAGCAGATGCAGATCGTGATTGCCCAGAACGATTTTTACGCAGTCGCCCAGCGATTTAACGTAACGCAAAACCTCCAGCGAACCGGGGCCGCGAGCAACCAGATCGCCCGTCAGCCACAGGGTGTCTTTGCTCGGGGTGAACTCAACCTGCTGCAACAGAGCGATTAACTCATCATAGCAACCGTGAATGTCGCCAATTAGGTATGTAGACATGATTAATGGATCAGCGTGGGAACGAAAAGACGGAACACGGGAATGTCGATAGTGAACGGCACGCCGTCGACGTCAACCATGTCATAGTGGCCCTGCATGGTGCCAAGTGGGGTTTCCAGCACGGCACCGCTGGTGTACTGATATTCACCGCCGGGTTCAATGTGCGGCTGTACGCCGACGACACCTTCCCCCTGGACTTCAGTTTCACGGCCATTGCCGTTAGTAATGACCCAGTAACGGCCAAGAAGCTGAACCGCGCTTCGCCCGAGGTTGCGAATGGTCACCGTATAGGCGAAGACATAACGTTCTTCTTCCGGCATAGAGTGCGTCTCAATGTAGACGCTCTGAACCTGGACGCAAACTCGTGGCGAATCGATCATGGTCTAGCTCTCCTTGGAGGGCGCATTCTCTGACAGATAGTTGGCCATCCGGCAGTACTGCGCAACAGAGATATTTTCCGCGCGCATGGCTGGATCAACACCCAGCTCCGTCAACAGCTCAACGCTAAACAGGTTGCCCAGGCTGTTGCGGATGGTTTTACGACGCTGATTAAATGCTTCGGTCGTAATACGGCTCAGTACGCGGACATCTTTTACCGGGTACGGCATGGTGCTATGAGGAACCAGGCGAACCACGGCAGAATCGACTTTTGGTGCTGGGGTGAACGCCGTCGGCGGCACTTCAAGCACCGGAATGATGTTGCAATAGTATTGCGCCATGACGGTCAGACGGCCGTAGGCTTTACTGTTTGGCCCAGCAACCAGGCGGTTAACCACCTCTTTTTGCAGCATGAAATGCATGTCTGCAATAGCGTTAGTATAGCTAAACAGATGGAACATCAATGGTGTGGAGATGTTATACGGCAGGTTACCGAACACGCGCAGCGGCTGACCCAGTTTCTCAGACAGTTCACCAAAGTTCATGGTCATGGCATCTTGCTGATAAATCGTCAGCTTTGGCCCCAGGAACGGGTGAGTCTGTAGACGGGCAGCGAGGTCGCGGTCGAGCTCGATAACGGTCATTTCGTCAAGACGTTCGCCAACCGGCTCGGTCAGCGCGGCAAGGCCCGGGCCGATTTCAACCATGGCCTGGCCTTTTTGCGGGTTAATGGCCGCAACAATGCTGTCGATCACGAACTGATCGTTTAAGAAGTTCTGCCCGAAGCGTTTACGGGCTAAGTGGCCCTGATGGACTCGATTATTCATTAGAGTTAACAATCATTTTGATGGCGAGATTAAGCGCCGTAATAAAACTGCCGACATCCGCTTTTCCAAGGCCAGCCAGTTCAAGGGCGGTGCCGTGGTCAACGGAGGTGCGAATAAAGGGTAAACCGAGCGTAATATTCACGCCACGGCCAAAGCCCTGGTATTTTAGCACGGGTAAGCCCTGATCGTGGAACATTGCGAGCACGGCGTCGGCGTGCTCCAGATATTTGGGCTGGAAGAGGGTATCGGCAGGCAGCGGCCCGCTCAGATTCATCCCTTTTGCGCGCATTTCATTGAGCACCGGAATGATCGTGTCGATCTCTTCCGTACCCATATGCCCGCCTTCACCGGCATGAGGATTCAGGCCACAGACCAGCACGTGGGGCTCGGCCAGGCCAAATTTATTCTGCAAATCATCATGCAGGATGGTGATGACTTCCCGCAGCAGATCCGGCGTGATAGCGTCACTGACTGCTTTTAGCGGCAGATGGGTGGTTGCCAGCGCGACGCGCAGTTCTTCCGTTGCCAGCATCATCACCACTTTCGGCGCGCCGGAACGTTCTTCAAAGAACTCGGTGTGCCCGGTAAACGGGATGCCTGCATCGTTAATCACGCCTTTATGTACCGGCCCGGTCACCAGCGCCGCAAACTCGCCGTTCAGGCAGCCATCGCAGGCACGCGCCAGTGTTTCGACGACGTAACGACCGTTGTCGACGTTAAGGACACCGGGTGTAACAGCGCTGTGCAGCGTAACGGGCAGCAGCGTGAGCGTACCTGCGCGTTGCGCATTGGCGGGAAGATCGGGGGAGTAGGGTAAAAGCGTCAGGGGGAGGCCGAGGAGTCTGGCCCGCTCGGTGAGCAGGTCGCCGTCAGCACAGACGACCAGTTCGAGCGGCCAGTCGCGCTGGGCCAGTTGGATAACCAGATCCGGACCAATCCCGGCGGGCTCGCCGGGAGTGATGACAACGCGATGTTGAGTCATTAGTTGCTCAGGATTTTAACGTAGGCGCTTGCGCGCTGTTCCTGCATCCACGTTGCTGCTTCTTCGGAGAACTTACGGTTCATCAGCATACGATAGGCACGATCTTTCTGTGCGGCATCGGTACGATCGACGTTACGGGTATCCAGCAGCTGAATCAGGTGCCAGCCGAAGGAGGAGTGAACGGGATCGCTCATCTGGCCTTTGTTCAGCTTCATCAGCGCATCGCGGAACGAAGGATCGTAGATGTCCGGCGTTGCCCAACCTAAATCGCCGCCCTGGTTAGCAGAGCCTGGATCCTGAGACAGCTCTTTTGCCGCTTTCTCAAAGGTGGTTTTGCCGCTGCGAATATCCGCTGCAACCTGCTGCAGCTTAGCGCGAGCCTGATCGTCAGTCATGATTGGCGACGGCTTCAGTAGAATGTGGCGAGCATGCGTTTCCGTCACCGAAATGTTCTGAGTCTGGCCGCGCATATCGTTAATTTTCAGAATGTGGAAGCCCACGCCTGAACGGATTGGACCGACGATATCACCTTTTTTCGCCGTGCTCAGCGCCTGAGCAAAGATTGCCGGCAGCTCCTGAATACGACCCCAGCCCATCTGGCCGCCTTTCAGCGCCTGTTGGTCTGCGGAGTAGGTGATGGCCAGTTTGCCGAAGTCAGCGCCGTTACGCGCCTGTTCAACGATAGACTCGGCCTGGCTTTGCGCTTCGTTAACTTGATCGGAGCTTGGGTTTTCCGGCAGTGGCACCAGGATGTGGCTGAGGTTCAGCTCGGTGCTGGCGTCGTTTTGCGTGCCAATCTGGCTTGCCAGCGCGTCAACTTCCTGCGGCAGGACGCTGATGCGGCGACGCACTTCGTTGTTACGCACTTCGGAAATCAGCATTTCTTTGCGGATCTGGTTGCGATAGGTGCTGAAGTTCAGCCCATCGTAAGCCAGACGGCTACGCATCTGATCCAGAGTCATGTTGTTCTGCTTTGCAATGTTGGCAATCGCTTGATCAACCTGCTCATCAGTCACTTTGACACCCATTTTTTGCCCCATTTGCAGGATAATCTGATCCATGATCAGACGCTCCAGAATCTGGTGGCGCAGCGTGGCGTCATCCGGCAGCTGTTGGCCAGCCTGGCCAGAGTTCATTTTGACGGACTGCATCAGACCGTCAACGTCGCTCTCAAGTACAACGCCATTATTCACGACGGCTGCTACTTTATCGACAACCTGAGGGGCAGCGAAGCTGGTATTCGCAACGAAGGCGATACCGACAAGCAGCGTTTTCCAGTTCTTCATACTTTTTCCATTTCAATTAACCGCAATGCGGATGATGTCTCTAATCTGTGATTTACAGTGAGCTCTGGTACGGCATGATGTTGGAACGCAGCATCTGCTGGGTACCCAGACCGTAATTCGAGCTCAGACCACGCAGCTCAATGTTGAAGCCGATGGAGTTATCATATTTTGCCTGGCCGTTTGGCTTGTTGTTGTCGTAGTCCCAACCGTTGAGCTTACGCTCGTAGCCAACGCGGATAGCGTAGCAGCAGGAGTTATACTGCACGCCCAACATCTGATCGGCTGGTTTACTGGTGTTGGTGTCATAGTAGTAAGCCCCTACGACGGACCAACGATCAACAATCGGCCAGCTAGCCGCTGCACCAATTTGTGAAATCCCGTCACGATACTGCTGCTGACTGGATCGGTTGCTTGGCAACGTCACTCGGATATATTCCGGGCTCGCATAGCGATAGGTCAACTGCACCAGACGGTCGCTATCCTGACGGTACTCAATGGCCGAACTGCTGGTGGAAACGTTATTCAGACGAGTGTCGTACTGAATCCCACCGCGTAAGCCCCATTTGTCCGTCATGCGCCAGTAAGTGTCACCTGCCCAAACCAGTGAACCCGTTTTGTCGTCTTTCTCCCATGGGATGGTGTTGGTATCACCGGTACGAGACTCGGTGAAATAGTAGATTTGACCCACAGAAACGTTAAAACGTTCAACGGCAGCATCATCATAAATACGCGATGTGACGCCGGTCGTAATTTGGTTCGCTGACGCAATGCGGTCAAGGCCGCTGTAGCTACGGTCGCGGAACAGGCCTGAGTAGTCCGACTGCAAGAAGGTGGAGTCGTAGGCCATGATGTCACTTTGGTCGCGATACGGTACGTACAGGTACTGTACTCGCGGCTCCAGCGTCTGGGTGTAGCCAGGTGTCAGCACCACGTCGCGTTCAAAGACCATTTTGCCGTCAATTTTGAACTGCGGCATGGTGCGGTTAACCGAGCTCGACAACTTCGCATTCGGGTTGCTGTCGTTATAGTCATCGATATTGGTCTGGTTGTAGTGCGTTGCCAGCAGCTTCGCTTCAGTATTGATGCTGCCCCAACGGTTGCCCAGCGGCAGACTGATGGTCGGCTCCAGGTGCAAACGCGTGGCTTCAGGGTTGTTGCTGTTGGTATTGACGAACTTCACCGCCTGCGCGTAAACGCGGGTATCAAACGGCCCGACGTCGTTTTGGTAGAAGTTCATGTCCAGCTGCGGCTCAGCGGCATAAGAGTTGCTGTTGGCGCGGTCAAAGACCTGGAACTGTTTGGTCGACACGGTGGCGTCAAAGTTCTGTACCGCATAGCCCACGCTCAGTTTTTGCGTAGCGTAGCCGTCGGTACTGGAGCCGTATTTCGAGTCGAAGTCGTTAAAATAGTCTGGATCACTGACTTTGGTGAAGTCGGCGTTGAAACGCCATACCTGATCAAAAACGCCGGAATGTTGCCAGTAGAACAGCCAGCGGCGGCTGTTATCATCTTTCGGATGATCGTGCTCGTAAACGTCGTCCGACGGTAGGTAATCCAGTTCAAACAGACCCTGACCCAGCTGCGACAGATAACGGAATTCGTTTTCCCACATCACGCCGCCACGCTTATCCATGTAATGCGGCGTCAGGGTTGCGTCCATGTTTGGCGCAATGTTCCAGTAATACGGTAGCGAGAACTCAAAATAGTTGGTGCTGCCGTACTTGGCGTTCGGGATAAGGAAACCTGAACGGCGTTTATCGCCAACCGGAAGCTGTAAATACGGGCTGTAGAAAACGGGCACCGGGCCAAGTTTAAAGCGCGCATTCCAGATCTCGGCAACCTGCTCTTCGCGGTCATGGATCACTTCACTACCGACCACGCTCCAGGTGTTAGAACCCGGCAGACAGGAGGTAAAGGTACCGTTCTCAAGGATGGTATAGCGATTTTCGCCGCGCTGTTTCATCACGTCGGCATCGCCACGACCCTGACGGCCAACCATCTGATAATTACCATTCCACACGTTCGTGTCTTTGGTATTCAGGTTTGACCAGGCTTTTGGCCCTTTGAGGATCACCTGATTATCGTCGTAGTGAACATTACCCAGAGCATCAACGGTACGAACAGGCACGGTCTGACCTTCAGGCTGCTTTTGATGCAGCTGAACTTCATCCGCCTGTAGACGACTGTTGCCCTGGTTAATGTCGACGTTGCCTTTAAAGACCGCGTTGTCAGGATAGTTACCATCCGCATGATCGGCGTTGATGGTTACCGGCTGCTCGTTGGTCTTGCCGCTGACGAGCGGGCGATCGTAACTCGGTACGCCAAGCATACATTGAGATGCGAGATCTGCAGCCATTCCTTGCTGGCTGTACAAGGCGCTGGCGATCATGGTCGCGAGGAGAGTGGGAATACGTTTTTTCATACGTTGTATTTGTTGTTCCGTCATCTATAGCATTGCGGCTTGCAAACGGTCAGAGACTAACGTACTCATCGTTATCACGCTAGTTTTATCCTGTCCGTTCTTGCCAGAGGTGTTATGCACGGCATCGAATGACAGGTATGATAATGCATATTCTAGCTGCTGGCATGACGATTTGGGGAGTATATGCAGTATTGGGGAAAAGTGATTGGTGTGGCCGTCGCTCTAATGATGGGCGGAGGGTTCTGGGGCGTCGTTCTCGGGCTACTCGTCGGACACATGTTTGATAAGGCGCGCAGCCGTCGCATGAACTGGTTTGCCAATCAACAGCAGCGTCAGTCGCTGTTTTTTGCCACCACTTTTGAAGTGATGGGCCACCTGACCAAATCGAAAGGACGGGTTACCGAAGCGGATATTCATATTGCCAGCGTGTTTATGGACAGAATGAATCTGCACGGCGACTCTCGTACGGCGGCACAGCAGGCGTTTCGCGTCGGTAAAGCGGACAACTACCCGCTGCGCGAGAAGATGCGCCAGTTCAGAAGCGTTTGCTTCGGCCGTTTTGATTTGATTCGGATGTTTCTTGAAATTCAGATCCAGGCGGCGTTTGCGGACGGCTCTTTGCATCCGAACGAGCGCGATGTGCTGTACGTCATTGCCGAAGAGTTAGGGATATCTCGTGCCCAATTCGATCAGTTCCTGCGCATGATGCAGGGCGGCGCGCAGTTTGGTGGCGGCTATCAGCAGCAGTCTCAGGGCGGAGGTGGCTGGCAACAGGCGCAACGCGGGCCAACGCTTGAAGATGCCTGCAACGTGCTGGGCGTGAAGCCTGACGATGATGCGACGACCATCAAGCGCGCTTACCGTAAGCTCATGAGCGAGCATCACCCGGACAAACTGGTGGCGAAAGGGTTACCGCCGGAGATGATGGAGATGGCGAAGCAAAAGGCGCAGGAAATTCAGAAAGCGTACGAGCTGATTAAAGAACAGAAAGGATTTAAGTAAGGTTCGATGAATCGCCGGATGGCGGCTGACGCCTTATCCGGCCTACGATGAAGCATGTAGGCCGGGCAAGCGTAAGCGCCCCCGGCAAAAATCGGCACGTACCTTAAAAATCAACCGGTGCCTTAAACGTCATGCTGTTGTGAAACTGCGGATGCGTAATGGTCAGCGTTTCAGCATGCAGCTGCAAACGTGGCGCCATGGCTAGCGCCTCGTCGTGAGCGTAGAAGCGGTCGCCGAGAATCGGATGCCCCAGCGCCAGCATATGCACGCGCAGCTGATGCGAGCGTCCGGTAATCGGTTTAAGCTGCACACGCGCCGTATTATCCGCCGCGTAATCCAGCACTTCATATTCCGTCTGCGCCGCCTTCCCGGTTTCATAACACACCTTCTGCTTTGGCCGGTTCGGCCAATCACAAATCAGCGGTAAATCCACCAGACCGACTTCCGGCTGCGGGTGCCCCCATACGCGCGCCACGTACTGCTTTTTCGGCTCGCGTTCGCGGAACTGACGTTTAAGCTCGCGTTCTGCCGCTTTGGTCAGGGCCACTACCATCACGCCGCTGGTCGCCATATCCAGGCGGTGAACGGACTCTGCCTGTGGATAGTCACGCTGAACGCGCGTCATCACGCTGTCTTTATGTTCTTCCTGGCGACCGGGCACGGACAACAAGCCGCTCGGCTTGTTGACCACCATGATGTGCTCATCCTGATACAGGATAACCAGCCAGGGCTCCTGTGGCGGATGGTAATTTTCCATTCCCATTACGGCTCTCCGTTACTGGTGAGTGACGACGATAAGACGCAGCGCGTCCAGACGCCATCCCGCCTGTGACAGGCTCTCCATCACCTGCTGGCGGTTGCTTTCAATCGCCGACAGTTCGTCATCGCGGATATTCGGGTTGACCGCTTTCAACGCTTCCAGACGTGAGAGTTCCGCGCTGAGCTTGTCGTCAGCTTCCTGACGCGCGCTCTCAATCAGCGCCTTCGCCGCTTTCTCAATCTGCCCTTCGCCCAGTTGCAGAATCGCGTGAACGTCCTGCTGTACGGCATTCACCAGCTTACTGCCGGTGTGACGGTTCACCGCGCTCAACTGACGGTTGAAGGTTTCAAACTCGACCTGAGCGGCAAGGTTGGTGCCGTTTTTATCCAGCAGCATACGCACCGGGGTTGGCGGCAGGAAGCGGTTAAGCTGGAGCTGTTTAGGCGCCTGGGCTTCCACCACGTAAATCAGCTCAACCAGCAGCGTACCGACCGGCAGGGCTTTGTTTTTCAGCAGCGAAATCGTGCTGCTCCCGGTATCACCGGAGAGGATAAGATCCAGACCGTTATGAATCAGCGGATGTTCCCAGGTCAGGAACTGCGCATCTTCACGGGACAGGGCAATATCACGCTCGAAGGTCACCGTACAACCATCTTCCGGCAAGCCCGGGAAGTCCGGCACCAGCATATGATCGGACGGCGTCAGGACGATCAGGTTTTCACCACGGTCATCCTGATTAATGCCGACGATATCAAACAGGTTCATCGCGAAGGCGATAAGGTTGGTGTCGTCATCCTGCTCTTCGATGCTTTCTGCCAGTTTCTGCGCTTTTTCGCCGCCGTTGGAGTGGATCTCCAGCAGACGGTCACGGCCCTGTTCCAGCTGCGCTTTCAGCGCTTCATGCTGATCGCGGCTGGCTTTGATCAGATCGTCAAAACCGTCGGTGTTTTCCGGCGCGGCCAGATAGGTCGTCAACTGGTCGTGTACGCTGTCATAAACCGTGCGCCCGGTTGGGCAGGTATGTTCGAACGCGTCCAGACCTTCGTGATACCAGCGGACCAGAACGGACTGAGCGGTTTTTTCAAGATAGGGAACGTGAATCTGAATATCATGCGCCTGACCGATACGGTCAAGACGGCCAATACGCTGTTCCAGCAGATCCGGGTTGAACGGCAGATCGAACATCACCAGGTTACTGGCGAACTGGAAGTTACGGCCTTCAGAACCGATTTCTGAGCACAGCAGTACCTGTGCGCCGCTGTCTTCTTCGCCAAACCAGGCGGCAGCACGGTCGCGCTCGATAATCGACATGCCTTCGTGGAACACGGCGGCGCGAATGCCTTCGCGCTCACGCAGAACCTGCTCTAACTGCAAAGCGGTGGCGGCTTTAGCACAGATCACCAGTACTTTCTGCGAGCGGTGGCTGGTCAGGTAGCCCATCAGCCATTCGACGCGCGGATCGAAGTTCCACCATGTACCGGTATCGCCTTCAAATTCCTGATAAATCTGCTCTGGGTACAGCATGTCGCGAGCGCGTTCTTCCGCGCTTTTACGTGCGCCCATGATGCCAGAGACTTTAATCGCCGTCTGATACTGTGCCGGTAACGGCAGCTTGATGGTGTGTAGCTCGCGTTTCGGGAAGCCTTTCACGCCATGACGGGTGTTACGGAACAGCACGCGGCTGGTGCCGTGGCGGTCCATCAGCATGGAAACCAGTTCCTGACGCGCGGCCTCTGCACCTTCGCGATCGCTGTTGGCGGTTTGCAGCAGGGCTTCAATATCCTGCTCGCCAATCAACTCACCCAGCATATTCAGGTCATCGTTGCTGAGCTTGTTACCTGCCAGCAGCAGCGCAACGGCATCGGCCACCGGACGGTAGTTATTTTGTTCTTCAACAAACTGCTCAAAATCGTGGAAGCGGTTTGGGTCAAGCAGGCGCAGACGGGCAAAGTGGCTTTCCATTCCCAGCTGTTCTGGGGTTGCGGTCAGCAGCAGGATACCCGGCACGCGTTCGGCCAACTGTTCAATCGCCTGATACTCGCGGCTTGGCGCGTTTTCGCTCCACACCAGGTGGTGGGCTTCATCGACCACCATAATGTCCCATTCGGCGTCGCACAGATGCTCCAGGCGCTGCTTGCTGCGGCGCACGAAGTCCAGCGAGCAAATTACCAGCTGCTCGGTTTCAAACGGGTTGTAGGCGTCGTGCTGGGCTTCGGCATAGCGCTCATCATCAAACAGCGCAAAGCGCAGGTTAAAGCGGCGCAGCATCTCAACCAGCCACTGATGTTGCAGAGTTTCCGGGACAATAATCAGCACACGCTGTGCGGCGCCGGACAGCAGCTGTTGATGCAGGATCATCCCCGCTTCAATGGTTTTACCCAAACCGACTTCATCCGCTAACAGGACGCGCGGCGCATGGCGGCGGCCAACATCATGGGCGATGTTAAGCTGATGCGGGATAAGGCTTGTGCGCTGGCCGCGCAGGCCGCTCCACGGCATGCGGTACTGCTCGCTTTGGTATTTACGCGCACGGTAGCGCAGGGCGAAACGATCCATACGGTCGATTTGGCCGGCAAACAGGCGATCTTGTGGTTTGCTGAACACCAGTTTGCTGTCGAGCAGCACTTCACGCAGCATCACGTTCGCTTCTTCGGTGTCCTGGCGGGTACCAATGTACGCCAGCAGACCATTTTCTTCTTTAACTTCATCAACCTGCAACTGCCAGCCTTCATGGCTTGTGATTGTGTCGCCGGGATTAAACATGACGCGGGTCACGGGGGAGTCGCTACGGGAATACAGACGGTTCTCTCCGGTTGCCGAAAAGAGCAGGGTGACGGTGCGTGCATCCATTGCAACAACAGTACCAAGTCCCAGTTCGCTTTCTGTATCGCTTATCCAGCGTTGACCAAGTTTAAAAGGCATATGCGTTCGGCTCTATCTTTAATAAATTGCAGGCAATATCCAGCCACCACCTAAAAAAAGGCGGCGAGTGAATGAGGTCCAGGAATGGAAAGGGCGCTATGGTACTGGATGGCGCGACGTTAGTCACCTGTCAAAATAGACCCAGTTGCCCTGTCACTATTGTAGCAAAATCATCGTCAACAAAGGGGAGAATTCCTTCCGCGACGGGGGCTAATTGTTTATCCAGATAGTGATTGTAATCGAGCGGCGATTGCTGGTAAGCCAGCGGTTCCGGGCCATTGGTGGTCCAGACGTAGCGAATGCTACCGCGCTGCTGATATTGCTGCGGACGCCCTAACCGCACATTGTGTTCATCTGCCAGGCGAGCCGCGCGCACGTGCGGCGGGATATTACGCTGATATTCCGCCAGCGGGCGGCGAAGCTGCTTACGGTAAACCAGCTGTGAGTCCAGCTCACCCGCCATCAGTTTATCGATGGTGTCGACAATAAAATCGCGGTAAGGCTCGTTGCGGAAGATGCGTAAATAGAGCGCCTGCTGGAACTGCTGCGCCAGCGGCGTCCAGTCGGTACGCACCGTTTCAAGCCCCTTGTAGAGCATCCGCTGCTTATCACCTTCCTGAATCATTCCGGCATAGCGCTTTTTACTGCCGGTATCGGCACCGCGAATGGTCGGCATCAGGAAGCGACAAAAGTGGGTTTCGAACTCCAGCTCCAGCGCGCTGGTAAGATGGCTTTTTTGTAGCTCGTCGGCCCACCACTGGTTCACAAAGGCCACCAGCGAACGGCCAATTTCGGCGGCGTCTTCCTCGCTGTGGGCGCGCTTAAGCCACACGAAAGTGGAGTCGGTGTCGCCGTAAATCACGTCATAACCCTGAGATTCAATCAGCGCTTTGGTCTGGCGCATGATCGCATGACCGCGCATGGTGATCGACGACGCTAAACGCGGATCGAAAAAGCGGCAGGCGCTGGTGCCCAGCACGCCGTAGAAGGCGTTCATGATAATTTTTAACGCTTGCGACAGCGGCTTATTGTGCTGGCGTTTGGCTTCATCACGCGCATGCCAGATTTGGCTGACGATCCCCGGCAGACAGTGCTTTTCCCGTGAGAACCAGGCATCCAGGAATCCCTCGGTGCTGTGTTGGTTATCGGGATGCGCCATGCCTTCAATCAGGCCAACCGGATCTATCAGGAATGAACGAATGATCGACGGGTACAGGCTTTTGTAATCCAGCACCAGTACGGAATCGTAAAGGCCTGGGCGCGAGTCCATGACGTAGCCGCCGGGGCTGGCCTGCGGCGGAACCTCGCCAAGATTGGGAGCAACGTAGCCCAGCCGATGCATACGTGGAAGATAAAGATGACCAAAGGCCGCCACCGAGCCGCCGTGCCGGTCGACGGCCAGGCCGTTAACCGTGGCGCGTTCGAGCAGGAAAGGCATGATTTCCGTTTTATGGAAGATGCGCGTCACCAGTTCGCAGTCTTTGAGATTGTAAGTGGCTAACGCGGGTTTATCTTCAGCGAAACGGCGGTTAATTTCGTCCATCCTGTCCCATGGATTATCAATCGCTTTCCCTTCGCCAAGCAGCTCTCGCGAGACGTTTTCCAGGGAAAAGGAGGAAAAACTCCAGAACGCGGATTTTAACGCATCGATACCGTCAATGATCAGCCGTCCGGTGGCCTGGGCAAAGAAGACGCCGTTTTTAAAACCGTGCTCACGCCATTCAAGCTCGCTGCCGCCGCGACCCAGGCGCAGCGGGACATGATAACGTTCAGCGCTTTTTTGCAGGACGCGCAGATCAAACTGCACGACGTTCCAGCCGATCAGCACGTCCGGGTCGTGTTCGGCAAACCAGGCGTTGAGTTTTTCCAGCAGCAGGGGACGACTGGCAACGTATTCAAGATGGAAATCCACCTGCGGCGGCTGGTCTGGCGCAGAACCCAGCATATAGACGGTGCGCTGACCGCAGCCTTCAAGGCCGATGCAATACAGCTCGCCGTGGCGGCTGGTTTCAATATCCAGTGATACCCACTTGAGCGGCGGGCGATAGTCTGGGTTGGGCTTCATGCGCGCGTTGCGCAGCACGCCGCCGCGCATCTCACCCTCAACCCACACCGGGGCGGTGATAAAGCGTTCCATCAGGTAACGCTCGGGCGGGCGAATATCGGCTTCATAAACGGTAATGCCGTTCTCGCGCAGCAGCTTTTCCAGCCGCATCAGCTGGCGGTGAGCGCGACAATACAGACCGAACACCGGTTGGCGATGAAAATCTTTTAAGGTGAGAGGGGCCAGACGCAGACCATTTTCGCCGTGTACCAGCTGCTCAACCTGCGCGCGTTGGGCCTCAGGGATAAACGCTACCGACTCTTGTGGCGGCAGCGTGACCTGTAGCGGGCCGTCGTCGGTCGCTAACCAAAAGGTGAGTTCTGTACCCTGAGGGGTATCCCGCCAGTGACGGGTGAGAAGAAAACCGGCTTGGGGTTGCGTCACGCGTGCTCTCATCATTAAAAAACCAGGCTTGATTATAGCCTGGTTTACGATGTGATGCTGGAGATTTATACAGGTATCGAGGATCCCGGCGGCGCTTCGCTTGGCCGGGCTACGGTGGGATTACTGTCCGTAATACGCTTTTGCCCCGTGCTTGCGCAGATAGTGTTTATCCAGCAGCGTTTGCTGCATGTCCGGCAACTGTGGCGCGAGCTGGCGGCAGAAGATGCCCATATAGGCAATTTCTTCCAGCACGATGGCGTTATGCACCGCATCTTGCGCATTTTTACCCCAGGCGAAAGGCCCGTGGGAGTGTACCAGTACGCCTGGCATCTGCGCCGGGTCGATGCCTTTCTCGCGGAAGGTTTCGACGATCACCGCGCCGGTTTCCCATTCATATTCGCCGTTAATTTCCGCATCGGTCATCAGACGAGTGCAGGGAACGGCACCGTAGAAATAGTCGGCGTGAGTGGTGCCGGTGGCCGGAATTGATTGGCCTGACTGCGCCCAGATGGTGGCGTGACGCGAGTGGGTGTGGACGATACCGCCGAGCGTGGGAAACGCTTGATACAGCAGACGGTGGGTCGGGGTGTCCGAGGAAGGCTTCTTCTTGCCTTCAACCACTTCACCGGTTTCAAGGCTCACCACCACCATGTCGTCAGCGGTCATGACGCTGTAATCGACGCCGGACGGTTTAATCACCAGTACGCCGCGCTCGCGGTCAACGGCGCTGACGTTGCCCCAGGTTAATGTCACCAGATGGTGTTCAGGGAGCGCCAGATTGGCGTCCAGCACCTGTTGTTTGAGATCTTCTAACATGGAAACTCCTGTGTGCCGGATGGCGCTACGCTTATCCGGCCTACATGTTCGCAACCCGTAGGCCTGATAAGCGAAGCGCCATCAGGCGGTTACAGCATTAGCGTTTAGACCCGTAATACACCTCGTTCCAGCGCAGCGCGTCTTTAAACGCTGGCAGGCGGGTATCGTTGTCGATAACGGCGATTTCGATATCGTGCAGCTCCGCGAACTGGCGCATATCGTCCAGCGTCAGCGCGTGGCTGAACACGGTGTGGTGCGCGCCACCAGCGATGATCCACGCCTCTGAAGCGGTTTCCAGATTCGGATGTGCCTGCCATAACGCGTTAGCCACCGGCAGTTTCGGCAGGTTGTGCGGGGTTTTCACCGTTTCAATGGTATTGACCAGCAGACGATAGCGATCGCCCAGATCGATCATGCTCGCGACGATCGCAGGCCCGGTTTGAGTGTTAAAGATAAGACGCGCCGGATCCGCTTTGCCGCCGATACCTAAGTGCTGTACGTCCAGAAGCGGCTTCTCTTCTACCGCGATAGACGGGCACACTTCCAGCATGTGTGAGCCAAGCACCAGGTCGTTACCGCCATCGAAGTGGTAGGTATAGTCTTCCATAAATGAGGTGCCGCCCTGTAGACCGGTCGACATCACTTTCATAATGCGAAGCAGGGCGGCAGTTTTCCAGTCGCCTTCGCCCGCAAAGCCGTAGCCTTGCTGCATCAGGCGCTGCACGGCGAGGCCCGGGAGCTGCTTCAAACCATGCAAATCTTCAAAGGTGGTGGTGAAAGCGTGGAATCCGCCTTCTTCGAGGAAGCGTTTCATCCCCAGTTCAATACGTGCGGCATCCAGCACATTCTGGCGTTTATCGCCGTGGATTTGTGCCGCAGCCGACAGGCGGTAGCTGCTTTCATATTCATCAACCAGCGCGTTGATTTCGCCGTCGGTTACCGCGTTAACCACCTGCACCAGGTCGCCCACAGCCCAGGTATTGACCGAGAAGCCGAATTTAATCTGTGCGGCCACTTTATCGCCGTCGGTGACGGCCACTTCACGCATGTTGTCGCCAAAGCGGCATACTTTCAGCTGACGCGTATCCTGTTTTGACACCGCCTGACGCATCCAGTCGCCGATGCGTTCCTGGGCGCGTTTATCCTGCCAGTGGCCGGTGACCACGCTGTGCTGCTGACGCATACGCGCGCCGATGAAGCCGAACTCGCGGCCGCCGTGCGCGGTCTGGTTCAGGTTCATAAAGTCCATATCAATGCTGTCCCATGGCAGGGAGGCGTTGAACTGGGTATGGAACTGAAGCAGCGGTTTATTCAACTGCGTCAGGCCGTTGATCCACATTTTCGCCGGCGAGAAGGTATGCAGCCAGACGACCAGACCGGCACATTTGGTGTCGTAGTTCGCATCGCGGCAAATCGCGGTAATTTCATCCGGGCGGGTACCCAGCGGTTTTAACACCAGTTTGCAGGGCAGTTTAGCTTCGGCATTTAAGGCGTTTACCACGTGCTGCGCGTTTTGAGTCACCTGACGCAGCGTTTCTGCGCCGTACAGATGCTGGCTACCAATGACAAACCACACTTCATAATTATCAAAAACGGTCATAGTCGTATCCTTTAATGAGTCAACGCCGCAGGGGAGGTCGCGGTTTTTTCCGCAGAAGCAGCGGGAAGATAATGGTGTTCGGCACTCACGGCCCACTGCTGGTAGCGCTGATAAAGTTCTTCAAAGCGCTGAGCCTGCTGTGGTCGTGGCTGTAGGGTATGTTCGACGCGGCTGGCCATCTGCTGCTGCGCGGCCGGTATATCGGCATGAACGCGGGCGGCGACGGCGGCAAAAATAGCGGCGCCTAAAGCGCAGCACTGATCGGAGGCCACAATCTGTAGCGGACGATTCAGTACGTCGCTGCAAGCCTGCATGATGACGCGATTTTTACGGGCGATACCGCCCAGCGCCATCACGTTATTCACCGGAATGCCCTGTTCGGTGAAGCACTCCATAATGGCGCGTGCGCCGAAAGCGGTGGCGGCAATCAGCCCACCAAACAGCGCCGGGGCGTCGGTGGCCAGATTTAAATCGGTGATCACGCCTTTTAAGCGCTGGTTGGCGTTCGGCGTGCGGCGACCGTTAAACCAGTCGAGCACCACCGGCAGATGGTCGAGCGACGGGTTGTTGGCCCACGCTTCGGTCAGCGCCGGGAGCAGCTGTTTCTGGCTGGCTTTGATCTGCTCTTTTAGCTCAGGATGCTGGGCGGCAAGCTGTTCAAGCGGCCAGCCGAGCACGCGGCCAAACCAGGCATAGATATCGCCAAAAGCGGATTGCCCGGCTTCCATACCGATAAAGTTCGGCACCACGCTGCCATCAACCTGACCGCAGATCCCTTTTACCGTGCGGTTGCCGACGCTATTTTTATCGGCAATCAGGATGTCGCAGGTGGAGGTGCCAATGACTTTCACCAGCGCGTTAGGCTGAGCGCCTGCGCCGACCGCGCCCATATGGCAGTCAAACGCACCGCCGGAAATCACCACCTTTGTTGACAGGCCCAGACGCTCCGCCCACTCGGCGGTCAACGTGCCGACAGGGACATCTGCCGTCCAGGTTTCGTTAAACATCGGGTATGACAGATGCTGATTGAGAATCGGATCCAGTTCGTCGAAGAAGGATGCGGGAGGCAGGCCGCCCCAGCTATCGTGCCACAGGGATTTATGCCCGGCGCTACAGCGACCGCGGCGAATATCCTGCGGACGAGTGGTGCCGGAAAGCAGCGCGGGAACCCAGTCGCACAGCTCAATCCACGACACGGCGGCGTTGGCAACCGCGCGGTCTTCGCGGGTGACATGGAGAATTTTGGCCCAGAACCATTCGCTGGAATAAATGCCGCCAATGTAGCGGGAGTAGTCCTCTTTGCCCGGCTGATGACACAGGCGGGTGATGGCTTCGGCTTCTTCAACGGCGGTGTGGTCTTTCCACAGCACGAACATCGCATTGGGGTTGTTGGCGAACTCTTCTTTTAACGCCAGGACGTTGCCGTCGGCATCAATCGGGGCAGGCGTTGAGCCCGTGCTGTCGACGCCAATACCGACGACATCCGCACGTTGGTCGCTTGTGAGTTCTGCCAGCACGCTTTTCAGCGCCGCTTCCATCGACTCGATATAGTCGCGCGGGTGGTGGCGAAAGCGGTTATTTGGCGCGTCGCAGAAACGCCCTTCCTGCCAGCGTGGATACCATTCAACGCTGGTAGCGATCTCTTCGCCAGTCGCGCAATTTACGGCCAGCGCGCGTACCGAGTCACTACCAAAATCGAGGCCAATTGCGATTGCCATCGTGTTACTCCATCTCAAAGAAAACGTGATAGTGAAACAGTAGATATCTCTCGTTAAAACCGTCAGGCGGGAACCGCTAATCTTATGGACAATATTGCTGTGACCTGTGAAAGTGTGACGCCGTGCAAATATTCAATGTGGACTTTCCTGCCGTCTTTATAGACACTTCAGTTGTTACCCCGAGCGTAGGGAATTCCTAAGCTAATTCTCTAAGTGCCTTGAAATAACGGGCTTGACTGCGTTGTCAGTTCCGTTGCTGATTCGGCGCGGTGGCAATAAGGAAAAAAAGATGAATATGGATAATTGGTTTCTTCTTATGACAGTGAGGACGAGCAGAAATGGCTGAAATGCAAAACGATCCCTTGTTGCCCGGCTATTCGTTTAACGCTCATCTGGTGGCGGGATTAACGCCGATTGAAGCCGGAGGATATCTGGATTTCTTTATCGACCGACCGCTGGGCATGAAGGGTTTTATTCTCAATATGACCGTGCGCGGCGAAGGGATCATTGAAAATCAGGGCAAACAGTTTGTCTGCCGCCAGGGCGATATGCTGATGTTCCCGCCGGGAGAAATTCACCACTATGGCCGTCACCCCGACGCCAGCGAGTGGTATCACCAGTGGGTCTACTTCCGTCCTCGGGCTTACTGGCACGAATGGCTGCATTGGCCGACCATCGTGGGGCAAACCGGTTTTTATCGCCCGGATGAAGCGCACCAGGCGGAGATCACCAGTTTGTTCGGCAAGATTATCGATGCCGGGCAGGGCGTGGGGCGCTACTCGGAATTATTGGCGATTAACCTGCTTGAGCAACTGCTGCTGCGCCGCATGGAGGCGATTAACGAATCGCTGCATCCGCCGATGGACAACCGGGTGCGCGACGCCTGTCAGTACATCAGCGATCATCTGGCAGACAGCCACTTTGATATCGCAAGCGTCGCTCAGCACGTTTGTCTGTCACCATCACGCCTATCGCATCTCTTTCGCCAACAGTTGGGCGTCAGCGTGCTCAGCTGGCGTGAGGATCAGCGTATGAGCCAGGCAAAACTGCTGCTCAGCACCACGCGCATGCCGATCGCCAGCGTTGGGCGCAACGTCGGCTTTGAAGACCAGCTCTATTTCTCGCGCGTTTTTAAAAAATGTACCGGCGCGAGCCCGAGCGAATTCCGGGCAGGATGTGAATAATAAGTAAAGAAAAGGAAATGCAGTGTGTCGGCTTAGGTGTTTGCCAGTAAACTTTACTGATAATTGAAGGCTTGACGTTGTGGGTGACGCTCTGGAGAATCCCTGCTTCGTTTTTCAACCGGGCACACTATGCAAGAACTGCTGGAACACTTTATTACGCAATCCACCACCTATTCGCTGATTGCGGTCGCGCTGGTGGCGTTTCTCGAATCGCTGGCGCTGGTGGGACTGATTCTCCCGGGGACCGTGATGATGGCGGGCCTCGGCGCGCTTATTGGCAGTGGTGAGGTGAATTTCTGGCAGGCGTGGCTGGTGGGCATTATCGGATGCCTGCTCGGCGACTGGATCTCCTTCTGGCTCGGATGGCGCTTTAAAGGGCCGCTGCATCGCTGGTCGTTTATGAAGAAAAACCGCGCGCTGCTGGATAAAACCGAGCACGCGCTGCATCAGCACAGCATGTTTACCATTCTGGTTGGCCGATTTGTCGGCCCGACGCGCCCGCTGGTGCCGATGGTGGCGGGAATGCTTGACCTGCCCATCGCCAAATTTATAACGCCCAATATTATTGGCTGTGTGCTGTGGCCGCCGCTGTACTTCCTGCCGGGGATCCTTGCCGGCGCGGCGATTGATATTCCGGCGGATGAAAACAGCGCCAGCTTTAAGTGGCTGCTGCTGGCCGCTGCGCTATTACTATGGGTCGCGGGATGGCTGTGCTGGCGTCTGTGGCGTAGTGCTAAAGAGAACCACGATCGTTTGACCGCGCTGCTGCCTCGTCAACGCCTGCTGTGGCTGGCCCCGCTGGTGATGGGCGTGGCGGTGGTAGCGCTGGTGAGCGTGATTCGTCATCCGCTGATGCCAGTGTATGTCGGGATTTTGCGCAAGGTGGTGGGGCTGTAGGTTCCATTCGGCAATATCTATACAGGTTCTGTCAGCAATTGGAATTGTTGTGATTGCTGACAGTTTCTATCTGTACAAGATTTGTTGGTTCTTTTTATTCGGAATCCTTGAATAAGGGGAGCCCTTGGGATCTTCGCCACTTTTTGATCTCATTCATAATCCCCTCGGGCGTTCCTTCTTCTTCGCCCGATGGATAGTAAATGAGATCTGTACCATGGGGGTGTCCACTAATTGTTTCGAAATGCTCAAGTAATGGATCCAATCGCTCATCTGTTTCAGCCGTATTTTCTATAAATATTTCTTGAATGAATGAAAGGAATTCACTTTCAGTGTAATCAGCAATATTATTCTTGAGATGCATTTTTTTGCCTATGTAAGTCAATGTGGTTTTTGGGCGAAGTTACACGCAAGTTATCTAAACTATATACCTCACCACCGCTTGAAATTTCATTGATATGATGAATTTCATAGGATTTTCTTCTACCCACTCTATCAATTCTTTTTACTTGAGGTGCTTTACCTACGTTCATTCGGTCAATATTTGTTTGGCTAAATTCCATTGCCAGCTCTGGAGTTGCTGCAACTGTTTTCCATAGTTTTCTCCTGAATGAATTGAAACTTGAAAATTGTTGTCCATGCAATTTATCTGCAACCTGCACGGGTATCGGGGCCCCAAGTCCCGAGTTTGCTGTTTCCAGCCAGCGGCTATTATCAGGTAATATTTCGCCATTACCCGTTGCCGTACCGGGTTCATCCCTTGCTGTCTTGAGATAAACATAAATCGGCTGAATCCCGGAATCCGCCGGAAACACCAGAATATAATCATTAAAATCGGCGACATCCGGCACCGGGAGCGGCGGCGTAGTGTATTCACCCTGGCCTTCCGGGATCGGATTCACCAGAATCGTCGGCTGGTCGAGAGGGGGAATATTGCTGCCCGTATGGGCCGGTACATCTCCGGTCTGCGGTTTCCCCGGCGTCCAGGTAATCAGCGGCTCGTCTGCGCCGTGGGCGGGGGTAAATTCGTAGCGCTGAGCGTCGGTGTTCCATTGCATATTGGCGACGCGCACGTTTTCATACGGCGTACCTTCACCGGTATGCACGCCGTAAACCTGCGGTTTCCCGTGAATATCCGTTCCCCAGAAGAAGCGGACGCGGGTGGTGGCGGTGCCTCCTGCCAGCGCTTTTTTCCGCAGTTCTTCCTCATACCAGAACTCATCGCGTCCGGGTACGCGGTCGCTACCTTTTCCTGCAGAAGGGACATACAAAGCGGAGGCCAGCGCGCCAATCCAGGGGATCGCTCTGGCCGCGCCCAAAGCGCCGCTGAGCGACCATTCGCCCGATACCTGCGTCAGTGCACCCACTGCCAGCGGGGCGGCTGAGGCTTCTGCAGGCGGCGCGTAGCCGCAGCAGTCATCAACCACCGGCTGGGCAAATATCGCCATCTGGCCGAAGTTTTCTGCCGGTTCTTCTGCGCTTCCGGCATCCGTGCACCCTTTCTCTTTCAGGCAGGATTTGGCATAAACCGGGGTGATTTTTGGCGCAGGAGGAGAAGGCGGTTTTACCGGTGCAGGTTTCGGGGGCGCAGGCGGCTGGGTGCTACGCGGTATAAACAGATGATTATATTCTGCGGGAAGCGCCAGATAGTCGAACGCCGTATTGGCAATCAGGTGCTTGCACAGAATATAGTCATAAATCAGTGTAATATTTTCGGTCGGCAGATCGTCAGGCGTCACCCGTGTGCGAATATCGCTTACCGAAGCATTTCTCAGTTCAATGTAATAATAGCGCTCCCATCTGCCGGTTTGATTTATTCGCCACAAATCAATTTCAATAAACAGCCTTTCGTTATTAGTGATGGCATTACAAAATAGCGGCGTGCTTTTATCGATTAATTTCTGGAAACGCAGGCCCTGAAGATTAACGTTGTTTTCTGTGCTACTGAGCGTATGGCTGAGAGAAAAAGCAAATATTTCGTCTTCATGCCCGCGCTGCCAGCGATTGCCTACCGACGCTTCGGTTCCACAGCCTGCAGAAATACTGCCCTGTTCTTCACCTGTAATCCGTAGGTAAATAATATCGCTCATTCCGTTCGACCTTAGTTATTATATCCGCGCGGTCAGGTGATAAAGGAAAGAGTCAATAATTGATTAGCTATTGATGCTTTATCAGAAATAGTGAGATTCGTGTTTTGGATGGATATATAGAAGCTGGAGGGGTAATAATGGGGTGGGTATATTTAATATGAATATTTTCTGCCGGATGGCGCTGCGCTTATCCGGCCTACACTGGGGTAATTGCTTCGCGTAGGCCGGATAAGATGCGCTAGCATCGCCATCCGGCACAACATCACCCGCGAATGCCTAACAGCGCAGACGCGCTGGCACGGCCGCTCAACAATTCCTGCGTATCACCATCCCAGGCGATACGCCCGTCGGCGACGACCATCGCCCGGGTTGCGATGCGCGCGGCATCTTCAACGCTATGCGAGACCATCAGTAACGTCAGTTGCTGGCGCTGACAGACATCGTCGACCAGCTGGAGCATCTCCTGACGCAATGCTGGATCGAGCGCCGAAAACGGTTCATCCAGCAGCAGGATGGGCTGCTCGCGCACCAGGCAGCGCGCCAGCGCTGCGCGTTGACGCTGACCGCCGGAAAGCTCGCCGGGCAACCTGTCCAGCATCGTTTCAATGCCCATCTGCTCGGCAATGACCGCAAGCTTGCGCTGCTGTTCGGCGTTGAGTTTCAGGCGTGGACTCATTCCCAGACCAATATTCTGCCGCACCGTCAGATGACTAAAGAGATTATTTTCCTGAAACAGCATCGACACCGGCCGCTGCGATGGCGGCGTGTGGGTATGCTCCCGCCCTTCCAGCATCAGCGTGCCGCTGGCAGGCGGCAGGAAACCGGCGATCAGGTTGAGTAGCGTCGATTTCCCCGCACCGCTGGGGCCGAGGATCGCCACTTTCTCACCCTGAGCGATAGAGGTGGTAAAGCGCATCGGTAAATGCTGATACAGCCAGGTGATATCATTGAGTTTTAGCATGGCGTCCGGGTAACTTCTCGATAACGGTAAAGAGCAGGAAGCACAGCAGCAGCAAAATCAGCGCCGTCACCGCGCCGTCCTCGCTGCGGTAGGCGCCAATTTGCTGATAGAGATAAAACGGCAGGGTGCGGAACTCATCATTGCCAAACAGCGCCACTACGCCAAAATCACCAATCGACAGAACGCAGGCAAACGCCAGCGCCTGGGCCAGCGGGCGTTTGAGCGCGCGAAGTTCCACCACCCGCAGTCGGTTGAGGCCGGAAATACCCAGTGATTCGCACAGAATACTGTAACGGGCGGTAATGTCGCGCATCGGAGTTTCCAGCACTTTGAGGGCATACGGCACCGCCATCAGCGCATTGGTGAAAATCACAATGCCATCGGCGGAGTCGGGCAGGCCGACGGTGTTATTGAGCAGCAGGAAGAAGCCGGTCGCCAGCACTATTCCGGGCATCGCCAGAATCAACATGCCGCTTAGCTCCATCGCCTGACCGGTCAGCGGGCGGTTACGCGCCCGCAGCTCGCGACTGCTCCACAGCAGCATCATCGTCAATATCACGCACAGCAGGCCGGCAGCGAGGGCAATACGCACAGAGGTGATAAGCGCCTGCCATAATATCGGCTGCTCGAGCACCTGGAACATTGAAGGATTGATGCCGTCGACTATCACCGCCAAAAGCGGCGGCAGCAATAACAGGAGCGTCAGCATAATCAGCAGCGTGTCGGCTATTCGGCTGTGCCAGCGATCGTCCGGGTCACGCCAGCCATGAACCTGGGTGTTGCCAATGGCAATCGCCCGGCTTAGGCGCTGACTTAATAGCACCAGCGACAGACAGCAGGTCATTTGAATCATGGCCAGCATTGCCGCCCGCGCCGGGTCGTAGTCAAAGTTCAGCGCCTGGTAGATAGCCAGTTCGATGGTGGTGGCAGACGGCCCGCCGCCCAGCGAGAGTACGGTGGCGAAGCTGGCGAAACAGAGCATAAAGATAAGCGTCGCGATGGGTAAAATTTGTCGCCGCAGCCACGGCCATTCCACCAGACGAAAGAACGGATAGCCGCGCATGCCAAGCTGCGCGGCAAGCTGGCGCTGTTCGCCGGGAATTTGTTCCAGCGCCTGTAGCAGCAGACGGGTTGCCATCGGCATATTAAAGAACACGTGCGCCAGCAGAATCCCTTGCAGGCCGTAGGGGGAGAAATGCCATTGCCAGCCAAACCAGGCGCAAAGCTGCGCCAGCCAGCCCTGACGACCGTAAACGCTCAGAATACCGAACACGGCGACCAGCACCGGCAAAATGAGCGTCATGGCGCAAAGTCGTAGCAACAGCTGCCGACCGGGGAAGCGTCGGCGATAGAGCGCGCGGGCAAGGAAAATCGCAGGAATGACGGACAACAATGCCGAAAGAAACGCCTGCCAGAAGGAGAAGCGCACTACGTGCCACAGGTAGCTGTCGGCAAGCAGCGTCGACCATGAGGCTTCCGGCGCGTTAAACCACAGCGACAAAAATGCCGCCAGAGCGACGGCCACCATCAGCGCGGTGGCCGCAAGCCCGGGATAGAGCCAGTGGGGAATTAGCGGCTGGCGGCGCGGAGCCATGCGTTAATCCAGTTTTGACGTTCGGTTGCCACCTGCTGCGGCGTAAATTGCAGGGCAGTTTGCGGTTTCACCAGCGTGTTAAAGCCTTCTGGCAGCGCAACTTGTGTCACCGGATACATCCAGTTGCCGGTTGGGATTGCTTTCTGGAAGGCAGGAGAAACCATAAAGTTCAGGAATTGATCCGCCAGTTTCTGCTGCTTACTGGCTGCGGTTTTCGCCGCCACTTCCACCTGCAAATAATGGCCTTCCGTAAAGGCCGCCGCGGCGTAGTTATCTTTCTTCTCTTCGATAATGTGGTAGGCCGGCGAGGTGGTGTAGCTCAGCACCAGATCGCTTTCCCCCTTCAGGAACAGGCCGTAGGCTTCGCTCCAGCCTTTGGTCACGGTGACGGTTTTAGCCGCCAGTTTCTGCCAGGCCTCTGGCGCTTTATCGCCATAGACTTTTTGCATCCACAGCAGCAGGCCTAAACCCGGCGTACTGGTGCGGGGATCCTGATAGATAACGCGCCATTTCTGGTCGCTTTCCACCAGTTCTTTCAGGCTTTTTGGCGGATTCTTGAGTTTGTTTTTATCGTAGACGAAAGCGAAGTAGCCGTAGTCGAATGGAACGAAGGTGTCGTTATTCCAGCCGCCCGGAATGCTGACGGCGGTTGTGGGCACATTGCTTTTGGCAAACAGTTTGGTATCGGTTGCCGCCTGCAGGAGGTTGTTATCCAGCCCCAATACCACGTCGGCTTTACTGTTTTTGCCTTCCATACGCAGACGGTTTAACAGCGATACACCGTCTTCCAGCGCCACAAATTTCAGCTCGCACTGACAGTCGGCTTCAAACGCTTTCTTGACCGCAGGCCCAGGTCCCCAATCAGCGGCGAAAGAATCGTAGGTGTAGACCGTGAGGACGGGTTTAGCGAATGCCGGCACGGCAATGAGCGCCAGCAAGGGGAGTAATTTTTTAAGCACTTTGCACCTTTATTCATGGTGGCAAAGGATTTTGAGTCAGCCTCAAATCCCTTCGCCGGGATTATCCGGATCAGGTTCGACGGGTATATCTCAGCGTGCGCACTCGGCGCAGCACCCCGTTGAGAACGCCACATTGTAATGATTACGTGAATAAATCAAAAGCCTTATGAATCCGGCGGCGCAAACCACGCGGATTTAAAGTCGAACCAGCCTAAAGTATTCATTCGCACGCCGCGCATACTGCGCTGACCTTGTAGCATCAGCCAGTGGTGAATGAGCGGCACCACGCACTGATTCGCTAAAAGCTGCTGGCACCAGTCGGCCTGCGGGAGGTCGTCGGCGCGCCAGCGCTCAGCATCTTGTTCCCAGTCGAGAGGAATACAGTGGCGGATAAGCGGCACTTCATACAAAAAGGCAAACAGCGAGAAATCCAGCGGCAGCGTAAAGTTGGCGCTATTAAGCCAGATATCGCTGACCACCTCGCCCTGATGCCACTCCTCATACTCCACTTCCCGAATATTTAATTTCACCTGATGCGCTGCCAGCAGGGATTCCATAATGAGGCCAATCGTCCGATGCTCTACGTGTTCGCGGTAATAGGTCAGCGTTACCGATTCTAATCCCGCCGGTTTTTCACAGGCGCGGCTGCGGGCATGGTGCCAGCGCGGCAGCAGGCCGTAAGCCGGGAACCAATGGCTTTGGTGTTGCTCGCCCGCGTTGTACAGAAGATTGTTAGGATGGAAGATGTGGCTCAGCCACTGGCGTACCGCCGGATTGTTGCCAAGCGGGCTGCGGGCGTCGAACAGTAAATAGTAGCAACCTTCTTCAAGACGGCTTTCGACCGCTTTTTCGCTCTGGGTGGTGCCCTCCAGTGTCAAGCCGCCGTTGGGTTCCTCGCTGATTTCCGGCAACACCCAAACGTTCACCTCGTCAATGAGTGCCCGGAAACCAAAGTAGTCGTCAAAGGCGAGGATCTTCAGCTGATTTTGGTTGTTACGCGCCACCGCATACGGGCCAGTGCCGACCGGCATACGCGAAAAGTCGGGCAGCGACTGCCACTCGCGCGGCAGGATCATCGCAGAAACCTGGCCTAACAGCAGCGGCAGCCAGCGATCGGGCTGCGCAAGGTGGACATCCAGCGTCCATGCGGTAGGGGAGTCGATGCGCGAAATATTAGAAAACAGCGGTAGCGTCATGCTGCGGTGCAGTGAGGTGATGACGTCTTCCATCTCCAATTCACGCCCGTGATGGAAATGAATGCCGGGGCGCAGGTAAAAACGCCAGTGTAATGGGGAAATTGCCTGCCAATGGTGCGCAATATCGGCTTCCAGTTCCCCATTTTCCTCATTTACCCGCGTTAAGGCGCTGAATATTTGCCGGGCGATGTGGGTTTCAGAGCGGCGCAGAGCGGTTCCTGGCAGTAAATTGTGCATCGGACGGTAATAAAGTACGCGCAGAATATGCCGCCCCTGACGGAAACTGCGGCCTAAATGCGACACCAGCATCTGGCGTACCGCGGCCTTATCGCCCACTAATTGCACCAGCTGATCGATCCTGTCTTGCTCCAGCAGATCCTCCGCCCGCTGTTGCTGCAACGCAAGACCGGTATAGAGGAAGGTGAGCTTGGATCGCTTGCCGCGCCCGACTTCCGCCTCCCAGGTCAGCCACCCGCGCGCCTCCATGGTGTTCAACAGCGTCCGCATATGGCGGCGAGAACAGCTCAGTAATTCAGCCAGATTATTCAGCGTGGTTTCCTGCGATTTTCCTTCGCAGCACTGCCATAAGCGGATGAACTGTTGTTGCAGTCGACCTGAAGACATAAAAGGGGAACTCCTGATAAAAACTCAGCAATTTATTAATCCCTATATTAGGCCAATAATTGCATTCGATGAAGCGAGATGGGAGGTCACCATGTATCAGTTCTACCAGCGATATTTCTCTGCTACTAAGAATGTTTCCTGGCTGGCCCGTCAGGCAACGGCACAGCGACTTGAAGTGCTGAGCTTTCTGATGCAATGGGAAGTGACGAAACCGACCTCTGAACATTAATTCGCCTAATCATGTGTGACTGAGTATTTGCCAGCAGGTATTATCTGCTGGCTTTTTTTATTCTTTCGCGTGCACAAAGGATTTCACATGCTCTGGTTAATGACGATGGGACGACGTCTCAACGGTGTGTATGCCGCCTTTATGATGGTGGCGTTTATGATGGGCATCGCGGGGGCGCTACAGGCACCTACGCTGAGCCTGTATCTCAGCCGCGAAGTGGGCGTACAGCCATTCTGGGTGGGGCTTTTTTATACCGTCAATGCGATAGCGGGGATCGTCGTCAGCCTCGGGCTGGCTAAGCGCTCAGATAGCCGGGGCGATCGTCGTAAGCTGATCATGTTCTGCTGCCTGATGGCGGTAGGCAATGCGCTGCTGTTCGCCTTCAATCGTCATTATCTGACGCTGATAACCTGTGGCGTGCTGCTGGCTTCCATCGCTAACGCCGCGATGCCGCAGCTGTTCGCGCTGGCGCGTGAGTATGCCGACAGCTCGGCGCGTGAAGTGGTGATGTTTAGCTCGGTGATGCGTGCGCAATTATCGCTGGCGTGGGTGATTGGCCCGCCGCTGGCCTTTATGCTGGCGCTGAACTACGGCTTTACCGCCATGTTCTCGATTGCCGCGGTCATTTTTGCCATCAGCCTTGCGCTAATCGCCTTGACGCTGCCTTCGGTGGCGCGGGTTGAGCAGCCTGCCGACACCGTACAGCTTCCGCTAAGCGGCTGGAAGGACAGCAACGTGCGTATGCTGTTTATCGCCTCCACGCTGATGTGGACCTGCAACACCATGTATATCATTGATATGCCGCTGTGGATCAGTAGCGATCTCGGCCTGCCGGACAGTCTGGCGGGGATCCTGATGGGCACCGCGGCGGGGCTTGAAATCCCGGCGATGATCCTCGCGGGCTACTATGTGAAGCGCTTTGGCAAACGTCGGATGATGGTGACGGCGGTAGCGGCGGGCGTGCTGTTCTATATTGGCCTGATTTTCTTCCACAGCCATACGTCGCTGTTGGTATTACAGCTGTTTAACGCGGTGTTTATCGGCATTGTTGCCGGGATAGGCATGCTGTGGTTCCAGGATCTGATGCCGGGACGAGCGGGGGCGGCGACCACGCTGTTTACCAATAGCATCTCAACCGGGGTGATTTTAGCCGGGATAATCCAGGGGGCGCTGGCGCAGAATTTTGGTCACTTCGCGGTGTACTGGGTGATTGCGGGGATTTCGTTGGTGACGCTGGTGATGACTGGGCGGGTGAAGGACGTTTAGGGCAGTAGAGCCTCCCCGGCGTCGCTGCGCTCGGCCGGGCTACCGTTTAATGTAGCCCGGACAAGGCGCGAACGCGCCGCCTCCGGGGAGGCAGCGGCGTCACAGATCACTGCATAAACGCCGGCTGCTTATTTTCGTAAGCAGAAATCGCCTCTTCATGCTGCAAGGTCAGGCCAATGCTATCCAGGCCGTTAATCATGCAATGGCGACGGAAGTCATCAATTTTAAAGCTGTAGGATTTCTCCCCCGCCTTAACCACCTGTGCTTCCAGGTCGACTTCAAATTTAATCCCCGGGTTGGCTTTGACCAACGCAAACATCTCATCAACCTGCGCATCGCTCAGGGTGACAGGCAGCAGCTGGTTGTTGAAGCTGTTGCCGTAGAAGATATCGGCGAAACTCGGGGCGATAACCACTTTAAAACCGTAGTCGGTCAGCGCCCACGGCGCGTGCTCGCGTGAAGAACCACAGCCAAAGTTTTCGCGCGCCAGCAGGATAGAGGCGCCCTTGTACTCCGGGAAGTTCAGCACAAACTCAGGATTCGGCTGCTCGCCTTTATCATCGAGGAAGCGCCAGTCGTTAAACAGGTGCGCGCCAAAGCCGGTACGAGTCACTTTCTGCAAAAATTGCTTCGGGATAATCGCATCGGTATCGACGTTCGCGGCATCCAGCGGTACCACCAGTCCCGTATGTTGGGTAAATTTCTCTGCCATGATGGTTTCCTTATTTCATGCTACGAATGTCGGCGAAATGGCCGGTAACGGCGGCCGCTGCGGCCATTGCCGGACTGACCAGATGGGTACGTCCACCGCGCCCCTGACGACCTTCAAAGTTACGGTTGCTGGTGGAAGCGCAGCGCTCGCCCGGGTTCAGGCGGTCGTTGTTCATCGCCAGACACATAGAGCAGCCCGGCAGACGCCATTCAAAACCGGCTTCGATAAAGATCTTATCCAGTCCTTCCGCTTCCGCCTGAGCTTTCACCGGGCCAGAACCTGGCACGACCAGCGCCTGCACGCCAGCCGCTACTTTACGGCCTTTGGCAATTTCTGCCGCCGCGCGTAAATCTTCAATACGCGAGTTGGTGCAAGAACCGATAAACACTTTATCAATAGCCACATCGGTCAGTGGGATACCCGGCTTCAGGCCCATGTAGGCCAGCGCTTTCTCGGCGCTGGCGCGTTCGACCGGGTCGTTAAAGGAGGCCGGGTCTGGAATATTGTCATTGACGGAAATCACCTGACCCGGATTCGTTCCCCAGGTGACCTGCGGCGCAATCTCTTCCGCTTGCAGAGTGACGACGCTGTCAAAGGTGGCGTCATCGTCGGTTTTCAGGGTTTTCCAGTAGGCAACGGCCTGGTCGAAATCTTTGCCTTTTGGCGCATGCAGACGGCCTTCCACGTAGTTAAAGGTGGTTTCGTCCGGCGCTACCAGACCCGCTTTCGCGCCCAGTTCAATCGCCATGTTGCACAAGGTCATACGGCCTTCCATGGTCAGGTCGCGAATCGCCTGGCCGCAGAACTCCACTACGTGACCGGTGCCGCCCGCGCTGCCGGTTTTACCGATAATCGCCAGCACGATATCTTTGGCGGTGATCCCCGGGGCGGCTTTGCCGTTGACTTCAATTTTCATGGTTTTGGCGCGGCCCTGCTTCAGGGTCTGAGTAGCCAGAACATGTTCCACTTCTGAGGTGCCGATACCGAAAGCCAGCGCGCCGAACGCGCCGTGGGTCGCGGTGTGGGAGTCGCCGCAGACGATGGTCATGCCCGGCAGGGTGACGCCCTGTTCCGGCCCCATAACGTGGACGATACCCTGATAGGGGTGGTTCAGGTCATACAGCTCGACGCCGAACTCGTTGCAGTTTTTAATCAGCTCCTGCATCTGGATACGCGCCATCTCGCCGGAAGCGTTGATGTCTTTCGTCTGCGTGGAGACGTTGTGATCCATGGTGGCGAAAGTTTTACCCGGCTGACGTACCGGACGCTTGTGCGCGCGCAGGCCGTCAAACGCCTGTGGAGAGGTGACTTCATGCACCAGATGGCGGTCGATATACAGCAACGGCGTTTCGTTTGGCGCTTCATAAACCACGTGCGCTTCAAACAATTTTTCGTATAAGGTCTTCGCCATGATTACACCCCTTCGGCAACATAGCGGGCAATAATATCGCCCATTTCATCGGTACTGACTGCCGCGCTTCCGCGAGCTAAATCGCTGGTTCGTACGCCTTCTTCCAGCGCGCGGTTAATCGCGGCTTCAATAGCGGTGGCGGCGTCGTTGGCATCCAGGCTGTAGCGCAACAGCAGCGCCAGCGACAGGATTTGCGCAATCGGGTTGGCGATATTTTTACCAGCGATATCCGGTGCTGAGCCACCGGCCGGCTCGTACAGACCAAAGCCTTCTTCGTTCAGGCTGGCGGACGGCAGCATCCCCATGGAACCGGTGATCATCGCGCATTCGTCGGAGAGAATGTCGCCGAACAGGTTGGAACACAGCAGCACGTCAAACTGCGACGGGTCTTTAATCAGCTGCATGGTGGCGTTGTCGATATACATATGCGCCAGTTCAACGTCGGCATAGTCTTTGCTGATTTCGCTGACGATTTCGCGCCACAGAATGGAGGACTGCAACACGTTGGATTTGTCGATAGAGGTCACTTTGTGACGACGTTTGCGCGCGGACTCAAATGCAATACGTGCAATACGTTCGATCTCGAAACGGTGATACACCTCGGTATCAAACGCTTTCTCATGCTGGCCGCTGCCTTCACGGCCTTTCGGCTGGCCGAAATAGATGCCGCCGGTCAATTCACGGACGCACAGAATATCGAAGCCGTTAGCGGCGATATCGGCGCGCAGCGGGCAGAACTCTTCCAGCCCCTGGTACAGCTTCGCCGGACGCAGATTGCTGAACAGTTTGAAATGTTTACGCAGCGGCAGCAGCGCGCCGCGCTCTGGCTGCTGGTTCGGCGGCAGGTTTTCCCATTTCGGGCCGCCTACGGAGCCGAACAGGATCGCGTCAGCCTGGTCGCAGCCATCGATGGTGGCCTGCGGTAACGGCTCGCCGTGCTTATCAATGGCGATGCCGCCCACATCGTAATGGCTGGTGGTAATACGCATATCAAAACGCTGACGCACGGCTTCCAGGACTTTCAATGCCTGTGTCATGACTTCCGGGCCAATACCGTCACCCGGTAACACAGCAATATGGTAATTCTTCGACATTACACGGTTTCCTTATTGTTCTCGTTATTCTTAATCTTGCGTTGCAATTCTTTTTCGACTTCGGCGGCGCGCCAGATGTTGTTCAGTACGTGCACCATTGCTTTGGCGGAGGATTCGACGATATCCGTAGCCAGACCAACGCCGTGGAAACGACGACCGTTGTAAGTGACAACGATATCCACCTGGCCCAGCGCATCTTTACCCTGGCCTTTGGCATTCAGGTCGTATTTCACCAGCTCAACGTCGTAGCCGGTAATGCGGTTAATTGCCTGGTAAATCGCGTCAACCGGGCCGTTACCGTTAGCCGCTTCGGCTTTGGTTTCTTCACCGCAGGCCAGTTTCACGGACGCGGTCGCGATGTCGCTTGAACCAGACTGCACGCTGAAGTAGTCCAGACGGAAATGCTCAGGCTCTTCCTGCTGTTTGTTGATGAATGCCAGCGCTTCCAGGTCGTAATCGAAGACCTGACCTTTTTTGTCCGCCAGCTTCAGGAAGGCGTCGTACAGGTGGTCCATGTTGTAGTCGGTGTCTTTGTAACCCATCTCTTCCATACGGTGCTTCACGGCGGCGCGGCCGGAGCGAGAAGTCAGGTTCAACTGCACCTGATTCAGGCCGATGGATTCCGGGGTCATGATTTCGTAGTTTTCGCGATTCTTCAGTACGCCATCCTGGTGAATGCCGGAAGAGTGCGCGAAGGCACCGGTGCCCACGATAGCTTTGTTCGCGGGGATCGGCATGTTGCAAATCTGGCTGACGGTCTGGCTGGTGCGCCAGATTTCATTGTGGTTGATGGCGGTGTGCACGTTCATGATGTCTTTGCGCACTTTAATTGCCATGATCACTTCTTCCAGCGAGCAGTTACCGGCGCGTTCGCCGATGCCGTTCATCGCGCCTTCAACCTGACGTGCACCCGCGTGGACTGCGGCCAGGGAGTTACCGACCGCCATGCCTAAATCGTCGTGGGTGTGAACGGAGATAATCGCTTTATCGATGTTTGGAACGCGTTCGTACAGGCCGGTGATGATATTGGAGAACTCAAATGGCAGGGTATAGCCGACGGTATCTGGAATATTGATGGTTGTGGCACCGGCGTTGATTGCCGCTTCAACCACGCGAGACAGCTGATCGATTGGCGTACGGCCCGCATCTTCACAGGAGAATTCGACGTCATCGGTATAGTTACGCGCGCGTTTCACCATATACACCGCGCGTTCGATGACTTCTTCCAGCGTGCTGCGCAACTTGGTGGCGATGTGCATTGGCGAAGTCGCAATAAAAGTATGAATTCGGAATGCTTCAGCAATCTTCAAAGATTCGGCGGCGACATCAATATCCTGCTCGACGCAGCGCGCCAGAGCACAAACGCGGCTGTTCTTAATATTGCGCGCGATAGTTTGCACCGACTCGAAATCGCCCGGTGAAGAGACCGGAAACCCGACTTCCATCACGTCAACGCCCATACGTTCGAGGGCAAAAGCAATCTGCAGCTTCTCTTTCACGCTCAGGCTTGCCTGTAATGCCTGTTCCCCATCACGTAAGGTCGTATCAAAAATAATGACTTGCTGGCTCATGGTTTAGGTCCTTGGTTGACTTGGGGCGCCTTGCTACGAGCATAAAAAAACCCGCGCAGTGGCGCGGGTTTTCGTTTAACTGATGATGACTAACGCAGAACGTCGCACACCAGCCTACCGCGCACAGAAGAGGCGTTTAGTAGTAGTAGGCCGTTGAAGCGAGTTGTACGGAACATGGTCATCAATCTCCAGATTCATTCGATATGCTATTAGTGGTACTGGATATGCTTTCTGATGTCAACCCTGCCTGAAGAAACCAGGGAAATTACCGGCGTTAACGAAACGGTAGGATTAGCTAATTGTGCTGACGAAAGTCTCATTTTATAGCGGATCATTTTTTGGATTAATTCATGATTTTCATATTTTGTCGCAATTAAACATGTTCTATTGCAATCAAACACGTATCAGCCATGCTTTAAGCAGATAGCTATCTTGATGATAATTATGAATTTGTCGCTTTTGTTGTTGAGTGTTGTAGATAAATAAAGCGTATCTCTGATAAGAAAATGTTAATTTAAATTAAGTTTTAAAAAATACATTTTAATAAATCTTAAAAAGAAGTGTCCACTTTAGGCATGTTGTGTATTCGCGTGATCTATGGGTAAACTGCGTCCAATCAACTTGGTTATATAAATAAGAGCAACTTTTGTCCTACAGAAGCTGCATTTTGCATCTTTATATATTCCTATTTTTATTGGTTCCTCTTTTTTGGATCTTATATGCATGGTAAATCATATAGCCACAATATATTTCTGCGATTTTGCAAAGGGAGTTTTGTATGACAGTGGAATCTGAAAGCGTAATTAACGCCTCAGGGCAACAGCGTGTATCCGCTAATGAAGGAACTAAACCGCAGCTTCGGATGGTCGATTTAAATTTGCTTACCGTATTTGATGCGGTGATGCAGGAGCAAAATATCACGCGTGCCGCCCATATCCTTGGCATGTCACAGCCAGCGGTGAGTAACGCTGTTGCGCGTTTAAAAGTGATGTTTAATGATGAATTGTTTGTTCGTTATGGCCGTGGTATTCAGCCGACAGCGCGGGCGTTCCAGCTGTTTGGCTCAGTGCGCCAGGCGTTGCAGCTAGTCCAGAATGAGCTGCCGGGCTCGGGCTTTGAACCGCTGAGCAGCGAGCGCGTATTTAATATCTGCGTTTGTAGTCCACTGGATAATTACCTGACATCAATTATCCTCAATAAGGTGAATGAAGTAGCGCCACATATTCATATGGTGTTTAAGTCCTCCTTAAATCAAAATACAGAACATCAGCTTCGTTACCAGGAAATTGAATTTGTTCTTGGCTATGAAGAGTTCCGTCGTCCTGAGTTCGCGTGCGTGCCATTATTTAATGACGAAATGGTGCTGGTGGCGAGTAAGAAACACCCGCGCATTAATGGGCCGGTCACTGAAGCGGTTGTTTATCAGGAAGAACATGCCGTTGTTTCCCTCGACCGCTATGCGTCATTTAGCCAGCCGTGGTATGACTCGGTCGATAAACAAAGCCGAATTGCCTATCAAGGGATGGCATTAATAAGCGTACTGAATGTTGTTTCCCAAACTCATTTAGTGGCTATTGCTCCACGCCGTCTGGCAGAAGAGTTCTCCGAGCAGTTAGGTTTGCAAGTATTACCGCTGCCAATGAAACTTAATAGTCGTACCTGCTACCTTTCATGGCATGAAGCCGCAGGGCGAGATAAAGGCCATCAATGGATGGAAGAACTGCTGATTAACGCGTGTCGTCAGCAGTAATTCGTATCGATAGTTAGTCTGTATTAACGTCATATTTATTTTGTAAATCGTTAGAAATATAAAATATTATTCTGTTGTTTATCGCCGGTTCGCCCGGCGATAAAGTCAAAAATTACAGGTTTGCCTGTAATCATCAGTTTCACCCGAGTATCTACGCTCTCCTTTTCTTATCGCTGAAGTAATCTTCCATTATTTTCCCTTTTCTCCTTATTTTTCCTCTTTTTAGTACGGCATCTACTGCGGATGTGCGAATTGCCTGCCTCGTGGCGAGCGGTTATGTTAGTTCGTTATTGATAATTTCGCGTCGGTGGAAACCCTTCGCCGTCAGCACATGACCTCGGGAAAATGAATTCCCCGTCATCAAGAAGATTAAGCCTGGAGGCAAACCATGGAGATGTTGTCTGGAGCCGAGATGGTCGTCCGATCGTTAATCGATCAGGGCGTGAAGCAGGTATTTGGCTATCCGGGAGGCGCGGTTCTCGATATTTATGACGCGCTGCATACGGTCGGCGGTATTGACCATGTGCTGGTGCGTCATGAGCAAGCCGCAGTACATATGGCCGACGGCCTGGCGCGTGCAACCGGTGAGGTCGGGGTGGTGCTCGTCACCTCGGGGCCGGGGGCGACCAACGCCATTACCGGGATTGCGACAGCCTATATGGACTCTATCCCGCTGGTGGTGCTATCAGGCCAGGTGGCGACGTCGCTGATTGGCTACGACGCCTTCCAGGAGTGCGACATGGTTGGGGTTTCGCGCCCGGTCGTGAAACACAGCTTCCTGGTTAAAAACACTGAAGATATTCCCGGTGTGCTGAAAAAAGCGTTTTGGCTGGCTGCCAGCGGTCGTCCGGGGCCGGTCGTGGTTGATCTGCCAAAAGATATCCTTAACCCCGCGAACAAGCTGCCATACGTCTGGCCTGATTCGGTCAGCATGCGTTCTTATAACCCAACGACAACCGGACACAAAGGGCAGATTAAGCGCGCGCTGCAAACGCTTATCGCGGCGAAAAAACCGGTGGTATATGTGGGCGGCGGGGTAGTGAACGCTGAATGTCACGCGCAGCTGCGTGTGCTCATTGAAAAACTTAATTTACCGGTCACCTCTTCATTAATGGGGTTGGGAGCCTTCCCGGCTACGCATCGTCAGGCGCTAGGCATGTTGGGGATGCATGGCACTTACGAAGCAAACATGACCATGCATCACTCCGATGTGATCTTCGCGGTCGGCGTCCGTTTTGACGATCGCACCACCAATAACCTGGCGAAGTACTGCCCGAATGCCACGGTACTGCATATTGATATCGATCCTACGTCGATCTCGAAAACGGTGCCTGCTGATATTCCGATCGTGGGGGATGCCGGCCTGGTATTGGATCAAATGCTGGAGCTGTTGGATCAAGAGCGTGCCGCCCAACCGCTTGATGATATTCGCGATTGGTGGCAGCAAATAGAGCAGTGGCGGGCCCGTCAGTGTCTTAAGTATGACACCCAAAGTGACAAGATTAAGCCGCAGGCGGTGGTGGAAGCCGTCTGGAAATTGACCCACGGCGATGCCTACGTCACCTCCGATGTCGGGCAGCATCAAATGTTTGCCGCGCTGTATTATCCATTCGATAAGCCACGCCGATGGATTAACTCCGGTGGGCTGGGCACCATGGGCTTCGGTTTGCCTGCGGCGCTGGGCGTAAAGATGGCGCTGCCGGATGAGACGGTGGTCTGCGTCACGGGCGATGGCAGCATTCAGATGAATATCCAGGAGCTGTCGACCGCGCTGCAATATAATCTGCCGGTGCTGGTGCTCAACCTGAACAACGGCTACCTCGGGATGGTGAAACAGTGGCAGGACATGATTTACTCCGGCCGACATTCCCAATCGTATATGCAGTCGCTGCCGGACTTTGTCCGCCTGGCTGAGGCCTATGGCCATGTGGGGATCCGTATCACCGAACCTTCTGAGCTTGAGAGCAAGCTAACTCAGGCGCTGGAGCAGGTGCGCAACAATCGGCTGGTGTTTGTCGATGTTTGCGTGGATGGAAGCGAACATGTCTACCCGATGCATATCCGGGGTGGGGCGATGGACGAGATGTGGCTGAGTAAAACGGAGAGAACCTGATTATGCGTCGGATATTATCGGTATTGCTGGAAAATGAGTCTGGCGCGCTTTCGCGCGTGATTGGGCTTTTCTCACAACGTGGCTATAACATTGAAAGCCTGACCGTCGCACCCACTGACGATCCCACGCTATCGCGCATGACCATTCAGACGGTCGGCGATGAGAAAACCATCGAGCAAATCGAAAAGCAGCTTCACAAGCTGGTTGATGTGCTGCGCGTCACCGAACTTGGGCAAGGTGGTCACGTCGAGCGAGAAATCATGCTGGTGAAGGTTCAGGCCAGCGGTTATGGTCGCGATGAGGTCAAACGTAACACGGAAATATTCCGCGGGCAGATTATTGATGTGACGCCATCGCTTTATACCGTACAACTGGTGGGCACCAGTGATAAGCTGGACGCATTCCTGGCCTCACTGCGTGACGTTGCCCGAATTGTGGAAGTGGCACGCTCAGGCGTCGTGGGATTGTCGCGTGGTGACAAGATAATGCGCTAATCGCGTCTCGGCCTGAATTCGTCATCATGAACAGTAGGCCGGATAAGCAAAGCGCCATCCGGCAACTTGCAGGGTTCTGCCGGATAGTGCTTTGCTTATCCGGCCTATAACTCATCGCTTTATCGTAGCCTGACCCAACGTCGGGCTTTTTTTTGCGAAATCAGCAATAAGTGCGATGAAAAGCTATTGCCGATGCGATCATTCTGCGCTTAGATGTTACGGATTATACTTATAAAGCAAGGGGCAATTGTGAAACTGGATGAGATCGCCCGGCTTGCCGGTGTTTCCCGAACCACCGCCAGCTATGTGATTAACGGCAAAGCGAAGCAGTACCGTGTCAGCGACAAGACTGTCGAAAAAGTGATGGCCGTGGTGCGCGAGCACAACTACCATCCTAATGCGGTTGCCGCAGGCCTGCGTGCAGGACGTACGCGTTCCATCGGATTAGTGATCCCGGATCTGGAAAATACCAGCTATACGCGCATCGCCAACTACCTTGAACGTCAGGCCCGTCAGCGCGGTTATCAGCTGCTGATCGCCTGTTCTGAGGATCAGCCGGATAACGAAATGCGTTGTATAGAGCATCTGCTGCAACGTCAGGTCGATGCCATTATTGTCTCCACCTCTCTCCCGCCGGAGCATCCGTTCTACCAGCGCTGGGCGAATGACGCATTCCCGATTGTCGCGCTTGACCGTGCGCTCGACCGTGAACACTTCACCAGCGTCGTCGGTGCCGACCAGGACGATGCCGAAATGCTGGCCGCTGAGTTGCGCACCTTCCCGGCTGAAACGGTGCTTTATCTTGGTGCGTTGCCGGAGCTGTCGGTCAGCTATCTGCGCGAGCAGGGTTTCCGCACGGCCTGGAAAGACGATCCGCGCGAAGTGCATTTCCTGTATGCCAATAGCTATGAACGCGAAGCCGCGGCGGCGCTGTTTGAGAAATGGCTTGAGACTCATCCTATGCCGCAGGCGCTGTTCACGACCTCATTTGCGCTATTACAAGGGGTAATGGACGTCACGCTGCGTCGTGAAGGTAAGCTGCCGACCGATTTGGCGATTGCCACCTTTGGCGATAACGAGTTGCTCGACTTCTTACAATGCCCCGTGCTGGCCGTGGCCCAGCGCCACCGCGATGTCGCGGAGCGCGTGCTTGAAATTGTGCTGGCAAGCCTCGATGAACCGCGCAAGCCAAAACCTGGCCTGAGCCGTATTCGCCGTAATCTTTACCATCGCGGCAGCCTCAGCCGTCGATAAACGCGAAAGGATGAAGGTACATGATATTTCCTTCATCCTTTTAAGCATTATTTCCTTAAGGATATTCAGATAATTCCTTAATTTTTATTAGCGCTCTATTTAATTGCGCCGAAATGAGCGTTTTGTTGTTTATTAATGTGAAGATAAAGTAAAAATATATTGTTTGTGTATTATTTTGTTACATTTGCCCGGCGGATTGCCGAAATAACAAACACTTCTTCAGTCACCTACCAGAATGCGCAGCCTGTCGCTCGCGAATTCCTTGCCGGGGCTCGCCACAAGGACTGTTAACCAACCGCATAATGTCCTAAAATGCCGCTCGCGTCGCAAACTGACACTTTATAAATTCTTTTGAAGATATTTCGTCACGTTAACGTGATGTGAATCAGCCTGTATTTTTCTTGCGGGGATTCATGACGTTAATTTGCCTCGTAGGTTGGATAATTTTTAATCATGGCTAATATTGGCCGCAAATAGTGGTTTTTTGGACTCCGTTGGCATTGATGCTGGCTTGACAAGCTTTTCCTCTGCTCCGTAAACTCCTTGAAGTGGGAATTTGTGGGGTAAAGTGGTGATAAGGGGAGAGGCTGGCATGTTCCGGGGGGCAACGTTAGTCAATCTTGACAGCAAAGGGCGTTTAGCCGTCCCTGTCCGATATCGGGACCAGCTTGTCGAGAGCGCTACCGGTCAAATGGTTTGCACCATTGACATCCATCACCCCTGCCTGCTGCTTTATCCGTTACCTGAATGGGAAATTATCGAGCAAAAACTATCGCGTCTGTCGAGCATGAACCCCGCCGAGCGCCGTGTGCAACGGCTGCTATTAGGGCATGCCAGTGAATGTCAGATGGATAGTGCGGGGCGATTATTGATTGCGCCGGTTTTACGGCAGCACGCCGGATTGACCAAAGAAGTGATGCTGGTCGGGCAGTTCAATAAATTTGAGCTGTGGGATGAAACGGCCTGGTATCAACGGGTCAAGGAAGATATCGACGCTGAGCAATCTGCTTCAGGGGAGCTGTCGGAGCGATTGCAGGATTTGTCCTTATAAAATGATGGAAAACTTTAAACATACTTCGGTACTGCTGGACGAGGCCGTAAACGGTCTGAATATTCGTCCTGACGGTATCTATATTGATGGCACATTTGGCCGTGGTGGTCACTCGCGTCTTATCCTCTCGCAGCTTGGCGAGCAGGGACGTCTTATCGCGATCGACCGCGATCCAGAAGCGATTGCGGTAGCGAAAACTATCGACGATCCGCGTTTTTCCATCGTGCATGGACCTTTCTCCGCGCTGGCGGATTATGTGGCCGAGCGCGATCTTGTCGGCAAGATCGACGGCATTCTGCTCGATCTTGGCGTTTCCTCTCCGCAGCTTGATGACGCCGAACGCGGCTTCTCGTTTATGCGTGATGGCCCGCTGGATATGCGTATGGATCCCACTCGCGGTCAGTCGGCGGCCGAATGGCTGCAAACGGCAGAAGAAGCGGATATTGCCTGGGTGATTAAAACCTTCGGCGAAGAACGTTTTGGCAAACGCATTGCGCGCGCCATCGTGGATCGCAACCGTATTGAGCCGATGACGCGCACCAAAGAGCTGGCTGAAGTCATTGCCGCTGCGATGCCGGTGAAAGACAAATTCAAACACCCCGCAACCCGTACCTTCCAGGCGGTGCGTATTTGGGTGAACAGTGAGCTGGAGGAGATAGAGCAAGCGCTAAAAAGCTCGCTTGGCGTGCTGGCCCCGGGTGGGCGGCTGTCAATCATCAGCTTCCATTCGCTGGAAGACCGCATTGTGAAACGCTTCATGCGCGAACAGAGCCGCGGTCCACAGGTTCCGGCTGGAATTCCGATGACTGAAGAGCAACTCAGGAAACTGGGTGGCCGTCATTTACGAGCGCTAGGCAAGTTGATGCCGGGCGAACAAGAAGTGGCTGAGAATCCACGAGCTCGTAGTTCAGTGCTGCGTATTGCAGAAAGGACGAACGCATGATCGGCAGAGTGACAGAAGCCCTAAGCAAAGTGACCGGGTCGTTAGGAAACAGCGAACGTCATGCCTTGCCTGGCGTTATTCGCGACGACCTTTTGCAACACGGGAAGCTGCCACTCTGTCTGTTCATTTGCATCATTGTGACGGCGGTAACGGTGGTGACAACCGCTCACCATACTCGCCTGTTAACAGCCCAACGTGAACAGTTGGTACTGGAGCGCGATGCGTTAGATATCGAATGGCGAAACCTGATCTTAGAAGAGAATGCTCTTGGCGATCATAGCCGTGTCGAACGTATCGCTACTGAAAAGTTGCAAATGCAACATGTTGATCCATCAAAAGAAAACATTGTTGTTCAAAAATAAGGATTATTGCAACGCATGAAACCAGCGGCAAAAAAGACGCTTAAACCGAAACGTCAGGAAGAACAAGCCAACTTTATCAGTTGGCGTTTTGCGTTGCTTTGCGGCTGTATTCTGATTGCACTCGGCTTCTTGCTTGGACGCGTGGCGTGGTTGCAGATCATCGCCCCCGACATGCTGGTGCGTCAGGGCGACATGCGTTCGTTGCGCGTGCAGGAGGTATCAACCTCCCGTGGCTTAATCACCGACCGTTCCGGTCGTCCGCTGGCGGTAAGCGTTCCGGTAAAAGCTATCTGGGCCGATCCGAAAGAGCTGCACGAAGCGGGCGGTGTGGTACTGAACAACCGCTGGAAAGCGCTGGCCGATGCGCTGAACATGCCGCTTGACCAGCTTGCTTCACGCATTAACACCAATCCACGCATGCGCTTTATCTATCTGGCACGTCAGGTTAACCCTGACATGGCAGACTACATCAAAAAATTGAAGCTGCCGGGGATTTACCTGCGCGAAGAATCGCGTCGCTACTATCCTTCCGGCGAAGTAACCGCTCACTTGATTGGCTTTACTAACGTCGACAGTCAGGGCATCGAAGGGGTTGAGAAGAGCTTTGACAAGTGGCTCACCGGTCAGCCTGGTGAACGAATTGTTCGTAAAGACCGCTATGGCCGGGTTATTGAAGATATCTCCTCAACGGACAGCCAGGCCGCGCATAATCTGGCGTTAAGCATTGATGAACGCTTACAGGCGCTGGTCTATCGTGAGCTGAATAACGCCGTGGCCTTTAACAAGGCGGAATCCGGTAGCGCCGTGCTGGTTGATGTCAACACTGGCGAAGTACTGGCGATGGCCAACAGCCCGTCCTACAACCCGAACAACTTCACCGGTACGGCGAAGGACACCATGCGTAACCGCGCGATCACCGACGTGTTCGAACCGGGCTCCACGGTGAAACCGATGGTGGTGATGACCGCCTTACAGCGCGGCGTAGTGCGTGAAAATACCGTACTCAACACCATCCCTTATCGAATTAACGGTCACGAAATCAAAGACGTGGCGCGCTACAGCGAATTAACCCTGACCGGGGTTCTACAGAAGTCGAGTAACGTTGGTGTTTCCAAGCTGGCGTTAGCGATGCCGTCCTCAGCGTTAGTAGATACTTACTCACGTTTTGGGCTGGGAAAAGCGACCAATTTGGGGTTGGTCGGAGAACGCAGTGGCTTATATCCTCAAAAACAACGGTGGTCTGACATAGAGAGGGCCACCTTCTCTTTCGGCTATGGGCTAATGGTAACCCCGTTACAGTTAGCGCGAGTCTACGCAACGATTGGCAGCTACGGCGTCTATCGTCCGCTGTCTATTACCAAAGTTGATCCGCCGGTTCCCGGTGAGCGTATCTTCCCGGAAGCTACCGTTCGCTCCGTCGTGCACATGATGGAAAGCGTCGCGCTGCCCGGTGGCGGCGGCGTGAAGGCGGCGATTAAAGGCTACCGTATTGCGATTAAAACCGGTACGGCGAAAAAAGTGGGCCCTGATGGGCGCTACATCAACAAATATATTGCTTACACCGCAGGCGTTGCGCCAGCCAGCCAGCCGCGTTTTGCGCTGGTAGTGGTCATCAACGACCCGCAGGCGGGTAAATACTACGGCGGCGCCGTTTCCGCGCCGGTCTTTGGGGCCATCATGGGCGGTGTACTGCGCACGATGAACATTGAACCGGACGCGCTGGCAACAGGCGACAAAAATGATTTAGTAACGAATCAAGGCGAGGGATCAGGTGGCAGATCGTAATTTGCGCGACCTTCTTGCTCCGTGGGTGCCTAATGCACCGGAGCGAGTACTGCGGGAGATGACGCTCGACAGCCGTGTGGCTGCATCGGGCGATCTGTTCGTAGCGGTAGTGGGTCATCAGGCGGACGGGCGTCGTTATATCCCGCAGGCAATTGCGCAAGGCGTCGCGGCAATTGTAGCCGAGGCAAAAGATGAAGCGACCGACGGTGAAATCCGTGAGATTCACGGTGTGCCGGTTATTTACCTCAGTCAATTGAACGAACGTTTATCGGCACTGGCCGGGCGTTTTTACCGTGAACCTTCGGACAGCCTGCGCCTGATTGGCGTTACAGGCACCAACGGTAAAACCACCACCACGCAGCTGATTGCACAGTGGTGCCAGCTGCTGGGCGAAACCAGCGCGGTCATGGGCACCGTCGGCAACGGTCTACTGGACAAAGTTATCCCGACCGAGAACACCACCGGTTCAGCGGTTGACGTTCAGCACGTGCTGGCGGGTCTGGTTGCGCAGGGTGCTACGATGGCGGCGATGGAAGTCTCTTCCCACGGCCTGGTACAACACCGCGTGGCGGCACTTAAATTTGCGGCTTCCGTGTTTACCAATCTCAGCCGCGATCACCTGGATTACCACGGTGATATGGAGCATTACGAAGCCGCAAAATGGCTGCTGTATTCAACTCACCACTGCGGCCAGGCGATTGTTAACGCCGATGATGAAGTGGGCCGCCGCTGGTTGGCCCGTCTGCCGGATGCCGTTGCGGTGTCGATGGAAGATCATATCAATCCGAACTGCCACGGTCGCTGGCTGAAAGCCATCGGCGTGGATTATCACGATAGCGGCGCGACCATTCGTTTCGACTCCACCTGGGGCGAAGGCGAGATTGAAAGCCGCCTGATGGGCGCATTTAACGTCAGCAACCTGCTGCTGGCGCTGGCAACGCTGCTGGCGCTGGGTTACCCGCTGGCTGACCTGCTGAAAACCGCTGCGCGTTTGCAGCCGGTGTGCGGGCGTATGGAAGTTTTCGCGGCGCCGGGCAAACCGACCGTGGTTGTGGATTACGCACACACCCCCGATGCGCTGGAAAAAGCCTTACAGGCCGCGCGTCTGCACTGTGCCGGTAAGCTGTGGTGCGTCTTTGGCTGCGGCGGCGACCGGGATAAAGGCAAACGCCCGCTAATGGGCGCGATTGCAGAAGAGTTCTCCGACGTGGTGGTGGTCACCGATGACAACCCGCGTACCGAAGAACCTCGTGCGATCATCAACGATATTCTGGCTGGCATGATTGACGCCGGGCACGTGAAGGTGATGGAAGGCCGCGCGGAAGCGGTGACCAACGCCATCATGCAGGCCAAACCGAATGACGTTGTGCTGCTGGCCGGTAAAGGCCATGAAGATTATCAGATAGTGGGTAACCGCCGTCTGGATTACTCAGACCGTATCACCGCAGCGCGTCTGCTGGGAGCAGTGGCATGATTGGCGTAACGCTAAGCCAACTCTCCGGCGTACTCAACGCTGAGCTTGTGGGCAACGATCTGCTGATTGAAGAGGTCACCACCGACACCCGCAAAATCACCGCGGGTTGCCTGTTTGTGGCGCTTAAAGGCGAACGTTTTGATGCGCATGACTTTGCGCAAACCGCTAAGGACAACGGCGCGGGTGCGCTGTTAGTCAGCCGTAAGCTGGATATTGACCTGCCACAGCTGGTGGTCAGCGATACCCGCCTGGCCTTTGGCGAGCTGGCAGCCTGGGTTCGTCAACAGGTTCCTGCGCGCGTTGTGGCACTAACCGGTTCCTCTGGCAAAACCTCGGTAAAAGAGATGACCGCCGCCATTCTGGCGCAGTGCGGCAACACGCTTTATACCGCAGGCAATCTTAATAATGACATTGGCGTACCGATGACATTGCTGCGTCTGACGCCGGAACATCAGTTTGCAGTGATTGAACTGGGCGCAAACCACCAGGGCGAAATTGCCTGGACCGTGGGGCTCACCCGCCCGGAAGCGGCGCTGGTGAACAACCTGGCGGCAGCGCATCTGGAAGGTTTTGGATCGCTTGCGGGCGTGGCAAAAGCGAAGGGTGAGATCTTCAGCGGCCTGCCGCAAGACGGTATCGCTATTCTGAATGCGGACAATAACGACTGGGCCAACTGGCAGCAGATTATCGGTGACCGCACCGTGTGGCGTTTTTCGCCGAATGCGACGGACAGTGATTTTAGCGCCTCAAACGTGCGTATCACCGGGCAGGGCACCGAATTTACGCTTCATACGCCAAAAGGCAGTATTGACGTGATTCTGCCGCTGCCGGGCCGTCACAATATCGCCAATGCGCTGGCGGCAACGTCGCTGGCAACGGCGGTTGGCGCTGACTTAAACGCGGTGAAAGCCGGACTTGCGCAACTGCAAGCCGTACCGGGGCGTCTGTTCCCAATCCACCTGTCGGAAACTCAGCTGCTGCTGGACGACTCTTACAACGCGAACGTTGGGTCAATGACCGCGGCGGTGCAGGTGTTGTCTGAAATGCCGGGCTACCGCGTGCTGGTAGTGGGCGACATGGCAGAGCTGGGGGCTGAAAGTGAAGCCTGTCATATTCAGGTGGGTGCGGCGGCTAAAGCCGCGGGCATCGACCGGGTACTGAGCGTCGGCACATTAAGCCAGGCAATCAGCGCGGCGAGCGGGGCAGGGGAGCATTTCACCGAGAAGTCCTCGGCAATTGCTCGCCTTAACACTCTGATTAAAGAACACAAAACTATCACCATTCTGGTGAAAGGATCACGCAGTGCCGCCATGGAACAGGTTGTACGCGCATTACAGGAGAACGGGACATGTTAGTATGGCTGGCCGAACATTTGGTCAAATATTATTCTGGCTTTAACGTCTTTTCTTATCTGACGTTTCGCGCCATCGTCAGCCTGCTGACCGCGCTGTTCATCTCTTTGTGGATGGGCCCGCGTATGATCGCCCGCTTGCAAAAAATGTCTTTTGGTCAGGTTGTCCGTAACGACGGCCCAGAATCACACTTCAGTAAACGCGGCACCCCAACGATGGGCGGGATCATGATCCTCACCGCCATTACCGTTTCCGTGCTGTTGTGGGCTTACCCTTCTAACCCGTACGTCTGGTGCGTGCTGACGGTGCTTATCGGCTACGGCATTATTGGTTTTGTCGACGATTACCGCAAAGTGGTGCGCAAAGACACCAAAGGTCTGATTGCCCGCTGGAAATATTTCTGGATGTCGGTGATTGCGCTAGGCGTCGCCTTTGCGCTGTATCTTGCCGGTAAAGATACCCCGGCGACTGAGCTGGTGGTGCCGTTCTTCAAAGACGTGATGCCGCAGCTGGGGCTGTTCTACATCCTGCTGGCCTATTTCGTGATTGTTGGTACCGGCAATGCGGTGAACCTCACCGATGGCCTCGACGGCCTGGCTATCATGCCAACCGTGTTCGTGGCAGCGGGCTTTGCGCTGGTGGCATGGGCGACCGGCAACATGAACTTCGCGAGCTATCTGCACATTCCGTACCTGCGTCATGCGGGGGAACTGGTGATTGTCTGTACGGCGATTGTCGGCGCGGGCCTGGGCTTCCTGTGGTTCAACACCTATCCGGCGCAGGTCTTTATGGGCGACGTGGGTTCTCTGGCACTCGGCGGTGCGCTGGGCATTATTGCCGTGCTGCTGCGTCAGGAATTCCTGTTGGTCATCATGGGCGGCGTTTTCGTGGTGGAGACTCTGTCGGTTATTTTGCAGGTCGGCTCCTTCAAGCTGCGCGGTCAGCGCATCTTCCGTATGGCACCGATTCATCACCACTATGAACTGAAAGGCTGGCCGGAACCGCGCGTTATCGTGCGCTTCTGGATTATTTCGCTGATGCTGGTGCTGATTGGCCTGGCAACGCTGAAGGTACGTTAATCATGGCAGATTACCTGGGTAAAAACGTCGTCATCATTGGTCTTGGACTGACCGGGCTATCCTGCGTGGATTTCTTCCTTGCGCAGAACGTGACGCCGCGCGTCATGGATACCCGAGCGACGCCACCCGGTCTGGATAAACTGCCGGAAACGGTAGAGCGTTACGTCGGTAGCCTGAATGAAGACTGGCTGATGGCAGCCGATCTCATTGTGGCAAGCCCTGGTATTGCGCTCGCGCACCCGGCACTATCCCGCGCGGCGGATGCGGGGATTGAAATCGTCGGTGATATCGAACTGTTCTGCCGGGAAGCTCAGGCGCCTATTGTGGCCATTACCGGCTCGAACGGGAAAAGCACGGTCACCACGCTGGTGGGGGAAATGGCAAAAGCGGCGGGCGTGAACGTGGGCGTCGGCGGCAATATTGGCCTGCCTGCGCTGATGCTGCTTGACCCTGCGCGCGAACTTTACGTCCTTGAACTCTCCAGCTTCCAGCTGGAAACAACCAGCAGCCTGCATGCGACGGCGGCGACAATCTTAAACGTCACTGAAGATCATATGGATCGCTATCCGCTGGGTTTACAGCAGTATCGTGCGGCGAAACTGCGCGTTTATGAAAATGCCAAAGTGTGCGTTGTTAATGCCGATGATGGACTGACCATGCCGGTACGCGGTGCCGACAAGCGCTGCGTGAGCTTTGGTGTGGATGTCGGCGACTATCACCTCAACCGCCAGCAGGGCGAAACCTGGCTGCGCGTGAAGGGTGAAAAAGTCCTGAACGTCAAAGAGATGCCGCTCACCGGGCAGCATAACTACAGCAATGCTCTGGCGGCCCTCGCGCTGGCGGATGCCGTTGGCCTGCCACGTGCGACCAGTCTGAAAGCGCTGACCACCTTTACCGGTCTGGCTCACCGTTTCCAGATTGTGCTCGATCATAACGGCGTGCGCTGGATTAACGACTCTAAGGCAACCAACGTCGGGAGCACCGAGGCGGCGCTAAATGGCCTGCACGTGGACGGTACGCTGCACCTGCTGCTTGGCGGCGATGGTAAAGCTGCTGATTTCACGCCGCTGCAACGCTATCTGACCGGCGACAACATTCGCCTGTACTGCTTTGGTCGCGACGGAAGTGAGCTGGCCGCGCTGCGCCCGGAAGTGGCAACGCAGACCGAAACCATGGAACAGGCTATGCGCCTGCTCGCGCCGCAGGTGAAAAGCGGCGATATGGTGTTGCTGTCGCCTGCCTGTGCCAGCCTCGATCAGTTTAAAAGCTTTGAGCAGCGCGGTGACGTGTTTGCTCGTCTGGCGAAGGAGTTAGGTTGATGCGTTTATCGCTCCCGCGCCTGAGATTGCCTCAACTGAGGCTGCCGCGTCTGCCGGGCATGCGCATTTTCGCATGGCTATTTGCGGCGCTGAAAGGCTGGGTGATGGGCTCTCGGGATAAAGACTCCGACAGCCTGATTATGTACGACCGCATGCTGCTGTGGCTGACGCTGGGCCTTGCAGCGATTGGTTTTATCATGGTGACCTCGGCATCCATGCCGGTGGGGCAGCGTCTGGCGAACGATCCGTTCCTGTTCGCCAAACGTGATGGCCTGTACCTGCTGCTGGCGCTTGGCCTATCGCTGATAACGCTACGGTTGCCGATGTCGTTCTGGCAGCGCCACAGTACCTTTATGCTGATTGCCTCAATTGGCATGTTGCTGATTGTACTGGTGGTCGGTAGCTCGGTTAACGGGGCATCGCGTTGGATTGCGTTAGGCCCGCTGCGTATTCAGCCGGCAGAGCTGACCAAACTCTCGCTGTTTTGCTACATCGCTAACTACCTGGTGCGCAAAGCAGACGAAGTGCGTAACAACCTGCGCGGCTTCTTAAAGCCGATGGGCGTGATATTCGTACTGGCCATTTTACTGCTGGCGCAGCCTGACCTCGGTACGGTGGTAGTGCTGTTTGTCACCACGCTGGCGATGCTGTTTTTAGCCGGTGCCAAATTGTGGCAGTTCATTGCCATTATCGGCATGGGGATTTCCGCAGTGGTGCTGCTGATCCTTGCCGAACCGTACCGTATTCGCCGCGTGACCTCCTTCTGGAACCCGTGGGAAGATCCGTTCGGTAGCGGCTACCAGCTGACACAATCGCTCATGGCCTTTGGTCGCGGCGAAATGTGGGGGCAGGGCTTAGGCAACTCGGTGCAAAAATTAGAGTATCTGCCGGAAGCGCATACCGACTTTATCTTCGCCATCATCGGCGAGGAATTGGGTTATATCGGTGTGGTACTGGCTCTTTTAATGGTATTCTTCGTCGCTTTCCGCGCCATGTCCATCGGTCGCAAAGCGCTGGAGATCAACCAACGTTTTTCTGGCTTCCTGGCTTGCGCAATTGGCGTATGGTTCAGCTTCCAGGCGTTGGTTAACGTTGGGGCAGCGGCCGGTATGTTGCCGACCAAAGGTCTGACCCTGCCGTTAATCAGTTACGGTGGCTCCAGTCTGCTGATTATGTCGACGGCCATTATGTTCTTATTACGTATTGATTATGAAACGCGTCTGGAGAAAGCGCAGGCGTTTACCCGAGGTTCACGATGAGCGGTCAAACAAAGCGGTTAATGGTGATGGCAGGCGGCACTGGCGGACATGTGTTCCCAGGGCTTGCGGTTGCGCACCATTTAATGGAACAGGGCTGGCAGGTACGCTGGCTGGGAACCGCTGATCGTATGGAAGCCGATTTAGTGCCAAAACATGGTATTGAAATCGACTTCATTCATATCTCCGGGCTGCGTGGAAAAGGTCTGAAAGCGCAACTGCTGGCGCCGATGCGTATTTTTAACGCCTGGCGTCAGGCTCGCGCCATCATGAAACGCTTTAAGCCGGATGTCGTGATGGGAATGGGCGGCTATGTTTCAGGCCCCGGTGGTCTGGCAGCCTGGTCACTGGGTATCCCGGTGGTGCTGCACGAGCAAAACGGTATTGCGGGCTTGACCAACAAGTGGCTGGCAAAAATCGCCACTAAAGTCATGCAGGCGTTCCCCGGTGCTTTTGCTAACGCTGAAGTTGTCGGTAACCCGGTGCGCGTAGACGTGCTGGCGCTGCCGTTGCCGCAACAGCGCCTGGTTGGCCGCGAGGGTCCGGTGCGAGTGCTGGTGGTTGGTGGTTCTCAGGGCGCGCGTATCCTTAACCAGACTCTGCCGCAGGTTGCAGCGCTGCTTGGCGATAAGGTCACTATCTGGCATCAGAGCGGAAAAGGCGGTCAGCAGACGGTTGAACAGGCTTATGCCGATGCCGGTCAGCCGCAGCACAAAGTGACCGAATTTATTGATGACATGGCGGCTGCTTACGCATGGGCTGACGTGGTGGTGTGCCGCTCCGGTGCGTTGACGGTGAGCGAAATCGCCGCTGCCGGTCTGCCAGCGATTTTCGTGCCATTCCAGCATAAAGACCGCCAGCAGTACTGGAACGCGCTGCCGCTGGAAAAAGCGGGCGCGGCCAAAATTTTTGAACAACCTCAGTTTACGGCGCAAGCGGTAGCCGACACGCTGGCAAGCTGGGATCGCAACACATTATTAGAGATGGCTGAACGCGCTCGCGCGACGGCGATCCCGGACGCTACCGAGCGGGTAGCAAAAGAAGTGAGCCTGGCAGCAAAGGCTTAATCATCGCGGCGCATTTGCGTCGCCCGAATTGTAGAAGTGATGGCGTTTAGAGAATGAATACACAACAACTGGCGAAACTGCGTTCTATCGTGCCCGAGATGCGTCGCGTCCGGCACATTCACTTTGTTGGCATCGGTGGCGCCGGTATGGGCGGTATTGCCGAAGTTCTGGCCAATGAAGGGTATCAGATCAGCGGTTCCGATCTCGCGCCGAATCCGGTGACGCAGCAGTTGGCCAGTCTGGGCGCCACCATTTATTTTAACCATCGCCCGGAAAACGTTCTTGATGCGAGCGTGGTCGTGGTTTCGACGGCGATCTCGGCTGATAACCCAGAAATCGTGGCGGCACATGAAGCGCGTATTCCGGTGATCCGCCGTGCGGAAATGCTGGCGGAACTGATGCGTTTTCGTCACGGCATCGCCATTGCCGGGACGCACGGGAAAACGACGACCACCGCGATGGTTTCCAGTATTTATGCGGAAGCAGGTCTTGATCCGACGTTCGTCAACGGTGGCCTGGTGAAGGCTGCGGGCGTGCATGCGCGTCTGGGCCACAGCCGTTATTTGATTGCTGAAGCTGATGAAAGTGACGCGTCATTCCTGCATTTGCAGCCAATGGTGGCGATTGTCACCAACATCGAAGCCGACCATATGGACACCTACCAGGGCGACTTCGAAAATTTAAAGCAGACGTTTATTAATTTCCTGCATAATTTGCCGTTTTATGGTCGTGCTGTGATGTGCGTTGACGATCCGGTGATTCGCGAGCTGCTGCCGCGCGTGGGCCGTCAGACAACCACCTATGGCTTTAGCGATGATGCCGACGTCCGCGTCGAAGATTATCAGCAGATTGGCCCTCAGGGGCACTTTACGCTGGTACGCCAGGATAAAGAAAACCTGCGCGTCACGCTGAACGCGCCAGGCCGTCATAACGCGCTGAACGCTGCGGCGGCAGTGGCGGTTGCCACTGAAGAAGGCATTGAAGATGAGGCCATTTTGCGTGCGCTGGAGAGCTTCCAGGGCACAGGTCGTCGCTTTGATTTCCTCGGCGAGTACCCGCTGGCTGAAGTGAATGGCAAAGAAGGAACGGCGATGCTGGTTGACGACTACGGTCATCACCCAACGGAAGTGGATGCCACCATTAAAGCCGCGCGTGCAGGCTGGCCGGACAAGAAACTTGTGATGGTCTTCCAGCCGCACCGCTACACCCGAACGCGCGATCTGTATGACGATTTTGCGCATGTGCTGACGCAGGTTGATGCGCTTTTGATGCTGGATGTTTACGCTGCGGGTGAATCGCCGATTCCTGGCGCCGACAGCCGTTCGCTGTGCCGCACCATTCGTGGACGTGGGAAAGTCGACCCGATTCTGGTCTCTGACCCGGCGCAGGTCCCTGAAATGCTGGCTTCAGTACTGACGGGTAATGATCTTGTGTTAATTCAAGGCGCGGGAAATATTGGTAAAATCGCGCGTAACTTAGCTGAAATCAAACTGAAGCCGCAAACTCAGGAGGAACCGCGTCATGGCTGATAAAATCGCGGTCCTGCTCGGCGGGACTTCCGCGGAGCGCGAGGTATCGCTCAACTCCGGTGCCGCAGTGCTGGCCGGGTTACGCGAAGCGGGTGTGAACGCGCATCCGGTCGACCCGAAAGAGACCGATGTTACCCAATTGAAAAACATGGGTTTTCAGAAAGCGTTTATTGCGCTTCACGGTCGCGGAGGCGAGGATGGTACGCTGCAAGGCCTTCTGGAGCTGATTTCACTGCCATATACCGGAAGTGGCGTCATGGCATCAGCCATCTCCATGGACAAATTGCGCAGCAAACTGCTGTGGCAGGGCGCAGGGCTGCCGGTTGCGCCTTGGGTCGCTATCACCGCCGATATGTTTGAAAATGGGCTGACTGAGACGCTATTAAGCCAGGTGGCTGAATTAGGTCTGCCATTGATTGTCAAACCGAGTCGTGAAGGCTCAAGCGTCGGTATGTCGAAAGTCACGGAGAGTGACCAATTGGCCGTTGCGTTAGCGCAAGCGTTTCAACATGATGACGAAGTTCTGGTAGAAAAATGGCTCAGTGGGCCAGAATTTACGGTGGCGGTGCTCGGTGAAGAAATTTTACCGTCAGTTCGCATCCAACCTGTTGGAACCTTCTATGATTATGAAGCGAAGTATCTCTCTGATGAGACAAAATATTTCTGCCCTGGTTGTGAAGAATCAACCGAGGAAGCGGCAATGCAGTCTCTGGTACTGAAAGCCTGGAAAGTTTTAGGCTGTCGCGGCTGGGGACGTATTGATGTGATGCAGGACAGTGATGGTCAGTATTATCTGCTGGAGGCGAATACGTCACCAGGCATGACCAGCCACAGTCTGGTGCCGATGGCGGCGCGCCAGGCGGGAATGAGTTTCTCGCAGCTGGTAGTACGAATTCTGGACCTGGCGGGGTGATATGTCGCAGGCTGCGCTGAATACGTCCAACCGTGAAGATGATGAGTATGAATCTTCACGGCGCAATAATGGAACACGTCTGGCGGGGATTATCTTCCTGCTAGCCGTGTTGTGTACCGTGTTTGTTAGCGGCTGGATAGTGCTGGGTTGGATGGAAGATGCGCAACGTTTGCCTATCTCAAAACTGGTGGTGACAGGCGATCGTCACTACACGCGTAATGATGATATCCGCCAGAACATCCTGGCGCTGGGCTCGCCCGGCACCTTTATGACCCAGGACGTCAACATCGTTCAGAGTCAGATTGAACGCCTGCCGTGGATTAAACAGGCAAGCGTAAGAAAACAATGGCCGGACGAATTGAAGATTCATCTGGTTGAATATGTGCCCATTGCGCGTTGGAATGACCAACACATGGTGGATGCCGAAGGCACGGCCTTTAGCGTCCCCGCCAGTCGTACCAATAAGCAGAATTTGCCGATGCTCTATGGCCCCGAAGGTAGCGCAAGCGAAGTCTTGCAGGGGTATCACGACATGGGCGCGGTGCTCGCGAAAGGGAAGTTCACGTTGAAGGTTGCGGCGATGACCGCGCGCCGTTCGTGGCAGTTGACGCTTGATAACGGTATCAAGCTGAATCTGGGACGGGGCGATACGATGAAGCGGCTGGCGCGTTTTATAGAACTGTATCCGGTTCTTCAGCAGCAGGCGCAAACAGAGGGTAATCGGATTAGCTATGTTGATTTACGTTACGACTCGGGGGCGGCAGTAGGCTGGGAACCTGCTCCTGCGGCGGACACTAATCAACAACAGAATCAGGCACAGGCAGAATAACAATGATCAAGGCGACGGACAGAAAACTGGTAGTTGGACTGGAGATCGGCACCGCCAAGGTGGCCGCTTTAGTAGGGGAAGTTCTGCCCGACGGAGTGATTAATATCATTGGGGTTGGCAGTTGCCCATCCCGAGGTATGGATAAAGGCGGAGTGAACGACCTTGAGTCGGTAGTGAAATGCGTACAGCGCGCTATCGATCAGGCCGAGCTGATGGCGGATTGCCAGATCTCTTCTGTGTATCTGGCGCTTTCCGGTAAGCACATTAGCTGTCAAAATGAGATTGGGATGGTGCCAATCTCTGAAGAAGAGGTCACGCTGGAAGATGTCGAAAACGTGGTGCATACGGCGAAATCTGTTCGAGTCCGTGATGAGCACCGTGTTTTGCACGTTATCCCGCAGGAATACGCGATTGATTACCAGGAAGGGATCAAAAATCCGGTCGGTTTGTCCGGTGTGCGTATGCAGGCCAAGGTACATTTGATCACCTGCCACAACGATATGGCAAAAAACATTGTCAAAGCGGTTGAACGTTGTGGTATGAAGGTGGATCAGCTGATTTTCGCAGGCCTGGCGTCCAGTTATTCCGTGTTGACGGAAGATGAACGTGAGCTGGGTGTCTGTGTGGTTGATATCGGTGGCGGTACAATGGATATCGCTGTCTATACCGGCGGCGCGCTGCGCCACACTAAGGTTATCCCGTATGCCGGGAACGTGGTGACGAGCGATATCGCTTACGCCTTCGGTACGCCACCGAGCGATGCCGAGGCTATCAAGGTGCGCCACGGCTGCGCCTTAGGCTCCATTGTGGGCAAAGATGAGAGCGTTGAAGTGCCGAGCGTAGGTGGACGTCCACCGCGCAGCCTGCAGCGTCAGACATTGGCAGAGGTCATTGAGCCGCGTTACACCGAGCTTTTGAACCTCGTCAACGAAGAGATTTTACAGTTACAAGAGCAGCTTCGTCAGCAAGGGGTAAAACACCACCTGGCGGCGGGGATTGTGTTGACCGGCGGTGCGGCGCAGATTGAAGGGTTAGCTGCCTGCGCACAGCGCGTGTTCCATACGCAGGTTCGTATTGGCGCGCCGCTGAATATCACCGGTCTGACGGACTATGCTCAGGAGCCGTATTATTCAACGGCCGTGGGCCTGCTGCACTACGGGAAAGAGTCCCATTTAAGTGGTGAAGCAGAAGTAGAAAAGCGCGTAACCGCATCGGTCGGATCATGGATCAAACGACTGAATAGCTGGTTACGAAAAGAGTTTTAAATTTTAAAGAGACCGACGACAGTTAACGGTCTCAGGCGACAGGCACAAAACGGAGAGAAACTATGTTTGAACCTATGGAACTGACCAACGACGCGGTGATTAAAGTCATCGGCGTCGGTGGCGGCGGCGGTAACGCTGTTGAACACATGGTGCGTGAGCGCATCGAAGGTGTTGAGTTTTTTGCAGTCAACACCGATGCGCAGGCACTGCGTAAAACGGCGGTTGGCCAGACTATCCAGATTGGTAACGGTATTACCAAAGGTCTGGGCGCAGGGGCTAACCCGGAAGTCGGTCGTAATGCGGCTGACGAAGACCGCGATGCACTGCGCGCGGCGTTAGAAGGTGCAGACATGGTCTTCATCGCAGCAGGCATGGGCGGCGGTACCGGTACGGGTGCGGCGCCAGTGGTTGCTGAAGTAGCCAAAGATTTAGGTATTCTGACCGTTGCTGTCGTGACCAAGCCTTTCAACTTTGAAGGCAAGAAGCGTATGGCGTTTGCGGAGCAGGGTATCACCGAGCTGTCCAAGCACGTGGATTCACTGATCACCATTCCTAACGACAAGCTGCTGAAAGTGCTGGGTCGTGGGATCTCCCTGCTTGACGCGTTCGGCGCGGCAAACGACGTGCTGAAAGGCGCGGTACAGGGTATCGCTGAGCTGATTACCCGTCCGGGCCTGATGAACGTCGACTTTGCCGACGTGCGTACCGTTATGTCCGAAATGGGCTATGCGATGATGGGTTCTGGCATTGCGAGCGGTGAAGATCGCGCGGAAGAAGCGGCTGAAATGGCTATCTCTTCTCCACTGCTGGAAGATATCGACCTGTCCGGCGCGCGTGGCGTTCTGGTCAACATTACTGCGGGCTTCGACCTGCGTCTTGATGAGTTCGAAACCGTGGGTAACACCATCCGTGCGTTTGCATCGGATAACGCGACCGTGGTTATCGGTACTTCTCTTGACCCGGATATGAACGACGAACTGCGCGTAACCGTCGTGGCGACCGGTATTGGTATGGACAAACGTCCAGAGATTACCCTGGTCACCAACAAGCAGCAGACGCAGCAACCGGTGCTGGATCGTTATCAGCAACACGGTATGGCACCGCTGACGCAAGAACAGAAACCGGCAGCAAAAGTGGTTAACGACAATACGCCGCAGACCGCTAAAGAACCGGATTACCTGGATATCCCTGCGTTCCTGCGCAAGCAAGCTGATTAAGAATTAGCTGGAATTTGGGAATCTGCGCTCTTTGTGCTAAACTGGCCCACCGAATGTATAGTACACTTCGGTTGGATAGTTAATTTGGCGAGATTATACGATGATCAAACAAAGGACACTTAAACGTATCGTTCAGGCGACTGGCGTCGGTTTACACACCGGCAAAAAGGTCACACTGACGCTACGCCCTGCGCCGGCAAATACCGGGGTCATCTATCGTCGCACCGACTTGAATCCACCGGTAGATTTTCCGGCTGATGCCAAATCTGTGCGTGATACAATGCTCTGTACTTGCCTTGTCAACGAGCATGACGTGCGGATCTCTACCGTAGAGCACCTCAACGCCGCTCTGGCGGGTCTGGGTATCGACAACATCGTTATTGAAGTCGATGCACCGGAAATCCCGATTATGGACGGGAGTGCTGCGCCATTCGTTTATCTGCTGATGGACGCTGGCATTGATGAGCTGAACTGCGCGAAGAAATTCCTTCGTATCAAAGACACCGTTCGTGTTGAAGATGGCGATAAATGGGCTGAATTCAAGCCGTACAATGGTTTTTCGTTGGACTTTACCATCGACTTTAACCATCCGGCGATTGATGCAAGCACCCAGCGTTATGCGATGAACTTCTCCGCAGACGCCTTTATGCGCCAGATCAGCCGTGCACGTACCTTCGGCTTTATGCGTGATATCGAATATCTGCAGTCCCGCGGCCTGTGCCTGGGCGGCAGCTTCGATTGTGCCATCGTTGTTGACGATTATCGCGTATTGAACGAAGACGGCCTGCGTTTTGAAGATGAATTCGTTCGTCACAAAATGCTGGATGCTATCGGTGACTTGTTCATGTGTGGTCACAACATTATTGGTGCATTTACCGCGTTTAAATCCGGTCATGCGCTGAATAACAAACTTCTTCAGGCAGTCCTCGCAAAACAGGAAGCTTGGGAATATGTGACCTTCGAAGACGACGCAGAACTGCCACTGGCGTTCAAAGCACCGACAATGGTTCTGGCATAAGCCCGACCATCGCGTAAATTCGACTGGCAACCTGGCACTCTCTCCGGTCAGGGAACCAGTCGTTTTTTCTTTTTGTTCCTCTAAATCCCCATTTCGGTCATTTGTCTTTTATAAAGACAACCCATCTGTGCAACCGCTGCTTTCTTAACCATTTTTCACCGATGAATTCGTCATTCCTGCTGATGTAGTGGCACATTAATGGTAATATCTGAGCGCAAAAATAAAATAATGACAGCAAATTGAAGGTGGAACATTACGTGAGTGGAATGCTGACGCGCTGGCGACAGTTTGGTAGACGCTACTTCTGGCCACATCTCCTTTTGGGGATGGTTGCTGCTGGATTTGGCTTGCCTGCACTTGCGAATAATACCGAGCCCTCTCCTCCTGCTCGCGCGACGACCAGCAATCATAGCCCGTCGCAAAAAATAGATTTTACTCAGCTCGCACGTCTGGAAAATAACCGTCGTCCTTCCTTTAGCGTCGATTACTGGCACCAGCATGCCATTCGCACGGTTATCCGCCATCTCTCTTTTGCCATGGTGCCGACGACGCTGCCGGTTGCGGAAAGCGCTTCGCCGTTGCAGGCGCAGCATCTGGCGCTACTTGATTCGCTGAATGCGTTACTGAACGTAGAAAGCCAGCCGCCGGTTATTCTGACGCAGGCTGCGGTTTTACCTGTTTCATCCCCTTCTGCTTTTAGCATCCCCGCCTGGGTAAGTCAGGTGCAAGGGATCCGCGCCGGACCGCAACGCCTCGTCTGAAAATAACCGTTTTATTCTTTTATTTTTCTGACTCCGAAATGTCGGGGCGTTTGAGATTTTATTATGTTAATCAAATTATTGACCAAAGTTTTTGGCAGTCGTAATGACCGTACCCTGCGCCGTATGCGCAAAGCCGTTGCCGTGATCAACGCCATGGAACCGGAGATGGAAAAACTCTCCGATGATGAGCTGAAAGCGAAAACCAACGAATTCCGCGCGCGCATCGCAAAAGGGGAAAGCGTTGAGAGCTTGATCCCTGAAGCATTTGCTGTGGTGCGTGAAGCCAGTAAGCGCGTATTCGGTATGCGTCACTTCGACGTCCAGCTGCTGGGCGGTATGGTGCTGAATGACCGCTGCATCGCGGAAATGCGTACCGGTGAAGGTAAAACTCTGACCGCAACGCTGCCAGCCTATCTGAATGCGCTGTCTGGCAAGGGCGTGCACGTGGTGACCGTCAACGACTATCTGGCACAGCGTGACGCCGAAAATAACCGCCCGCTGTTCGAGTTCCTCGGCATGAGCGTCGGTATCAACATGTCTGGCCTGCCAGCTCCCGCTAAGCGTGAAGCTTACAACGCTGATATTACCTACGGCACCAACAACGAATACGGTTTTGACTACCTGCGTGACAACATGGCGTTCAGCCCTGAAGAACGCGTACAGCGCAAACTGCACTATGCGCTGGTGGATGAAGTTGACTCCATCTTGATCGATGAAGCGCGTACGCCACTTATCATTTCCGGCCCGGCTGAAGACAGCTCGGAAATGTATAAGAAAATGAACAAAATCATTCCTCACCTGGTGCGCCAGGAGAAGGAAGACTCCGACACGTTCCAGGGCGAAGGTCACTTCTCCGTGGATGAAAAAGCGCGCCAGGTAAACCTGACCGAACGTGGTCTGGTACTGATTGAAGAGCTGCTGGTTAAAGAAGGCATCATGGAAGAAGGGGAGTCGCTGTACTCGCCATCAAACATCATGATGATGCACCACGTGACCGCCGCGCTGCGTGCCCACGTGCTGTTTACCCGTGATGTGGACTACATCGTCAAAGACGGTGAGGTCATTATCGTCGATGAGCACACCGGTCGTACCATGCAGGGTCGTCGCTGGTCTGATGGTCTGCACCAGGCCGTCGAAGCGAAAGAAGGCGTGGAAATTCAGAACGAAAACCAGACGCTGGCATCCATCACCTTCCAGAACTACTTCCGTCTGTACGAGAAACTGGCCGGTATGACCGGTACGGCAGATACCGAGGCGTTCGAATTCAGCTCCATCTACAAACTCGATACCGTGGTTGTGCCAACCAACCGCCCAATGATCCGTAAAGATATGCCGGATCTGGTCTATATGACCGAAGCGGAAAAAATTCAGGCGATCATCGAAGATATCCGTGAGCGTACCGCGAAGGGCCAGCCAGTGCTGGTTGGTACGATTTCTATCGAAAAATCTGAAGTCGTTTCTAACGAGCTGGTGAAAGCCGGGATTAAGCACAACGTCCTGAACGCCAAGTTCCACTCCAGCGAAGCTGACATTGTTGCGCAAGCGGGCTATCCGGCCGCTGTGACCATCGCCACCAACATGGCCGGTCGTGGTACCGATATTATGCTTGGTGGTAGCTGGCAGGCTGAAGTAGCCGCGCTTGAAGATCCAACGCCTGAGCAAATTGAGAAGATCAAAGCTGACTGGCAGGTTCGCCACGATGCGGTTCTGGCAGCCGGTGGTTTACACATCATTGGTACCGAGCGTCACGAATCTCGCCGTATCGATAACCAGCTGCGCGGTCGTTCCGGTCGTCAGGGCGATGCGGGTTCTTCCCGTTTCTATCTGTCTATGGAAGATGCGCTGATGCGTATTTTTGCCTCTGACCGTGTGTCTGGCATGATGCGTAAACTGGGTATGAAGCCAGGTGAAGCCATTGAGCACCCGTGGGTTACTAAAGCGATTGCCAACGCTCAGCGTAAAGTGGAAAGCCGCAACTTTGATATCCGTAAGCAGCTTCTGGAATACGATGATGTGGCAAACGACCAGCGTCGTGCGATTTACAGCCAGCGTAACGAACTGCTCGATGTGTCCGACGTTAGCGAAACCATCAACAGCATCCGCGAGGATGTCTTTAAAGCGACCATCGACGCGCATATTCCTCCTCAGTCGCTGGAAGAAATGTGGGATATTCCAGGCTTGCAAGAACGTCTGAAAAACGACTTCGATCTGGAGCTTCCAATCTCCGAGTGGCTGGATAAAGAGCCAGAGCTGCACGAAGAGACGCTGCGTGAGCGTATCCTGGAAAACGCCGTCGAGGTGTATAAGCGTAAAGAAGAAGTGGTGGGCACCGAAATGATGCGCCACTTTGAAAAAGGCGTGATGCTGCAGACCCTCGACTCCCTGTGGAAAGAGCATCTGGCAGCGATGGACTACCTGCGTCAGGGTATCCACCTGCGTGGTTATGCGCAGAAAGATCCAAAGCAAGAGTACAAGCGTGAATCCTTCGCTATGTTCGCTTCTATGCTGGAATCACTGAAGTATGAAGTGATCAGTACGCTGAGCAAAGTTCAGGTACGTATGCCAGAAGAAGTTGAAGAAATGGAACAGCAGCGTCGTGAAGAAGCCGAACGTCTGGCGCAGATGCAGCAGTTAAGCCATCAGAGCGACGATGAACTTGTTGCGCAGGATCTGGCAGAACAAACCGGTGAACGCAAAGTGGGGCGTAACGATCCGTGCCCATGTGGTTCTGGTAAAAAATACAAACAGTGCCATGGCCGTCTTAGCTAAGGGCAAATAAGAAATCAAAAGGCGCAGAGAACTGCGCCTTTTTTATGGGTAAAACACTATGAAAATACTGCAAATATCCGTTGGCATCATTCGTAACAAACAGGGCGAAATCTATATCACCCAGCGTGCTGCCGATGCGCATATGGCGCATAAGTGGGAATTCCCTGGCGGTAAAATTGAAGCGGGCGAGTCGCCTGAACAGGCTGTGATCCGGGAACTGCAAGAAGAGGTCGGGATTACGGTCACTTCGCTGCAACCGTTCGATAAACTGGAGTATCAATTTCCGGATCGGCAGATTACGCTTTGGTTCTGGTTGGTTGACGGCTGGGAAGGGGAGCCGTGGGGCAAAGAGGGACAACCGGGGCGCTGGGTTGCGCAACGGGAGTTAGTTGCCGAGGAGTTTCCACCGGCGAATGCACCGGTGATTGAAAAACTTATTCAGGGGTGAGATTGGTGCCGTTCCCGGCGTCGCTGCGCTCGGCCGGGCTACCGTTTGGTGTAGGCCGGATAAGGCGGAGCCGCCATCCGGCAATGTGCTCGGGTACGCCGATAGCGCGTAGCTTATCAGGCCCACAGGTTTCAATACCCACAGTATCTACAATTCGGCACCGTTGTAGGCCGGATAAGGCGAAGCCGCCATCCGGCAATGTGCTCGGTTATGCCTGATGGCGCGTAGCTTATCAGGCCTACAGGCTTCAATACCCACAGTATCCACGATTCGGCACCGTTGTAGGCCGGATAAGGCAAAGCCGCCATCCGGCAATATGCTCGGTTATGCCTGATGGCGCGTAGCTTATCAGGCCTACAGGTTATCAATACCCACAGTATCTACGATTCGGCACCGTTGTAGGCCGGATAAGGCGGAGCCGCCATCCGGCGATGTGCTCGGTTATGCCTGATGGCGCGTAGCTTATCAGGCCTACAGGCTTCAATACCCACAGTATCTACGATTCGGCACCGTTGTAGGCCGGATAAGGCGAAGCCGCCATCCGGCAGTATGCGCGAAGTCGCGCTTGCGCCGAGCCAGCGGACACGCCAGGTTACTGCTGCTCTTCACTCCAGCCATCGCTGTCGGAGAGATCGCTGCTGCTTGGGATGCGTTTTTCTTCCGCCGCCCATTCACCAAGATCGATAAGCTGGCAGCGCTTAGAGCAGAACGGGCGAAATGGGCTTTGCTCGTTCCAGACTACGGGTTTATTGCAGGTTGGGCAGTTTACTGTCATGACGTCAGACATCATTTCTCCTTAGCAGCACGCCAGTTCAAAATCCAGACGTTCAGGTACCACGCCATTCTCGCTATCCAGCGGCATAAAACGAATGGCGAAGCGGCTCTTGTGCCCTGAAATCTGTGGGTACAGCTGTGATACCAGATCCAGCTTCAAGCGGAGAAGATCCGCATCATCGCCGTTGTCCTGATAAAAGCCATTCAGACTGGTTTGTTTACGGAAGTGGGCGGAGTTACGAACCAGATCCAGAATCAGCGTGAGCGCCTGATTGAGTGGCTGTAAGCTTTCCAGCCATGACTCAACCAGCGCATCGCGTTGATGCTGTTTTGAATGCAGCCAGACGTGGAGGGTCGGTAAATCGAAGCTACAGCAGCCGCCGGGAATACTCAGACGCTGACGGACGAGCGCAATGAGCCGGTCTTCACGCAGAAATTGCCCAATACGCGGCGCTGCCATCAGAATGCTGCTGCTGTTTTTTAGCTGTTTGCGTAATGCATCAATACGAGCAAGATCAACACCTTCAACCTCGCTCCAGGCATTGAGTTTACGTTGTTGACGTTCCAGTTCTTTAAGGAGTTCAGTGCGGATATCCCCGCGCTCGAACACATCCAGTAAATCCCCTAGATTGCGAAAAAAATGCAGTGCGCTGGCGTGATCCCTGATGGGTAAATTGGCATTCAATTGCCCATTCAGAAATTCAATACGCAGCCAGGTACGCATTTTTTCATTTAAAGGGTGTTCAAAAAGGATGTGGGTGTGCATTACGATTTTTCCTGTGATACAGCCTGCGACGCGAGTTTTAGATAAAGCGCGTGCAGGCGAGCGACATCCGATGCAATGGCATCTGGTGTGCCGTTGTTATTAATAACGTCATCAGCCACGGCCAGACGCTCTTCACGCGTAGCCTGGGCTGCAAGAATGTTTTCCGCATGCTCCCGTGACACCTGGTCACGCTGCATGGTTCGGTGAAGTTGAGTGTCGCGCGAGACATCGACGACCAGCACACGATCGGCCCGCTGATAGAGTTTGTTTTCTACCAATAATGGAACCACCCAGAGCACATACGGTGATGTGGCTTGCGCGAACTGGCGTTGAGTTTCCTGTTGAATCAAAGGATGCAGGAGGGCGTTTAACCAGCTTTTATCATCAGGATGGGCAAAAACACGTTCGCGTAAAGCCCGACGGTTAAGCGCGCCTTCTGAAGTTAAAATCTGCGGACCAAAATATTCTGCTATTGCAGCCAGCGCTGGCGTGCCGGGTTCAACCACCTGGCGGGCGAGAATATCTGCATCAATAACGTAAATACCCAGGCGAAAAAACGCATCTGCGACCGTACTTTTACCGCTACCGATGCCGCCTGTTAACGCTACTGTATAAGTCATACCGCTTAGCCCTGGAATTTTAGTATGAAAATCATCTGGTTAAAAAAATAACAACCTGCAACACGTCGTTTGATCTGCACGGTACTATTCGCCAGGTAAATTTATGGGATTGTAGCGTAAAAAAAGTGAAAATCGCAGTCTTGCGAAGCCCTGATTAGTGCGTATGATTGCATTACTGGAGTTGTGCTCTCAATTTAATTGCCATTAACCCCAGGAATCCGCACATGCGTATCGAAGAAGATCTGAAGTTAGGTTTCAAAGACGTCCTTATCCGCCCTAAGCGTTCTACCCTTAAAAGCCGTTCCGATGTTGAGCTGGAGCGCGAGTTCACCTTTAAACATTCAGGACAAAGCTGGTCTGGCGTACCGATTATCGCGGCGAACATGGACTCCGTGGGCACCTTCGCAATGGCAAAAGTCCTGTCCTCTTTCGGCATTCTGACCGCGGTACACAAACACTACACCGTTGAAGAGTGGAAAGCGTTTGTGCAGTCAGAATCCCTCGATGTGCTTAAGCATGTCATGGTTTCAACCGGCACTTCTGACACTGATTTCGAAAAAACGCAGCAGATCCTTAAGCTTAACCCCGCTTTGACCTTTGTGTGTATTGACGTGGCTAATGGTTACTCCGAACATTTTGTTCAGTTTGTCGCGAAAGCGCGCGAAGCATGGCCGACCAAAACCATCTGCGCGGGTAACGTGGTAACCGGTGAAATGTGTGAAGAGCTCATTCTTTCCGGTGCCGATATCGTGAAGGTGGGGATTGGCCCAGGTTCCGTGTGTACTACCCGCGTGAAAACCGGCGTCGGTTATCCGCAGCTCTCTGCGGTTATCGAATGCGCAGATGCTGCACATGGCCTGGGTGGTCAGATTGTCAGTGATGGCGGCTGCACCATGCCGGGCGACGTGGCGAAAGCCTTCGGCGGCGGCGCTGATTTCGTGATGCTCGGCGGTATGCTGGCAGGTCACGATGAAAGCGGCGGTAAAGTGGTTGAAGAAAATGGCGAAAAATTCATGCTGTTTTACGGCATGAGCTCCGAGTCGGCAATGAACCGTCACGTTGGCGGCGTTGCGCAGTATCGTGCCGCAGAAGGTAAAACCGTTAAGCTGCCATTGCGTGGGCCGGTTGAGCATACCGCGCGCGATATTCTGGGCGGCCTGCGTTCTGCGTGTACCTACGTCGGGGCATCCCGTTTGAAAGAGCTGACTAAGCGCACTACCTTTATCCGGGTACAGGAACAAGAGAACCGCGTGTTCAACAGCCTGTAAGCCTGGAACTATGCTGGCGCGCTTTGCGCCAGCGTTATCCCATCCCGCTAATCGCATCCCCCAGATGAAAAATGGGCAGATACATTGCCACGACCAGCGTCCCAATAATCACCCCCGTCACCACCAGCAGCGCAGGCTCTAAGAGCGATGTCAGGTTCTCCGCCAGATGTTGTGTACGCTCATTGTGATGCCGCGCCAGATTGTCCAGCATGTCATCCAGTGCCCCCGATGCCTCGCCGGTTCTTACAAGCTGTAAACACAGCGGTGTGAATGCCTGACTTTTCTCCATGGCTTGCCAGATGGCGCTGCCCTGAGCTATCTCTTGATGAAGCTGGCTGATAATATCGTGCCACCACGGACAGGTCAGCGTCTCTTCAACGCTTTCCAGCCCCTGCAGGAAAGCGATACCCGCGCGCTGGGTTAGCGCCAGCACGGTAAAGATTTGGCTCAGCATTTGCCCGCGCGCGAGCTTTCCCATCACCGGTAACGCCAGCAGCATTTGCTGACGAGCGCGCAGCCACGGGGGATGTTTTTTTAACAAAACGTTCAGAATGATCGCCAGCAGAGGTACACCCGATAGGGGAATAAACCACCGCTCGATAAATGACGCGGTTGCCATGACTGCAAGCGTCAGAGTAGGAAGCGGAGTGTTGAAGGTACGGTAGATAGCCGTAAATTCAGGCAGCACAAAGCCGGTCATGGCGATTACCACCAGCACCGCCAGCGATAAAATAATCAGCGGATAACGCAGTGCTTTTTTGACCTTTGCCGCGAGCTGAAGCTGTGCCTTCTGCTGGCGCGCAAGTTCAATACAGCAGTGCTCCAGCCTGCCGGTCATTTCACCGGTGCGAATCATAGACAGATAGAGCGGTGGAAATGCCTGCGGCCATTGTGCTAACCCTTCTGATAGCGAGGTGCCCTGTGCCAGCCGGTTGGCAAGCGTTGCGAGTAATGCGCGCCATTGGGCAATTGGGTGCTGCTGTGCCAGAAGCATCAGACTGTCGGATAACGTCAGTCCAGCCTGCAACAGCGTGGCTAGCTGACTTATCACCACACAACTGTGCTGCGCTCGCCATAATGACGGATTAACGTGTTGACGCTTTAACCTGATAACGGTGATGTGGCGCTGTTGTAGCTCAAACACAACCGCAGGCCGGTGGCTGGCCCAGACAGCGCCGCTGAGTTCATCACCGCTGCTGCTCAGCCCGCGCCAGTGCCATAGTTTTTCACTCATCTTGCGGGATACCCAGTACGCGCAGAAGCTCTTCACCCGTGGTGGCGCCTTGTTCCACCGCCAGACAGCCGTTTTCAAATAGCGTAGACATACCGGATTGTCTTGCCTGTTGCATCAGCTGCGCCGGGGGAGCGCCATGGGCTATTGCCTCACGAAGCGCGGGCGTAAGCGGCAGGACTTCAAAGAGAGCGAGACGGCCCTGATAACCGTGGAAGCAGTGCTGGCAACCCGGTGCGCGCCAGTGCGGTAGCGGCCGAGGCCAGAGCTTTTGCGGAAGGGGAAATTCGCCCGCGACCTTCTGGCGGCAGTGTGGGCAAAGTTTACGCACCAGACGTTGTGCGACAACCATTAACAGCGCCGAGGAGACCATCCACCGGGCAACACCCATTTGCTCCAGACGCACCAGTGTTCCCACGGTTGAGTTTGTGTGCAGGGTAGAGAGTACAAGGTGGCCGGTTTGCGCCGCTTTTATGGCAATCTCAGCCGTTTCGCCATCGCGGATCTCGCCAATCATTACAATATCTGGATCCTGCCTTAGCAGTGAGCGCAGCACGTTCTGAAAGGTTAATCCTGCTTTAAGACTCACCTGCGTCTGATTCAGCCCCTCAAGCGGAATTTCTATGGGGTCTTCCACGCTACAGATATTGATGTCACTGCGGTTGCGGCTTTGTAGCGCACTGTAAAGCGTGACGGTTTTTCCGCTGCCGGTGGGCCCGGTAACCAGAATTAATCCTTGCGGTTGGTTTAATGCCGACTGTAACTGTGCCAGCGGCTCCGGTGACATGCCAAGCTGTTTAAGATCCAGGGCCTGTTCGACTTTATGCAGCAGACGCAACACCACTTTCTCGCCGTAGCGGCAGGGGAGCGTGGCTATCCGAAACGAAAGCGAATTGTTGGCAATCTTGACCGTGAACTGTCCATCCTGCGGGAGTCTACGTTCCGCGATGTCCAGCCCGCCGAGTACTTTGAGTCGAGCAATCACGGGAGCCATCAGCGCTAACGAGATAACCGGAAGCGCATGCAGAACGCCGTCAACCCGTAAGCGTACCCGGAGATGATGTTCGGTGGGCTCGAAATGGATATCGGAAGCACGCTGTATCAGAGCCTGCGTAAGTAGCGTATTCAGCAGGTCCACCGCATTGTCACGTTCCTCGGCGCGAACGGGTGAGATCATGCGGGCGTTTTGTTGCAGGTATTGGTCCATCCGCGCCTGATCCCAGCACTCAATATCGATGCGTTTTTGTGTCGCAAAGCGCAAAGAGTCCATCAGTTCGCTCGGTGGAGAACCGACCACGGCGATACTGAGTTCCTCTGTTCCGTTTTCCAGCAACACCGCGCGATGACGTTGGCAGAGAGTGAGCAACTGATCATGTTTCATTTTCAGCTCCTGGGTTTACTGGCCGTCAAAACGAAAAACATCTTCACAGGCTTGCTCAAGCGCACTGTCATTTTGAATGTCGCAGGTGCGTTGCCAGCCGGTTATGCCGTTAGCGTTATCCCACCCGGGGACCAGGGTGACGGCGAGCCCGTTAAGGCTTTCCTGGCCCGTGAGCGTGACGGTGCCTTTGGCAATACTCATGCCTGATACATAGCGGGTCGTTGTCGGGGAAGGAATGCCATTGCTGCCCGCATTGCAGTTATCCACGCCGCCGCGGTCGAGTGCGCACAGCTCGATGGCCGTTCGATAAGGGACAAAGGTTTGCAGCATGTCGGTTAATGCCGCTTTACGTAGGTAGTTTTGGTAGGCCGGGATACCGATGGCGCTAAGAATGGCAATAATGCCAATAACCACCATCAGCTCAATAAGGGTGAAACCGCGCTGTCTTTCCATTTTCTGCTCCTTGCTGAATCTGGTGCTACAGTGTCAGAGCTTAAAAGGCATCGCGAGCGGCAATAAAGGCTTCAGGAAGGCGGGTTCCAGCGTTTCAAATCAGGTTGCAGACGTGCAGGAAAATATGGAACGGTGCTCGAAAAAATGCCCTCATCGTAGAGGGCATCAGAAGGGATTAACGAAAACGCATGGAGAGGTCGAGGGCGCGAATATGTTTAGTCAGCGCGCCGACGGAGATAAAATCGACGCCGGTTTCGGCAAATTCACGAATCGTATTGAAGGTCACATTCCCTGAGACTTCAAGCTGCGCCCGGCCCTGGGTGATTTTCACCGCTTCGCGCATTTTCTCGGTATCAAAGTTATCGAGCATGATGATATCCGCACCGGCTTTAAGCGCTTCTTTCAGTTCTTTCAGGCTTTCCACTTCCACTTCTACCGGAACGTCCGGGTGCAGCCAGAAGGCCTTTTCTACCGCCTGACGTACCGAGCCGGAAGCAATAATATGGTTTTCTTTAATTAAAAACGCGTCAGAAAGTCCCAAGCGGTGGTTAGCGCCGCCGCCGCACAGCACCGCATATTTGAGCGCGGTACGCAGGCCCGGCAGCGTTTTACGGGTATCCAGTAGCTGGGTATGGGTACCTTCAAGCAGGTTGACATATTTGCGCACTTCGCTGGCCACGCCCGAGAGCGTTTGCACGAAGTTCAGCGCGGTGCGTTCACCGGTCAGCAGGACACGTGAAGGGCCATCGATTTCGAATAGCGGCTGGTCGGCGGTAACCGTATCGCCATCGGCAACATGCCAGGTGAGCTTAACGTCATCACCGGCGAGTTGAATAAAGACCTCTTCAACCCAACGTTTACCGCAGAATACGCCGTCCTCACGGGTGATCACCACCGCATGGGAATGGCTGTTTTCCGGTAAGAGCTGTGCGGTAATATCTTTATTGGCATCAACTTCGCCCCCTAAGTCTTCACGCAGCGCCTGGGCTACGGCATTGGGGATATCAAGATTGATACGCTCTAGCAGCGCGTCACGTCGATGGTCGGGGTTATAGCGGCGAGGCGGCATGATTAAGCTCCAAAATGGTAACTATGCGAAAGATTGAAACATGCTACCCTGAACCGAGTAGCATAACCACTCATAAGGAGATCCCTAATGCGCTTAGAGAAGGGCTGGCTGGTGGGCATTCGACAGGTGCCGTCGCCTCATCATGATAGCCGCCCGGAGGACGAAGCCCCTTCACTGTTGGTTGTGCATAATATTAGCCTGCCACCGGGGCAGTTTGGCGGCCCCTGGATAGACGCCCTGTTTACCGGGACCCTCGATCCTGATGCCGATCCTTTCTTTGCCGAGATTTCCCATCTGCGCGTGTCCGCTCATTGCCTGATCCGCCGGGATGGCGAAATTGTGCAGTATGTCCCTTTTGATAAGCGCGCATGGCATGCTGGCGTGTCGAATTACCAGGGGCGTGAGCGCTGCAATGATTTCTCGATTGGGATTGAACTGGAAGGCACGGATACGCTGGCTTATACCGATGCGCAGTATCAACAGTTGGCGGCCTTAACCCAACTCCTCATCACCGAATATCCGGCGATTGCCGATAACATTACCGGCCACTGTGATATTGCGCCAGTGCGCAAAACTGATCCCGGCCCGGCGTTTGACTGGAGCCGTTTCCGTGCGCTGGTCACCGCACGTCAAAATAAGGAGATGACATGACGCTGTTTACCACGCTTTTGGTTTTGTTTGCCGAGCGTCTATTTAAACTGGGCGAACATTGGCAGCTCGATCACCGCCTGGAAGCACTGTTCCGGCGGATTAAGCGCTACTCACTCGCCGGTACGCTGGTGATGACTTTTATCGTCATGGCTGTGGTAGGCATCGTTCAGCGGGCGCTGGAGGGGGTGCTGTTTAACGTCCCTTTACTGGTGTTCTGGATCCTGTTGGGGCTGCTTTGCATCGGTGCCGGGCGGGTCCGTCTGCATTATCATGCCTACCTGAAAGCGGCTTCTCGTGACGACGTTCATGCCCGCGAGGCCATGGCGAGTGAGCTGACGATGATCCACGGTGTGCCGCCGGGCTGCGACCAGCGCGAATTCTTACGCGAACTGCAAAACGCCCTGTTGTGGATTAACTATCGTTTTTATCTCGCGCCGCTGTTCTGGTTTGTGGTGGGCGGTTCGTGGGGGCCGGTTGCGTTAATCGGGTATGCCTTCCTGCGCGCCTGGCAATCCTGGCTTGCACGTTACCAGACGCCACATCAGCGTTTGCAGTCCGGGATTGATGCCATTTTGCACATCGTTGACTGGGTGCCGGTACGTCTGGTCGGCGTGGTGTATGCACTCATTGGTCATGGTGAGAGAGCGCTTCCCGCGTGGTTTGCATCGTTGGGCGATCGCCATTCTTCTCAGTATCAGGTGCTGACCACGTTGGCGCAGTACTCACTGGCCCGCGAGCCGCATGTTGATAAAGTGGAAACGCCAAAGGCGGCGGTGTCGATGGCGAAGAAAACCTCTTATGCGGTAGTGGTGGTGATGGCGCTGCTGACTATTTACGGCACGCTGGTGTAAGACTGACGGCGACCCGGGGGCGGCGTGAACGCCTTGCCCGGGCTACCGATTGGAGTAGGCCGGATAAGGCGTAGCCGCCATCCGGCAATCTGTTTACAGTGTATCCGCCGGTGGAACGCCAAAATCCGGCATGCCATCTTCCCGCCAGCGCACCGTTTTCAGGCGAGTATGGCGATTCGGGTCATACAGCGGGTCGCCCTCAATTTCCGTGTAGTTCCTCGCGTGGTACACCAGCACATCCTCACCCTCAGGCGTCTGCGTAAAACTATTGTGTCCTGGGCCGTACTGACGGTTTTCATAGCTGGTGGAGAACACGGGCACAGGAGACTTATGCCAGTTTTCTGGTTTTAGCATATCGGCATCTTTATCAATCCACAGCAGCCCCATGCAGTAGTTTTCATCGGTGGCGCTGGCGGAATAACTGATAAACAGGCGGTTGCCGTGGGTAACAATGGCGGGCCCTTCGTTGACCAGAAAGCCGCGACATTCCCAGTCGAACTCCGGTTTGCTCAGCATCATCGGCTCGCCTTTTATCGTCCACGGATTTTCCAGCTCAGCCAGATAAATATTGGAATTACCGGCAATATCCGGGGATTTTTGCGCCCATAAATACCATTGTTTACCCTGATGATAGAACGTGGTGGCATCAAGGCAGAAAGTATCAAACGGCGTTTTTATCTGACCTTTTTCAACCCATGTCCCGCTTAGCGGGTCGGCGTCGCTGCACTCCAGCGCAAACATGCGGTGCTGGAACATGCCGAGGCGGTCTAATGCCTGCGTATGGGCGGCGGCGAAGTAGATATACCATTTACCATCGATATGATGCAGTTCTGGAGCCCAAATCAGATTGCCCATTGGGCCACCGTCCGGTTTGCGCCAGACGACAACCGGCTGTGCATGACGCAGACCGTCGAGGTCTGCGGCGCGGCGGATCTCCAGCCGGTCATATTCCGGCACAGAAGCGATAAAGTAGTACTCTCCCTGATGGTGCAGGATAAAGGGATCGGCACGTTGCTCAATAAAAGGATTTGGCCAGTTCTTCATCAGACTTTCCTTGCGTGTTCAGTCGTGTGTAGCTCTTGCTGGTATTCATTCAGTTCGCGGTAGTTGATACGGCGTTTTTCCAGATCTTCCTGAATCTGTTTCATCAGTTTACGGTCGACTTTGAGTAGGCGAACGATCCCTGCGGTAATCAGGTAGCCTACGCCAGGAATGACCGTGAACAGCAGCATAATGCCATTGATGGTGGTCTCACTCTGCGCTTTTGCACCGGAGTCATAGCCGTACCAGGACAGCAGGAAGCCAACCATCGCGCCGGCAATCGCCAGCCCGAGTTTCAGGAAGAAAAGATTACCGGAGAAGCTTATCCCGGTAATGCGCTTGCCGGTTTTCCACTCGCCGTAGTCGTCGACGTCAGCCATCAGCGACCAGTGCAGCGGGGAAGGGATCTGGTGAAGGACGTTTAACAGGAAGTAGAGCCCGACAATCAGCGTCGTGGCGTGCGGGTCGAAAAAGTAGAAGGCGATGGAGAAAATCGCCAGCGCGATATTAGTCCAGAAGAACACCTGCAATTTGCACCAGCGGTCGGTCAACACTTTCGCCAGCATACTGCCAATCATCATGCCAACGACGCCAAGGCTGATAAAGATCGTGGCGAAGTGGGTGCTTTCGCCCATTACCCAGGTCACGTAGTACATGGTGGCGGCCATGCGGATAAAACCCGGGCAGACGTTGCACAATGTCAGCAGCAGGATGCGCACCCACTGGTCGTTTTTCCAGACATCTTTTAAATCTTGCTTGAGCTCGTCGTTGGTTTGTACTGCCGGGCGCACACGTTCGCGCACGGAGGCGAAGCAGAACAGGAACATGCACATGCCGATAAAGGCCAGCACGGTCATCGCCATCTGATAGCCTTTCGCTTTATCTTCGCCGCCGAACCAGTCGACCATTGGCAGCAGAGTCAGCGACAGCAGTAAGGTCGCAATCCCCACCAGCACAAAGCGGTAGGACTGGCAGGCGACGCGCTCTTTAGGATCGTTAGTAATGACGCTGCCCAGCGAGCAATAGGGAATGTTGATCGCCGTATAGGTGATAGAGAGCAGGAAATAGGTGACGAACGCATAGATAACTTTGCTGCTGTAGCTCCATTCCGGGGTGGTAAACATGAGCACGCTGAACAGGGCATAAGGGAACGCTATCCAAAACAACCATGGACGAAAACGGCCATATTTGCTGCGCGTACGGTCGGCCAATGCGCCCATAATCGGGTCTGTCACCGCATCAATCACGCGGATGGAGAGCAGGAGGACACCGACTAACGCAGGCGCTAAACCAAAAATATCGGTGTAAAAATAGTTAACGAACAGCATGATAGCGCCGAAGATGATGTTACATCCCGCGTCGCCCATGCCATAGCCAATTTTTTCTTTAACTGACAGTTTACTTGAGTTCATCGCCAGATCTCTCTTGAGGTATATGGAGAAGATTATTGGCTGCGGAAAGGATAAATGCGTAGCAGGATAACGTTGTTGATATGGACAATATTGCTGCGCGCAGGAAAGTGTGAAGCCGGTAACATCAGGGAGGAAGGCCTCTGGGTATGGAGAGGCCAATGCATCGTCTGGGGATGGTCGTAGGCCGGATAAGGCAGAGCCGCCATCCGGCACAGTGCGCGGTTATGCCTGATAGCGCGTAGCTTATCAGGCCTACAACTCAAAGCTCGTAGGCCGGATAAGGCAAAGCCGCCATCCGGCACTGTGCGCGGTTATGCCTGATGGCGCGTAGCTTATCAGGCCTACAACTCAAAGCTCGTAGGCCGGATAAGGCAAAGCCGCCATCCGGCATTGTGCGCGGTTGCGCCTGATGGCGCACAGCTCACAATCACCACCTGCTAAGCCGTATTAATGTGCTTTTGCGGTTTTGGCCGTTTTCTGTTTAAACATAAAGCCGATGCCCAGAATGACGATCCACACCGGAATCAGCCACACCGAGATCGCCATACCCGGTGTCATCACCATGATGACCAGTACCGCCGCCATAAATAACAGGCAGATCCAGTTACCCAGCGGGTAGAGCAGCGCAGGGAAGCGTGTAGTTACCCCTTGCTGCTGCTTGGCTTTACGGAACTTCAGGTGCGCGAGGCTTATCATCGCCCAGTTGATCACCAGTGCGGAGACCACCAGCGCCATCAGCAGACCGAAAGCAGACTCCGGTGCCAGGTAGTTAATCAGTACGCACAGCGCGGTGACCACGGCAGAAACCAGAATGGTCGTTACCGGTACGCCACGTTTGTCGACGTTGAGCAGCGCTTTCGGCGCATTGCCTTGCTGCGCCAGGCCGAACAGCATACGGCTATTACAGTATACGCAGCTGTTGTAAACGGACAGCGCCGCGGTCAGTACCACGATGTTCAGGGCGTTAGCCACAAATGAGTCGCCCAGTTCATGGAAGATCAGGACGAACGGGCTTACGTCTGCGGTGACGCGCGTCCACGGCATTAAGGAGAGCAGAATTGACAGTGAGCCAACATAGAAAATCAGGATACGGTAGATAACCTGGTTGGTGGCTTTAGGAATGCTCTGCTCAGGATTATCGGCTTCCGCCGCCGTGATCCCAACCAGCTCCAGGCCGCCGAAGGAGAACATAATGATTGCCATCATCATCACCAGACCAGTCCAGCCATGAGGCAGGAAGCCGCCCTGTTCCCACAGGTTGCGTACGGTCGCCTGTGGGCCTGCGGTGTCGCTGAACAGCAACCACGCACCGAACAGGATCATGGCGATAACGGCAATGACTTTGATTATCGCAAACCAGAACTCCATCTCACCGAACACTTTCACGTTGGTCAGGTTGATGGCGTTGATGGCAATAAAGAAGACTGCAGCTGAAACCCAGGTTGGGATCTCAGGCCACCAGAATTGAATGTACTTTCCGACCGCCGTGAGCTCAGCCATGGCAACTAAAACATACAGTACCCAGTAGTTCCAGCCGGAGGCGAAGCCTGCAAAATTGCCCCAGTATTTATAGGCGAAGTGGCTAAAGGAGCCAGCAACCGGCTCCTCTACGACCATTTCACCCAGCTGGCGCATGATCAAAAAGGCGATAAAACCGGCGATGGCGTAGCCGAGAATAATTCCCGGGCCTGCCGATTGAATGACGGAGGCGCTGCCGAGAAACAGACCTGTGCCGATAGCGCCGCCCAGAGCGATAAGCTGTATATGGCGGTTCTTAAGGCCGCGCTTAAGCTGGGAGCCTTGCTGTTGACCTTCCATTGTGAAACCTCGTGTGTGGTTATTATCGTGACGCTGTTGTGCGTATGTACTTAAGAAATTCCGTTTTCTGTATTGTTTTGTTTACAAAATGCATTTCTTAAAAAGAGGTAAGGCTCTTTCGTCATGAGCAGAATAGTGGTAAGCGCGGCGGAATGCACCTGCTTTATGCAGGGATGAAGCGGGGTTGGATAAAAAGCGGACAATTGTCACGCGTTGGTACAAATTTAACATCGCTATAAAAATGAATATTTAATCAAATAAATGAAAACATATTCATCGATAGCGATATTGAAACGGTTCAGTTTGCTTAAATTTGTTTTTATTACGTTAATTGTACTTCTTTATAGGTAAATCTATTTTTTGTGCAAGGTTACAATTCTGAAACATCATTTCTGTAATGTTGTTAAAAAGTGCCCGGTTTACTGATTTCAATCAAAACCTGTATGGACAGAAGGTGAATACTTTGTTACTTTAGCGTCAAGAACATGAAATTGGTAAGACCAATTGACTCCGGGCAAATGGCTTAAGACAGGAAATCATGGCCTACAGCAAAATTCGCCAACCAAAACTCTCCGATGTGATTGAGCAGCAGCTGGAGTTTTTAATCCTTGAGGGCACATTACGCCCTGGAGAAAAACTTCCCCCGGAACGCGAACTGGCAAAACAGTTTGACGTCTCCCGCCCCTCCTTACGCGAGGCGATTCAACGTCTTGAAGCGAAGGGGTTACTGCTGCGTCGTCAGGGTGGTGGCACTTTTGTTCAGAGCAGCCTGTGGCAGAGTTTTAGCGACCCACTGGTAGAACTGCTCTCCGACCATCCTGAATCCCAGTTTGACCTGCTTGAAACGCGCCATGCGTTGGAAGGTATTGCCGCTTATTACGCGGCATTACGTAGCACGGATGAAGACAAAACGCGTATCCGTGAACTCCACCATGCCATCGAGCTTGCTCAACAGTCCGGCGATCTTGACGGCGAGTCTGATGCGGTTCTCCAGTATCAAATCGCGGTCACTGAAGCGGCGCATAACGTGGTGTTGCTCCATTTACTACGCTGTATGGAGCCGATGCTGGCGCAAAACGTCCGCCAGAACTTTGAATTGTTGTACGCGCGTCGCGAGATGCTGCCGTTAGTCAGCAGTCACCGAAGCCGTATTTTTGAAGCGATTGTCGCCGGGAAGCCGGAGGAGGCGCGTGAAGCGTCCCATCGTCACCTGGCGTTTATCGAAGAAATTCTCCTGGACCGAAGCCGTGAGGAAAGCCGCCGTGAACGCGCCTTACGCCGACTGGAGCAACGCAAGAATTAATGATTTTTCTGGCAGCAAGTTAACCAGAAGATGTTGTAAATAAAGCGCTATTTAACGCGCGGCAACTAAACGCAGAACCTGTCTTATTGTGCTCTTACCCAAGAACACAATGGGACAGGTTCCAGATAACTCAACGTATTAGATAGATAAGGAATACCCCCATGTCAGAACGTTTACAAAATGACGTGGATCCGATCGAAACTCGCGACTGGCTACAGGCGATCGAATCGGTCATCCGTGAAGAAGGTGTTGAGCGTGCTCAGTATCTGGTCGACCAACTGCTTTCTGAAGCACGCAAAGGCGGCGTTCAGGTAGCTGCTGGTGCAGGGGCGAGCGGTTACGTCAACACTATTGCCGTTGAAGATGAACCGGAATACCCGGGCAATCTGGAGCTGGAGCGTCGTATTCGTTCTGCTATCCGCTGGAATGCCATCATGACCGTGCTGCGTGCGTCTAAAAAAGACCTCGAGCTGGGCGGCCACATGGCTTCATTCCAGTCTTCAGCGACTTTCTATGAAGTGTGTTTCAACCACTTCTTCCGCGCTCGCAACGAACAAGATGGCGGCGATCTGGTGTACTTCCAGGGTCACATCTCCCCGGGCGTATACGCACGTGCATTCCTGGAAGGCCGTCTGACCGAAGAGCAGATGAACAACTTCCGTCAGGAAGTTCACGGTAAAGGTCTGTCTTCTTACCCGCACCCGAAACTGATGCCAACCTTCTGGCAGTTCCCGACCGTTTCTATGGGTCTGGGCCCAATCGGTGCAATCTACCAGGCTAAATTCCTGAAATATCTGGAACACCGTGGCCTGAAAGATACCTCTAAGCAAACCGTTTACGCCTTCCTGGGCGACGGCGAGATGGATGAGCCAGAATCTAAAGGTGCTATCACCATCGCGACCCGTGAAAAACTGGACAACCTGGTCTTCGTCATCAACTGTAACCTGCAGCGCCTTGATGGCCCGGTTACCGGTAATGGCAAAATCATTAACGAACTGGAAGGTATCTTTAGCGGTGCTGGCTGGAACGTTATCAAGGTTATCTGGGGCGGTCGTTGGGATGAGCTGCTGCGTAAAGACACCAGCGGTAAACTGATCCAGCTGATGGAAGAAACCGTTGACGGTGACTACCAGACCTTCAAATCCAAAGATGGCGCTTACGTACGTGAGCACTTCTTCGGTAAATATCCAGAAACCGCAGCGTTGGTTGCTGACTGGACTGACGAGCAGATCTGGGCCCTGAACCGTGGTGGTCACGATCCGAAGAAAGTCTATGCTGCACTGAAAAAAGCACAGGAAACCAAAGGCAAAGCCACCGTAATCCTCGCCCATACCATCAAAGGTTACGGCATGGGTGACACCGCTGAAGGTAAAAACATCGCTCACCAGGTTAAGAAAATGAACATGGACGGCGTGCGCTACATTCGCGACCGTTTCAACGTTCCAGTGACCGATGAGCAGGTTGAAAACCTGTCTTACCTGACCTTCCCGGAAGGTTCGGAAGAACATACCTATCTGCACGCCCAGCGTGAAAAACTGCACGGCTACCTGCCGAGCCGTCAGCCTAACTTCGATGAGAAGCTTGAGCTGCCGACTCTGGAAGATTTCGGCCCGCTGCTGGAAGAGCAGAACAAAGAAATTTCTACCACTATCGCGTTCGTTCGTGCTCTGAACGTGATGCTGAAGAACAAATCCATCAAAGACCGCCTCGTGCCGATCATCGCCGATGAAGCGCGTACCTTTGGTATGGAAGGTCTGTTCCGTCAGATTGGTATCTACAGCCCGAACGGTCAGCAGTACACCCCGCAGGACCGCGAGCAGGTTGCATACTACAAAGAAGACGAGAAAGGCCAGATTCTGCAGGAAGGTATCAACGAACTGGGTGCTGGCGCATCCTGGCTGGCGGCTGCGACTTCTTACAGCACCAACAACCTGCCGATGATTCCGTTCTACATTTATTACTCAATGTTCGGTTTCCAGCGTATCGGTGACCTGTGCTGGCAGGCTGGCGACCAACAGGCTCGCGGCTTCCTGGTCGGTGGTACTTCCGGTCGTACAACGCTTAACGGCGAAGGTCTGCAGCACGAAGATGGCCACAGCCATATTCAGTCTCTGACTATCCCGAACTGTATCTCTTACGATCCGTCTTACGCGTACGAAGTTGCGGTCATCATGCATGATGGTCTGGAACGTATGTACGGTGAGAAACAAGAGAACGTTTACTACTACATCACCACCCTGAACGAAAACTACCACATGCCGGCAATGCCAGCAGGTGCCGAGGAAGGTATCCGTAAAGGTATCTACAAACTCGAAACCCTCGAAGGTAGCAAAGGTAAAGTTCAGCTGCTGGGTTCAGGCTCTATCCTGCGTCACGTCCGTGAAGCAGCGCAGATCCTGGCGAAAGACTACGGCGTAGGTTCTGACGTTTATAGCGTGACTTCCTTCACCGAACTGGCGCGTGATGGCCAGGATTGTGAGCGCTGGAACATGCTGCACCCAATGGATACTCCGCGCGTTCCGTACATTGCTCAGGTGATGAACGACGCTCCAGCGGTAGCTTCCACTGACTATATGAAACTGTTTGCTGAGCAGGTTCGTACTTATGTACCGGCTGATGACTACCGCGTACTGGGTACCGACGGCTTTGGCCGCTCTGACAGCCGTGAAAATCTGCGTCACCACTTCGAAGTTGATGCTTCTTACGTGGTTGTAGCGGCACTGGGCGAACTGGCTAAACGTGGCGAAATCGATAAGAAAGTGGTTGCTGATGCCATCACTAAATTCAACATCGATGCAGAAAAAGTTAACCCGCGTCTGGCGTAAGAGGTAAAAGAAACATGGCTATCGAAATCAATGTACCGGACATCGGGGCTGATGAAGTTGAAATCACCGAGATCCTGGTCAAAGTAGGCGACAAGGTTGAAGCTGAACAGTCGCTGATCACCGTAGAAGGCGATAAAGCCTCTATGGAAGTCCCGTCTCCACAGGCTGGCGTCGTTAAAGAGATCAAAGTCTCTGTTGGCGACAAAACCGAGACCGGTGCACTTATCATGATTTTCGATTCCGCCGACGGTGCAGCTGATGCTGCACCTGCCAAGGCAGAAGAGAAGAAAGAAGCCGCTCCGGCAGCTGCACCAGCAGCAGCCGCGGCAGCGAAAGAAGTTAACGTGCCTGATATCGGCGGTGACGAAGTTGAAGTCACTGAGATTCTGGTCAAGGTTGGCGACACCGTTACCGCTGAGCAGTCGCTTATCACCGTAGAAGGCGACAAAGCCTCTATGGAAGTTCCGGCTCCGTTCGCGGGTACCGTGAAAGAGATCAAAATCAACACCGGCGACAAAGTGTCTACCGGCTCGCTGATTATGATCTTTGAAGTCGCAGCTAGCGCGCCAGCGGCGGCACCAGCTCAGGCTGCTGCACCGGCAGCCGCAGCGGCTCCGGCAGCATCTGGTTCCAAAGAAGTGAACGTACCGGATATCGGCGGTGACGAAGTTGAAGTTACTGAAGTGATAGTGAAAGTGGGCGATAAAATTGCCGCTGAGCAGTCACTTATCACCGTAGAAGGCGACAAAGCCTCTATGGAAGTTCCGGCACCGTTCGCGGGCACCGTGAAAGAGATCAAAATCAACACCGGCGACAAAGTGTCAACCGGCTCCCTGATTATGATCTTCGAAGTTGAAGGCGCAGCACCTGCGGCCGCTCCGGCTAAACAGGAAGCGGCGGCACCGGCTCCTGCGGCGAAAGCTGAGAAGCCAGCAGCGCCAGCTGCAAAAGCGGAAGGTAAATCTGACTTCGCAGAAAACGACGCTTATGTTCACGCGACTCCGCTGATTCGTCGCCTGGCGCGCGAATTCGGTGTGAACCTGGCGAAAGTGAAAGGGACTGGCCGTAAAGGTCGTATCCTGCGCGAAGACGTTCAGGCTTACGTGAAAGAAGCGGTTAAGCGCGCGGAATCTGCACCGACAGCTGCGGCTGGCGGCGGTATTCCGGGCATGCTGCCTTGGCCGAAAGTTGACTTCAGCAAGTTTGGTGAAATCGAAGAAGTGGAACTGGGTCGTATCCAGAAAATCTCCGGTGCGAACCTGAGCCGTAACTGGGTGATGATCCCGCACGTTACGCACTTCGACAAAACCGATATCACCGATCTGGAAGCGTTCCGTAAACAGCAGAACGCCGAAGCTGAGAAGCGTAAACTGGACGTGAAATTCACCCCAGTGGTCTTCATCATGAAAGCCGTTGCTGCCGCTCTGGAACAGATGCCACGCTTCAACAGTTCTCTGTCCGAAGACGGTCAGCGCCTGACGCTGAAGAAATACATCAACATCGGTGTGGCGGTTGATACCCCGAATGGTCTGGTTGTTCCGGTCTTTAAAGACGTGAACAAGAAGAGCATCACCGAGCTGTCTCGTGAACTGACGACGATCTCTAAGAAAGCGCGTGATGGTAAGCTGACGGCTGGCGAAATGCAGGGCGGTTGCTTCACTATCTCCAGCATCGGCGGCCTGGGTACTACCCACTTCGCTCCGATTGTTAACGCGCCTGAAGTGGCTATCCTCGGCGTTTCTAAATCCGCCATTGAGCCGGTGTGGAATGGTAAAGAGTTTACTCCGCGTCTGATGATGCCGATTTCTCTGTCCTTCGACCACCGCGTGATTGACGGTGCTGATGGTGCTCGTTTCATTACCATCATCAACAACACGCTGTCTGACATTCGCCGTCTGGTGATGTAAGTGAAAAAGCCGGCCCGACGGCCGGCTTTTTTCTGGTAATCTCATGAAGTTAATGAGGTTATCGTGCTAAAGACAAATCGGTTGCCGTTTGTTGTTTCAAAATTGTTAACAATTTTGTAAAATACTTGCGGATAGAACGACCCGGTGGAAGATGGGCGTCATAACAATAACGTCAGACCGCCGGATACAAATGATAGAGGTCATGATGAGCACTGAAATTAAAACTCAGGTCGTGGTACTTGGGGCGGGCCCGGCAGGCTATTCTGCTGCCTTCCGTTGCGCGGATTTAGGTCTGGAGACCGTCATTGTAGAACGTTACAGCACCCTGGGCGGTGTTTGTCTGAACGTTGGCTGTATCCCTTCTAAAGCACTGCTGCACGTAGCAAAAGTTATCGAAGAAGCCAAATCACTGGCTGACCACGGTATCGTCTTCGGCGAGCCGAAAACCGATATCGACAAAATTCGTACCTGGAAAGAGAAAGTTATCACTCAACTGACCGGCGGTCTGGCTGGTATGGCGAAAGGCCGTAAAGTGAAAGTGGTAAACGGTCTGGGTAAATTCACCGGGGCAAACACCCTGGAAGTGGAAGGTGAGAACGGTAAAACCGTGATCAACTTCGACAACGCGATCATCGCGGCGGGTTCCCGTCCGATCGAACTGCCATTTATTCCACACGAAGATCCACGCGTATGGGACTCCACTGACGCGCTGGAACTGAAAGAAGTACCAAAACGCCTGCTGGTTATGGGCGGCGGTATTATCGGTCTGGAAATGGGTACCGTGTACCATGCGCTGGGTTCAGAGATTGACGTGGTTGAAATGTTCGACCAGGTTATCCCGGCTGCTGACAAAGATATCGTTAAAGTCTTCACCAAACGCATCAGCAAGAAATTCAACCTGATGCTGGAAACCAAAGTGACCGCCGTTGAAGCAAAAGAAGACGGTATCTACGTTTCCATGGAAGGCAAAAAAGCACCTGCAGAAGCACAGCGTTATGACGCCGTACTGGTGGCTATCGGTCGCGTACCGAACGGTAAAAACCTCGACGCAGGCAAAGCTGGCGTAGAAGTTGACGACCGTGGCTTCATTCGCGTCGACAAACAGCTGCGTACCAACGTACCGCACATCTTTGCCATCGGCGATATCGTCGGTCAGCCAATGCTGGCGCACAAAGGTGTTCACGAAGGCCACGTTGCTGCTGAAGTTATCGCAGGTCAGAAACACTACTTCGATCCGAAAGTGATTCCTTCGATTGCGTATACCGATCCGGAAGTTGCCTGGGTTGGTCTGACTGAGAAAGAAGCGAAAGAGAAAGGTATCAGCTATGAAACCGCCACCTTCCCGTGGGCTGCTTCTGGCCGTGCTATCGCTTCCGACTGCGCAGACGGCGTGACCAAACTGATCTTCGACAAAGAATCTCACCGTGTTATCGGTGGTGCGATTGTCGGTACCAACGGCGGCGAGCTGCTGGGTGAAATCGGTCTGGCTATCGAAATGGGTTGTGATGCTGAAGATATCGCGCTGACTATCCACGCGCACCCGACTCTGCATGAGTCCGTGGGCCTGGCAGCAGAAATCTTTGAAGGTAGCATTACCGACCTGCCAAACGCGAAAGCGAAGAAGAAGTAATCTTCTGACTCGTCGCCCGGCCGAGCATAGCGACGCCGGGTAACGCACGGTCATCCCGGCGTCGGCTAGCGCCTCGTCTGGGTTTCCATAAAAAAGCGGCTTAATGGCCGCTTTTTTTATGCTGATATTTCATGGGTTTGCCTATCTGTAGCGAAGATTGTCGCGAGATTGGCAGGCTAAAAGGGTACCGGCGTACCCGTAAGCGTAATCATATTATGGATGATGAGAGGGCTCTGCTGACACTTTCCAGCCCGCGCTGGAATCAGGTGAGAGTGAATCTATCGCTAAGGCTTTTTGCTCAGTCTCCGCCCCCAAATCCGCTTCATAAACCCGATCGTCCTGACTCACCGTAAAGCTCATTATGCCGGTCTCACCCCATTTAACCGGCCAGGCCAGCAGGGCCACATCCCCTTTATCGCCGGTGCTAATAATGCGGAAACGGTATCCGTGGTAGCCTTCGCCCGGCACTGAGGGACTAAAGTTCGGCCCGAGAGGGCTCGGTACTTCTCCCGGCGTGATAGGCCAGTAAAGCCCATCTTTCTTGCCTTCGGTGCTGATGATTTTTTTCGCCCAGGTGTGGTTTAACCGGTAATAATCCTGCTGCGCATCGACATAGGCGTGCATAGCCTGAATGGCCGAAAGCTCATTACGGCCAATGGCACGGGTCTGAATCTCGTCTTCTCCGGCGGCGATATTAAACATCCAGCCTTGATCGTTTTTTTCCATTGGGATAGGAAGGCGCCAGCCGTCGTTGCCGACGTCCAGCCAGGCGGTATTGGCGCTGATAACAACGTGGTGGTTAAGTTTCCAGTCACGCAGGAAACGGTCTACCGCCTCCGGGTCAACGCCATCCGGCGGTAAAAACTGCTGCCAGTCATCGCCGAGCAGTTGACCTAATGCCGCATGATCTTTGTTCTTCACCGCATTCACCAACGCGCTGGCTGCCAGGTCGGGGCTGCTAAAACTCTGTTGAGCAAAGCTCATCAGGGGGGACATGGCAAGCGCCAGCAAGGCTATTTTAATCTGCTTTTTCATCACATTATCCTCTAGCGTCGGTGGAACTCTCGGTGCCCGGAAAGCCCGCCGCCATTTCGTTCGCTGCCTACGCTGGATGCACGATTACCCTGAAATTCTCGAGTCTGGCGTTCTCGACTGAGACCGGAAGCCTGACGGCTTTGTAGGCCGCGGGACTGCTGTGCTTGCCAGTTTGGCGCCCGGCTTTCGTTGCCGCTAAGGGCGCTGCTGCGTCGTCCTTCACTGCGTAGCGGCGTTGTGTTGCGCTGTTCCGTTCTAAAACGGGACGCGTCATTGTTAGCGCGGCGCTGGGGAGCATTCAGATTCGACTGCTGCATGCGCTGCGCCGCAGCACGAGGCGGTGTGTTATGCGCCTGTGATGGACGATTTTGTGGCGTCAGGCGCTGAGCGCGGTTAACCGGCGCGTCATAGCCACGGAAATTATCCCGCTGTACCTTCTGGCTTAACTGCTGGGATGCGGCGCGGCGCTGGGCATCACGTGTAGGCGACACTGGGGCAAAATTATCGTTCCGGGTGCGCTGCTGCAATTGTGACATTGCTGCCTGTCGCTGGTTGTCCCGGTTAGGGTAACTCAGGCCGCCGGACGCATTCGTTGCACGAGGGAGTACTGCACCCGTGGAGCTTAACCCACCCGGTACGTTAGTCTGATGAAAGCGCTGCGCGACGTTATTGTTTGGGTAAGGCACATTGCCGCGATAAGCGGAATTGTGCTGCCAGGCGAAATTCTGCCCTCTGTGGTTTTCCCCTGAGATCCGGTTGAAATTATTGACGTTAATATTGATGTTATCGCCATTGTGCTGATAGCCCCGGCCATCGCCATGGTAGCCATCATCGTGATGGTGATCGTCATGGTGATGATGATCGTCATCGTCCCAATCGATACTGCTGAAAATAGCGTAGGTAGTGGCGACGCCGAGGCTATAACCAAAACCGCGAACAAAGCTGTCGGCAAACTGCTGCCCTGGAGGGGGCGGCAGATAAACCGGCGGCGCGGAAGAATAAGGCCAGTTGCTACCGTAAACCACCGTTGGATTGTAGTTCGGCACGTAAACCACTTCGGGGTTCGCGGACTCAATGCGGATCACCGTGGGCTCGCTGCTGACTGAGGTGGTCGGCGCAGCTACCGAGCTGGTGCTTGAGCTGACGGTGGCGGCCGGCGCTGGTGCACGACTGGTTGTGACCGTTTGCTGATAGCTGGATTTGAGCGACCCGGTTTGCTGGGCCAGCTTGCGTAAACTCTGCACGGCATCCATGACGTCCTGCGGTTGCGCGAGGAAGGCGTTACCCAGATTTTCGACCCATTCAGGGTTTTCGCCCATCATGCCGGTGAGCTGCGGGAAGGCGACCAGGGATTTCACGCTGGCATCCCAGGGTTGCCCGGCAACCGCCTGGATGGCGGCATCACCCTGCATCGTAGGATTATCCTTCGACCACTGAACTGCCTGGACAACGCTTGCCGGATAGGTTGACGCCATCAGCACCTGTGACAACAGCGAGTCAGGGTAGAGCGCGATGGGGGCCACCCATTGGGTGATCTGCGCTTTGGTATAAGGTTGGGCGTTAGTGGACGTCGCCGCAACCGTCGGCGGCGCAACCGGCGTGGGTAACGGTGCGGCAGGCGCTGCAACCGGTGGCGCAACCGGTGCTTCCACGGTAACGGCAGGGGGTGCATCAGGCGTCACGTTCTCGCGGCTTTTAAGGTAAAGCGTGGCGGCGACGGCGAGTATCCCGCCGCAGCATATCAGCGCGATACTTGAGTAGGACTTAGTGGGCAAATTCATGGTGGTTCTCCAGAGAACTACGCTGTCCGTATCAGAGTCGGATATGCCGCGAGTATAATGAGGCTATTGTTTATTTTTTGATTAAAGCAGGGATTTTTACCATTGGTAGGAATCCAGACTGTGTAAAAATAAATCCAGGATGCGGGCCTTGGGTCAAAAGCGACGACAACGCGGCACATTTATTCCTGCTTATCTGTAATAACGTCGTAACAAAACGATGAATCTCCCGGGAAGAATGGGTTTTTTTCATCGTAAAAAGGCTTTTTATAATCTGTTATATCAACATTAACGATTCAGCAAATATTTAATGTTGCTTTTTTGTAAACGGATTAACACCCTTCAGAATTCCTGCTATGCTGGCCCTCGCGGTATCGGGCTTTTACCCTACAAACTGCTGTCTCACAGGAGCGTGAAGAGATCGCCGACCGCATATGACAATGAGAGCGAGGAGATACCGTCGTGCTAAAAGAATACCGTGAGCACGTAGCTGAACGTGCCGCCCAAGGGATTGTTGCCAAACCCTTAGATGCAACCCAAATGGCCGGCCTGGTTGAGCTACTGAAGAATCCGCCTGCTGGCGAAGAAGAATTCCTGCTAGACCTGTTAATCAATCGTGTACCGCCGGGCGTGGATGAAGCCGCCTATGTTAAAGCGGGCTTCCTCGCAGCCATCGCGAAAGGCGAAGCCACCTCCCCATTAGTGACTCCTGAAAAAGCCGTCGAACTGCTGGGCACCATGCAGGGTGGTTACAACATTCATCCGCTGATTGACGCGCTCGACGATGCCAAGCTGGCACCGATTGCTGCGAAAGCGCTGTCTCAGACGCTGCTGATGTTCGATAACTTCTACGACGTAGAAGAGAAAGCGAAAGCGGGCAATACCTTCGCCAAACAGGTTATTCAGTCCTGGGCCGATGCCGAATGGTTCCTGAACCGTCCACAGCTTGCTGATAAAATTACCGTTACCGTGTTCAAAGTGACCGGTGAAACCAACACCGATGACCTGTCTCCGGCCCCGGATGCATGGTCTCGCCCGGATATCCCTCTGCACGCGCTGGCGATGCTGAAAAACGCCCGTGAAGGCATTAGCCCGGATGAACCAGGCGTTGTGGGCCCTATCAAGCAAATCGAATTGTTGCAGAAAAAAGGCTTCCCGCTGGCGTATGTTGGCGACGTTGTCGGCACCGGTTCTTCGCGTAAATCAGCAACTAACTCCGTATTGTGGTTCATGGGCGACGATATTCCGCACGTGCCAAACAAGCGCGGTGGCGGTCTGGTGCTGGGCAGCAAAATTGCGCCAATCTTCTTTAACACCATGGAAGATGCGGGCGCGCTGCCAATCGAAGTTGACGTGAATAAGCTGAACATGGGCGACGTGATTGACGTTTACCCATTCAAAGGCGAAGTGCGTAATCACGAAACCGACGAACTGCTGGCGACATTCGAACTGAAAACCGACGTGCTGATTGACGAAGTGCGTGCGGGCGGTCGTATCCCACTGATTATCGGTCGTGGCCTGACCACTAAAGCGCGTGAAGCGCTGGGCCTGCCGCACAGTGACGTGTTCCGTATCGCTAAACCGGTTGAGGCTAGCAACAAAGGCTTCTCTCTGGCACAGAAAATGGTTGGCCGCGCCTGCGGCGTGACCGGTATTCGCCCGGGCGAATATTGCGAACCGAAAATGACCTCGGTAGGCTCTCAGGACACCACCGGCCCAATGACCCGTGATGAGCTGAAAGACCTGGCCTGTCTGGGCTTCTCCGCCGATCTGGTTATGCAGTCTTTCTGTCACACTGCGGCCTATCCGAAGCCGGTTGACGTGACGACGCACCACACGCTGCCTGACTTTATTATGAACCGTGGCGGTGTTTCTCTGCGTCCGGGCGACGGCATTATCCACTCGTGGCTGAACCGTATGCTGCTGCCGGATACCGTCGGCACCGGCGGGGACTCCCATACCCGTTTCCCGGTGGGGATTTCCTTCCCGGCAGGCTCCGGTCTGGTTGCGTTTGCGGCAGCGACCGGCGTGATGCCGCTGGACATGCCAGAATCTGTGCTGGTGCGCTTTAAAGGCAAAATGCAGCCGGGCATTACCCTGCGCGATCTGGTGCACGCGATTCCGCTGTACGCCATCCGCGAAGGCCTGCTGACCGTTGAGAAAAAAGGGAAGAAAAACATCTTCTCTGGTCGCATCCTGGAAATCGAAGGCTTGCCTGAACTGAAAGTTGAGCAGGCATTTGAGCTGGCGGATGCTTCGGCTGAGCGTTCTGCGGCGGGCTGTACCATTAAGCTCGATAAAGCGCCGATTACTGAATACCTGACCTCTAACATCGTCCTGCTGAAGTGGATGATCGCGGAAGGTTACGGCGATCGCCGTACGCTGGAACGTCGCGTTCAGGGAATGGAAAAATGGCTGGCGGATCCGCAACTGCTGGAAGCGGATGCTGACGCAGAATATGCGGCGGTGATCGAGATCGATCTGGCTGACATCAAAGAACCTATCCTATGTGCGCCAAACGATCCTGACGATGCGCGTCTGCTGTCTGATGTGCAGGGCGAGAAGATCGACGAAGTGTTTATCGGCTCCTGCATGACCAACATCGGTCACTTCCGTGCTGCCGGTAAGCTGCTGGATACCCATAAAGGCCAGCTGCCAACCCGTCTGTGGGTGGCTCCGCCAACCCGTATGGATGCGGCACAGCTGACCGAAGAAGGTTACTACAGCGTGTTTGGTAAGAGCGGTGCGCGTATTGAAATCCCTGGCTGTTCCCTGTGTATGGGTAACCAGGCGCGCGTAGCTGACGGTGCGACGGTGGTTTCTACCTCAACCCGTAACTTCCCGAACCGTTTAGGTACCGGCGCTAACGTCTTCCTGGCTTCGGCAGAGCTGGCGGCCGTCGCGGCGCTTATCGGTAAGCTGCCAACGCCGGATGAGTACCAGACCTATGTGGCGCAGGTCGATAAGACGGCGGTGGATACCTACCGTTATCTGAACTTCGACCAGCTTTCCGAGTACACCGAAAAAGCTGACGGTGTGATTTTCCAGACCGCGGTTTAAACCGTAGCCCGGACGAGGTGCGCAAGCACCCACTCCGGGGGGCTTCCCGGCGGCGCTGCGCTTGGCCGGGCTACAAGGGTGAGGGTTTCGACTCTCGCCCTTTTTTATTCTTTGGCTCGGTTTACCGTAGCCCGGACGAGGTGCGTAAGCACCGACTCCGGGGCTTCCCGGCGGCGCTGCGCTTGGCCGGGCTACAGGGTGAGGGTTTCGGCCCTCACCCTTTTTTATTCTCAGGCTCGGTCTAAACCGTAGCCCGGACGAGGTGCGTAAGCACCGACTCCGGGGGCTTCCCGGCGGCGCTGCGCTTGGCCGGGCTACAGGGTGAGGGTTTCGGCTGTCGCCCTTTTTTATTCTCAGGCTCGGTCTAAACCGTAGCCCGGACGAGGTGTGCAAGCACCGACTCCGGGGCTTCCCGGCGGCGCTGCGCTTGGCCGGGCTACAGGGACAGGGGGTTGCCTTTTACGCTTTTTATTTTGCATTAGCCGCCCGCTACGCTTTTTTTATTCCCCCAGACTGCGATAATTACCTATAGGTACAATGCAGCGGTGACGCATTGCCTTTGTAGAGGAAGAGATCATGGAATACGAATTTCTGCGTGACGTTACCGGAGGGGTAAAAGTACGTATGTCGATGGGCCACGAGGTGGTCGGTCACTGGTTTAATGAAGAGGTCAAAGATAACCTCTCGCTGCTGGATGAAGTCGAGCAGGCCGCGCGTACGGTAAAAGGCAGCGAACGTTCATGGCAGCGCACCGGACATGAATACACTCTGTGGTTGGACGGCGAGGAAGTGATGGTTCGCGCCAATCAGCTGGAGTTTTCGGGCGACGAGATGGAAGACGGGATGAATTACTACGACGAAGAAAGCCTGTCTCTTTGCGGCGTAGAGGATTTCCTGCAGGTGGTTGCGGCGTACCGCGAGTTTGTCCAGCAACGTTAATTCATGCGGAGCCTAAGGGCTCCGCCACGCGTCTTACTTCACGTAGGCCAACAGGCTTAACGAATCACGCGCCAGCGCTTTACACTTCTTCGCCGTAGGAATGCCAATCCCGCTAAGATCGCGGTAGCTGTCTTCACCAAGCGCCTTCATGTTAAACGTATCGTAGTTAGTAAGATCCCACTGGTTTTGCTGGGCGAAAAAAACCAGGGCGCGACGAATTTGCGTGTTGGGGAGATTCTGATACCCGCAGTCGTTTTTCAGGAACACAAACACAGCCGTGAGATCGGCCATATCTTCTGCTTCAGACTCGCTTAATGCATAACTGGAGCTGGACATCGCCAGCAGCGATCCGAGCAGTACAGTGCGGAAAAACGTCTTCATTTCTTCTACCTTACATCGTCGATATTCCACGTTAACATACTTCCCAAGCGGACGGGGAGCATTATTCACCGCTTTATGCTTGACCTTCCTGCAGGGGGAGGGTTTAAGCTCAAATAACCACCAGCAGCCGAAAAGGATGTACCGATGCATCGTCGTGATTTTATCAAATTGGGTGCCGCTATTAGCGTCGCCAGCGCCTTGCCTCTGTGGAGTCGAGCGGTCTTTGCCGCCGAGAGAACCCCGCTGCCTATTCCTTCCTTGCTTACCGCTGACGCCAATAATCAGATCCTGCTGAATGTACAGTCCGGGAAGAGCGTATTTGCCGGTAAAGCGGCCACCACCTGGGGCTATAACGGCGACCTATTAGGGCCCGCTATCAAGCTTAAGCAGGGCAAAGCCATTACGGTCAATATCCGTAACCATCTCCCGGAGGAGACCACCGTGCACTGGCATGGTCTGGAAGTGCCGGGAGACGTCGACGGTGGGCCGCAGGGAGTAATTAAACCGGGCGCTAGCCGTACGGTCACCTTTACCCCGACCCAACGCGCCGCGACCTGTTGGTTCCACCCGCATCAGCACGGTAAAACCGGCCATCAGGTCGCCATGGGACTGGCGGGGCTGGTGCTCATTGAAGACGATATCAGTCAGATGCAGTTGCTGCCCAAACAGTGGGGAATCGATGATATTCCGGTGATCATGCAGGATAAAAAATTCACGCCTGCCGGAGAGATAGACTACCAGCTGGATATCATGAGCGCCGCGGTGGGCTGGTTTGGCGATACGCTGTTGACTAACGGTGTCCAGTATCCGCAGCACGCGCCGCCGCGCGGTTGGCTGCGTCTACGGTTACTTAATGGCTGTAATGCGCGCTCACTGACGCTTGCCGCCAGCGACAAACGTCCGCTGTACGTTGTCGCCAGCGACGGCGGCTTTTTGCCGGAACCGGTGCAGGTCAGTGAGCTGCCCATGTTGATGGGCGAACGTTTTGAGGTGCTGGTGGATGCGCGTGACGGTAAGCCGTTCGATCTCGTCACGCTGCCGGTTAGCCAGATGGGAATGGCGATTGCGCCATTTGATAACGCGCTGCCGGTACTGCGCATTCAACCGGTAGGCATTCCGGGTTCCGGCAAATTGCCTGATTCACTGGTCCCTATGCCCGCCATCCCGTCCCTTGATGGTCTGACTGAGCGTAAGCTTCAGCTCTCCATGGACCCGATGCTCGACATGATGGGCATGCAGGCGCTGATGAAAAAATACGGCAAGCAGGCCAGGGGCGGCATGGACCACGGCAATATGATGGGCCACGGCGGCATGAAAATGGATCACGGCAGCATGGGCAACATGCATCACGGCGGCGGTGGGTTTGATTTCCACAATGCCAATCGGATCAACGGCAAAGCGTTTGATATGAACGTGCCGATGTTTGCCGCCGCCAAAGGTCAATACGAGCGCTGGGTCATTTCCGGCGAGGGCGACATGATGCTGCATCCGTTCCATATTCACGGTACTCAGTTCCGAATCCTGCGTGAAAACGGCCAGGCACCTGCCGCGCATCGTGCAGGCTGGAAAGATACGGTGAGAGTGGAGGGCGGGGTCAGCGAAGTGCTGGTGAAGTTTGATCATGAGGCATCGAAAGAACAGGCGTACATGGCGCACTGTCACTTACTGGAGCATGAAGATACCGGCATGATGCTCGGGTTTACGGTGTAATAAAAACGCGGATGGTGTCACGCCATCCGCGTTTACGATTGTTCTGAAATAGATTAACGCGCAATTTTTAATAAAAGATGCCGATATACTCTCATGGTGAACAAATAATCATGAGGTAAAAATGGGTATTTTTAATAAGGTACTTGCCGCATCTTTTGTGATGATGGTAGCAGTTTCGGCCCATGCCGAAATAAAAATGGAACGCAAAAATATTCCACAGCTGAAATTAAGTCTTGAAATTCCCCAAACGCTGACGCCTATGTCTGATGAAATGGCGAAAATCAAATACCCTTCCGAAAATCGTCCACAGGTCATTTACGGCGATGAACGCGGTAAAGCCTCTTTAGGGATTAGCGCCGGGCGTCACGCATTACCCGCCTCACAGATTGATATGGCAAAAGAGGCGACGGTGAAAATGCTGGCAAACTTTAAACCGCAGGCGGAAGCCGTGACGGTGGACGGGCATAAAGCCTGGCTGATTACCTTCCGCTCCCAGGCCCCGGATACTGAAATTCTGAATATGATGCTGATGACATCGCAAAACGATAAAGCGGTGCAGGTGGCATTTAATATGACAAAGGATTTGGAGGCGCAATATCAGGATGCTGCTAAGGCAACGCTGATGTCGCTTAAGTTCGACAAGTAACAGTGATATTAAAACCGCCCGCAGGATAGCGGGCGGTTGGGTATTTACGGTGTTGCTCTCTTACAGGCCGGATAAGGCATTATGCCGCCATCCGGCACTTGCCTGATGGCGCGCAGCGTTGAGGGCTACTCGTCAGGCAAGGCGTAGGCCACGATATAATCGCCCATTTTGGTGCCAAATGAACCGTGACCGCCTGCGGAAATGACCACGTACTGCTTGCCATTCACCTCATAGGTCATCGGCGTTGCCTGGCCACCTGCTGGCAGACGTCCCTGCCACAGTTTCTCACCGTTGCTCATGTTGAACGCGCGCAGATAGTTATCCGCAGTACCCGCGATAAACAGCACGTTACCGGCCGTTGAAATTGGGCCGCCCAGCATCGGCATCCCCAGATTAAACGGCAGTTGAACCGGCATTGGGAACGGCAGGCTATCCTGCGGCGTGCCCAGACGTTTTTTCCACACCACCTGGTTAGTTTTCAGATCCAGCGCAGAAATATAACCCCAAGCAGGCTGTTTACACGGCAGACCAAACGGTGACAGGAAGGCGTTCAGGGTGACGCCAAACGGTACGCCGTACTGTGGCTGAATACCCGATTCGGTACCGCTGGATTTCGCATCTTTCGGCGGCTCCATCGGGTTACCCGGGCCGCGTGGGATAAGCTTCGATACAAACGGCAGGGCCATTGGGTTAGCAATCGCCACCTGACGGTTTGGATCGACCGAGATACCGCCCCATTCAAACATCCCCAGGTTACCCGGGAACACCAGCGTGCCCTGCTCGGACGGTGGGGTGAAGATGCCTTCATAACGCATCTGATGGAACATCACGCGGCACACCAGTTGGTCAAACATGGTGGCGCCCCACATGTCTGCGCCGGTCAGATCTTTCTTCGGACGGAAGCTTAAATCAGAGAAAGGCTGGGTTTTGGTGACGTAGTCGCCTTTCGCCGCACCTTGTGGAACCGGTTTTTCAGGGGCCGGAACCACCAGCTCGCCGTTACGACGATCCAGCACGAAGATGTTGCCGGTTTTGGCTGGCGCATAAACCACGGGCACGGTTTTACCGTCCACGGTGATATCCGCAAGCGTCGGCTGCGACGGCATATCCATATCCCACAGATCGTGGTGTACGGTCTGGTAACTCCATACCAGCTTACCGGTCGTGGCATTCAGCGCCACAATTGAACTGGCGTAACGTTCCTGCTCCGGCGTACGGTTACCGCCCCAGATATCCGGCGTGGTCACGCCCATTGGCAGATAAACCAAATCCAGTTTTTTATCATAGGCCGCGGGTGCCCATGAGTTTGGCGAGTTCAGAGAATAATGGTGTTCATCACCCGGAATAACATTCGGATCTTTGGCACCCGGATCGAACGCCCACAGCAGCTTACCGCTGTTGATGTCAAAACCGCGGATAACGCCAGACGGTTCGCGGGTGGAGAAGTTATCGGTTACCGCGCCGGCAATCACAATCACTTTATCGGTGACGATTGGCGGTGAGGTTGGCTCGTACATGCCCGGCGTGGTGACCGGCATGTTGGTTTGCAGATTGAGAATACCTTTATTGGCAAAGGACTCGCACGGCTTACCGGTTTCGGCATTCAGCGCAAACAGACGACCATCGTTTACCGGCAGAATAATGCGGCGCGGACAATCGGCGACCACGTCAGGAGACGCGTTGTCGGCTGTCGCTTCATGGTAGGACACGCCGCGGCAGGTCACGTGCTGGAAGCTTGGGTCAGTACCCAGCTGCGGGTCAAAGTGCCACTTCTCTTTACCGGTGGCCGCGTCGAGCGCGAACACGCGCTGGTGGGCTGTACACAGGTAGAGCATATTACCGACTTTAATCGGCGTGACCTCGTTGGTGATTTCACCCGGGTCGTTAGGCTGCTTCAGATCGCCGGTGCGGAACACCCAGGCTTCTTTCAGCTTGTGCACGTTCTCAGCGTTTATCTGCTTGAGCGGAGAGAAACGCTGGCCTTCCTGATTACGTCCGTAAGCGGGCCAGTCCTGGTCGGCAACCGGTGAGATTGGCTCAGCAGGCGTTGCGTCAGCGCTCAGCGTACCGTTAACCTCTTGTGGGTCATTAAAGCCCGCCCAGGTGAGGATACCGGCGCTAATCAACAGCGCGACGACCAGCGCCGCCACAGCACCGCTGGAAGGCACAAAGAGTCGACGCCAGACAAACGGCAAAATCAGCCACACGCCGAAAATCACCAGCACGTCGCTACGCGGCGTCAGCGCCCAGAAATCGAAGCCGACTTCCCACACGCCCCAAATCATGGTGACGAGTAAAAGTGCTGCGTACAACCACAGCGCTGAGCGTTTCGCGCGCCATAACAGGGCGGTAATCCCCAGCATCACCAGACCGGCGATAGGGTAGTACCAGGAGCCGCCGATGGCGACCAGCCAGATACCGCCGATTAACAGATACAGCCCGCAGAATGCGGCGAAGAGGGCCGTTAGCCTCACGAGTAATCGTGATTGTTGATATTTCGTTTCTGCCATAGAAGAGTGTCCATCTGTTTTGTTAATTTTTTGCTTTCATTTCATTATAGGATTTAACAAGTGTGACCGGAATCACAAATTGAGCTTTATTATCGAATTAGCCGCCCGATCCGTTTTGCTGGTATACTTTCCCGCTTGCTGATCAACCTTGTTGCTCTGGGCTAACAGGTTGAGCGATGTACATTTAAAATCATGTGGTTAGTTAAATGAAACATACTGTTGAAGTGATGATCCCGGAAGCGGAGATCAAAGCGCGTATCGCCGAATTAGGTCGTCTGATTAACGAGCGCTATAAAGATAGCGGCAGCGAAATGGTGCTGGTGGGTCTGCTGCGTGGCTCGTTCATGTTCATGGCCGACCTGTGCCGTGAAGTACAGGTTCCACACGAAGTCGACTTTATGACGGCATCGAGCTATGGCAGCGGTATGTCTACCACCCGCGATGTGAAAATCCTCAAAGATCTCGACGAAGATATTCGTGGCAAAGATGTGCTGATCGTTGAAGACATTATCGACTCGGGCAACACCCTGTCTAAAGTGCGTGAGATTCTGGAGCTGCGCGAGCCGAAGTCGCTGGCGATTTGTACGCTGCTGGATAAGCCGTCGCGCCGCGAAGTGGAAGTACCGGTTGAGTTTGTCGGCTTTGCCATCCCGGACGAGTTCGTGGTCGGTTACGGTATTGACTATGCACAGCGCTATCGCCATCTGCCGTATGTCGGCAAAGTAGTGATGCTGGACGAGTAAGTTTGTCGCGGTGCCTGATGGCGCTGACGGTGGTGTAGCCCGGCCGAGCATGGCGACGCCGGGATATGCACCGAACTGCCCCGGAGTCGGCGTTCCGCCTCGTCCGGGCTACAAGGGGTTATTGCCCCTATTTGTGATTGATGTGCTTGAGCTTGATGTTGGAAATCCCGTGGCGATAACGCTGTTCCAGGGTTTCGCGGCTGGTGGCCGTCACGTCGAGGTCGCGCAGCAGGCCGTCATGAATCCCGTATGCCCAGCCGTGAATCATCACTTTCTGGCCACGCTTCCATGCTGATTGCATGATGGTGGAGTGTCCCAGGTTATACACCTGTTCCATGACGTTTAGCTCACAAAGCGTATCAAGGCGACGTTCCGGCGGCATCTCACCGAGCAATGAGCTATGTTTGAACCAGATATCGCGGATGTGCAGCAGCCAGTTGTCGATTAACCCCAGTTCCGGGTTTTCGACCGCTGCCTGGACGCCACCGCAGCCGTAGTGCCCACAGATAATAATGTGTTCAACTTCCAGCACATCAACGGCATACTGCACCACGGAAAGACAATTAAGATCGGTGTGGATGACAAGGTTTGCCACATTGCGGTGAACAAACAGTTCGCCCGGTTCGAGCCCGGTCAGCCGTTCGGCGGGAACGCGACTGTCTGAGCATCCAATCCATAGAAAGCGCGGTTTTTGCGCTTGCGACAGTTTCTCAAAAAATCCGGGATCCTCTTCTATCAGCATCTTTGACCATAGTGCATTGTTGCTGATGAGTGTATCTATGTCGTTCATGGAGGCTGTAACCCAGTAATTTGCGTGGGGGTAATATAGGGCAACTCCTGATTGATTAACACAAAATACTCGTCGTACTTTACGTTGCAGCCGCGTTGGCTTTCCTCGCTCACCCCAGTCACTTACGAGTGTACGCTGCCGGGGATTCGCTGCGTCGCCGCCTTGCCGCAACTTAAATGACGTAGAGTAAATATCAAGTATCAGAATGTAAGGTAAGCAAAAATCTATGACCATTGCACTGGAACTAGAGCAACTGACAAAAACCTATCCTGGCGGCTTACAGGCGCTGCGTGGGATAGATTTAAAAGTCGAAGCCGGTGATTTTTACGCGCTTCTGGGGCCGAACGGCGCAGGTAAATCAACAACCATCGGCATTATCAGTTCGCTGGTGAATAAAACCTCCGGGCGCGTCAGCGTCTTTGGCTACGACCTGGAAAAGGACGTGGTGAACGCCAAGCGCCAGCTAGGACTGGTGCCGCAGGAATTTAACTTCAACCCCTTTGAAACCGTGCAGCAAATCGTGGTGAATCAGGCGGGCTATTACGGCGTAGAACATAAAGAAGCGGTCATTCGCAGCGAAAAATACCTCAAACAGCTTGATTTATGGGATAAACGTAACGAACGTGCGCGGATGCTCTCCGGCGGGATGAAACGTCGCCTGATGATTGCCCGTGCGTTAATGCATGAGCCTAAACTGCTGATCCTTGATGAACCCACGGCGGGGGTCGACATCGAACTGCGCCGCTCCATGTGGGGATTCTTAAAAGATCTCAATGACAAAGGCACCACCATTATTCTCACCACCCACTATCTGGAAGAAGCTGAAATGCTGTGCCGTAATATCGGCATTATCCAGCGCGGCGAGCTGGTGGAAAATACTTCCATGAAGAATCTGCTCTCCAAGCTGAAATCAGAGACCTTCATTCTCGACCTCGCGCCGAAAAGCCCGCTGCCGAAGCTTGATGGCTACCAGTACAAACTGGTCGATACCTCGACGCTGGAAGTGGAAGTGCTGCGTGAGCAGGGGATTAACAGCGTTTTCGCGCAGCTAAGCGCGCAGGGCGTTCAGGTGTTGAGTATGCGTAATAAAGCCAACCGACTCGAAGAACTGTTCGTGTCGCTGGTTCATGACAAACAAGGAGATCGCGCATGATGCACCTTTATTGGGTCGCGCTGAAAAGCATCTGGGCGAAAGAGATCCACCGCTTTATGCGTATCTGGATCCAGACGCTGGTGCCGCCCGTCATTACCATGACGCTCTACTTTATTATCTTTGGTAATCTGATTGGTTCGCGGATTGGTGAAATGCATGGCTTTACCTACATGCAGTTTATCGTGCCGGGCCTCATCATGATGGCGGTGATCACCAACGCCTACGCTAACGTGGCCTCATCATTCTTTAGCGCCAAGTTCCAGCGCAACATTGAAGAATTGCTGGTAGCACCAGTGCCGACGCATGTCATTATTGCCGGTTTTGTCGGCGGCGGTGTGGCACGTGGGCTGTGCGTGGGGATTCTGGTGACGGCGATTTCCCTGTTCTTCGTTCCATTCCAGGTTCACTCGTGGGTATTCGTCGCGCTGACGCTGGTGTTGACCGCGATTTTGTTCTCGCTGGCCGGGCTGCTGAATGCGGTATTTGCTAAGACCTTCGACGATATCAGCCTGATCCCGACCTTCGTGCTGACGCCGCTGACCTACCTGGGCGGGGTATTCTATTCGCTGACGCTGCTGCCGCCGTTCTGGCAGGCGCTGTCACACCTAAACCCGATCGTCTACATGATTAGCGGTTTCCGCTACGGTTTCCTCGGTATTAACGACGTGCCGCTGGTGACCACCGTGGCGGTGCTGGTGGTGTTTATCGCCGTCTTTTACCTGCTGTGCTGGTATTTGATCCAGCGCGGACGCGGTCTGCGTAGCTAAATCTGCTGTATTTCCCGGCAGGCGAGCCCTGCCGGGAAGCGTTCTTTGACAGTCATCACTCCTCTTTATCGATTGCTCCGCTAAACTACTTGCCTGCTAAGGAGGCAAATTATGTTGGGTTGGGTGATTTCCTGCCATGACGATAGAGCACAGGAACTGCTTGAACGTCTGGAAAAAACGTACGGGCCGTTGCCGCAGTGCCGGGCCGTCAATTACTGGCGCGGACTGAGCGCTAATATGCTCAGTCGCATGATGTGTGAAGCGCTGTATCAAACTGATTCTGGCGACGGGGTTATTTTTTTAACGGATAACGCCGGGGCCGCGCCGTATCGCGTTGCGTCGTTAATGAGTCATAAGCACAGCGGCTGCGAAGTGATTGCCGGTATCCACTATACATTGCTTGAACAAATGGTTCCTCTGCGAGAGTCGATGAGCAGTAGCGCTTTTCGTCAGCGTATCGTGGAGCTGGGAACGCCGGGTGTCACGAGCTTATGGCATCAGCAGCAGAAAAACCCACCTTTCGTTTTACTTCATGACCTGTATAAGCCTTAAACATTGGTATTGATGTAGCTTTTGTTACAATAAGCAAGTCGGCTCCCGCTTCGGTTATTGCTCATGGCTATACGTATTATTGTTTTTCTGATGCTTTTCTCCGGCAGCGTCGCTGCCGCCTTGCCTGCCCGCTATATGCAAACGACCGAGGATGCGACGATTTGGGCGCAGATTGGCAACAAGACGATGACGGTAGGAAACCTGCGTGCCGGGCAAATCATCGCCATTGAGCCGGGCGCTGAAGATTACTACAGCTTCAGTTTTGGCTTCGGCAAAGGCTTTGTCGACAAAGGTCATCTGGAACCGGTGCAGGGGCGTCAGCGGGTGCAGGATGGGCTGGGCGATTTAAACAAACCGCTGAGCAACCAAAACCTGCTGACCTGGAAAGATACCCCGGTCTATAACGCGCCGGATGTGGGCAGCGCGCCGTTCGGGATGCTGGCTGAGAATCTCCGTTATCCGGTGATTAACCGGCTGAAAGACCGGCTTAATCAAACCTGGTATCAAATTCGTCTTGGCGAACGTCTGGCTTATATCAGCGCCTTAGATGCCCAGCTTGATAACGGCATCCCCGTGCTGACCTACCATCATATTCTGCGCGATGAAGAGAACACTCGCTTTCGCCACACTTCAACCACCACTTCTGTCCGTGCTTTCAGCAATCAGATGACCTGGCTGCGTGATATGGGCTACACCACGTTGACGATGTATCAACTGGACGATTACCTGCATAACCGGACTAACCTGCCGGCGCGCGCGGTGGTGATTACCTTTGACGATGGGCTGAAGTCGGTGAGCCGCTATGCCTACCCGTTGTTAAAGCAGTATGGAATGAAAGCGACGGCGTTTATTGTCTCATCGCGTATTAAGCGCCACCCGCAAAAATGGGCGCCGAAGTCGTTACAGTTTATGAGTATTTCGGAGCTAGAAGAGATAAAAGACGTATTCGATTTCCAGTCGCATACCCATTTCCTGCATCGCGTTGACGGTTATCGCAGGCCCGTTTTGCTAAGCCGCAGCTATCACAATATTCTTTTTGATTTTGAGCATTCGCGGCGCGCGCTGGCGCAGTTTAATCCGCATGTCCTGTATCTCTCCTATCCGTTCGGCGGCTATAACGCCACGGCGGTGAAGGCGGCGAACGACGCGGGTTTTCACATGGCGGTGACGACGGTAAAGGGGAAGGTAAAACCGGGGGATAATCCGATGCTGCTGAAGCGGCTGTATATCCTGAGGACGGATTCGCTGGAGACAATGTCGCGGCTGATTAGCAACCAGCCGCAGGGATAAGCTGGCGCCCGGCAAAACGCCGCGCGCCGGTGAGCGTCAGGCAACCTGTACCGGAATCGCTTTAGCCGTACGCTTCATTTCGTTGTCACCTTCAAAATAGGCAACGTTCGGACGCCAGGTCCGCGCTTCTTCGTCAGACATGGTGACGAAGCTTGCGATAATCACGATATCGCCAACGTCAGCATTGTGCGCCGCAGCGCCATTAACGGAGATGATTTTAGACCCACGCTCTGCCGCAATGGCGTAGGTAGAGAAACGCTTGCCGTTGTTCACATTCCAGATATCAATGGCTTCGTTTTCCAGAATTCCAGCGGCGTCGAGGAAGTCCTGATCGATGGCGCAGGAGCCTTCATAGTGCAGATCAGACTGCGTAACCTTTACGCGGTGGAGTTTGCCCTGCAGCATAGTGCGAATCATAGCGTCTACCTTTAATTCTTAACGGAAACAAAGCAGTTCTCGACTGCCTTGAGAAATTTCGCAAGCAGTATTGCCCCATTTAAACCAGGTGTCTAGATGCGATTAAGCTTGCTTACGATAAATTGCGTATCGACACGCATCGCACGCTGCAAACGATATCGTTTTGCACAATTACGCACATTCACGTAGCCCGGCCAAGCGAAGCGCCGCCGGGGGAGACTCGGTGCCAATCCCGGCGGCGCTTCGCTTGGCCGGGCTACGGTTTAGAGTTCTACGCTTTGGTTATCGATAAGCCGCGCTTTGCCCAACCAGGCCGCCATTAAAATCACGGCGCGCTGACTGTTTTCGGTGAGGCTCTGCAGGGTGTCGGCATCGCGAATCTGAATATCGTCGGCGCGGAAGCCTTTTTCGTTAAGCTCCTGCTCGGCGATGGCGATGATCTCATCGAGTTCACGCTCACCGGCCTTCAACTTCGCGGCAACGTTACTCAGCACCTTATACAGGCCCGGTGCGATTTTACGCTGCTCTGCGGTCAGATAACCGTTACGTGAGCTTAACGCCAGCCCGTCTTTGGCACGGATAATCGGGACGCCGACGATCTCAATGTCGTAGCCCATATCGGCGACCATCTTGCGCAAGAGCGCCAGCTGCTGGAAATCTTTCTCACCGAAACAGGCGATATCCGGCTGAATTAAATTAAATAACTTACTGACAATGGTGGAAACCCCGCGGAAATGCCCAGGGCGGCTGGCACCTTCAAGCATTGTGGAGAGACCTGGAACATCCACGAAAGTCTGATTTTCCAGGCCCTGCGGGTAAATTTCAGCCACGGCGGGAGCAAAGACATAATCCACTTTACGCTTGTTCAGCTTCTCGCAATCTTCCTGGAGCGTGCGCGGGTAGTTAGCCAGATCCTCGGCACGGTCAAATTGCATCGGGTTGACGAAGATACTGACCACCACGACGTCGGCGCGCGTTTTTGCCTCTTCAACTAACGTCATATGACCGTCGTGCAGGTTGCCCATGGTGGGCACCAGCGCAACGCGTTTGCCTTCCTGACGAAGACGGCGGATATGCTGACGCAGCAGCGGCAGGGTTTCAATAATCAACACAACATAACTCCTTGAATTTCGCGATGACCAGTAGGCCGGATAAAACGCGTTACGCGTCGCCATCCGGCAATGCGCGCGGGGTTGCCTGATGGCGGCTTCACCTTATCAGGCCTACGTCAGGTTACCCCAGAGCGAAAAATTAATGGAAACTGTGTTCTTCGCCCGGATAAATGCCGGACTCGACTTCAGCCATATATTGCTCTACCGCGGCACGCATGTCGCCTGCCGTGCTAAGGAAGTTTTTCGCAAATTTAGGGATATGGCCGCCGGTGATACCAAAGGCATCATGCATCACCAGAATCTGTCCGTCGGTGACATTACCGGCACCGATGCCAATAACCGGAATAGACAGGGCTTCAGTCACCCGTTTTGCCAGTTCAACCGGGACGCATTCCAGCACCATGAGCTGTGCGCCCGCCGCTTCCAGCGCCAGGGCATCATCCAGCAAAACCTGTCCGGCATCACCGCGACCCTGCACTTTATAGCCGCCAAAGATATTCACCGATTGCGGCGTCAAGCCCAGGTGTCCGCAAACCGGCACCGCGCGGTCGGTCAGCATTTTGACGGTATCCACCAGCCACGCGCCGCCTTCGATTTTGACCATATTGGCACCCGCGCGCATCACTGCTGCGGAATTTTCAAAAGCCTGCTCCGGTGTGGCGTAAGCCATAAACGGCAGGTCGGACAGCAGCAGGCAGTTTGGCGCGCCGCGGCGTACCGCGCGGGTATGATAAGCGATGTCTTCAACGGTGACCGGCAGAGTGGTGTCGTGCCCTTGTACGGTCATGCCCAGAGAATCGCCGACCAGCATGACCTCAATGCCCGCGTCAGCAAACAGTTTGGCAAAGCTGAAATCGTAAGCCGTAATGGTTGCGAAGCGCTTTTTCTCCGCTTTGTATTTTTGTAAGGATGAGATAGTTGTTGGTTTCATCTTAACCTCTGTCGCCTTAAAAATCGGTAATGGGCGCATTGTAGGGGAAGATGAACGGATTTGTTAATCCTTTATGGGCATTACCGGTAGCCGTTAAGCTACCGGAATTACCTTAAGGGTAAGTAATAGAGAATACCCCGGAGGCTTTGAATTGGCCGGGCATAATGGTTTGCGAACTATCCTGTTTGAGCGTCGCTAAAAAGTGAAGCGTCTGGCTGGTAGCAGAACCTTCCGCACCACCGCCAAAAATGCCGTTAGAGGTGTCGGTTTCATCTTCATAGTCTTTATATATAGACGCGGAATCATTAGGTTTTAGCACCATTTTACTGCTTTTCGTGGTTTGCTCACCTTGAATCTGGACAGAAACGCCGCTTGCAGCGGTGTTCCCGGTCAGGGTGTTGCCTAATAACGTGACATCCTTGCCGAGTTTGTTGGTCTTTAATTTAACCTCAATATTTTTCACACGAATACAGTTTTGTAGTTCAATAGCGAAAGGTACATCGGCGGCGCCATCTTTTATCGATTGAGGGCTATAGCTGCCTAATTGAACTTCATTGCCATTCACCACTGTAGTACCACTTAAAACAGAGGTAAAGCAGGTCGGGTTGGTGATGGTAACGCTGGCTAAACTAAATTTAATATAGATTGCAGTTGTGACTACCTTTGAACCCGCGCCGCCCGTGTGGTATTTAAGTAAATAGCTTGGGTCGCTGGTTAATAATTCCACGGTTGAACCATTGGAAGGTGAGAAAGTATTATCAGTAAAAAACTCAATCTCCATATTAGAGACAATGCCGCCATAGGATTGATACGTTGGCGATGATATTGCACGCCCTGTTTCATCATCACATCGATTATATGTATCGGTAAACGTCAGTGGCACACTGGTAACATCACCGATGTATGTTGTTTGTGCGGGGAGTGAAATGGCAGCACCATCGGTATGCGGGCTACTGATAGTAATGTTGTAATATAAACCCGTAATATTGGTCTTAAACAAGTTATGTCCGCCATACGCTTTATTGGCTGCAACCATAGCATTAGTCAATTGCATCAGTACGCCACTGGCATTGTTATGATAGGTGCAATAAACAAATCCCGTGCCACCGACACCGTATCCGGTATCAATATTTGGGTATTTAAGCTTGACGTTTGCCGGTATCGGGGTTGCAGAAGTGGTTTTATAAAAGACCAGAGAACTCCCATTTCCTAGGGCGTATGTCAGGCTGGCGGAACCGTCGCCACTCGGGCCTTTATCGTTACCTATACCTCTATCATTTCCCGCAACAAACGTTTTTGAACCCGCGAAAGCTGTGTTTATCAACAAGCCGCTAAAGATGATGATAAAAAGAGCCTGGTACCATTTCCCTTTTAAATGATGCATGTCATTTCCTTTTTTATGGATGACTAATGAGATATTCCCTGTGCCATAATCTGGCCGTCACCTCATTAGAACGTTTATTCATAGTAGGCTGATACCCACACCGAGACATTAACTGCGCCAGCGGTTACCGATGCTGCGTCACTCTCTTTTTGCAATCGTGTGTAAAAGGTATAGTTTTTATTAATAAGATCCTGACTCGTCACTGGAAAAATACTTTTTGGCGTGCCATCTGTTTTCAGGACATTAAAGTGATTAGCCGGATCCTGCGCGGAAAAAATAACAACCCCCACATTTTGGGCTCCTGACAGATTTGCGTTAGCAAAAATCTGGTTTGAGTACGTGGAGAGTTTTCCCGACACCGGTGTGAAACTCAGCGTTAATTGGGTCGGGGTTTTCCCCTCTATGCCGTTACAGTTTTTAACCGTGATATCAAATTTTTTTCCGCCGGGATAATCATCTTCTGGCGTAATATTGGAGGCAAAATAACTCGTCGTCACCGTGCCTAAATCGATATTTTGATTATTGTTGAGCGATATTTCGCAGCTAGCGGCGATAATATTCGCTTTAACCTCAACATCCGTATCGGCAAAGGCATAGACAGGTACTGAAGCAAGGATGAATAGCGCTAATGTCCGCTGAAAGTGATTCATCATGGAATTACTCATACTGAATGGTAAAGGTGGCCAGGGTTGAAAACGCGCCGGGGCCAATGTCATCGGATGTTTTATCCTGGGCAGTCACTATTCTGGCGCTGAGCGGCCAGTAGACCGAGGTGGCGCCACTCTGTGCTTTGAGATCAACAGTACTGACCGGCGGATTGACGCAGCTGAGTTGAATACCGGAGCCTGAACTATTACCTGCGGCGGTTTCCGTCCAGATTTCAGCTGAAACCCCAGTGGCGTTATCCGCTCCGATAAGCGCATTTCGGTATCCTGCACCATTGTTGGCATCGCCATCGCAGCCGGTCTTTTTTTCCAACCGGATGGTGGCGGTGTTTTTCAACAGCCCCTCGCATTGAGAAAAGCGGATCATGAAGGGTTTAAATTTGGTTTTGTTAACCACGTCATTGATATTCACATCACCAATGTCGACAGCGGTAATTAAGGTATCACTGGCGTTAACCAGCGTGGCTTCACAAGTGCTGGGTTGTAGCGTTGTCGTCACCGTCAGTTCAAGCGTACTGGTTCCCGCGCGGGTAATCGGAACGTTTAAAAAAACGAGCATCAGCAGGTAAAAAATTCTGTTTTGATAATTCATACCGAGCGTCCTTGCTAGTAGTAGTTAAAGGTAAAAATAACCTTTGCTTTGAATTTCCCTGCGGTTACCGCGTCGGATGACCCCGTTTTACGGATGGCGGCGGTCAGATCAAGACCGCTCGTCCTTTCTTGCTGACTCCAGGCAATCGGGGTCGAACCGTCGAAACTCAAAAGCGTACTTGACCCCATCCGTTTCAATGCCAGCCCCACGTTCTGGGCGCCACTGGTTTCGTCATTGGCAATCAGGGTGGTGCTGTTATTGACCAGATTTCCGGTCATGGTCATGGTTAATCCCCTCAGAGTGTTATCGCACTTTGTGGGAAGCAGCTTGAAATGACCTTCTGACTCAGCGCTTTCATTCACGACAGCACTTATCCCCATCGACGGCAGCGTCATTTCATATTGGTTCGTGCTGGCGTTGGCAATGGACGTCCCACTTATCCCGGCTAACGACATCTGACAGGTGGTTTCTTGTACCGTGGCGGTAAAATCAACGCTGAGATCCTGAGCATACAGGCTGCTGCAAGGAATGGCGGCTCCCACGAAGAGAGAAGCTAATAAGGTATATTTTTTCATATACGGCCCTTAATTATTGCAGCAACTGACATGGGAGATCGTCCAGCAAAATGGATTTGCCCAGAGTTTTTGGCGCATCCGGGATTTGATAATGCACGCGGCAGCTTTGGGTTTTTGCATTTTCGACCCATTCGATACGCAGCTCACCGCTATCGTCGATCCCGCGAACAAACACCTGGCCTCCCTGACCAACCGTTCCCAATACTTTGCCGCTGGCGTCATAAATACTGGAAGCGAAAGGTAATGGCTTGTTGTCGCTACGGATAATATGCGCAATAGCAGAACGGCCCTGGTCGGTTTCAAAGTGGCTTACGACCACGGCGCCCAGCCGAGGAATGGAGGTGGCGCTGGTGCTTTTCAGCTCGGTATCGTTATCCATTTGGCTGATGTCGAGGATAATGTTGTTTTCCCGATATGGTGATAATGCCGTGGTGACACCCTGGCCAAAACGGTCGATAGTACTGTTGCCATAGTTAATACGCGCGCCTTTAGCACCAGGTGCATCGACAATACTCAACGTATCCGCAGAACTGAAACTGTCGTTACTGAACGTTAATCCCTGGCGATGCAGGACAAAGCCACCGTCGGTATTTAAAGAATACTGGCGTGAATTATTACTGCTGGCAGATGCCGAACCAGAAACGGTGCCCCACGGAGATTCGTAGCTCACAAACGTACCGACATTTGACAGGTCTTTATCCTCTTTGACCATGTTGTAGCCGGTATTTACGCTATAGCTCCAGCGGTTATCCATGCTATTACCATTGGCGCTGGCCGTGGTCTGGTGGTTACCGTTAAAGTCGCTGCTGGCATTCATATTCAGGGTACGGAAACCGCTGCTATCACGCTGTCCGCCTAATAAATTTTCAAGCGGAATACTGAGACTCAAATAGATTGAGTCATCTTTACGGTTATCTTCATCGTAGCTTCGCTGCACGCCAATGCTATAGCTGGCCCAGGAAAAACTATTACTGTAGCCAAAGGAGTAATCACTTTGGGTATTGTTTGTCACCCAGTAATCGCTCCACGTCCCGGTCATATAAAACGAGCCATAGTCATTATCATCGCTTTGCAAGGATTGATTAAGACTGATGGAGAACTGATTTTTTAAACGACTAAAATTATTAATTCCGCGATTATGATCATTTTCGTCAGGGTGTTTAGCATCATCAATTAATGCCAATGCATCATTAAGCCCTAAATAGCTTTTAGTTGAGTACCGATACGCCGCCAGGTTGAGCGAGGTGTTCGTTGGAGAATAATATTTATTCCAGGAAATACGATAGCTTTGTCCCTGATAGTTTTTATCGTCAGGAATATCGGTAGAGGAGTGCGTAACGTCAAAAGAGAACGCGCCCAGATAGGTGTTCATACCCAGGCCAGCCAGTCCGGCATAATAACCGTTATCGGTTACCTGTAGCCCGGTGTAGCCCGTAAAGGTATTGTTCAGGCCGTAATAGAATGTTCCCTGAACCAGGCCCGGTTTTTCACGCAGATTGTCGTCGTTGACCTCGCCCATGCCAACATCCCAACGCCCCACGCCAGGGCGAAGCATTTGTGTCACCGATGAAAATGGCTGCGAGAAGGTACGCTTCGAACCGTCAGCTTCTTCTATGGTGACGATTAAATCGGCACCATAGCTCGATGGTGTAATGTCATCGATGGTGAAGGGGCCGGGCGGAACCGTCGATTCATAGATTTTATAATTGTTTTGCGTGACGGTGACTTTGGCGTTTGAATTCGCCACACCACGAATAACCGGCGCATAGCTCGCCAGTACCGGGGGCAGCATACGGTCTTCGCTATAAAGTCGAACTCCTCTCAGGCTGACGGAGTCGAACGTTTCACCTGTGGTGTAGGTTTCGCCGATGATCAGTTGGGAGCGTAGGGAAGCGATATCGCGCTGGACATAGCGGTTTTGATACTGAAAATCGCTTGCTCCCTGTTTTGACCAGGAATAGTTGCCCTGCGAACGGAAATGCCAGTTGCCTAAATTGAAGCCCGCCATCATCCCCGCGTAGAAACTGTCATTATCATAGCCCTGATTTTCGCTATGCCAGCCGTTAAGGTTATAGGAGAACAACGCGGCGTTGACGCCATCTTCCCATAGCGAAGGGGAAACATAGTTGCTGTATTTTTTAATGATACTTTCTTGCGGTACGGTAATATCCAGCCGCTGATCGCCATTATCGAAACGCAACGATGATTGAGGGATTAAGGCTTGAAGATTCAGGCAGTCTTTGGCCGCACTTTCTTTTTTTAATAATATATCAGCATCCGTGATTGTATCGGGCGCTTTGATATGTAATTGCGATAGCGTCAGGCTTGAAATACAAGGAACGGCGGTTTGCTGTTTCTTTATTTCAAAAAAATCGAGTTCCAGATTATTAGCTTGCGCACCATTTAAGTAAACCACCACCTTATAGTGGCCCGGCAGCGTGATATTACCTTGGCTATAACGCTCTAAATCAATATTGGTGTTTTTTTGTCCCATTAAAAAGGAGGGGTCGAAATCCATGGGTTCTTCCGCCCATAACGGTGCGCCATAGGCTAGCAGGCAGCAGCTTATTGCCCGCCACAGAGTTTTTTTCCTGAACTGCCCCAAAAAGTGATGCATAATAATCCCAATATTATAATTGTTAGTTTATAGAGATGACTTTCCTGAAATAGCGCCGCCGAAATCATTGATTGCCGAATACTCTAAGGTGCCTTTGCTGATTTGCTTCATGCCCACAACGACAAAATCACTGTAGCTTTTCGGCGCGACCATACTGGCCTGTACGGTATATTTCTTGTCAGCAGTTTTTAAAGACGCTGAGCTAAATGAAACATAATAAGGGGACGAATTTGTGGCGCGTAATACCACCTGATTTTTATCAGTGCGCAAATCCCATTTAATCTGCTCAGGCGCATCGCTTGGGCGCCCCGGCAAACCTTCAGGACGATAAAAGAGTTTTATCCGTGTACGAAACGCCAGCTGAAGAAGGTTTTTACCATTTGTCTCTTCATTTTTGGCTTTGCCAGGAATCTCCAGCGTGTTAAACCAATACACAGATTCTTTATCGGTCGGCAATGTGGTTGCAGCACCGGAATACATGATTTTTACCGTCTGGCCACGTGCCGGTTCGATTCTTGAAATAGGGGGCGTCGCGGTAAAGGGGACTGAAATAGTACTCGGATCGGCATTATCGTCCCCGGTATCTAACCATGTCTGGACTAATAGCGGATGGGTGCCCCGATTTTCCATACGGATAGTGGTTTCATCGCTCCCTGCTTTATAGATGATGCGCGTACCGGATAATACGATGTCCGCATTACAGGCTGCGCTGAATAATCCACTAAGAGCTAGCGATAACAATACGGTGATTGAATGTTTTTTTAGCGGCATTTTGTCATTCCATGGACAAAGAAGATGAACGGGTTGGGGGATTAGTTATCTCAACCCGCTAGTTTTACTTTTGATAACGTAAACAGTAATTAATCGGCGATGGCTTTATTGCCAGCACAACGTTTAATTAGTTGTAGGTTACTGTATAAGCAGCGTTTGTTTTGACAAAGCCGCCGCCAACAGGCGTGACGCTGTCAGATTTCACATAAGAAGCGGTAAAGTTATAAACTGCGACGTTTTCCGTGAATGCTTTGGTATGAATATCCGTTGGATTGTTGATTAGGACCTGCTTATAAGTGCCGGTATCGCTCACTTCGTGAATAGCAACGGTCGTACCTGTTGCAGGTGTATCAACCGAAGTATCGTTGTTTAAGGTGCCTTTGCTATTGCTGAAGAAGACAGAGCTCATGGTCAGCGCTGAGTTAGTTTTAGCTGGCGTACCACCTGCTGCAGAGCAATCTACGGTGATGCTGAACGGTTCTGCCTTAGCACCAACCGCGGTTGCACTCACTTCACCCGCGGTGGTCACTTCAGAAACGGTTGCGGTTTTCAGTGAAATTAAACCATCGCGTGCGCCACCATTAACGCGCAGATCGCAAGTTTCATCTGACACCAGCCCTGAAATATTTAACTGACCACCATCGGCTGCAAAAGCGGATGCTGAAGTAATAGCCGAAGCCGTTAATGCTAAAACAATGAGTTTCTTATTCATTAATGAATTTTCCATATATATTAATGTTTAAATTTTATTTGTTCTACGTTTGCGTCAGGTATAATATTTATACCGTTGGGAACGTCAGACGCGGTGATTTATACTCTTGCAAAGCACTAATGTAAAATATAAAAAAATGATTTTGTTTGTTATATTATTTGCTTGGTGAATAATATTATTCTTTTTTCAATATATAGTGTCATTTAGTTGTGGGTTGAATTATATATAATTTAGATGTATTGGCCTTCTTTTCATATTCTTGATATTTGTTTGTCGTCAGTATAAGCGAAAATACGTAGTGGCAATGCAAAAGTAAACAATTGAACTCATATATAATATTTATTGAATTATGGAATTAATGATGTTTTTTATTTGTTTTGTTGTTTGGCATTACTTTCATGAATGTGATGGTTCATTTTCGGAATTGATTATTGAATCTATTTTATTAATGGATTAAGTAAAGAAAAATCAGGGTGCGAGTGAATAACACACGATGAATCGCAATAAGATACAAACTCATCATGCCGTATCTTATTGGACGAGGAATGAAATAAAATGAATACTGGGGGAACAATCAGGTAAGAATTACCAGCGGGAAGGACAATCTGGAAAATGGTTATGCAGATAAGTTTGTAGACGCTCGTTATCTGGGAAATTTATTTCCGGGGCAATTTCAAATAACGGCCACAGCATAAAACCGCGATTTTTCATATCATAATGAGGGATGGTGAGGCGCTCCGTATGGATCACTTCCTGACCAAATAACATGATATCTAAATCAAGCGTACGTGGCCCCCAACGCTCGGCTTTGCGCACGCGACCCTGCTGGAGTTCAATGCGTTGAGTGTGATTAAGCAGCGCTTCGGGCGTGAGCGTGGTTTCCAGCGCGACGGCGGCATTCAGGTAATCAGGCTGATCCTGCGGGCCGAGCGGCGGCGTGCGGTAAAAAGAGGAAACGGCCACCACGCGGCTGTCAGGAATGTCCCTGATGGCCGCAACGGCAGCATTCACCTGCTCCAGCGGAGAGGCGAGGTTGCTGCCGAGTGCGATATACGCAAGCGTCACGCGCTACCCTCACGGCGCGGCGCGCGTTTACGCGGACGACGATGGCGGCGGCGGGTATCGGGCTCATCACCCAGATCGTTTAGCATATCTTTCTGTGCCGGAGGAGCAACCACCTGGAACTCGCTCCACCACTGGGTTAAACGCTGCAGTTCGTGATTGTTTTCCGCTTCGGCACGCAGCGCTAGCAGGTCGTAAGCGGCGCGGAATTTTGGATGCTCCATCAGCTTCCACGCGCGCTTGCCCTGACGACGAGACATACGCAGCTGTAGCTGCCAGATGTCGCGTACCAGCGCGGTAATGCGTTTTGGAATCGCCAGAGAACGGCAGGCTTCGTCCAGCACATCATTCATCGCCAGCGCGAAGGCATCGTGATAGACCAAGCCGCTTTCCTGAGCGATTTTCTGCGCCATTTCCAGCAGCGGATACCAGAACATGGCGGCAAACAGGAAGGCCGGGTTGACGCGCATATCGTTGTGGATACGGTTGTCGGTATTCTTCAGCACCTGCGCAATAATGCGCTCCATCGGGCTATCACCATCTTCGGTGAAGTAGCGGGTGATGGTCGGGAACAGCGGCTGGAACAGATTGTATTCACGCAGCAGCTTATAGGTTTCATAACCATAGCCAGCTTGCAGCAGCTTGAGCGCTTCTTCGAACAGACGTGCTGGCGGGACATCGTGCATCAACGTCGCCAGACGCGAGATAGGCTCGGCCGTTTCCGGGCTGATACGCATAGAGAGCTTGGCGGCAAAACGGACCGCGCGCAGCATGCGTACCGGATCTTCACGATAGCGGGTTTCTGGATCGCCAATCAGGCGGATCACACCGTCAGACAAGTCCTGCATACCGCCAACGTAGTCGCGAACGGTAAAGTCGGCCACGCTGTAGTAAAGGCTGTTGATGGTGAAGTCGCGACGCTGGGCATCATCTTCGATGGAGCCGAAGATATTGTCACGCAGCAGCATCCCGTTTTGCCCACGCTGAGAGGTGGTTCGGTCAGACTGGCCGTCTTCATGGTGACCACGGAAGGTGGCAACCTCGATAATTTCCGGGCCAAACATAACGTGTGCCAGGCGGAAACGGCGTCCTACCAGACGACAGTTACGGAACAGTTTTCGTACCTGTTCCGGGGTGGCGCTGGTGGTGACATCGAAATCTTTTGGTTTTTTGCCTAAAAGCAGGTCGCGGACACCGCCGCCAACGAGATAAGCCTCGTAGCCTGATTTGTTCAGACGATAAAGAACCTTGAGGGCGTTCTCGCTAATATCTTTGCGGGAAATAGCGTGCTGCTCGCGCGGAATGACAGTCATAGCAGGTTTAGCAACGGCGTTCTCAGCCTCGCTCTCCTCACGGCTTAGCACCTTGCGGCAGAAATTAGCGACTCGGGTAAAAATGGTGCACCTCGGTAATATCAGTATCCAGGACAAAAAAATAGCGGCTAATCATAGCTCAGCCTAACGCATTTGAGAATGGCGGATTGATCTTCGCTGTCTCGGGCACCGCGGTGAGCGACCAGTGAAGGACGGCATTTTGTAATAATTGCGCCGTCGTTAAATCCTGCCATTGCGCTGGTATCGCCTGCCCCAGAAAGCGCAGCGCCTCGATAAGAACAGGACGCGGATCGCCAGTGGGTAAAGCAGGTGCATGATTTTGCTTGGAAAGTTTAGCACCTTCTTCATTCAATGCCAGCGGCAGATGAATATAATCAGGCACCGGCCAGCCAAACAGCTGATAGAGCGAAATCTGCCGCACGGTGGGTTCAATTAAATCTGCGCCACGGACGATTTCAGTTACGCCCTGGAAATGATCGTCGACCACCACCGCCAGGTTGTAGGCAAAAAGTCCATCACGGCGATGAATAATAAAATCTTCGCGCGCTAGTCGCTCGTCAGCCTGGAGCGTTCCGCGCAGCCTGTCGTTGAACGCCATCACCGGATGAACCTGGCGCAAACGTAGGGCGGCGTTTTCCGGCCCAAAGCCCCGCTTGCGGCAGTGGCCGTCATAGGTTCCGCCCACGCTCTGAATACGCGCTCGCGTACAGGTGCAGAAATAGCACAGGTCCTGATTTTTTAACCAGGCCAGCGCTTCGCGGTAAGCATCGTGTCGCTGAGACTGCCACAGAACGTCGCCGTCCCAGTGCAGGCCGTAATGTTCCAGCTGATGCAAAATCGTCGTTGCAGCACCGGGAACTTCACGAGGGGGATCGATATCTTCTATACGAACTCGCCAGACGCCTTGTTGGGCGCGAGCCTGTAGATAGCTGCCAAGCGCCGCAATAAGCGAGCCGAAATGCAGTTCACCGGAAGGTGAGGGGGCGAAACGCCCGATATAGGGTTTTGATAACATGTTTATAGCAGTAATAAATGACAAGGCGGGAAGTGATTCCCGCCTTGAAGATAGAGTATTCGCGAGCGATTAACCTGCCATCTGCTTTTCGCGGATTTCTGCCAGCGTTTTGCAGTCAATACACAGGTCGGCCGTTGGACGTGCTTCCAGACGACGAATACCAATTTCAACACCGCAGGATTCGCAGTAGCCGAAATCTTCATCTTCGACTTTCTTCAACGTTTTCTCGATCTTTTTGATAAGTTTACGTTCACGATCGCGGTTACGCAGTTCGAGGCTGAATTCTTCTTCCTGCGCGGCACGGTCTACCGGATCCGGGAAGTTTGCAGCTTCGTCCTGCATGTGAGTAACGGTGCGATCGACTTCATCCCTAAGTTGATTACGCCATGCTTCAAGAATACGTCGGAAGTGCGCTAGCTGGGCTTCGTTCATATACTCTTCGCCCGGTTTAACCTGGTATGGTTCTACCCCTGCGATGGACAGAATACTCAGGGACGATGTTTTACGGTTTTGCCCTTCTTGCATGTTGTTTCTCCTTAACACGCACTATCGATCCCCGTGTTCGGGGGAAAAATCAGGCCGCTATAAATAACAGATGCTTTTCCCGATGGCAATTATCTAAACGTAACACTTGACAATGCTGTGAGGAAAAGCGTATTTGCGCCGCAGCCCGAACACTTTCTATGCAAATTCACCCGTGGTTAACGAGACGGGTAACGGCGATATCAGAGTGATATTGTCGGCAGAAAGTTCCGCTTTATAAGCCAAAATCTCTACCCCCTTTTTGTGCGCCTCATTTAATAGCTTTGCATATTGAGCATCAATATGGTGTGCCGGAGAGAAATATTCAATGGCTGAGTGCAAGATTGCAAACAGTAAAACGGCGCGCTCTCCGTTCGCCACAACGCCCATCAGTTCGCGTAAATGCTTCTGACCCCGCACGGTGACTGCATCGGGGAAGTAGCCATACTCCTGTTCTGCCAGCGTCACTGACTTCACTTCAATATAGCAGCAAGGACGATCATCCGCCTGTAACATGATATCGATACGGCTGCCTTCCGTGCCGTATTTCACTTCACTTTTCAGCGCGTTGTAGCCAGTAAGTTCAGGTATTTTCCCAAGCGTTATCGCTTCTTTTGCTAATGTATTTGCCCGGAGTGTATTGACGCATATAAAAGCCCCATTTTGTGTCTGAGTTAATTCCCAAGTGTGCGGATACTTACGCTTAGTATTTTCTGATGTGGAATACCACACGGTATCGCCCGGCGTTGCACAACCGGTCATTGCTCCGGTATTGGGGCAGTGCAAGGTGAAAATTTCACCCGTGGGGGTTATCACATCTGCAAGAAAGCGCTTATAGCGTTTGATGAGCGTGGCGGACTGGAGCGGCGGCATAAACTGCATCGGATTTCCTTAATTATTCGCTGAGCGTCCAGCGCTGCAATGGCTTGTATCGGGTACGGCCTGCGGAAAAGCGCGATTCGTAGAGTACAAACTCGGTGACGGGAAAATCCCAGTGAAAACCGGGAGCGGGGATAGGCACCGCTTGTCCGGCATGGCGCAACAGCGTGAGGTGGGGGTGATACGGCTGCGGGCTTTGATAGCAGCCGCTACGTGCCGCCTGTGCGCGAAGCATATTCGCAAGCTGCAACAGGCCGCGCGGCGGCTGGCGCGTACCGAGCCACACTACGCGCGAACGCAGCCACTGCCCGGCATCGTCAAGATGCAGCGTAAATCCCGGCTGGCGAATACGCCCGGCAAGTATCGCCAGCGCACGCTGTTTTTCCGCACTGACGTCGCCGAGAAATGCCAGCGTGATATGCATGTTGGCGGCGGTGACCGGCACACCGGCGTCGGGCGAAAAATGATCCGCTCGCCACTGCACCAGTTGCTTTTGAATTTTCGCTGGGATCTCTATGGCGAAAAACAGTCTTTTAGACTCAGACATCGTCGGGACTCGGTTATGAATTGACGCGATGCTACAATGTCCGCCGTTTAATGTTAACCCCTGGAGCCATTCGTGTCCCTGTTGCCGGTCGCAAACATCCTCCCAGAACTGCTCATCGCCTTACGACAATCCCCGCAGGTGCTTCTTAATGCGCCGACGGGAGCGGGTAAATCGACCTGGCTGCCGCTGCAAATTTTACGCGATGGTGGGATTGAAGGGCGCATATTACTGCTGGAGCCACGCCGGCTGGCGGCGCGTAACGTCGCGCAACGTCTAGCGGAACTGCTGGGGGAAAAGCCGGGGGAAACGGTAGGCTATCGGATGCGCGCCGAAACCTGTGTGAGTGCGAAAACCCGGCTTGAGGTGGTGACGGAGGGGATCATGACGCGCATGATCCAACAAGATCCCGAACTGTCAGGCGTGGGGCTTGTGATCCTCGATGAATTTCACGAGCGCAGCCTCCAGGCGGATCTCGCGCTGGCGCTGCTGCTCGACGTCCAGCAGGGGCTGCGTGACGATCTCAAGCTGCTCATCATGTCGGCCACGCTCGATAACGACAAACTCCAGCAGTTGCTACCCGAAGCGCCGACGGTTATTTCCGAGGGGCGCGCGTTTCCCGTTGAGCGCCGCTACCTGTCATTACCCTCACACCAGCGCTTTGATGAAGCGGTTGCCATCGCTACGGCTGAGCTTTTACGCAATGAAAGCGGCTCGCTGCTGCTATTTTTACCTGGCGTAGGGGAAATTCAGCGCGTACAAAACCAGCTTGCCGAGCGCGTGGCGAATGATGTGTTGCTCTGTCCTTTATATGGTGCGCTTTCGCTTGCCGAACAGCGGCAGGCGATTCTTCCCGCACCGGCAGGCAAGCGCAAGGTGGTTCTGGCGACCAACATCGCCGAAACCAGTTTGACGATAGAGGGCATTCGCCTGGTGGTGGACAGCGCGCAGGAGCGTGTTGCCCGTTTTGATGTGCGCAGCGGCCTGACGCGCCTGCTGACTCAGCGGATAAGCCAGGCCTCAATGACCCAGCGCGCCGGACGTGCCGGGCGACTGGAACCTGGCGTATGCGTGCATTTGCTGGCGAAAGAGCAGGCCGAGCGCGCGGCAGCGCAAAGCGATGCGGAAATCTTACAAAGCGATCTCTCCTCACTGTTGCTCGAGTTGTTGCAGTGGGGATGTACGGATCCGGCCCAGCTAAGCTGGCTGGATCAACCGCCGGCCACTAATCTTGCGGCGGCGAGGCGCTTGTTAACGCAGCTTGGCGCGCTGGCGGAGGGGCGGTTAACCGCGAAGGGCCAGAAAATGGCCGCTTTAGGTAACGATCCCCGTCTGGCAGCGATGCTGGTGGCAGCAAAAAATGATGATGAGGTCGCCACGGCGGCGCGGCTGGCCGCTATCCTCGAAGAACCGCCGCGCGGAAGCAATCATGATTTGCTCCAGGCATTTTCCCGGCCGCAGGGTCAATGGCAACAGCGTAGCCAGCAGCTTTGCAAACGGCTTAATTGCCGCGCGGGCCAGGTGGATAGCGACGCCATTCCGGCCCTGCTGGCCCAGGGTTTTCCCGACAGAATTGCACGTCGACGCGGGCAGGAAGGGCGCTACCAGTTGGCAAACGGCATGGGGGCGATGCTCGACGCCGATGATGCGTTAAATCGCCACGAATGGCTGATTGCGCCGTTGTTGTTGCAAGGTAGTGCTTCACCGGACGCGCGAATTTTGCAGGCCTGCGCGCTGGATATCGACGCTTTAATCGCCCGTTGCCCTGAATTGCTTCAACAATCAGACACGGTCGAGTGGGATGATACCCAGGGCACGCTCAAAGCGCTGCGTCGTAGCCAGATTGGTCAATTAACGCTCAGCGTGCGCCCGCTGGCAAAACCGTCCGAGAACGAACTTCATCAGGCGATGCTGACCGGAATTCGCGAGAAAGGGCTAAGCGTGCTTAACTGGACGAGCGAGGCCGAACAGCTGCGCTTGCGATTACAGTGTGCGGCACGCTGGCTGCCGGAAGAGGCGTGGCCTGCGGTGGACGATGAGGCGTTGCTGGAATCGCTTGAGGATTGGCTGCTCCCGCACATGACCGGCGTGCATTCTCTGCATGGGCTGAATTCAGTGGATATTAGCCAGGCGCTTTACGCCTGGTTGCCCTGGTCATTACGACAACGTCTGGTGAGTTCGCTGCCAACTCATTACACTGTGCCAACGGGAAGTCGAATCGCGATTCGCTACGATGCGGATAATCCACCGGCATTGGCCGTGCGGATGCAGGAGATGTTTGGTGAAGCCAGCACCCCGACCATCGCCGAAGGGCGAGTGGCGCTGGTGTTAGAGCTGCTTTCACCCGCCCAGCGCCCATTGCAGATTACGCGTGATTTAAGCGCGTTCTGGCAAGGGTCGTACCGCGAGGTGCAAAAAGAGATGAAGGGGCGCTATCCGAAACATGTCTGGCCGGACGATCCGGCAAATACCGCTCCCACGCGGCGGACAAAAAAGTATTCGTGATGGCGCCGTTCCCGGCGTCGCATTCGCTCGGCCGGGCTACGAATGCGATGCCGGTGAATACAGCGGGAGTAGGCCGGATAAGGCAAAGCCGCCATCCGGCAACCAGCACCGCCTGATGGCGCTATGCTTATCAGGCCTACATGTTGCAGTACCTGTGCCGGATGAATGCGACGCCGGGGAATACAGCGGGTGTAGGCCGGATAAGGCAAAGCCGCCATCCGGCAACCTGCACCGCCTGATGGCGCTGCGCTTATCAGGCCTACATGTTGCAGTATCTTTGCCGGGTGCATGCGATGCCGGGGAATACAGCATAAATTTGAGAGATATCTTCTTCTTTCAAACGACAGAAGAATTGAGAATCAGGCCTTTATGCCTGAATGTTGCGGAGAGAGAGCATGGCGGGGAATGACCGCGAGCCAATTGGACGTAAAGGAAAACCTGCACGTCCGGCAAAACAAAAGGTAAGCCGTCGTCAGCAATATGATGACGATTATGACGATGATGGTTACGAAGAAGAAAAACCACGCTCGCGTAAAGGTGGCGGCAAGGGAGGCAAGCCACGCGGTAAACATCGCTGGTTCTGGTTCCTGGTCAAATTGGGTATCGTATTTGCGGTACTGGTCGCGATTTATGGCGTCTATCTTGACCAAAAAATCCGTAGCCGTATTGATGGTAAAGTCTGGCAGCTTCCGGCGGCGGTCTATGGCCGCATGGTCAACCTTGAGCCGGATATGTCCATCAGTAAAAAAGAGATGGTGCAGCTGCTGACGGCAACACAGTACCGCCAGGTGACGGCGATGACGCGTCCTGGTGAATTTACCGTGCAGGCCAACAGCATCGAGATGATCCGTCGCCCGTTCGATTTCCCGGACAGTAAAGAAGGGCAGGTGCGTGCGCGTCTGACCTTCGACGGCGATCGTCTGGACACCATCGAGAATATGGACAGCAACCGCCAGTTTGGTTTCTTCCGACTCGATCCGCGGCTTATCACCATGATGTCCTCGCCAAACGGCGAGCAGCGTCTGTTCGTGCCGCGCAGCGGTTTCCCGAATCTGCTGGTGGATACGCTTATCGCCACCGAAGACCGTCATTTCTACGAGCATGACGGCATCAGCTTCTACTCGATTGGCCGTGCGATGCTGGCCAACCTGACCGCCGGACGCACGGTGCAAGGGGCGAGTACGCTGACGCAGCAGTTGGTGAAGAACCTGTTCCTTTCCAGCGAGCGTTCATACTGGCGTAAGGCCAACGAAGCCTACATGGCGCTGATTATGGATGCGCGCTACAGCAAAGACCGTATCCTTGAGCTGTATATGAACGAGGTATACCTCGGTCAAAGCGGCGACAACGAAATTCGCGGCTTCCCGCTGGCGAGCCTTTACTACTTTGGCCGCCCGGTAGAAGAGCTGAGCCTTGATCAGCAGGCGCTGCTGGTGGGGATGGTGAAAGGGGCGTCGATCTACAACCCGTGGCGTAACCCGAAACTGTCGCTCGAACGTCGTAACCTGGTGTTGCGCTTGCTGCAACAGCAGAAAGTGATTGACCAGGAACTCTACGACATGCTGAGCGCGCGTCCGCTGGGCGTGCAGCCGCGCGGCGGGGTGATTTCACCGCAGCCTGCGTTTATGCAGATGGTACGTCAGGAGCTGCAGGCAAAACTGGGCGATAAGGTCAAAGATCTGTCCGGCGTGAAAATCTTCACCACCTTTGACTCGGTGGCGCAGGATGCGGCAGAAAAAGCCGCGACCGACGGTATCCCGGCACTGAAGAAACAGCGCAAACTGAGCGATCTGGAAACCGCGATGGTGGTGGTTGACCGCTTCAGCGGTGAAGTGCGCGCGATGGTCGGTGGCGCAGAGCCGCAGTTTGCCGGTTACAACCGTGCGATGCAGGCGCGTCGTTCGATTGGTTCTTTGGCAAAACCTGCGACCTATCTGACGGCACTTAGCCAGCCGAATCAGTATCGCCTGAATACCTGGATTGCCGATGCACCGATTGCCCTGCGCCAGCCAAATGGTCAGGTGTGGTCTCCGCAAAACGACGATCGTCGCTACAGCGAGAGCGGTAGAGTGATGCTGGTGGATGCGTTAACCCGCTCCATGAACGTGCCGACGGTTAACCTGGGGATGGCGCTGGGTCTGCCTGCGGTCACCGATACCTGGCTGAAGCTGGGCGTGCCGAAAGACCAGCTGCATCCGGTTCCAGCGATGCTACTGGGGGCGCTGAACCTGACGCCGATTGAAGTGGCCCAGGCGTTCCAGACTATCGCCAGCGGCGGTAACCGTGCGCCGCTTTCGGCGCTGCGTTCGGTGATTGCGGAAGATGGCACCGTGCTGTATCAGAGCTTCCCGCAGGCAGAACGTGCCGTACCGGCACAGGCGGCGTACATGACGCTGTGGACGATGCAGCAGGTTGTGCAGCGTGGTACGGGTCGTCAACTGGGGGCTAAATACCCGAACCTGCATCTGGCGGGGAAAACCGGGACCACCAACAACAACGTCGATACCTGGTTTGCCGGGATTGATGGCCGTGAAGTGGTAATTACCTGGGTGGGCCGCGATAACAACCAGCCAACCAAGCTGTACGGTGCCAGCGGTGCCATGTCGATTTATCAACGTTATCTGACTAACCAGTCGCCTATCGCGCTGAACCTCACCGCGCCGGAAGATGTGGTTAATATGGGCGTTGATGATAATGGCTACTTCATTTGCGGCGGCGGAGGCATGCGCATGCTGCCGGTTTGGACAGCCGACCCGGATGCGCTCTGCCAGCAGAGCCAGCAGGCGATTGAACAGCAGCAGTCGGCAAATCCGTTTGATTCGTCTTCTTCTCAACCGCAACAGCAGCAACAGCAGCCGCCTGCGCAAGAGAAGAAAGACAGCGATGGCGTCGCAGGCTGGATTAAGGATATGTTCGGCGGTAACTAGTCGATACTGCCAACACCTGCGCCGGTTGCCGGATGGCGGCTACGCCTTATCCGGCCTACACCAATCGGTAGCCCGGGCGAGGCGGCGCTATACCGTAGCCCAGGCGAGGCGTCCCGCAGACCCCGGTGCTATACCGTAGCCCGGGCGAGGCGTTCACGCCGACCCTGGGGCCGCAGGCCACCCATCAACCCCGAGCCTCTGTTAACCGCAGAGGCTTTTTTTTATCCTTTTCTTAACGCCATTTTTTCATCTGTTTATTTCTTAACCCCTTAATTCTGGTAGGGACTTATAACGCTTGCTATGCGTCTACCCGCTGTCCTATTATGCTTCCGGTTATAATAATAATTCTCGTTTACGTTATCATTCACTTCATCAGAGATATACCAATGGCGCGTCTTAAAACTGCTCAGCCAACCCACTCGCTGCGTAAACTCGCAGTCGTAGTCGCCACAGCGGTTAGCGGCATGTCTGTTTACGCACAGGCTGCAGATAAACCGAAAGAAGAAACCATCACCGTTACTGCCGCACCTGTTTCTCAGGAAAACGCTTGGGGGCCAGCCGCCACGATTGCTGCTAAGCACACGGCAACGGCCACCAAAACGGATACCCCGATTGAGAAGACCCCGCAGTCTGTCTCGGTGATCACCCGTCAGGAAATGGACATTCGTCAGCCGACGACCGTCAAAGATGCCATGGCCTATACGCCAAGCGTATTCTCGACTCGCGGCAGCTCATCAACGTACGACGTTGTTTCTATTCGTGGTTTTACTGCACCGACCACCGTTAACACCAACCAGTATCTGGATGGCATGAAGCTTCAGGGCAATAACTACTCTGAAATTTCGATGGACCCTTATTTCCTGGAACGCGTTGAAGTGATGCGTGGGCCAACGTCCGTGCTGTACGGCAACAGCAACCCGGGCGGTATCGTCAGCATGGTCAGCAAGCGTCCGACCACCGAACCGCTGCGTGAAATTCAGTTCAAAATGGGCACAGATAACCTCTGGCAGACCGGTTTTGACTTCAGTGATGCAATTGATGACGATGGTGTATGGTCCTATCGTTTGACCGGTTTAGGCCGCAGCCAGGATACGCAGCAGGATATGGCGAAATCGAATCGCTATGCCATTGCCCCATCCTTTAGCTGGCGCCCGGATGATAAAACCGACTTCACCTTCCTGAGCAACTTCCAGAGCGACCCGAATGCGGGTTACTACGGTTGGTTGCCGCGCGAAGGTACGGTTGTGCCTTATTACGATGCTAACGGTAATGCGCACAAGCTGCCGACCGATTTCAACGAAGGTGAGCGTGATAACAAGATGCAGCGCCGCCAGCAGATGGTGGGCTACAGCTTCTCGCACGAATTTAACGACACCTTCACCGTGCGACAGAACCTGCGTTACGATCAGGTGAAAACCCTGTACCGTTCCGTTTACGGTTATGGCTACATCGCGCCAGGTAAAATTAATCGTCAGTACGTTCGCTCTGATGAAGACCTCAATACTTTCACCGTTGATAACCAACTGCAGTCTAACTTCGCGACCGGCGACGTAGCGCATACGCTGCTAACCGGCGTGGATTATTCACGCATGCGTAACGATATCGACGCTCAGTATGGTTCAGCCAGCCCGCTGGATATGAACAACCCGCAGTACGGTAATCCGAATGTCTCCGTTAACTTCCCATATGCGGTACTAAACCGTATGGAACAAACGGGCCTGTACGCGCAAGACCAAATGGAATGGGACAAATGGGTGCTGACGCTGGGTGGTCGCTATGACTACGCGATGGCCTCAACGCTGACCCGCTCCAGCAACTCTCTGGCGCAGAACCACGACCAGCAATTCACCTGGCGCGGTGGCCTGAATTACCTGTTTGATAATGGGATCTCACCTTACTTCAGCTACAGCGAATCTTTTGAACCGACCTCTGGTTCAACGAAAGAGGGCAAACCGTTCGATCCGTCTCGCGGCAAGCAGTACGAAGCTGGCGTGAAGTACGTACCGAAAGATATGCCGGTAGTCCTGACCGCGGCGATTTACCAGCTGACTAAAGACAAAAACCTGACGTCTGACCCGAACGACCCTACGGGGCTGTACAGCGTGCAGGCGGGCGAGATTCGTTCCCGCGGTCTTGAGCTGGAAGCGAAAGCGGCGGTTAACGAAAATATCAACGTGACTGCAGCCTATAGCTATAACGATGCTGAATATACCGAAGACACCATCTTTAAAGGCAAACGCCCGGCTGAGGTGCCACGTAATCAAGCGTCTCTGTGGACGGATTACACCTTCTATGACACGGCGCTTAGCGGCCTGACCTTCGGTGCTGGTGTGCGCTATACCGGTTCGACGGTGAGCTACTATAAAAATGACGCAGCGAAGAAAAACGATTCGTTCAACGTTGGTAGCTACACCGTTGCTGACGCCATGGTGAAATACGATCTGGCGCGTTTCGGCCTGCCGGGCTCCTCCGTTGCCGTTAACGTCAATAACCTGTTCGACCGTGAATACGTCTCCAGCTGCTATAGCGAATATGCATGCTACTGGGGCGCTGAGCGTCAGGTTGTTGCCACCGCAACGTTCCGTTTCTAACCACCTCCAGGGCGCGGAATTTCCGCGCCCTTTAACATGTTGACGGTTATGCAGGACAACACAACTCATTCCGACACCACCTTCTCTTTGGACGAGGTGGCTTTCCGCGTGCCTGGTCGCACCCTGTTACATCCACTCTCCTTAACCTTCCCTGCAGGCAAAGTGACCGGACTTATCGGCCACAACGGCTCGGGCAAATCCACCTTACTGAAAATGCTGGGCCGCCATCAGCCGCCGTCAGAAGGAGAGATCCTGCTGGACGCTCAGCCGCTGGCGAGCTGGAACAGCAAAGCGTTTGCCCGCAAGGTTGCCTATCTGCCGCAGCAACTGCCGCCCGCAGAAGGGATGACGGTGCGTGAACTGGTGGCGATTGGTCGCTACCCGTGGCACGGCGCGTTAGGGCGATTTGGCGTGGCTGACCGTGAAAAAGTGGATGAAGCGATTGCGCTGGTAGGGCTGAAAGCGCTGGCGCAGCGTCTGGTTGATAGCCTCTCCGGCGGCGAACGCCAGCGTGCGTGGATTGCCATGCTGGTGGCGCAGGATAGCCGCTGTCTGCTGCTGGACGAACCGACCTCCGCGCTGGATATTGCCCATCAGGTGGACGTGCTGGCGCTGATACATCGCTTGAGCGAACAGCGTGGACTGACGGTGGTTGCCGTGCTGCACGACATCAACATGGCGGCCCGCTACTGTGACTATCTGGTCGCGCTGCGTGGGGGCGAAATGATTGCCCAGGGCACGCCTGATGAACTGATGCGCAGCGAGACGCTGGAAAAAATTTACGGTATTCCGATGGGGATACTGCCTCACCCAGCCGGTGCCGCACCGGTAAGTTTTGTCTACTGATGACTGCCTCAAACCTGATTAGCCGCCGCCGTTTGCTGACGGCGATGGCGCTCTCACCCCTCATATTGCAGATGCAAAAGGCGCAGGCCGCGCCGATTAGCGCCGAGCGAATCGTGGCGCTGGAATGGCTGCCCGTTGAACTGATGCTGGCGCTGGGCGTCACCCCTTATGGCGTGGCGGATATCCCCAACTACCGCATGTGGGTTAACGAACCTGCGCTGCCGGACTCGGTGATTGACGTGGGTCTGCGCACCGAACCTAATCTCGAACTGTTGACGCAGATGAAGCCCTCGATGCTGGTCTGGTCGGCGGGTTATGGCCCTTCGCCGGAGATCCTCGCCAGAATCGCGCCTGGGCGCAGTTTTGCCTTCAGCGACGGTAAAAAACCGCTGGCGCAGGCACAGCGTTCGTTGCTGGAAATGGCGGATATGCTCGACAAGCAGGCGGTGGCGCAGCGCCATCTGGCTGAGTTCGACGCGTTTATCGACCGCCTGAAGCCGCGCTTTACGCAGCGTGGCGATCGCCCGTTATTAATGATGTCGCTGCTCGATCCGCGCCATATGCTGGTCTTTGGCCCCAACTGTCTGTTCCAGGAAGTGCTCGACCGCTTAGGCGTCAAAAACGCCTGGCAGGGAGAAACCAATTTCTGGGGCAGCACGGCGGTGGGAATCGACCGTCTGGCGGCCTACAAAGACGTCGACGTTCTGTGTTTCGATCACGGTAACGCCGCTGAAATGCGTCAGCTCACCGCCACCCCGCTGTGGCAGGCGATGCCGTTCGTTCGTGCCAACCGGATGCAGGTGGTTCCGGCGGTATGGTTCTACGGGGCTACGCTGTCGGCGATGCACTTTGCTCGCATTCTGGATAACGCATTGGGAGGCAAAGCGTGAACGCAAAATTCTCACCGTTTGCCGCCATCTTATTGCTGACGCTGTTTATCGCGGCGCTGGGACTCACCTGGTTTAACTTCAATATTGCGCTGCCTTACGCGCAGTGGTTTAAGGCTGCACGCCTGCCGGATATCGACGCCATCGACCAGATGCTGTTCCACTACAGTTTGCTGCCGCGGCTGGTGATTTCGCTGCTGGTGGGCGCAGGATTGGGGCTGGTTGGCGTCCTGTTCCAGCAAGTGCTGCGTAATCCGCTGGCCGAGCCGACGACGCTCGGCGTGGCGACCGGCGCGCAGCTTGGCATGACCGTCACCACGCTGTGGGCGGTGCCGGGCGTATTGACGTCGCAGTTTGCCGCGCTTGCGGGCGCCTGCATCGTTGGGGCGCTGGTGTTTGGCGTGGCGTGGGACAAACGCCTCTCGCCGGTGACGCTGATTCTGGCGGGGCTGGTAGTGAGCCTCTACTGTGGGGCCATTAACCAGCTGATGGTGCTGTTCCATCATGACCAATTGCAGAGCATGTTCCTGTGGAGCACCGGTACGCTGACGCAAACCGACTGGAGCGTGGTGCAGCGCCTGTGGCCGCAGCTGCTGGGCGGCGTGATGCTGACCTTGCTGCTGCTGCGTCCGCTGACCTTAATGGGGCTGGACGATGGCGTGGCGCGTAATCTCGGTCTGGCGCTGTCATTGGCGCGTCTGGGAGCGTTAACGCTGGCGATTGTGATCAGCGCTTTCCTCGTTAACGCGGTGGGGATTATCGGTTTTATCGGCCTGTTTGCGCCGCTGCTGGCGAAGATGCTCGGTGCTCGGCGTCTGCTCTCGCGTCTGCTGCTGGCCCCGCTGATTGGTGCGCTGATTCTTTGGCTTTCTGACCAGTTAATTTTGTGGCTGACCCGCGTGTGGATGGAAGTCTCCACCGGTTCGGTAACGGCGCTGATTGGCGCGCCGCTGCTGCTATGGCTGCTGCCACGGCTGCGTAGCATGAGCGCGCCGTCGATGAACGCGAGCGATAGCGTGGCCAGCGAACGTCATCATGTGCCGTGGTTTGCGCTGGGCGGGGCGGTGATTTTACTGCTGGCGGTGTTTGTCGCGCTGTCGCTGGGGCGTGATGCGACTAGCTGGCACTGGGCCAGCGGTGAGCTGCTCGACCAGCTGATGCAGTGGCGCTGGCCGCGTATTGCTTCCGCGCTGATTGCCGGGGTGATGCTGGCGGTAGCGGGCTGTATTATCCAGCGCCTGACCGGCAACCCGATGGCCAGTCCCGAAGTTCTGGGAATAAGCTCCGGTGCGGCATTTGGCGTGGTATTGATGCTGTTTTTGGTACCGGGAAACGCATTCGGCTGGCTGCTGCCAGCGGGAAGCCTGGGGGCGGCGGTCACGCTGCTGGTTATCCTGATTGCCGCCGGACGCGGTGGCTTCTCACCACACCGTATGCTGCTGGCGGGGATGGCGCTGAGTACGGCGTTTACCATGTTGCTGATGATGTTGCAGGCCAGCGGCGATCCGCGAATGGCGCAAATTCTGACGTGGATCTCCGGCTCAACCTATAACGCGACCGGTAAGCAGGTCGTGCAGTCGGCAATCGCGATGATCGTGTTGCTGATGCTGGTTCCGCTGTGCCGTCGTTGGCTGACGATTTTACCGCTCGGCGGCGAAACGGCGCGGTCAATTGGGATGGCGCTGACGCCTGCGCGCGTTGGCCTGCTGCTGCTAGCAGCGTGCCTGACGGCGGCGGCTACGCTGACGATTGGCCCGCTAAGCTTTGTGGGGCTGATGGCACCGCATATTGCGCGCATGATGGGATTCCGACGCACGATGCCGCACATTGTGATTTCGGCCCTGATCGGTGGCTTGCTGTTGGTGTTTGCTGACTGGTGCGGAAGGATGCTGATGTTCCCGTATCAAATACCGGCGGGGCTGCTGTCGACCTTTATTGGTGCGCCGTACTTTATCTATTTGCTGAGAAAGCAGAGTCGTTAAAAAGCCGGATGGCGCTTACGCTTATCCGGCCTACATGCAGGTTTCGTTTGTAGGCCGGGTAAGGCGAAGCCGCCCCCCGGCAATCACGACCTTACAGCTTCGCAAACACCCGACGCGCCGCGTCAATCGTGTTATTGATATCGTCTTCACTGTGGGCAATAGACATAAAGCCCGCTTCAAACGCAGATGGCGCCAGATACACGCCTTCTTCCAGCATCAGATGGAAGAAGTGCTTAAAGCGCTCAACGTCGCACTTCAGCACGTCCTGATAGCAGGTCACTTCTTTGGCGTCGGTGAAGAAAATCCCGAACATGCCGCCGACGTTATTTACCACCAGTGGGATCCCCGTTTCGCGTGCCGCATCCAGCAGGCCCTGCGCCAGCTGGTTGGTCAGTTCGGTCAGGGTTTCGTGTACGCCCGGCTGCGCGACCTCGGTCAGGCAGGCAAAGCCCGCCGCCATGGCGATAGGGTTACCGGACAACGTCCCCGCTTGATAGACCGGGCCGGTTGGTGCCAGCGCGTCCATCACATCACGACGACCGCCAAATGCGCCCACCGGCATCCCGCCGCCGATGATTTTGCCAAGACAGGTCAGGTCAGGAACGACACCGTAGTAATCCTGCGCGCCCGCGAGCGCGACGCGGAAACCGGTCATCACTTCGTCAATAATTAACAGCGCGCCAAACTCGTCGCACAGCGCGCGCAGGCCCGGCAGGAAATCAGGCTGCGGTGGAATGCAGTTCATGTTGCCCGCGACCGGCTCAACGATGATACAGGCGACTTCCTGCGGGAACTGCTCAAATGCGGCGCGAACGGAGGCCAGATCGTTGTAGGTGCAGGTGAGGGTGTGCTTGGCGAAATCTGCCGGCACGCCCGGCGAGTTTGGCTGGCCCAGCGTCAACGCGCCGGAACCCGCTTTCACTAGCAGGCAGTCGGCGTGGCCGTGGTAGCAGCCTTCGAATTTGATGATTTTGTCACGACCGGTGAAGCCGCGCGCCAGGCGAATGGCGCTCATAGTCGCTTCCGTACCTGAGTTCACCATGCGCACCATGTCCATGGTTGGCACCAAATCAGTGACCAGCTTCGCCATGGTCACTTCCATTTCGGTAGGTGCGCCAAAGCTCAGGCCGCGTTCTGCCGCTTCAATCACCGCGTTGCGGATAGCCGGATGATTGTGGCCCAGCACCATCGGCCCCCAGGAACCGACATAATCGATATAGGCTTTGCCATCTACGTCGTACAGATAGGCACCGTCCGCACGCTCGATAAACAGCGGTGTACCGCCCACGCCGGTAAAGGCCCGAACCGGCGAGTTCACGCCGCCCGGGATAAGTTCACGCGCAGCGCTATACAGATTTTCAGATTTGCTCATTGCCAGGATCCTGGTTTGTGAAGAAGGTGTTGCCCGTTATTCTAAATTATTCCGCGAAGGTTATGAAATTTTTGGCCGTTTTGCATGAAAGCAGGCAGGGTTTATCCGCTTTACGGTTTTACGGCCAGAGGGAGCACTGTGAGAGTTGACGGTTTGAGCGCCGTTTTACGAGCGGCTCGAATTTTGTCGTAGTGGGAAAATACGCGTATTAATGATGGCGATATTGACCTCGCAAGGCGTTCCATCATCCAGATAAACCGTTTCATCGAGTTCCATCACGGCATCATGCTCTTTAAGATTCAGCAGATTGATAATGTCCTCGTCCTGAAGATTAAGGGCCGTTAAGTTCTGATCGCGGCGCTGGACTTTTTTGCCGGTGATGCTTTCGATATAGCTGTATTTTGATATCTCCAGCTGACTTAATTCCATGCTGGTAAACATATTGACCGGCAGATGGATATGCTCAAGTGCGACCGGAATATCGTCAAAACACATCAGACGTAAAATTTTATAAATCTGATCGCTATTTTTAATGCGTAATGCCTGCGCCATTTCCGGCGTTGGCACTTTCATTATGCTGAATTTAATCACTTTTCTGACGCCTTTGTGGCCGCTTTTTTGGGCCTGGAAATCAAAAGGCGAAAGGGCGTGGAAGCGTCCTGACTGATTACTTTTACCGATAGAACCGACGAATAAACCGGAACCCTTAACCCGATAAATTCGCTGTTGCTCGATAAGCAGACGCGTGGCTTCCCGCACCGTAGCGCGCGTGATGCCGATATTTTTGGCAATCGCAATCTCGGTATCCAGTTTATCCCCGGGTAAAAGGTTGTCGGTCTTTATTTTCCTGAGAATGTAATCGACTACCTCTTTTTGCTTCTCTGTGATGCCATCAACCATCGACTTTGTTCCTAACCAAGGTGAGCTGAGTCCTGCCTACATGTATGCCTGACTTTGTTTTCTATCGACCAGACCGTTCACGTCAGATTGTGAGCAACTTAACGAATTTGGATCAACAAACAGCGCATCGCGGTAAAAACCGTTTTTGCATATTGTATCTGGACACGTCTGTGTGCATCATCAAGATGACTAGACAAGTAAAACATGTATAGACTTATTTTGTCGAGCGTAAGAATGCAGTAAAAATGGAAAGAATATAAGCAATTAATTGTATTTTAATGTTTATTTTTCCCATTGTTCCGGCGCTTTCATAAGCCATCACTTACCATCATAAAAACAACGGTTTCTGATGAGGTGTCTGTTCATGTCGTTTTAGGGTAATCCCATAAAACGTGATTTTTGAACGTAAAATCCAGGCAAAGAGAGAGATGTATGAGCAACAGAAAGTTAGCGAATGCCATCAGGATCCTGAGTATCGATGCGGTTCAGAAAGCCAACTCCGGCCACCCGGGCGCACCAATGGGAATGGCCGATATTGCCGAAGTGGTTTGGCGTCGCCACCTTCGCCATAACCCGAAAAATCCGCAGTGGTTTAACCGCGATCGCTATGTTCAGTCCAACGGTCATGGCTCTATGCTGATTTACGCTCTGTTGCACCTTACCGGCTATGACCTGAGCATGAACGACATTCGTGATTTCCGTCAGCTCCATTCTCGTACGCCGGGCCATCCTGAATATGGCTATACGCCGGGCGTTGAAACCACCACCGGCCCGCTGGGGCAGGGGGTTGCCAATGCGGTCGGCATGGCGATTGCCGAAAAAGCGCTGGCCGCTGAATTCAATAAACCTGGGTTTGATATTGTCGATCACCACACCTGGCTGTTCCTGGGCGATGGCTGCTTGATGGAAGGCATTTCTCATGAGGCCTGTAGCCTGGCGGGCACGCTGGGGCTGGGTAACCTGATTGCCGTCTGGGATGACAACGGCATCTCTATTGACGGTCATGTAGAAGGGTGGTTTGCCGACGATACGGCGGCACGTTTTCGCGCCTACGGCTGGCATGTGATTGAAGGCGTTGACGGCCACGATTCAGAAGCCATTGACGCCGCCGTTCGCGAAGCCAAAAAAGTCACCGACAAGCCAAGCCTGTTATGTTGCAAAACGATTATCGGTTTCGGTTCACCGAATAAAGCCGACAGCCATGAGTGCCACGGTTCGGCGCTGGGCGCCGATGAAGTTGCGCGGGTACGCGAGCAATTGCAGTGGCCGCATCCGGCTTTTGAAATTCCTGCGGAGATTTATGCCGCCTGGGATGCAAAGCAAAAAGGGGCGCAGGATCAGCAAGCGTGGGATGAACTGTTTGCTGCCTATGCCCAACGCTGGCCTGAACTGGCCGCCGAATTTACCCGCCGCATGAACGGCGAGTTGCCCGGCGAATGGGCTGAGAACATCCAGCAGTATGTTCATGCGCTTCAGGCCAATCCCGCAGCGCTGGCAACGCGTCAGGTCAGCCAGAACTGCTTGAATTTCCTTGCGGACATGCTGCCGGAACTGATGGGCGGTTCGGCGGATCTTTCGCCATCAAACCTTACCCGACATCAGAAGTCCGTCGACTTTACCGCTGACAATCCTGCCGGAAACTATATCTCGTATGGCGTTCGTGAATTTGGCATGTCGGCCATCATGAATGGTCTGGCGCTGCACGGCGGCTTTATCCCCTACGGCGGTACCTTCCTGATGTTTATGGAATATGCCCGCAACGCGCTGCGCATGGCGGCGTTGATGAAGATCCGCTCGGTGTTTGTCTATACCCATGACACGATTGGCCTTGGTGAAGATGGCCCAACGCACCAGCCGGTAGAACAACTTGCCTCACTGCGTTTAACGCCGAATATGGAAACCTGGCGCGGTTGCGATCAGGTTGAGGTTGCCGTTTCGTGGCAGCAGGCGATTGAGCGAAAAGATGGGCCGTCGGCGCTGGTGCTGACCCGCCAGCCGCTTGCACAACAGTCCCGTTGCGAAGAGCAATTAAAGGCCATTTCACGTGGCGGATATGTGCTGGTTGACTGCGACGGTGAGCCGGAGTTGATATTGATCTCTGCGGGATCCGAAATTGAACTGGCGGTTGCTGCCGCTCGCACCTTGCAGCAGGAAGGTCGCCGCATCCGTGTGGTCTCAATGCCCTGCACCGAGCGTTTTGATAAACAAGATGAGCAGTATAAAGAAACGGTTCTGCCCAAGCATATCCGTCGTCGTCTGGCCGTTGAAGCCAGTATTGAAGGATTCTGGGAGCGCTACGTGGGCCTTGATGGAAAAGTGATAGGCATGAGCTCATTTGGTGAGTCTGCACCGGCCAGCGTGCTCTTTAAGTACTTTGGTTTCACGACCGCAAATGTGACTGAAACGGCTCGTAGCATGCTTTAGCCACTCTTTTTTACTTTGACGAATGATAGGTAATATCCATGCCAACATTATCTAACTGGCTGAATAAAGACAAAGTTCAGTATGTTGAGTCCGTCGCGGACTGGAAAGAAGCGATTCAGATTGCAGGTCGTCCACTGCTGGAGGAAGGGGCGATTTCCCCGGCCTATATCGATTCAATTATCAAACAGAAAGAAGAGATCGGCCCCTACTTTGTGATTGCACCGCGTATTGCCATGCCGCACACGCGGCCGGAGCACGGAGCGATGGCGCTCGGATTATCGATTGTTAAATTGGGCCAGGCCGTGGAATTCCAGTCTGAAGAAAACGATCCGGTTGATGCGATTTTTATGTTCTCGGCACCTGATAGCAATAGCCATATTGAAATGATTTCGCAGCTTGCCGAAGTGCTTTCGGATGACGAGGTCATGCAGCAAATTTTTGATAGCAAAAGTTCAGCGCAGTTGCAGGCGATTTTACTCGGTGAAGCGCCAGCGACTTGTTAAATATACCTTAAGCGAAAATAAACGAGGTCTACTATGAAAATCATGGCGGTATGTGGCTCCGGTCTGGGCAGCAGCTTTATGATGGAAATGAACATCAAGAAAGTGCTCAAGAAAATTAACGTGACGGCTGACGTTGACCATTCTGATTTGGGTTCTGTTACCCCGGATCTGGCGGACGTTTTTGTGATGGCAAAAGATATTGCGTTCAGCGCCAACCTTCCTGCGGAAAAAGTCATTATTATCAATAATATTATTGACTTAAACGAAGTTGAACAAAAAATAAAAGACTACTTTGAAAAGCAATAATTAAGTCGGGCAAGAAAAATACCCTGCTACAGAGGTTAATATGTTTGTTCAAAACGTAGTACAACTTATTGTCGATATTCTGAAGGTGCCATCCATCCTTGTTGGGTTGGTCGCGTTGTTTGGTTTGGTTGCCCAAAAAAAATCCTTCCCTGATGTGATTAAAGGTACCGTTAAAACGATACTGGGTTTTTTGGTGTTATCCGGCGGGGCGATGGTCCTGGTAGGCTCGCTAACGCCACTCGGTGATATTTTTAAACAAGCCTTTGATGTACAGGGTATTATTCCCAACAACGAAGCAATGGTCTCCATTGCGCTGGAGAAATATGGTGCGCCAACCACGCTGATTATGGCGTTTGGGATGGTCGCCAACATCGTTGTCGCTCGCTTTACCCGCTTAAAATATATCTACCTTTCCGGGCATGTGACCTTCTACATGGCCTGTATGGTGGCAATTATTCTTTCTGTTGCCGGTTTTGAAGGCGTACAGCTTATTTATACCGGTTCGCTGGCGCTCGGTATGCTGATGGGCTTTTTCCCGGCGATTGCGCAACCTTACATGCGGAAAATTATCGGTAGCGATCAGGTCGCCCTGGCGCACACCGGTACGATTGGCTACGTGCTTTCGGGATGGATTGGCTCTGTTGTCGGTAAGGGGTCTAAATCCACCGAAGAGATGAATATGCCTAAGAATCTGAGCTTCTTACGCGATAGCACAATTTCAATCTCGCTGACCATGATGATTATTTATCTGGTGCTGTCTATTTCAGCCGGTAAAGAGTACGTCGAAAGTCATTTCAGCAATGGTCAGAACTATCTGGTGTATTCGTTTATTCAGGCGATTACGTTTGCGGCTGGCGTGTTTATTATCCTGCAAGGGGTGCGTTTAATTCTGGCTGAGATCGTGCCAGCGTTTACCGGTTTCTCTGAGCGACTGGTGCCGAATGCACGTCCTGCACTGGATTGCCCGATTGTTTTCCCGTATGCCCCTAATGCGGTGTTGGTCGGCTTTATTTCGAGCTTCGTCGGCGGGCTGGTTGGGCTGTTTATTCTGGGTCAGTTGAAGTGGGTGCTTATTCTTCCAGGCGTTGTTCCTCACTTCTTCTGCGGGGCGACTGCGGGGGTATTTGGTAATGCGACCGGCGGGAAACGCGGTGCCATTATCGGGGCATTTGCTCACGGTATTCTCATTACGTTCTTACCCGTGGCGCTTATTCCGGTGCTTGGCGCACTTGGCTTAACCAATACCACGTTCTCTGATACCGATTTCGGTGTCGTCGGGATTATCCTTGGCAACATGGCGCGCTTTATGACGCCAGGCACGATTACCATGACGATTACCGGTATTTTTGCTCTACTGGTTATTTATAACTTTGTCGGCAAAAAGAAGGTTGTTGTTGAAGAGTAAGGTATTGGTTTGAATGGCAAGTGCCTTCCTTGTGGGGCGCGTTTGTCAGTTAAGCGTGGGGTTCCGTTCACGTTAGGTCAGGCAGAATATGAACTGGCATCACCCGTGAACGGGCCAAGGGGGACAACCGCGTCCCCCTTGGCAATCCCCGCGGCCCCGCAAGGAAATCGGTGCTTCGCACTACGCTCGCCTCCGAACTCCAGCCTTCGGCACGGCGAAACTCGACGTCCTGTCTCGCTTCGCCTCAGTCCGCCATCCATGGCGTCCTGACCTTGTCTTCCATTCTCCGACTCGCCGATTTCAGCGGGGACTCATCGGTTTCAGAGCGATAGGTTTTAGCTTTTAGCTTAAAGGGAGCGCAATAGGGGGATAAATCCAAACATACCGCCCCTTAACCGACAGGCATTACTCCTTGCGGGAGGCATTTTCGATTTTAAAGACTTCAGCATTCTTATTTGGGCCCACGCTAACCGGTGATGAACTAAAATTTTACCCCAGCGTAACAAAGCATTCGTGGCGCAATTTTTTCGCGACGTAACGCACATGTCTGGGTAAAATGCCTTCCCTTCCCATTTGTATTACCAATTAGTGATGACGGTATGAAAGCTGAGATAACCCCTTTAGAGGCACAACGGATTGTTGGTCTGCGTCGCCGCGATGTGGTGCGTAAACTGCTGAACCGCGATAAAACGCCGCTGATGGTGCTCCTGTCGGCCGCAGTTGTCGGTACCCTGGTTGGGTTAGTGGGCGTTGCATTTGAACATGCGGTGAACTGGGTGCAAAACATGCGCATCGCGACGCTGGCGCAGGTTGCGGATCGTTGGTTCATCGTCTGGCCGCTGGCCTTTATTTTATCGGCTCTATTAGCGATGCTCGGCTACTGGCTGGTACGCCGCTTTGCGCCGGAGGCCGGAGGTTCGGGGATTCCCGAAATTGAAGGGGCGCTGGAAGAACTGCGTCCCGTGCGCTGGTGGCGCGTGTTGCCGGTGAAATTCGTCGGTGGTATGGGCACGCTGGGGGCCGGTATGGTGCTGGGGCGCGAAGGGCCAACGGTGCAAATCGGTGGCAATATCGGGCGTATGGTGGGGGACATTTTCCGCCAGCGCGGCGAAGAGTCACGTCATACGCTGCTGGCGACCGGTGCGGCGGCGGGGCTGTCGGCGGCCTTTAACGCGCCGCTGGCAGGCATCTTGTTTATCATCGAAGAGATGCGCCCACAGTTTCGCTACAGCCTGATTTCGATAAAAGCGGTGTTCGTTGGCGTCATTATGTCGAGCGTCGTGTTCCGTATTTTCAACGGTGAAACGCCGGTCATTGAGGTCGGCAAGCTGACCAATGCGCCGGTTAACACGCTGTGGCTGTACCTGGTGCTGGGCATTATCTTTGGCTGCGTCGGCCCGCTGTTTAACACGCTGGTGCTGAAAACTCAGGATATGTTCTTCCGCATTCACGGCGGCAATATTAAAAAATGGGTGCTGATCGGCGGTCTGATTGGCGGCGGCTGTGGCGTGCTTGGATTGTTCCAGCCAGCAGCCTCAGGGGGCGGGTTTAACCTGATCCCGATTGCCGCAGCGGGTAACTATACCGTCGGTGCGCTGCTGTTCTTATTTGTCGCCCGCGTATTAACCACCTTGCTGTGTTTCTCTTCCGGCGCGCCCGGCGGGATCTTTGCGCCCATGCTGGCATTGGGTACGCTGCTGGGGACGGCGTTTGGCTTAGCGGCAATGAATCTGTTCCCGGCTTACCATCTGGACGCGGGCACCTTTGCGATTGCCGGAATGGGGGCGCTACTGGCGGCCTCGGTGCGTGCGCCGCTCACAGGGATCGTGCTGGTACTGGAGATGACGGATAATTATCAGCTCATTTTGCCAATGATTATTACCGGGCTCGGTGCCACGCTATTAGCGCAGTTCCTCGGCGGACAGCCGCTCTACGCCACGATCCTGGCGCGAACCCTGGCGAAGCAAGAAGCCGAGCAAGAGGCGAAAGCCCGGCAGTCGGCCCCGGAGAATACTTGAACGATTTACTCGGGTATTAGATAATGACACAAAGAGTCGGGTGAATATTAACCTGAACCTGCAGTATTAATGGGAGCAAAAAATGAGTGAAGACGTAGTGCTGCCGCTGGAGTTTACCGACGCCGCAGCCAAAAAAGTGAAATTCCTGATCGCGGATGAAGAAAATCCAAACCTCAAACTGCGCGTGTACATCACGGGCGGCGGTTGCAGCGGCTTCCAGTATGGTTTTACTTTCGATGATCAGGTCAACGACGGCGACATGACCATCGAAAAAGAGGGCGTAGGCCTGGTGGTTGACCCGATGAGCCTGCAATACCTGGTGGGTGGATCCGTGGATTACACCGAAGGTCTGGAAGGTTCACGCTTTATCGTGACCAACCCGAATGCGACCAGCACCTGCGGCTGTGGATCGTCGTTCAGCATCTGATGCACTGAGTGCTCTTACGCTGTGAATTTCAATTGCCCGCCATTTGGCGGGCAATTTTGTTTACGGGGAAAATGTAGCCCGGCCAAGCGAAGCGCCGCCGGGATTCGCGCCGAGCGTGCCCCGGCACAGGATTTCAACAGGCCGGATAAGGCAACGCCGACATCCGGCACCAGGCTGCGAAGCAACAAAATAACGGTTAGCGTCCGTTATCATCCAGCGCAAAGGTGGGCAGCTTCAGGTGCCAGCGGATCGCCGCCAGGCGAATAGCCAGCGTCACCACCATCCCCATCATACTGGCGTTTTCCAGCGGAATGTTGAAGGTGTAATAGGCCGTGGCGTGAACGATACCGCCCACAATACAGGCGGTGGCGTAGATTTCCGTACGCAGGATCATCGGTATTTCACGCGCCAGCACGTCACGGATAATCCCACCGCCGACGCCGGTCACCACACCCATACAGATTGCCACCAGTGGCCCTGAATGGGCGATAAACGCTTTATTGACGCCAATACCGACGAAAACCGCCAGGCCCACGGCATCCAGAACCGGCAGCACCCATTTGGGTAAACGACGCGGTTGACGCACCAGCACGATAGTCAACATGCAGGTCACCATAGCGACGACCAGGTCGGTCGGATCTTTAACCCAGAATACCGGGCCGTTAGCTAACGCCATATCACGGATAGTCCCGCCGCCCACGGCGGTGACCACGCCCAGCACCAGCACGCCAAACGGATCCATGCGTAACTTTCCCGCCAGCAATACGCCCGAGATGGCGAAAACAATGGTGCCTACAATATCCAGCCAGTAAACCAGCATGACCAATTATCCCGTTAATGAACCTGCTCTAACGCAGTACAGAGTTGTTTTGCGGCGAGGATAATACGTGGGCTTGCTCGTTCAAACCAGTCACTATTGAGGGGAATAATGGGGATTGTGAGCTGGCTTGCCCAGTAATGCTGGATTTTCGGAATTTGACTCTCATCGCCTGCGGCAATAATAGCCTGCGGTTGACGCATTAATACCTGTTCACGGCTCACCTGCGGCCATGCAACGCGGCTGTCGGCAAAGATGTTTTCACCGCCGCAAATCTCCAGCGCCTGGTTTTGAATGGCACTTTTATTGCTGGTGAAAATAGGATTGAAACCAAACTGCATAAACACGCGTTTCTTCGGCGCGTCCGCGTACTGCGTTTTGAGCTGCGCATAGTCGCGTAACAATGTGGTGGCCGCCTGCTCGGCTTTCTCAGGCGTTGGGCTCCATTTCGCCAACTGGCGTAATGAAGCGGCAATGTCCTCAATACGATGGTTATCAACCCATAATACGGCGATCCCCAGCGCTTGCAGCTGATTCACCTGGCGTTCAGCGTTGCCTTCTTTCCATGCCAGCACCAGATCGGGATGCAGCGCGACAATGCGTTCCAGATTAATGCCCTGCCAGGAAGCAACCTGCTCAATGGCTTTAGCTTCGTCAGGATAGTCTGACCAGGCGCTGACGCCAACGGGGGTGATGCCAGCGGCAAAGGCCAGCTCGGTGTTGGCGGGGGAGAGGGAGATAACCCGCGGCGCGGCGAACAGCCACGCCGGAGCGCTCAACAGCAGGGCCAGCAGCCCTGTGATAAACCGCTTAGCCACGCGCCAGTTTCTGCACCAGCGCTTCAACCATCAGCGTTGACTGCTTCGCGGCCACCGCCAGGAACTCGTCAAAGCTCAAATGGGACTGCTGATCGGCCACGTCTGAGATCGCGCGAACGACCACAAACGGCACGCCAAAGCTGTGGCACACATGCGCAATCGCCGTGGCTTCCATTTCTACTGCAATCGCCTGTGGGAAGTTATGGCGAATTTTCGCCAGCCCCACGGAACCGTTGATGAAGGCGTCGCCGCTGACGATAAGGCCACGAACGGCGTTGAGGTCGAGCGATTTAATGCACTCTTGCGCCGCGGCAATCAGCTTGTCGTCCGCTTTAAAGCCCGCTGGACAGCCGGCCATTTGACCGATTTCGTAGCCAAATGCGGTGACATCGGCATCGTGGTAGCGCGCTTCGTCAGAGACCACGATGTCACCCACTTTCAGAGTTGGCGCAAGGCCGCCTGCGGAGCCGGTATTAATGATGACGTCCGGCTGGCAGCGTTCCAGCAGCAGCGTCGCGCCCATTGCGGCGGCAACCTTACCAATGCCGGATTTCAGTAACGCGACGTCAACGCCGTTCAACTGCCCGGTATAGATTTCGCTCCCGCCCACGGTGATGGTCTGACGATTTTCGATTTTGTCACGCAGCAGCGTAACTTCTTCTTCCATTGCGCCAATAATGCCGATTTTCATAGATTTACTCGCGATATACCATGTTTAAAGGCATAGTCTATCATGCGGTTCAGGGGAAGCGCATTTCTCGCGACGGAGAGGTTATGGTGAAGATTGATTTCCGTAATAAAATTAACTGGCGTCGGCGCTATCGTTCACCTCAGGGCGTAAGCTCAGAACATGAAATTCTGCGCATTTTTGAAAGCGATCGTGGACGCATTATTAACTCACCTGCCATTCGCCGTTTACAGCAAAAAACGCAGGTTTTCCCACTCGAGCGTAATGCCGCGGTACGAACGCGTTTGACGCACTCGATGGAAGTGCAGCAGGTGGGGCGCTATATCGCCAAAGAGATCCTGAGCCGTCTGAAAGAGAAAAAACTGCTCGCCACCTACGGGCTGGATGAGCTGACCGGGCCGTTTGAAAGCGTCGTCGAAATGGCGTGCCTGATGCATGACATTGGCAATCCCCCTTTCGGTCACTTTGGCGAAGCGGCGATTAACGACTGGTTCAGCCAGCGCCTCGCGCCAAAAGATGCGCTGCAGCAGCCGCAAAGCCATGACCGCTGCGAGGTTGCCGCTCTCAAGCTGCATGAAGGGGAAGAGGCGCTGAACGTGCTGCGTAGCAAAGTGCGGCAAGACCTGTGCCATTTCGAAGGCAATGCGCAGGGCATCCGTTTGGTGCATACCTTGATGCGCATGAATCTGACCTGGGCGCAGGTAGGGTGTATTTTAAAATATACGCGTCCCGCCTGGTGGGCGAATGACGTGCCGAAAACGCATAGCTACTTAATGAAAAAGCCCGGTTATTACCTGGCCGAAGAAGAGTATATTGCGCGCTTACGTAAAGAACTGGCGCTAGCGCCTTACAATCGCTTTCCATTAACCTGGATTATGGAAGCTGCGGATGATATTTCATATTGTGTTGCTGACCTTGAAGATGCTGTAGAAAAAAGAATCTTTAGCGTTGAGCAGCTCTACCAGCATTTATACGATGCCTGGCCCGATCATGAAAAAGGTTCGTTGTTTGCACAGGTGGTTGAGAATGCCTGGGATAAATCTCGCGCAAATTCATTAAGTCGAAGCACAGAAGATCAGTTCTTTATGTATTTGCGGGTAAATACATTAAATAAACTGGTGCCTTACGCGGCACAGCGTTTTATCGATAATCTACCGCAGATTTTTGAGGGTGACTTTAACCACGCGCTGCTTGAAGATGAAAGTAGCTACAGTGAATTGCTGGCATTATATAAGAATGTGGCGATAAAACATGTCTTTAGCCATCCAGATGTCGAGCAGCTTGAATTGCAGGGATATCGAGTGATTGGCGGTTTACTTGATATTTATGCGCCGCTGTTAAAATTATCGTTAAATGAATTTAGTGAGCTGGTTAAACATGAGCGTTTACGCCATCTGCCTATCGAATCACGGCTTTTTTGCAAGCTCTCAACGCGCCATCGTTTAGCTTACGTTGAGGCTGTAAATAAAATATCGCGTGATGCTGTGGAATTTCCGGTGATGGAATATTATTATCGCTGCCGCCTGCTTCAGGATTATATCAGCGGAATGACTGACCTCTACGCGTGGGATGAATATCGCCGGTTGATGGCGGTAGAATAATCATAAGTTTTGTAAAGACGCTCAATAAATTTTTACTTTTCCCACGTGTAGTTGCAGGGAACTTAGTGCCATAAAGTGAATCTGATTAGTCACGAACATCGTAACTTTGCGTAATCTGAAATTGAGATTGAAACACATGAAAAAAACCACGTTAGCAATGAGTGCACTGGCTCTTAGTTTAAGTCTGGCTCTGTCTCCGTTGTCCGCTAGCGCGGCCGAGACGGCATCTTCTACCGCGTCTGCCGCGCAGCCAATGCCAAGCCTGGCGCCGATGCTGGAGAAAGTGATGCCGTCAGTCGTCAGCATTAATGTTGAAGGCAGCACAACGGTAAATACGCCGCGTATGGGGCGTAACTTCCAGCAATTCTTTGGCGACAATTCGCCTTTCTGCCAGGACGGTTCACCGTTCCAGAGCTCTCCATTCTGTCAGGGCGGTGGCCCGCAGGGGGGCAACGGTGGCGGTAACCCACAGCAGCAGAAATTTATGGCCCTCGGTTCTGGGGTAGTGATTGACGCGGCGAAAGGCTATGTCGTCACCAACAACCACGTAGTGGATAACGCCAACGTTATTAAAGTGCAACTGAGCGATGGGCGTAAATTTGACGCCAAAGTGGTGGGTAAAGACCCGCGCTCTGATATTGCGCTGATTCAGATTCAGGATCCGAAAAACCTGACGGCGATTAAGCTGGCTGATTCTGACGCACTGCGCGTCGGTGATTACACCGTGGCTATCGGTAACCCGTTTGGTCTGGGTGAAACCGTGACGTCCGGTATTGTTTCTGCGCTGGGCCGTAGCGGCCTGAACGTCGAAAACTACGAAAACTTTATCCAGACCGATGCGGCAATTAACCGCGGTAACTCCGGCGGCGCGCTGGTTAACCTGAACGGCGAGCTTATCGGGATTAACACCGCGATCCTCGCGCCTGACGGCGGCAACATCGGTATCGGTTTCGCCATTCCAAGCAACATGGTGAAAAACCTGACTGACCAGATGGTGAAATTTGGTCAGGTTAAGCGCGGTGAACTGGGCATTATGGGTACCGAGCTGAACTCTGAGCTGGCGAAAGCCATGAAGGTGGATGCACAGCGCGGCGCGTTCGTAAGCCAGGTAATGCCGAACTCTTCAGCAGCAAAAGCGGGCATTAAAGCGGGTGACGTGATCACCGCCCTGAACGGTAAGCCTATCAGCAGCTTTGCAGCACTGCGTGCGCAGGTGGGTACGATGCCAATCGGCAGCAAAATCAGCCTTGGCCTGCAGCGTGACGGTAAGCCGTTAACCGTTCAAATTGAATTGCAGCAGAGCAGCCAGAATCAGGTTGATTCCAGCTCCATCTTCAGCGGTATTGAAGGCGCTGAGATGAGCAACAAAGGCCAGGACAAAGGTGTGGTCGTAAGCTCCGTGAAAGCGGGTACGCCGGCGGCGCAAATTGGCCTGAAGAAAGGTGACGTGATTATCGGCGCGAACCAGCAAGCGGTGAAAAATATCGCTGAGCTGCGCAAAATCCTCGACGGTAAACCTTCTGTACTGGCGCTGAATATCCAGCGTGGCGACACCTCTATCTATCTGTTGATGCAGTAATCGACAATCCAACCCTTTCCCCTTTTTGGGGAAAGGGTTTCTCCCGCCGTAATGTGAAGCTTCCCACAACTCCATAGATCCCAACCCTGCTTTGTGCAATTGCACAGTGCGAGCTTTTATCTTCTTTCTTATCATGTAACCTGCTCACAGGAGGGGTTCATGGCTAGCTGGCATCTCGATACTAAAATGGCGCAGGATATCGTGGCGCGCACCATGCGCATTATCGATACCAATATCAACGTAATGGATGCCCGTGGGCGCATTATTGGCAGCGGCGATCGCGAGCGTATTGGTGAATTGCACGAAGGGGCATTACTGGTGCTGTCGCAGGGGCGGGTGGTCGATATTGATGACGCTGTCGCTCGACATCTGCATGGGGTACGTCAGGGGATTAACCTGCCGCTGCGACTGGAAGGGGAAATTGTTGGCGTTATCGGCCTGACCGGCGAGCCGGAGACGCTGCGTAAGTACGGTGAACTGGTGTGTATGACGGCGGAGATGATGTTAGAGCAGTCGCGCCTGATGCACCTTTTAGCCCAGGACAGCCGTCTGCGCGAAGAGCTGGTGATGAACCTTATCCAGGCCGAAGAGAATACCCCGGCGCTGACCGAATGGGCGCAGCGACTGGGCATTGACCTTAACCAGCCGCGCGTGGCGGCGGTGGTGGAGGTCGATAGCGGTCAGCTAGGCGTGGACAGCGCAATGGCAGAGCTTCAGCAATTGCAAAACGCGCTGACGACGCCTGAGCGAAATAACCTGATTGCGATTGTATCGTTGACCGAAATGGTGGTGCTGAAACCGGCGCTGAACCCGTTTGGGCGCTGGGACGCTGAAGATCATCAGAAACGGGTTGAACAGCTTATTTCACGGATGAAAGAGAACGGGCACCTGCGTTTTCGCGTGGCGCTCGGCAACTACTTCACCGGCCCCGGCAGCATCGCCCGTTCCTACCGTACGGCGCGCACCACTATGATGGTCGGCAAGCAGCGAATGCCCGAAAGCCGCAGCTATTTTTATCAGGATCTTATGCTGCCGGTGCTGCTCGACAGCCTACGCGGTGGTTGGCAAGCCAACGAGCTTTCTCGCCCGTTAATGCGCCTGAAAGCGATGGATAACAACGGTCTGCTGCGCCGTACGCTGGCCGCGTGGTTCCGCCATAACGTTCAGCCATTGGCGACCTCGAAGGCGCTGTTTATTCACCGTAATACGCTGGAGTATCGGCTTAATCGAATTTCGGAACTGACCGGACTGGATTTGGGGAATTTTGACGATCGTTTGCTGCTGTATATTGCATTGCAGCTTGACGAGCAACGGTGATTTAACCCGGCGGCGCTGCGCTTGGCCGGGCTACATTCATGCCGATTTGTCGCCCGGCGAAGCGCAGCGCCGCCGGGGAACAAACGACATCACCCTTTACTTGTTACGCGTTAGTTTTTCCAGATCTGCTTCAATTTCGCTGATCTTGTTAGTCACGACGCTTTCAAGATGACGCAGATCGTCCAGGATCTTACGCTTGAGATCGACTTCAGTGCGATCGCGTTGGCAAATCTGATCTAACTCATCGATGATGTAGCGCAGGTTAGGGCTGATTTCCTGTACTTCTTTAAAACCCTGACCAATGCCATCGGCAGCCACGGTTTTACGCTGGCGCGGATATTTAAACTTCACGCTCTTGGCGAAAAATTCACCTTTATCCTTCTGGAAATAGATTTTCAGGATATCGTTGTTGGCTTCCTGCCGGAGGCTGTAACGATCGATTTCATCAGGATTGGTAATGCCCAAGCTTTTCAGATTATCGTACATAGCGGTACCCTTGATCTAAATTAACTATTGAATAATTAACGAAAAAATCATTTTCCGCCAGCGTGAAGATAAAAAAAGCGGGGTGGCCCCCGCTTTTTAATATCTTATTAATCGATAGTACGCAGCAGTTCGTTAATGCCCACTTTGCCGCGAGTTTTCGCGTCGACTTTCTTCACGATAACCGCGCAGTACAGGCTGTACTTGCCGTCTTTCGATGGCAGGTTGCCGGAAACGACAACTGAGCCTGCTGGTACGCGGCCGTAGAACACTTCACCAGTTTCACGGTCGTAGATTTTGGTGCTCTGACCTAAATAGACGCCCATGGAAATCACGGAACCTTCTTCCACGATCACGCCTTCAACGACTTCAGAGCGCGCGCCGATGAAGCAGTTATCTTCGATGATGGTTGGATTGGCCTGCAGTGGTTCCAGTACGCCACCGATGCCGACGCCGCCGGAGAGGTGAACGTTTTTACCGATCTGCGCACAGGAGCCGACGGTAGCCCAGGTATCCACCATAGAGCCTTCATCAACGTAAGCGCCGATGTTCACGTAGGACGGCATCAGGACGGTGTTACGGGCAATATAAGCACCCTGACGAACCGCTGCCGGTGGCACTACGCGGAAACCTTCTTTCTGGAAACGGGCTTCATCGTAGTCGGCAAACTTCATCGGCACCTTATCGAAGTAGCGGCTTTCCGCACCGTCGATAACCTGGTTATCGTTAATACGGAAAGAGAGCAGAACCGCTTTCTTCAGCCACTGGTGAGTGACCCACTGACCGTCAATTTTTTCAGCGACACGCAGCGCGCCGGAATCCAGCAGCGAAATAACCTGGTTGACCGCTTCGCGGGTTACGGTATCCACATTTGCCGGCGTGATGTCGGCGCGACGCTCAAAGGCGGACTCAATAACGTTCTGTAATTGCTGCATTGTTTACTCTTTCCATTTACTAATAAAAAATCGTTACCCTTTATCGTTTGGATTGAGGGCTGCTGTCAACCGTTGTTGTACTTCTTGTTGCAGCTCATTATTAAGGGCACGCCGGTTGGCGGTGGCGATTATAAATAAATCTTCTACTCGTTCACCAATTGTCGTAATTCTGGCCCCGTGGAGCGAAATTCCGAGGTCGGCAAACACCTGGCCGACGCGGGCGAGGAGCCCTGGCTGGTCGAGTGCGATCAGTTCAAGGAATGAACGACGGTCGGTATGGGTGGGCAGGAAATTCACTTCCGTATCGACGGAAAAATGACGTAGTTTTGCCGCCTGACGACGCGGCTGTGGCGGCTGCCAGCTGTGCTGCGTGATGGCTTGCTCGAGTCCTGAACGAATTGTCTCATGACGATCGCCGGAGAGCGGGCTGCCATCGGGTTCGAGGACAATGAACGAGTCCATCGCCATGCCGTCGCGGGTGGTAAAGATTTGCGCGTCATGGACGCTGAGATTGCGTCGGTCGAGCTCGGCGCAAACGGCGGCGAACAGATACGGTCTGTCCGGGCTCCAGATAAAGATTTCCGTGCCGCCACGGGTGGCCTGTGGGCTTAGCAGGATCATCGGCTGCGTTAAATCATGCTTGAGCAGATGACGGGCATGCCAGGCTAATTGATTTGGCGTGTGGCGCACAAAGTAGTTGGCGCGACAACGGTTCCAGATTTGATGTAGCGCTTCTTCATTGATGTTATCCATGCGCAGCAGCGCCAGCGCCTGCATCTGATGATGACGCACGCGTTCGCGCATATCCGGGGTATTTTGCATGCCGCGACGGAGTTGTTTTTCGGTGGCGAAATAGAGCTCGCGCAACAGGCTTTGCTTCCAGCTGTTCCACAGCGTTTCGTTAGTGGCGCAGATATCGGCCACCGTCAGGCACACCAAAAAGCGCAGGCGATGCTCGGTCTGCACCTCTTCGGCAAACTGTTTGATCACTTCTGGATCCTGAATATCACGACGCTGAGCGGTAACGGACATCAATAAATGCTGACGAACCAGCCAGGCGACGAGCTGCGTTTCACGTGAATTCAGCCCGTGCAGTTCGGCGAATTTCAGCACGTCCTGCGCGCCGAGCACCGAATGGTCACCCCCACGCCCTTTGGCGATATCGTGAAACAGCGCGGCAATCAGAATCAGTTCTGGATGGTTTAGACGGGGCCACAGATCAACGCATAGCGGATGCATCGGGCGCGTTTCTTCATTGGCGAAACTTTCCAGCTTCAGCAGCACGCGAATCGTATGTTCATCGACGGTATAGGCATGGAACAGGTCAAACTGCATCTGACCGACAATATAAGACCACTGCGGCATATAGGCCCACAGCACGCTGTGACGATGCATCGGTAACAGGCCACGCTTCACCGCACCTGGGTGGCGTAACATATTCAGAAATAGCGAGCGTGCCTCTGGGATATAGCACAGCGGCTCGGTCAGATGGCGTCGAGCATGGCGCAGATGGCGCAGGGTGGTGGAATAGATCCCCGTGATGTTGCTGTTGCGCACCATCATGTAGAACATACGCAGAATAGCCTGCGGTTCACGGATAAACAGCGTGTCGTCGCGCAGGTCGATAAGCGTGCCGCGTAGCTGGAAATCATCGTCAATGGCGCGAGGTTTTTCATCTTCGGTCAGAGCAAGGATGGCTTCATCAAACAGCTGCAATAGCATGTGATTAAGCTCGCTCACCCGGCGGGTGACGCGATAGAAATCCTTCATCATATGCTCGATAGGCTGATTGCCTTCGCCTTCATATTTCAGGCGGCGCGCCACGCTGAGCTGGCGATCGAACAGGAGCCGGTTGTCGTAGCGAGTCAGTTCCAGATGCAGCGCAAAACGAATGCGCCAGAGCAGGTGGAGACATTCGTTGAGTTCATTGCGCTCGGCTTCCGTCAGAAAGCCAAAACGAACCATCTCATCGAACGAGGTCGCGCCAAAGTGACGGCGCGCTACCCACTGAAGGGTCTGGATATCACGCAGGCCGCCGGGGCTACTTTTAATGTCGGGCTCCAGGTTGTAGCTGGTGCCGTGGTAACGCTGGTGGCGCGCTTCTTGCTCGGCAACCTTTGCCGGGAAGAAGTGTTCTGAAGGCCAGAAACCTTCGCTGAAGATATTTTTTTGCAGCTCAAGGAACAGCGCGACATCGCCGATGAGCAGTCGGGATTCAATAAGGTTTGTGGCGACGGTTAAATCTGACAGCCCTTCCAGCAGGCACTCTTCCAGCGTGCGCACGCTGTGGCCCACCTCCAGCTTGAGATCCCACAGCAGCGTGAGTAATTCACCAATCTTCTGAGCTCTATCGTCTGCGAGTTTGCTCCGGCTAAGGATCAGCAAGTCCACATCAGACAGCGGGTGCAGTTCACCGCGGCCATACCCGCCGACGGCGACCAGGGCGGCGTCGTCAAGATCGCCAAAGCCGTAGAGTAGCCACAAGCGTTGTAGCAGCTGGTCGATAAATTCGGTACGGGCTTCGATAAGCTGTTCGGCCGATGCGCCGTTGTCAAAGGCTTCGCCCAGCCAATGCTGAAAATCATCGAGGCGGGTTTTGATTTCAGCGCAGGTCAGACTCTCTTCTGACCAGGTGACCGGATACTCAGGCTGGCCGGGGAGGGTGGGGAGAATTGTGCAGGCCAGTTCAGGTAAAAGATTCGTCATTACGCCACCCATAAGAAAAAGCGATTACCAAAAAAAACCGGCTTTCGCCGGCTTCTTATTATTCGTCGTGCGAGATTATCGCCGGGATGGTGTCATCCTTGCGTAATGTCAGTATTTCGCAGCCGTTGTCTGTCACCACAATAGTATGCTCGTACTGCGCAGACAAGCTCCGGTCTTTGGTTTTTACCGTCCAGCCGTCCTTCATGGTGCGAATTTCTTTTTTACCAGCGTTGACCATCGGTTCAATGGTGAAGGTCATGCCCTGCTTTAATACCACATCGGTTTCACGAGAGTCATAGTGCAGCACCTGCGGTTCTTCGTGGAAACCACGACCGATACCGTGGCCGCAGTATTCGCGAACAACGGAGAAACCTTCGGCTTCAACAAATTTCTGAATCGCCGCGCCGATTTCACGCAGGTTCACGCCAGGTTTTACCATTCTCAGCGCAACGTACAGGCTCTCTTTGGTGACGCGACACAGACGCTCACCCAGAATGGTCGGTTTGCCGACGATAAACATTTTGGACGTATCGCCGTGGAATTCGTCTTTAATGACCGTGACGTCGATGTTGACGATATCGCCATCTTTCAGGTGCTTTTCGTCATCCGGGATACCGTGACACACCACTTCGTTAATGGAGATGCAGACGGATTTTGGGAAGCCGTGGTAGTTCAGGCACGCCGAAATCGCTTTTTGTTCGTTAACGATATAATCGTTACAGATGCGATCCAGTTCACCGGTGGTGACGCCAGGTTTTACATGCGGTTCGATCATTTCGAGCACTTCGGCAGCCAGACGACCGGCAACGCGCATTTTTTCAATATCTTCAGGGGTTTTAATAGAGATTGCCATGGAATATGTCCATCAGTGTCGAATGTTTCGACAATAATTGAGTATTAGTGATGTCAATGTTAACAGCCAGGAGTACCCCCTGCCAAATTGAGAATCATTCTGAACTTCGCCTTTCGTGCCCTGCGCGGGTGATAACAACTGTTGGTGTCTTCGTCTATTTTATGGTATAAAGCGCGCCGAACTTCCGCTCAATGTTTTGGCTGGAAGCGACAAATCTCACTTTGTGTAATAACACACACGTATCGACACATATTCCGGGGTGCCCTTAGGGGTCGGTAATATGGGATACGTGGAGGCTTAACCCCAACTTTATCTATAGAGGTTTTTACCATGGCAACTGTTTCCATGCGCGACATGCTCAAGGCTGGTGTACACTTTGGTCACCAGACCCGTTACTGGAACCCGAAAATGAAGCCTTTCATCTTCGGCGCACGTAACAAAGTTCACATCATCAACCTTGAGAAAACTGTACCAATGTTCAACGAAGCTCTGGCTGAACTGAACAAGATCTCTGCTCGCAAAGGCAAAATCCTTTTCGTTGGTACTAAGCGCGCTGCAAGCGAAGCTGTGAAAGAAGCTGCTAACAGCTGCGACCAGTTCTTCGTGAACCATCGCTGGTTGGGCGGCATGCTGACCAACTGGAAAACCGTTCGTCAGTCAATCAAACGCCTGAAAGATCTGGAAACTCAGTCTCAAGACGGTACTTTCGACAAGCTGACCAAAAAAGAAGCGCTGATGCGCACTCGTGAACTGGGCAAGCTGGAAAACAGCCTGGGCGGTATCAAAGACATGGGCGGCCTGCCGGACGCACTGTTCGTAATCGATGCTGACCATGAACACATTGCTATCAAAGAAGCGAACAACCTGGGTATCCCAGTATTCTCTATCGTTGATACCAACTCTGATCCAGATGGCGTTGATTTCGTTATCCCTGGTAACGACGATGCAATCCGTGCTGTGACCCTGTACCTGAGCGCTGTTGCTGCTACCGTTCGTGAAGGCCGTTCCCAGGATCTGGCTTCCCAAGCGGAAGAAAGCTTCGTAGAAGCTGAGTAATAAGGCACGCTCGTTAGAGCCCTTATAGACCAGGTAGTACACGTTTGGTTAGGGGGCCTGTCTATGGCCCCCTTTTTTACTTTTATATCTGTACGGTTTAGGCCGGGCAGATCAAATCTTTCGAGGATTTTAGAATGGCTGAAATTACCGCATCCCTGGTAAAAGAGCTGCGTGAGCGTACCGGCGCAGGCATGATGGATTGCAAAAAAGCACTGACTGAAGCTAACGGCGACATCGAGCTGGCAATCGAAAACATGCGTAAATCCGGTGCTATCAAAGCAGCGAAAAAAGCAGGCAACGTTGCTGCTGACGGCGTGATCAAAACTAAAATCAATGGCAACATCGGCTTCATTCTGGAAGTTAACTGCCAGACTGACTTCGTTGCTAAAGATACTGGTTTCCAGGCTTTCGCTGACAAAGTACTGGACGCAGCAGTTGCTGGTAACATCACTGATGTTGAAGTTCTGAAAGCACAGTTCGAAGAAGAACGTGTTGCTCTGGTTGCTAAAATCGGTGAGAACATCAACATCCGTCGTGTAGCTTCCCTGGAAGGCGAAGTTCTGGGTAACTACCAGCACGGTGCTCGCATCGGCGTTCTGGTTGCTGCAACTGGCGCTGACGAAGAACTGGCTAAACATCTGGCAATGCACGTTGCTGCAAGCAAGCCAGAATTCGTTAAGCCAGAAGACGTGTCTGCAGACGTGGTAGAAAAAGAATACCAGGTTCAGCTCGACATCGCGATGCAGTCCGGTAAGCCAAAAGAAATCGCAGAGAAAATGGTTGAAGGCCGCATGAAGAAATTCACCGGCGAAGTTTCTCTGACCGGTCAGCCGTTCGTTATGGATCCAAGCAAAAACGTTGGCCAGTTGCTGAAAGAGCACAACGCTGACGTGACTGGTTTCATCCGCTTTGAAGTGGGCGAAGGCATCGAAAAAGTTGAGACTGACTTCGCAGCAGAAGTTGCTGCAATGTCCAAGCAGTCTTAATTGCTGTAAAGGAGCCGCCTGAGGGCGGCTCTCTTTTATGTTGTAAAGTAACGAAAATCGTCATGTGGAAATCAGCCAGCTCCTATAGGGGCTTACCGGCAAGGATCGCATGATGTCACCTGAATTTTTACCATCCCATTCGTGACACTCTCAGGAAAGAAAATGGCTACCAACGCAAAACCTGTCTACAAACGTATTCTGCTTAAGCTTAGCGGTGAAGCATTGCAGGGCACTGAAGGCTTCGGGATTGACGCAAGTATTCTTGACCGCATGGCGCAAGAAATTAAAGAACTTGTTGAGCTGGGCATTCAGGTGGGTGTCGTCATTGGTGGTGGCAACCTGTTCCGTGGCGCAGGTCTGGCAAAAGCGGGTATGAACCGCGTTGTGGGCGACCACATGGGCATGCTGGCAACGGTCATGAACGGCCTGGCAATGCGTGACGCACTGCATCGCGCCTATGTGAACGCTCGCTTGATGTCAGCTATTCCGCTGAACGGCGTATGCGACAACTACAGCTGGGCAGAGGCTATCAGCCTGCTGCGTAACAACCGCGTCGTGATTCTGTCCGCCGGTACCGGTAACCCATTCTTTACCACCGATTCCGCTGCTTGCCTGCGCGGTATCGAAATTGAAGCTGACGTTGTTCTGAAAGCCACAAAAGTTGACGGTGTATTCACCGCCGATCCGGCAAAAGATCCGTCTGCAACCATGTACGATCAGCTGAGCTACAGCGACGTGCTGGAACAAGAACTGAAGGTTATGGATCTGGCCGCCTTTACGCTTGCCCGTGACCACAAATTGCCAATTCGCGTATTCAACATGAACAAGCCTGGCGCATTGCGTCGCGTCGTCATGGGCGAAAAAGAAGGCACATTAATTACGGAATAATTTCCGTTACGGCCATTTCCGGGTAAGATTCACCTTTACCTGGCATAATTGATTCACTCTATGGATTTTCAGCTGCGGGAAAAACGCATCCGCAGCTTGAAAGTCGACGAGTATATTCTGTGGCCTGATTTAAACGAGACTATACTTAGCGCATTCTTTGCAATGTGTCATTGTCTGGTCTGACTGAGACTAGTTTTCAAGGATTCGTAACGTGATTAACGACATCAGAAAAGATGCTGAAGTACGCATGGAAAAATGCGTAGAAGCATTCAAAAACCAAATCAGCAAAATTCGCACAGGTCGTGCTTCTCCTAGCCTGCTGGACGGCATTGTCGTTGAGTATTACGGCACCCCAACTCCGCTTCGCCAGCTGGCAAGCGTGACGGTAGAAGACTCCCGTACGCTGAAAATCAACGTATTTGACCGCTCTTTAAGTCAGGCCGTTGAAAAAGCGATTATGGCATCTGACCTCGGTCTGAACCCAAGCTCTGCGGGCACCGACATTCGTGTGCCACTGCCAGCGCTGACCGAAGAACGTCGTAAAGACCTGACCAAAATCGTTCGTGGTGAAGCAGAACAGGCGCGCGTTTCCGTGCGTAACGTTCGTCGCGATGCTAACGACAAAGTGAAGGCGCTGCTGAAAGATAAAGAGATCAGCGAAGACGACGATCGCCGTTCACAAGAAGACGTGCAGAAAATGACGGATGCTGCTATCAAGAAAGTTGAAGCGGCGCTGGCAGAGAAAGAAGCGGAACTGATGCAGTTCTAAGCTATCTGCAAGCTGTGTGATAAACGCCGTACAGGAAGCGTCATTGCTTCGCTGGCGGCGTTTTGCTTTTTGCTCGTCGTCTTTCAAGCCGAAGGGGCGCTGACTTGCCGCCGCTCTTGTGCTTGAAATCCAGCGAGTATATCTACCTATTGCGGATCTCTCATGAAGCGATTAACTGTTCTGGGCTCTACAGGCTCGATTGGCTGCAATACGCTGGACGTAGTGCGCCACAATCCCGAAAGTTTTACGGTGACGGCGCTGGTGGCTGGCCAAAACGTCGATCGAATGGTCGAACAGTGCCTGGAGTTTTCTCCGCGCTATGCGGTGATGGATGATGCGCGTAGCGCCGAGTCTGTGATGCTGGCGTTGCGCGAACACGGTAGCAAGACTGAAGTCCTGAGCGGTCAGCAGGCGGCTTGTGATGTCGCCGCGCTGGATGAGGTGGACCAGGTTATGGCGGCGATTGTGGGTGCGGCTGGTCTGCTGCCAACGCTTGCAGCTATCCGCGCGGGCAAAGTTATCCTGCTCGCGAATAAAGAGTCGTTGGTCACCTGCGGGCGACTGTTCCTGGAAGCGGTAAAACAGCATAACGCCCAGCTTCTGCCGGTCGACAGTGAACATAACGCTATCTTTCAGAGTTTGCCGCAAAGTTTTCAGCGCGACTTAGGGTACGCTGACCTCGCGCAGCATGGAGTCTCTTCCATTCTGCTGACCGGGTCTGGTGGCCCGTTCCGGGAAACGCCTATCGCTGAGCTGGATGCAATGACGCCGGACCAGGCGTGTCGTCACCCGAACTGGTCGATGGGACGTAAAATTTCCGTCGACTCGGCCACCATGATGAATAAAGGTCTGGAATACATCGAAGCCCGCTGGCTGTTTAATGCTTCAGCGCAGCAGATGGAAGTACTGATTCATCCTCAGTCGGTGATTCACTCAATGGTGCGTTATCAGGACGGAAGCGTGCTGGCACAGCTGGGTGAACCCGATATGCGAACGCCGATTGCCAACACCATGGCCTGGCCGCATCGCGTGGTATCCGGTGCTAAACCGCTGGATTTCTGCAAAATGAGCGCCTTGAGCTTTAGTGAGCCGGATTATGCCCGTTATCCTTGCCTGAAGCTGGCGATGGAAGCCTTTGAACAAGGGCAGGCTGCTACCACCGCGCTGAATGCGGCAAACGAGATTGCGGTAGCCGCTTTTCTCGACGGTCACATTCGCTTTACGGATATTGCGGCGGTTAATCTGGCCGTGCTCGAAAACCTCGACCTTTGCGAGCCGCAGAGCGTAGAGGCGGTGCTGGCGATTGATGTCAGAGCGCGCGAAGAAGCGGCTGCCCAGGCGAAGCATTTCGTCCGGTAATGAGAGGCGAATCAGTATTCAAACCATCACGGCATTTGTTAGCATCTGGCTTCAGTGATATAGTCTGCGCCACCCAATCGCCCTGCATTTTGGCTGTGAGGTTGGGAGAGCCGTGATTTAGCACGGCTTTTTTGCGAGACAAAGATACGTAAAATCCTTCGGGCTTACCGGAGGATAAAATGTATAGCTGTATTCCGGGGTACCGCTCATCCCTTTTCATGGATTAATAACGCGTTATGTTGTCTGCTAATCAACCAATCAGTGAGAACCCGCCAGTCCACGGTTGCCGTCATGTGGCGATCATCATGGATGGCAACGGTCGCTGGGCGAAGAAGCAAGGTAAGATTCGCGCCTTTGGGCATAAAGCCGGGGCGAAATCCGTACGTCGTGCTGTCGCTTACGCCGCAAATCATGGTATTGAGGCACTGACGCTCTACGCATTCAGCAGTGAAAACTGGAATCGCCCGGAACAAGAGGTGAGTGCGTTAATGGAGCTGTTTGTTTGGGCTCTGGACAGCGAAGTGAAAAGCCTGCACCGCCATAACGTTCGGTTGCGGATAATTGGCGATACCCGTCGGTTTAATTCGCGTCTGCAAGAGCGGATCCGTAAAGCGCAAGCGCTCACGGAAAATAATACGGGGTTAACATTGAACATTGCTGCCAACTACGGCGGCCGATGGGATATTATTCAGGGAGTTCAGCGCTTAGCCGAACAGGTTCAGGAAGGGCTACTCCGCCCCGATCAAATCAGTGAAGAGTTGCTCAATGAGCAAATCTGCATGCATGAACTGGCTCCCGTTGATTTAGTGATTAGGACCGGGGGAGAACATCGGATCAGTAATTTTCTCATCTGGCAAATTGCCTATGCTGAACTTTACTTTACAGATGTGCTTTGGCCCGATTTCGATGAACAAGACTTTGAGGGTGCGCTGTATGCTTTTGCTAATCGAGAGCGACGTTTCGGCGGTACCGAGCCTGGTGGCGACAAAGCCTGATGGGGGTAGCTTTTGCTGAAGTATCGCCTGATTTCTGCATTGATTTTAATACCGGTTGTTATCGCAGCCCTGTTCTTGCTGCCGCCCGGTGGCTTTGCCATTGTTACGCTGGTGGTGTGTATGCTGGCGGCATGGGAATGGGGGCAATTTAGCGGTTTCACCTCGCGCACTCAGCGCGTGTGGCTAGCGGTATTGTGCGGCCTGTTGCTGGCGGTGATGCTATTTTTGATTCCAGAATATCACCACAATATTCATCAACCTGTGGTTGAGGGATCGCTGTGGGCTTCCCTTATCTGGTGGGTGGTTGCGCTGGTGCTTGTCTTAAGCTATCCCGCATCCGCTGCATTCTGGCGTCGCTCAAAAACGCTGCGTTTGATTTTCGGTATCGTCACGATTGTTCCTTTCTTCTGGGGCATGCTGGCGCTCCGTTCCTGGCATTATGACGAAAACCACTACAGCGGCGCGCTGTGGCTGCTCTACGTCATGATTCTGGTGTGGGGGGCCGACTCAGGCGCCTATATGTTTGGCAAATTGTTTGGCAAGCATAAGCTGGCTCCGAAGGTCTCTCCGGGGAAAACCTGGCAGGGCTTTATCGGCGGTCTCATCACGGCTGCGGTTATCTCCTGGGCCTATGGCGTATGGGCAAATCTGGACGTTGCACCATCCATCCTGTTAACCTGTTCCATCGTTGCTGCGTTAGCGTCGGTATTGGGCGATCTCACTGAGAGTATGTTCAAACGTGAAGCAGGCATTAAAGACAGCGGCAATTTGATTCCCGGTCACGGTGGGATTCTTGACCGAATTGACAGCCTGACGGCGGCCGTTCCGGTCTTTGCCTGTCTGTTGCTGCTGGTTTTCAGGACGATTTAACGGATGGACTTATGCTGAGTATTCTCTGGAACCTGGCCGCTTTTATTATCGCGCTAGGGGTATTGATCACCGTACATGAATTTGGTCATTTCTGGGTTGCTCGTCGCTGTGGTATCCGTGTAGAGCGCTTTTCCATCGGTTTTGGTAAAGCGCTCTGGCGCCGCGTGGATAAACGCGGTACCGAATTTGTTATTGCCCTCATCCCTCTGGGCGGCTATGTCAAAATGCTCGACGAGCGTGTTGACGCCGTTGCCCCAGAGATGCGCCATATGGCGTTCAATAATAAAACGGTCGGCCAACGTGCCGCCGTGATTGCTGCCGGCCCCATCGCTAACTTCCTTTTTGCCATTTTCGCCTATTGGCTGGTGTTCATCATCGGTGTCCCTGGTGTTCGTCCGGTTGTTGGTGAAATAACCGCCAATTCGATCGCAGCACAAGCACAAATTGCACCAGGCACGGAACTAAAAGCGGTAGATGGTATCGAAACGCCTGATTGGGATGCAGTTCGCATGGCGTTGGTGGCAAAAATTGGTGACGAAAGCACCACCTTGACCGTCGCACCTTTCGGCAGCAATCAACGGCAGGATAAAATCCTCAATCTCCGCCACTGGGCGTTTGAGCCAGATAAAGAAGATCCGGTGACCTCGCTGGGGATTCATCCTCGCGGCGCGCAAATTGAACCTGTTCTTTCAGAGGTCCAATCTGCTTCTGCGGCGCGTAAAGCGGGTTTACAAGTAGGGGATCGGATCGTTACAGTCAACGGTCAACCGCTGACACAATGGCTGACGTTTGTTACGCTGGTGCGTGACAACCCAGGCAAAGCGTTACAGCTGGGGATCGAAAGACAAGGGAGTCTCTTGTCTTTGACTCTGATACCGGATACAAAACACGGTAGCGGAAAAGCGGAAGGGTTCGCAGGGGTAGTGCCAAAAATTATCCCGCTGCCTGAGGAATACAAAACAGTGCGCCAGTATGGGCCGTTCAACGCAGTCGTCGAAGCCACGGAGAAGACCGGGCAGTTGATGAAGTTGACGGTCAGTATGCTGGGAAAATTGATCACCGGTGACGTCAAACTGAACAACCTCAGTGGGCCGATTTCTATCGCCCAGGGGGCTGGGATGTCTGCGGAGTTTGGGTTGATTTACTATCTGATGTTTCTTGCACTCATCAGCGTGAATCTTGGCATAATCAACCTGTTCCCGCTTCCCGTCTTAGATGGGGGACATTTGCTGTTTTTGGCGATAGAGAAGCTGAAAGGCGGCCCGGTATCCGAGCGAGTTCAAGACTTTAGTTATCGCATCGGCTCGATATTGCTGATGATGTTAATGGGGCTTGCACTTTTCAATGATTTCTCTCGGTTGTAAGAGAGTGTTAGGAAGAACGCATAATAACGATGGCGATGAAAAAGTTGCTTATAGCGACGCTGCTTTTTAGCAGCGCGACCGTATACGGTGCTGAAGGGTTCGTGGTGAAGGACATTCATTTCGAAGGCTTGCAGCGAGTCGCTGTTGGTGCGGCCCTTCTCAGTATGCCAGTACGTCCTGGCGATACCGTCAATGACGACGATATCAGTAATACCATCCGTGCCCTGTTTGCGACGGGCAACTTTGAGGACGTTCGCGTTCTGAGAGATGGCGATGTGTTACTGGTACAGGTCAAAGAACGCCCAACAATTGCTAGCATTACCTTCTCCGGCAACAAGTCGGTGAAAGATGACATGCTTAAGCAAAACCTCGAAGCCTCTGGCGTCCGCGTTGGTGAATCTCTCGACCGTACTACGCTGTCTGACATTGAGAAGGGGTTGGAAGACTTCTACTACAGCGTCGGTAAGTACAGTGCGAGCGTGAAAGCGGTCGTAACGCCGCTGCCACGTAACCGTGTTGACCTGAAACTGGTCTTCCAGGAAGGGGTTTCCGCGAAGATCCAGCAGATTAACATCGTGGGTAACCATGCGTTCAGCACGGAAGATCTGATTTCTACATTCCAGCTGCGTGATGAAGTGCCGTGGTGGAACGTGGTCGGCGATCGTAAATACCAGAAACAGAAGCTGTCGGGTGACCTTGAAACCCTGCGCAGCTACTACCTGGATCGCGGGTACGCCCGTTTCAACATCGATTCCACGCAGGTGAGCCTGACGCCGGATAAAAAAGGCATCTACATCACCGTCAACATCACCGAAGGCGACCAGTACAAACTGTCTGGTGTGCAGGTGACGGGGAACCTGGCCGGGCACTCAGCGGAAATTGAGAGCCTGACTAAGATTGAACCGGGTGAGCTGTATAACGGCACCAAAGTGACCAAAATGGAAGATAACATTAAGAAACTTCTTGGTCGCTACGGCTATGCGTACCCACGCGTGCAGTCTCAGCCTGAAATCAACGATGCGGATAAAACCGTAAAACTGCATATCAACGTGGATGCGGGTAACCGTTTCTACGTGCGTAACATTCGCTTTGAAGGCAACGACACCTCCAAAGATTCCGTTCTGCGTCGCGAAATGCGCCAGATGGAAGGCGCGTGGCTGGGCGGTGATTTAGTTGACCAGGGTAAAGATCGTCTGAACCGTCTGGGCTACTTCGAAACCGTCGACACCGACACTCAGCGCGTACCGGGCAGCCCGGATCAGGTTGACGTGGTGTACAAGGTGAAAGAACGTAACACCGGTAGCTTCAACTTCGGTGTGGGCTACGGTACGGAAAGCGGCGTGAGCTTCCAGGCGGGCGTTCAGCAGGATAACTGGTTAGGTACCGGTTACTCTGTGGGTATCAACGGTACCAAGAACGACTACCAGACCTACACAGAGCTTTCTGTGACCAACCCATACTTTACGGTTGATGGCGTTAGCCTTGGCGGTCGCGTCTTCTACAATGACTTTAAAGCAGACGATGCTGACCTGTCTTCCTATACCAATAAAAGTTATGGTGTAGACGGCACGTTAGGCTTCCCGATTAACGAATATAACTCCCTGCGCGCGGGTCTGGGCTACGTCCACAACGACCTGTCCAATATGGAACCGCAGGTGGCGATGTGGCGTTATCTGGACTCTATCGGCCAGACGGCAGGTAAAACCAGCGACGACAACGGTTTCTCGGCAAATGACTTCACCTTCAACTACGGTTGGACATACAACAAACTCGACCGCGGTTACTTCCCGACGGACGGTTCGCGTGTCAACCTGAACGGTAAAGTGACCATTCCGGGCTCCGATAACGAGTTCTATAAAGTGACCATGGATACGGCATCCTACTTCCCAATTGATGACGATCATCAGTGGGTGGTTCTGGGTCGTACCAAGTGGGGTTACGGTGATGGGATCGGCAGCAAAGAGATGCCGTTCTATGAAAACTTCTATGCCGGTGGTTCCAGCACCGTACGTGGTTTCCAGTCCAACACCATTGGTCCGAAAGCGGTTTATTACGGCGCATCCGGTCTGGATAACTGTAACCAGTCCGGTGGTTACTGTAAGTCTGATGATGCGGTCGGCGGTAACGCCATGGCGGTCGCCAGTCTGGAGCTGATTGTTCCGACGCCGTTTATCAGCGATAAATACGCCAACTCCGTGCGTACGTCGTTCTTCTGGGATGCGGGTACCGTTTGGGATACCAACTGGCAGAACACGGCAGATATGAAAAATGCGGGCGTACCGGACTATAGCGATCCAGGCAATATCCGTATGTCCGCAGGTATCGCATTACAATGGATGTCTCCATTGGGGCCGTTGGTCTTCTCCTACGCCCAGCCGTATAAGAAATACACTGGAGATAAATCCGAGCAGTTCCAGTTTAACATTGGTAAAACCTGGTAATTGCTCATTGCAAAGGAATGCGTGTTCAGTGCAGTTTTGCTGACATTAGGCATAGCGTCAGGTGGCCTCCGGGCCACCAAAAGAACAGTACCTTCGGGTACATATGGGATGGTAAGGAGTATTATTGTGAAAAAGTGGTTAGTCGCAGCGGGTCTGGGTTTAGCAATGGCCGCATCTGCTCAGGCAGCAGATAAAATTGCAATTGTTAATATGGGCAGCCTGTTCCAGCAAGTTGCACAGAAAACCGGCGTTTCCAACACCCTGGAAAACGAATTCAAAGGCCGTGCTAGCGAACTCCAGCGTATGGAAGGCGACCTGCAGTCTAAAATGCAGCGTCTGCAGTCTATGAAAGCGGGTAGCGATCGTACCAAGCTGGAAAAAGACATTGCCGCTCAGCGTCAGACTTTCTCTCAGAAAGCACAGGCTTTTGAACAGGATCGTCAGCGTCGTACCAACGATGAACGTGGCAAACTGGTTACCCGTATCCAGACTGCTGTGAAATCCGTTGCTGCAAGTCAGAGTATTGACCTGGTGGTTGACGCTAACGCCGTTGCATTCAACAGCAGCGATGTAAAAGATATCACCGCTGATGTACTGAAACAGGTTAAATAAGTAATGCCTTCAATTCGACTGGCTGATTTAGCTCAGCAGTTGGATGCGGAATTACACGGTGATGGCGATCTCGTCATCACCGCTGTCGCGTCCATGCAATCCGCTAAGGCGGGTCATATCACGTTCCTGGTCAATCCCAAGTATCGTGATCATCTGTCCGCTTGCGAAGCGTCGGCGATTGTTCTGACGCAAGACTTACTGCCTTTTGCCAAAGGCGCTGCGCTGGTAGTGAAGAATCCCTACCTGACTTACGCACGTATGGCTCAAATTTTAGATACCACGCCACAACCGGCGCAGGATATCGCTCCGAGCGCGGTGGTCAGTCCGACCGCAACGCTTGGTAACAACGTTTCAATCGGCGCGAACGCCGTGATTGAATCTGACGTTGTGCTTGGCGATAACGTTGTGATTGGGGCGGGGTGTTTCGTTGGTAAGAAAACAAAAATTGGTGCCGGTTCACGCTTGTGGGCGAACGTTACCATTTACCACGAAGTCGAGATCGGTGAGAATTGCCTGATCCAATCCAGCACCGTTATTGGTTCTGATGGTTTTGGCTACGCCAACGATCGTGGCAACTGGGTGAAGATCCCTCAGCTTGGCCGCGTGATCATTGGCGACCGCGTGGAGATCGGTGCATGCACCACGATCGACCGTGGCGCACTCGACGATACGCAGATCGGTAACGGTGTTATCATTGATAACCAATGCCAGATTGCGCACAACGTGGTGATTGGCGACAATACCGCCGTTGCTGGTGGTGTTATCATGGCCGGTAGCCTGAAAATTGGTCGTTACTGCATGATTGGCGGTGCCAGCGTGATTAACGGTCATATGGAAATTTGCGACAAAGTGACAGTGACCGGTATGGGGATGGTGATGCGTCCTATTACCGAACCGGGCGTTTACTCGTCAGGTATCCCGCTGCAGCCGAATAAGGCCTGGCGTAAAACTGCTGCACTCGTGATGAATATTGGTGAAATGAGCAAGCGTTTGAAAGCAGTTGAACGCAAACTTGATAATCAAGACTAATCATCATTTTCGAGCATTTCATTTCCGGCCTGTCGGTATTCTTGTAATCCGGCAGGCCGTGTTATTATTGCCCCTTAGTATATTTTGACAGGAAGAGTATTTTGACTACTGACACTCATACTCTGCACATTGAAGAGATTTTAGAACTTCTGCCGCACCGTTTCCCATTCTTACTGGTAGACCGTGTGCTGGATTTTGAAGAAGGTCGTTTTCTGCGCGCAGTGAAAAATGTTTCCGTAAATGAGCCGTTTTTCCAGGGGCACTTCCCTGGTAAGCCGATTTTACCGGGCGTGCTGATTCTGGAAGCGATGGCACAGGCAACAGGAATCCTGGCGTTTAAAAGCGTCGGTAAACTGGAGCCAGGCGAGCTGTATTACTTTGCGGGTATCGATGAAGCGCGCTTTAAGCGTCCAGTCGTGCCAGGCGATCAAATGATTATGGAAGTTACCTTCGAGAAAACCCGCCGTGGCCTGACTCGCTTTAAAGGCGTTGCGCTGGTTGATGGTAAAGTGGTTTGCGAAGCAACGATGATGTGCGCGCGTAGCCGGGAGTCCTAATCCATGATTGATAAAACCGCCTTTATCCATCCAACCGCCATTGTGGAAGACGGTGCCGTTATCGGTGCTAACGCCCACGTTGGCCCGTTTTGTATTGTGGGACCTCACGTCGAAATTGGCGAAGGTACCGTACTGAAGTCTCATGTTGTTGTTAATGGTCATACCAAAATTGGCCGTGATAACGAGATCTATCAGTTCGCCTCTATTGGGGAAGTTAACCAGGATCTTAAGTATGCTGGCGAACCGACCCGCGTGGAAATTGGCGATCGCAACCGCATCCGCGAAAGCGTCACCATTCACCGTGGCACAGAACAGGGCGGTGGATTGACGAAGGTGGGCAGCGATAACCTGCTGATGATCAACGCCCACGTGGCGCATGATTGCACCGTAGGTGACCGCTGTATCCTGGCCAATAACGCTACCCTCGCGGGTCACGTTTCGCTTGATGATTTCGTTATCATCGGCGGCATGACCGCTGTGCACCAGTTCTGTATTATTGGTTCACACGTGATGGTAGGCGGCTGTTCGGGCGTAGCTCAGGACGTTCCGCCGTACGTTATTGCTCAGGGCAACCATGCGACACCATTTGGCGTCAACATTGAAGGCCTGAAGCGTCGCGGCTTCAGCCGTGAGGCTATCACCGCGATCCGCAATGCTTATAAAGCGTTGTACCGCAGCGGCAAAACACTGGACGAAGCAAAACCGGAAATCGCCGAACTGGCGAAGCAACACCCGGAAGTTCAGCCATTTAGCGATTTCTTTGCCCGCTCTACGCGTGGCCTGATTCGTTAATGACTTCGCAGCGTCCTTTAACGATTGCCCTGGTCGCCGGAGAAACCTCCGGCGATATTCTTGGTGCAGGTCTTATCCGCGCCCTTAAAGCGCGGGTGCCCAACGCACGCTTTGTCGGCGTTGCAGGCCCGCTGATGCAGGCCGAAGGCTGCGAAGCCTGGTACGAAATGGAAGAACTGGCGGTGATGGGGATTGTAGAAGTGCTGGGACGACTGCGTCGTTTACTGCATATTCGCGCCGACCTGACCCGACGTTTCACCGATCTCAAGCCCGACGTCTTTGTCGGCATTGATGCCCCCGATTTCAATATCACGCTTGAGGGCAACCTTAAGGCGCAGGGGATCAAAACCATCCATTATGTCAGCCCGTCCGTCTGGGCCTGGCGTCAGAAACGCGTCTTCAAAATTGGCAGATCCACCAATATGGTGCTGGCTTTTCTGCCTTTTGAAAAAGCGTTTTACGACAAATTTAACGTCCCTTGCCGTTTTATCGGTCATACCATGGCGGATGCCATGCCGTTGGACCCAGATAAAAATGCGGCGAGAGATACGCTGGGTATTGCCCACGATGTCCACTGCCTGGCGATACTGCCCGGCAGCCGTGGTGCCGAAGTGGAAATGCTCAGCGCTGACTTTTTAAAAACCGCGCAGCTGTTACGCCAGCAATATCCTGACCTCGAAGTCGTGGTTCCGCTGGTGAATGCAAAACGTCGCGAACAGTTTGAACGTATCAAAGCCGAAGTGGCACCTGAACTGCCGGTGCATATGCTGGGCGGCATGGCGCGTGAAGCGATGATCGCAAGCGATGCGGCGCTGCTTGCCTCCGGTACGGCGGCGCTGGAATGCATGCTGGCGAAATGCCCAATGGTTGTCGGCTATCGCATGAAGCCTTTTACCTTCTGGTTGGCAAAACGTCTGGTCAAGACCGACTACGTTTCTCTGCCGAATCTGCTGGCCGGTCGCGAACTGGTCAAAGAGCTGTTGCAGGACGAGTGTCAGCCACAGCTGCTTGCCGAGGCGCTACAGCCGCTGTTGGCGAACGGTAAAACCAGCCATGCGATGCATGACACGTTCCGCGAGCTGCACCTGCAAATTCGCTGCAACGCCGATGAACAGGCTGCTGACGCGGTGCTGGAGCTAGCACAATGATTGAATTTGTTTATCCCCATACCCATTTAGTCGCCGGTGTCGATGAAGTTGGACGTGGCCCTCTGGTGGGTGCCGTCGTCACGGCGGCGGTGATTCTCGATCCGGCGCGCCCGATTATCGGGCTGAATGACTCAAAAAAGTTGAGTGAAAAACGCCGCCTGGCGCTGTTCGACGAAATCAAGGACAAAGCGTTATGCTGGAGCCTTGGTCGCGCAGAGCCGCATGAAATCGATGAACTGAATATTTTGCACGCCACCATGCTGGCGATGCAGCGCGCCGTCGCGGGACTGTCGATTGCGCCGGAATATGTGCTTATCGACGGCAACCGCTGCCCGGCGTTGCCCATGCCGTCAATGGCGGTCGTTAAGGGAGATAGCCGTGTCGCCGAAATCAGCGCCGCGTCGATTCTCGCTAAAGTCACGCGTGATGCCGAAATGGCTGAGCTAGACAGCGTGCTTCCGCAATATGGCTTTGCCAAACATAAAGGCTACCCGACCGCTTTCCATCTTGACGCGCTGGCGCAATATGGCGCTACCGAGCATCATCGACGCAGTTTTGCTCCCGTCAAACGCGTACTGGGACTGATGTCCTGATATTCGTACCGAGATAAGTAAACCGGAATTTAAAAATGGCTGAACCACGTTTCGTGCACCTGCGGGTGCACAGCGACTACTCCATGATCGATGGGCTGGCGAAAACCGGGCCGCTGGTAAAAAAGGCGGCCGCGTTAGGCATGCCTGCGCTGGCGATCACCGATTTTACCAACCTCTGCGGCCTGGTGAAGTTCTACGGAGCGGGGCATGGTGCCGGGATTAAACCGATTGTTGGTGCCGACTTTCACGTCCAGAGCGAACTGTTCGGTGATGAACTCACCCAGTTAACGGTGCTGGCGGCGAACAACGTTGGCTATCAGAATCTGACGTTGCTCATCTCGAAAGCCTACCAGCGCGGTTACGGCGCGGCGGGGCCAATCATCGACCGTGACTGGTTGATTGAATTAAAAGAAGGGCTGATTTTGCTCTCCGGCGCGCGGATGGGCGACGTGGGCCGCGCATTAATTCGTGGCAACATGGCACTGGTTGAACAATGCGCTGAGTTTTACGAAGAGCACTTCCCAAACGCCTACTTCCTTGAGCTTATTCGAACCGGTCGCCAGGACGAAGAGAATTACCTGCATGCGGCGGTAAGGCTTGCGCAAGCGAGTGGCCTGCCGGTGGTGGCGACTAACGATGTCCGCTTCCTTGAACCGGGTGATTTCGACGCCCATGAAATTCGCGTCGCCATCCATGATGGTTTCACCCTCGACGATCCTAAACGCCCGCGCAACTACTCCTCGCAACAATACATGCGTAGCGAAGACGAGATGTGCGAGCTGTTCTCCGACATCCCGGAAGCGCTGGAAAACAGCGTTGAGATTGCCAAGCGTTGTAACGTCACGGTGCGCTTAGGCGAATACTTCCTGCCGCAGTTCCCGACCGGTGATATGACTACCGAGGATTTCCTCGTGGTCAAATCGCGCGAAGGTCTGGAGGAACGCCTGGAATTCCTGTTCCCCGACCCGGCAGTACGCGCCGAGAAGCGTCCGCCATACGACGAACGTCTGGAGACTGAACTTAAAGTTATCAACCAGATGGGATTTCCGGGTTACTTCCTGATCGTGATGGAATTTATCCAGTGGTCGAAGGATAACGGCGTGCCGGTAGGGCCGGGACGTGGTTCCGGTGCGGGCTCACTTGTTGCCTATGCGCTGAAAATTACCGACCTCGATCCGCTGGAATTCGACCTGCTGTTCGAACGCTTCCTGAACCCGGAACGTGTTTCGATGCCCGACTTTGACGTTGACTTCTGTATGGAGAAACGCGATCAGGTTATCGACCACGTAGCGGAAATGTACGGTCGCGACGCGGTATCGCAGATTATTACCTTCGGTACCATGGCGGCGAAAGCGGTTATCCGTGACGTGGGCCGTGTACTGGGACATCCGTACGGGTTTGTCGATAGAATCTCCAAACTGGTGCCGCCCGACCCGGGCATGACGCTGGCGAAAGCCTTTGAAGCTGAACCGCAGTTGCCGGAAATTTACGAGGCGGATGAAGAGGTTCGCGCGCTGATCGATATGGCGCGTAAGCTGGAAGGCGTTACCCGAAACGCCGGTAAACACGCCGGTGGCGTGGTTATCGCACCGACCAAAATCACCGATTTCGCGCCGCTGTACTGTGATGAACAGGGGCTGCACCCGGTCACTCAGTTTGATAAAAACGACGTGGAATATGCGGGGCTGGTCAAGTTCGACTTCCTCGGTCTGCGAACGCTCACCATCATTAACTGGGCGCTCGAGATGATAAACGCCCGTCGTGAGCGCAACGGCGAGCCACCGCTTGATATCGCCGCTATCCCGCTGGACGATAAGAAAAGCTTCGACATGCTGCAACGCTCGGAAACCACCGCGGTCTTCCAGCTTGAATCGCGCGGCATGAAAGATCTGATTAAACGTCTGCAGCCTGACTGCTTCGAAGATATGATAGCCCTGGTGGCGCTGTTCCGCCCGGGCCCGCTACAGTCGGGGATGGTAGATAACTTTATCGACCGTAAGCACGGGCGTGAAGAGATCTCTTACCCGGATGTCCAGTGGCAGCATGAATGTCTGAAGCCGGTGCTGGAGCCAACCTATGGCATTATCCTGTACCAGGAACAGGTTATGCAGATTGCCCAGGAGCTTTCTGGTTATACTCTTGGCGGCGCGGATATGTTGCGTCGTGCGATGGGTAAGAAAAAGCCCGAAGAGATGGCCAAGCAGCGCGGAACCTTTGAAGAAGGGGCGAAGAGCCGCGGTGTAGACGGCGAGCTGGCGATGAAAATCTTTGACCTGGTGGAAAAATTCGCCGGTTACGGGTTTAACAAATCTCACTCCGCGGCCTACGCGCTGGTGTCTTACCAGACGCTGTGGCTGAAAGCGCACTATCCGGCTGAGTTTATGGCGGCGGTAATGACCGCTGATATGGACAACACCGAGAAGGTGGTGGGGCTGGTCGATGAGTGCTGGCGGATGGGGCTGAAAATATTGCCGCCAGATATCAATTCCGGTTTATATCATTTCCACGTGAATCAGGACGGGGAAATCGTGTATGGTATCGGCGCGATTAAAGGCGTCGGTGAAGGCCCGATTGAAGCCATCATTGAAGCGCGTAATAACGGCGGCTATTTCCGCGAGTTGTTTGACCTTTGCGCGCGAACCGACACCAAAAAGCTTAACCGCCGGGTGCTCGAAAAGCTGATTATGTCTGGCGCTTTTGACAGGCTTGGGCCGCACCGTGCGGCGCTGATGAATTCACTGGGCGATGCGTTAAAAGCCGCCGACCAGCATGCGAAAGCGGAAGCCATCGGCCAGGCGGATATGTTCGGCGTATTAGCCGAAGAACCAGAGCAAATAGAGCAGTCTTATGCTAACTGTATGCCCTGGCCTGAACACACGGTACTGGAAGGTGAGCGGGAAACGTTAGGGTTATACTTAACGGGTCACCCGATTAACCAGTACCTGAAAGAAATTGAGCGCTATGTCGGAGGCTATCGCCTAAAAGACATGCATCCGACAGAACGTGGTAAAGTGACCACGGCTGCGGGGCTCGTGATTGCCTCAAGGGTTATGGTCACCAAGCGAGGCAATCGTATCGGCATCTGTACGTTGGATGATCGATCCGGACGGCTAGAGGTGATGCTATTCACCGAAGCCCTGGAAAAATACCAGCATCTGCTGGAAAACGACCGCATACTTATCGTCAGCGGACAAGTCAGCTTTGATGACTTCAGCGGCGGCCTGAAAATGATGGCCCGCGAAGTGATGGACATTGACGAAGCCCGGGAAAAATACGCTCGCGGGCTTGCTATCTCGCTGACGGACAGGCAAATTGATGACCAGCTTTTAAACCGACTCCGTCAGTCTCTGGAACCCCATCGTTCGGGAACCATTCCAGTACATCTCTACTATCAGAGGGCGGATGCACGTGCGCGGTTGCGTTTCGGTGCAACCTGGCGTGTCTCTCCGAGCGATCGTTTACTTAACGATTTGCGTGGCCTCATCGGTTCGGAGCAGGTGGAACTGGAGTTTGACTAATACAGGAATACTATGAGTCTGAATTTCCTTGATTTTGAACAGCCGATTGCAGAGCTGGAAGCAAAAATCGATTCTTTGACTGCGGTTAGCCGTCAGGATGAGAAACTGGATATTAATATCGACGAAGAAGTGCATCGTCTGCGCGAAAAAAGCGTAGAACTGACGCGTAAAATCTTTGCCGATCTCGGCGCATGGCAGGTAGCCCAGCTGGCACGCCATCCACAGCGCCCGTACACCCTGGATTATGTCCGTCTGGCGTTTGATGAATTTGACGAACTGGCGGGCGATCGCGCTTATGCTGACGATAAAGCTATCGTCGGTGGTATCGCACGTCTGGATGGTCGTCCGGTGATGATTATTGGTCACCAGAAAGGTCGTGAAACCAAAGAGAAAATCCGTCGCAACTTCGGCATGCCGGCACCGGAAGGTTACCGTAAAGCCCTGCGTCTGATGGAAATGGCCGAGCGCTTCAACATGCCTATCGTGACCTTCATCGACACCCCGGGCGCATATCCTGGCGTCGGTGCGGAAGAACGCGGTCAGTCTGAAGCTATCGCCCGTAACCTGCGTGAAATGTCACGTCTGAGCGTTCCGGTTATCTGTACCGTTATCGGTGAAGGTGGTTCCGGCGGCGCGCTGGCGATTGGCGTGGGCGATAAAGTGAATATGCTGCAATACAGCACCTATTCCGTTATCTCTCCAGAAGGCTGCGCGTCCATTCTTTGGAAAAGCGCGGACAAAGCGCCGTTGGCGGCTGAAGCTATGGGTATCATCGCTCCACGTTTGAAAGAACTGAAGCTAATCGATTCCATCATTCCAGAACCGCTGGGTGGCGCGCACCGTAACCCGGAAGCTATCGCGGCATCGCTGAAAGCGCAGATTCTGGCCGACCTGGCCGATCTCGATGTGTTGAGCAAAGAAGACCTGCTCAACCGCCGTTATCAGCGCCTGATGAGCTACGGCTACGCCTGATTTATCACATCATTTTAATGCTAAGGGCCGGATTTTCCGGCCCTTTTTTTATGTGATATTTGGTGAGACACGAATGAGGGAAAGTGATTAGCCAATGATGTTGTTCTCCAGCAACCTGCAACCACTGCCGGGCATTAAGCCAGTACAGGCAGCCAACAAGGAGATAAGGAGAATAACTATGGCATCATCTAAAATTATTTCATTAAGCGCCGTGGCCGCAGGGATCATGTTAAGTCTTGGGGCTGCTCATGCGGCACCGCTGCTGGGTGCAACCGAGCCGACCACCATCAAGGCGAGCGATCTCGCGGCAAAAGAAAAAGCGCTGACCGATTTCCCACTCATGAATTCGGTTAAGTCTTCCATTCAAACGCTGCCTAACAGCGAAGTTGAGAAGATTGAAGCGGGGCGCGCGGCTAACCCGGCAAACGTCAAACGCGTTGAAAGCGTGTTAAGCGAGCAGGATTGGGAATACCTGTTCCCAATGCGCGCACCGGAATACACCTATTCCAATTTCCTGAAAGCGATTGGCAAATTCCCGGCCGTTTGCGGCACCTATACCGATGGTCGTGATAGCGATGCCATTTGCCGTAAATCTCTGGCAACCATGTTTGCGCACTTTGCCCAGGAAACCGGCGGACATGAGAGCTGGCGTGATATTCCAGAATGGCGTCAGGCGCTGGTCTATCTGCGCGAAGTGGGTTGGGTTGAAGGGCAGAAGGGCGGCTATAACGGCGAATGTAACCCGGACATCTGGCAGGGGCAGACCTGGCCTTGCGGTAAAGATAAAGACGGTGACTATCTGAGCTACTTTGGCCGTGGGGCAAAACAGCTCTCCTATAACTACAACTATGGCCCATTCTCTGATGCCATGTATGACGGTGACGTTCGTCCACTGCTGGATAAACCGGAGCTGGTGGCGGATACCTGGATGAACCTGGCCAGCGCCGTCTTCTTCTTTGTTTATCCGCAGCCGCCGAAGCCATCTATGCTGCACGTTATTGATGGCACCTGGCAGCCAAACGATCACGATAAAGCCAATGGTCTGGTCGACGGTTTTGGCGTCACTATCCAGATTATCAACGGCGGCGTGGAGTGCGGTGGCGCTGATGAAAACGCGCAGTCGCTCAACCGTATCGCTTACTACAAAGAGTTTGCTAACTATCTGAAAGTCCCAATTGCTGATGATGAAGTTCTCGGTTGTAAGAACATGAAGCAGTTTGATGAAGGCGGCGCGGGCGCTCTGCCAATCTACTGGGAAATGGACTGGGGATGGAGCGCTGAGACCGCTGACGGTAAAACCAACGCCTGTCAGTTAGTCGGCTACCAGACGCCTTATAGCGCGTTCAAAGAGGGCGATTATGCGAAGTGTGTTCAGAAACACTTTAACGTGACGGTGGTTGATGATAATGGTACTGCGGAGACGCCGGCGGACACGACCGAAGATACTACGCCAGCCCCAGCCGTGAACGTGGCGCCTGTGGCGCAGATTGCCGGCCCGGTCGGTGCAGTTGAAGCGGGAAGTCAGGTTTCCCTGAGTGCCGCAGGTTCTACCGATGCCAATGGCGATAAACTGACCTACACCTGGATGTCGCAGGATGGGCAAACGCTGAGCGGTCAGGATAAATCTGTCATCACCTTCGCCGCACCTGAAAGCGATAAAGATGCGCAGTATGTCGTAAGCCTGACGGTTAGCGATGGCTCATTATCCAGTATCACCACCTATACCTTGAATGTGAAGGCTAAAGCGGCGGCAACGGATGAAGCCAAAGGTGGAGACGAAGGCGGTACAGTCAGCTATCCATCCTGGAGCGCAAGCCAGACCTGGAATGCGGGTGATATCGTGAATAACCACGGTGCGCTATACCAGTGTAAGCCGTTACCGGAAGGTGCGTGGTGCAACGATGCGCCAACCTACTATGAACCAGGTGCCGGTATTGCCTGGGGAGATGCCTGGAAGGCGATGTAAGATCCAGAATCATGCCAGTGCGATGCACTGGCATGATTGCTATTATGCTTTCATCAGGATTATCCAGGAGGGAAGCATGAATATTATCGCCATTATGGGGCCACACGGCGTTTACTATAAAGATGAGCCGATAAAAGAGCTTGAGACCGCGCTGTTAGCGCAGGGTTTTAAAATCATCTGGCCACAAAATAGCGCTGACCTGCTGAAATTAATTGAGCACAACCCGCGCATTAGCGGCGTTATTTTTGATTGGGATGAATACAGTGTCGATCTCTGCGGCGAAATAAACCAGCTTAACGAATTCCTGCCGCTTTACGCCTTTATTAATGCTCACTCGACGATGGATGTGAGCGCCAATGACATGCGTATGGCGCTGTGGTTCTTTGAATATGCGCTGGGCCAGGCCGAAGATATTGCGGCGCGCATCCGTCAGTATAATGACGAGTACCTCGATAACATCACCCCTCCTTTTACCAAAGCGCTGTTTACCTACGTCAACGAAGGCAAATACACCTTCTGTACGCCCGGCCATATGGCGGGCACGGCTTATCAGAAAAGCCCGGTAGGCTGTCTGTTTTACGATTTCTTTGGTGCCAATACGCTTAAAGCCGATGTCTCTATCTCGGTAACAGAACTGGGTTCGCTGCTTGATCATACCGGGCCGCATCTTGAGGCCGAGGAATATATTGCTCGCACCTTTGGCGCAGAGCAGAGCTATATGGTCACCAATGGCACGTCGACCTCAAATAAAATTGTTGGCATGTATGCCGCGCCGAGCGGCAGTACGCTGCTGATTGACCGTAACTGCCATAAATCACTGGCGCATTTGCTGATGATGAGCGACGTGGTGCCGCTGTGGCTTAAGCCAACGCGCAATGCGCTGGGCATTTTGGGCGGTATACCGAAGCGAGAATTTACCCGCGAAAGCCTACAGCAAAAGGTTGATAGCACCGAGAACGCGCAGTGGCCGGTACATGCGGTGATCACCAACTCCACCTACGATGGCCTGCTGTACAACACCAACTGGATAAAGCAAACCCTTGATGTGCCATCGATTCACTTCGACTCTGCCTGGGTGCCGTACACCCATTTCCACCCAATCTATCAGGGGAAAAGTGGAATGAGCGGGGAGCGCGTGGCGGGGAAGGTTATCTATGAAACGCAGTCCACGCATAAGATGCTGGCCGCGTTATCACAGGCGTCGCTTATCCATATTAAAGGTGATTACGACGAAGACACCTTTAACGAAGCCTTTATGATGCACACTTCAACCTCGCCAAGTTACCCGATTGTCGCCTCAATAGAGACGGCGGCGGCAATGCTGCGTGGCAATGCAGGAAAGCGGTTGATCAACCGGTCGGTGGAGCGCGCGCTGCATTTTCGCAAAGAAGTGCAGCGTTTGCGGGAGGAGTCCGATAGCTGGTTCTTCGATATCTGGCAGCCGGAGGAGATTGACGAGGCGGAGTGCTGGCCGGTATCGCCGGGTGAAGACTGGCATGGTTTTACGGATGCCGACGCCGAGCATATGTTCCTCGACCCGGTAAAAGTCACGATTCTGACCCCAGGGATGGATGAACAAGGCAACATGAGCGAGGAAGGGATTCCGGCGGCGCTGGTGGCGAAATACCTCGACGAGCATGGCGTGGTTGTGGAGAAGACCGGCCCGTATAACCTGCTGTTCTTGTTTAGCATTGGCATTGATAAAACGCGGGCGATGGGGCTGCTGCGCGGGTTAACTGAATTTAAACGCGCTTATGATCTCAATCTGCGGGTGAAGAATATGTTGCCGGATCTCTATGCGGAAGATCCTGATTTTTATCGCAATATGCGTATCCAGGAGCTGGCGCAAGGGATCCACCGGTTGATCCGTCAACACGATCTGCCCAGCCTGATGCTGCGGGCATTCGACGTCTTGCCGGAAATGAAACTCACGCCGCACCGTGCCTGGCAAAAGCAGATCAAAGGCGAGGTGGAAACCATCGCGCTGGAAGATCTCGTCGGACGCATTTCGGCAAATATGATCCTGCCTTATCCGCCGGGCGTGCCGCTGTTGATGCCGGGGGAAATGATCACCGCAGAGAGCCGCTCAGTGCTCGATTTTCTGCTGATGCTCTGCTCCATCGGGCGACATTATCCGGGTTTTGAAACCGACATTCATGGTGCGAAACGCGATGAAAACGGCGTCTATCGCGTGCGAGTCCTAAAAACCCCGGAAGGGGTTGCGTGATAGCGGTCTGCACGGGTAACGTGCTGGTACAAGGTTAACGGAGAACATTCATGCTGGGATTAAAACAGATTCATCATATCGCTATTATCGCGACCGATTACGCCGTCAGTAAGGCCTTTTACTGCGACATCCTCGGGTTTACGTTGCAAAGTGAGGTGTACCGGGAAGCCCGTGATTCATGGAAGGGCGATCTGGCGTTAAACGGTCAGTATGTGATTGAGCTGTTCTCGTTCCCTTTTCCTCCCGCGCGCCCGAGCCGCCCCGAGGCCTGCGGTCTGCGACATCTGGCGTTCAGCGTTGACGACATCGACGCCGCCGTTGCGCACCTGAAAAACCACGGTGTAGCCTGTGAAGAGATTCGCGTTGATCCGTATACCGATAAGCGTTTTACTTTCTTCAACGATCCAGATGGCCTGCCGCTGGAGCTTTATCAGCAGTAAGGCTTGTCAGTTTCAGCCCGGGCGGGTAACGTGCCGGGCAATACCTCTTTTATGATGCGACGATGACTCAACCTTCACTTGTGCAACGACTCTCCCCGCACCGTCAGTTTCTGGTGGCATTTAGCGGCGGCCTGGATTCCACGGTGCTCCTGCATCAACTGGTCTGCTGGCGGCAACAGGACCCTTCCGTTGTGCTACGGGCAATTCATATCCACCACGGTATCAGCGCCAATGCCGATAGCTGGGTAACACATTGCCAGCAGGTATGTGAAAAATGGCAGGTGCCGCTGGTGGTTGAAAGAGTCCAGCTTGCGCAAAGTGGGGCGGGGCTTGAAGCTGAAGCCCGGCAGGCGCGTTATCAGGCTTTCCGCGAGACGTTGCAGGCCGGGGAAGTATTGCTGACTGCCCAGCATCAAGACGATCAAAGTGAAACCTTGCTACTGGCCCTCAAGCGCGGCAGCGGCCCGGCGGGACTATCGGCGATGCCGTTCGATGCGCCGTTTGCCCATACGCGGCTGATGCGTCCTTTGCTGCATGACTCGCGCGAGTCGCTGCTTAGCTGGGCGCAAAAACATGCGTTGACGTGGATTGAGGACGAAAGCAATCAGGACGACACCTACGACCGTAACTTCCTGCGCTTACGCGTTTTGCCCCAGCTCAATGCCCGCTGGCCGCATTTTGCGCATGCCGTGGCGCGTAGTGCGGCGCTGTGCGGTGAGCAGGAGCAGTTACTGGATGAGCTGCTGGCAGATGAACTTTCGCGGTTGCAGTCAGACGAAGGGGCGCTGGCCATTGCACCGATGGTAATGATGAGCGCACCGAAGCGTGCCGCTATCCTGAGACGCTGGCTGTCGTTACATCATGCGCCAATGCCGTCGCGTGAAATGCTGACGCGAATTTGGCATGAAGTGGCGCTAGCGCGGGAGGATGCAACTCCGTGCGTGCATTCCGGTGGCTTTGAGGTGCGGCGCTTTCAGCAGCAGTTGTGGTGCGTAAAAGCGCTACCCGGGCAAACGAACACGGTATTGGCCTGGCCTGATACCACAGCCTCTCTTTCTCTGCCCGATAACCTTGGTGAATTATCGCTGGTGGCGGGGGGCGATATCCGCGCTCCGCACCAGGATGAAGAGGTCACGGTGCGTTTTAACGCTACGGGGAAACTGCATATCGTTGGTCGCAACGGTGGGCGCAAGCTAAAGAAGATCTGGCAGGAACTAGGCGTACCGCCCTGGCTGCGCGATACCACGCCGTTGCTATTTTATGGGGAAACATTAATCGCCGCTGCGGGGTACTTCGTCACGCATGATGGGGTTTGTGAAGACGGGAACGGCGTGGCGCTGCGATGGGAAAAAACGGGCGGCTAAGCCACCCGTTGTTCAATTATGATTCGCTGACCACCACGGTGCCAATCTGCGGATGGCTAAAGCTGGTTATACGGTCAAGCCGCAGTTCGCGGAGTTCGCCCGCGCTATCGACGACCAGATACTCGACGTTCTTTCGAGAGAGCAGGTCGCGTGCTTTGGCTTGCAGCACTTCACCATCTTTCAGTTCCAGTGCCAGAACAAGGTGGTGCTGGCAGGCAAGCTCGAGATTGTCATAGTCATCGCAATTGATGGGTTGATAAGTATCATTCATCGACATAATCGCTCACCAGTAAGTTTGCCGCTGCATAAGCAGCTTTATCCCTGACTGACGCGCTAAGGGCGTCATCTGCCGCAACGTCGTTCAAAACTTTAAGCACACAGCCCAGCGCATCCGGGATATACCCTAAGTCACCGCTGGCAATTTCCGCATAGCGTTGACGAATTAAATCACAATAATTGTCCACATGCCCTCCTGTCAGCGCTTCAATTAAGCCTATGAAGATAATCTCTGTTTAGCAAGGTGACTATATCATACTCATTTAAGCATTATCAGCGAGATGAGCGTCGGCTAATGCAATTGGGGACAGCCTTTTGCCCTTGATTTCGCTACAATGGCTGCCATTTTTCGCAGGAGTTTCCCATGGCGCTGAAAGCAACGATTTATAAAGCGGTGGTCAATGTGGCGGATATCGACCGTAACCAGTTTCTGGACGCGTCTTTAACGCTGGCTCGCCACCCTTCCGAAACCCAGGAGCGCATGATGCTGCGCCTGTTGGCGTGGATTAAGTATGCAGATGAGCGTCTGCAGTTTACCCGTGGCCTGTCGTCTGAAGATGAGCCGGAAGTCTGGCTGCGCAACGATCATCTGGGCATCGATTTGTGGATTGAGCTGGGTCTGCCGGACGAACGTCGCATCAAGAAAGCTTGTAGCCAGGCGCAGGATGTGGCGCTGTTTACCTACAATAGCCGTTCAGCGGAAATCTGGTGGCAGCAGAACCAAAGCAAGCTGGCGGGCTTTAAGAATCTGAGTATCTGGTATCTGGATGATGAGCAGTTGGCCAAACTCAGCGCCTTCGCCGAGCGCACGATGACGTTACAAGCTACACTTCAGGAAGGCGCTATCTGGTTATCAGACGCTCAGAATAATCTGGAAATTCATTTTACCGCGTGGCAGACGCCTGCATGATTACGCTTTCCGGGCAGGTCAGTATTTCGGATGATGAGTTGACCATCACGGCCATCCGGGCGCAGGGCGCGGGCGGTCAGCATGTGAATAAGACCTCCACGGCGATTCATTTGCGTTTTGACATCCGAGCTTCCAGCCTGCCAGAGTATTATAAAGAGCGCCTGCTTGCCGCCAGCCACCACTTAATTTCTGCTGACGGTGTGATTATCATTAAGGCGCAGGAGTATCGTAGCCAGGAGATGAACCGCGAAGCGGCAATTGCTCGCCTGGTTGCGCTTTTTCAAACGTTAACAACCGAACAGAAGAGTCGTCGCCCTACGCGCCCAACCCGGGCGTCGAAGGAGCGGCGATTGACCTCAAAAGCGCAAAAATCTTCGGTGAAATCAATGCGCGGGAAAGTTCGCTATTAAGCTGAACGTGGATGTCATAAGAATAAGGAATTGAGGGTGAAAAAAGCGATATTAGCCATTGCGGCTACGGGGATGTTATTTGGGCTTTTCGGCTGTAATAACGCGGATATGGCGGCATCAAAACCGACACAGGCGGCCGAATTAACGCCAATGCAGCAGAGCTGGCGCGGTGTGATTCCGTGTGCCGACTGCGAAGGAATCGAAACCTCGCTGTTCCTTGATAAGGACGGCACCTGGGTCATGAATGAACATTATCAGGGCGTAGATCGTGAACCGTCCTCATTTGCATCTTACGGCAAGTGGGCTCGTACCGCCGATAAGCTGGTGCTGACCGATAGCGAGGGTGAGAAATCTTTCTATCGCGCGAAGGGCGATAAGCTTGAGATGCTCGATCGTGAAGGCAATCCCATTGAATCTAAGCTGAACTATACGCTTGAGCCGGTGAAAGCCAGCCTGCCGAAGACGCCAATGGCGATGCGCGGGATGTACTTCTATATGGCGGATGCCGCCACCTTTACCGACTGTGCCACCGGTCAGCGCGTCGCGGTAGCCAACAACGCGCAGCTGGAGCGTGACTACGCTGCCGCTCAGGGTAGCGATAGCAAACCGGTGTTGTTAGTGGTGGAAGGGCACTTTACTCTTGAACCCAATCCCGATACCGGTGCGATGGTGAAAACCCTGGCGACCGATAAAGCTGGGAAGTTTGCGTCCGATAAAGACTGTTCCAGCCCAAGATAACCGCATTGATCGACCGACATGAATGCCAATAAAAAGCCTCGCAAATGCGAGGCTTTTTTTGTCGCCCGGACGAGGCGTTAACGCCGACTCCGGGAAGGCACCGAGCTGATTAGCCCTTAATGGCTTTCACCAGGTAATCGACGATGTCGCCGGTTTTAATCAGCTGTTTGTCACCGTTACGACGGTATTTGTATTCGATGTCGTCGTTGTCGAGGTTACGGTCACCCAGCACGATGGTGTGCGGAATACCGATAAGCTCCATGTCAGCGAACATCACGCCTGGACGCTCTTTACGATCGTCCATGAGCACTTCGATACCCAGACCACGCAGTTCAGCGTAGAGCTTCTCAACCAGTTCCTGCACACGGTAGGACTTGTGCATATTCATTGGCAGAATAGCGACCTGGAATGGCGCAATCGCGTCCGGCCACAGGATACCGCGATCGTCAAAGTTCTGCTCGATAGCTGCGGCAACCACGCGAGTCACGCCAATACCGTAGCAGCCCATGGTCAGAGTCTGATTACGACCGTCTTCACCCTGCACGGAAGCTTTCATCGCTTCAGAGTATTTGGTGCCCAGCTGGAAAATGTGGCCGACTTCGATACCACGTTTAATCAGCAAGGTGCCTTTACCGTCCGGGCTTGGATCGCCTGCGACAACGTTGCGGATATCAGCAACTTCTGGCGTAGCGACGTCGCGATCCCAGTTAATGCCGAAGTAGTGTTTGCCATCAATGTTGGCGCCCGCCGCGAAATCACTCATCACCGCAACGGTGCGGTCGATAACGACTGGAATCGGCAGATTAACCGGGCCAAGAGAACCTGGACCTGCTTTGACTAACGCACGGATTTCTTCTTCAGTCGCAAAGGTCAGCGGACTCGCAACCTGCGCCAGTTTCTCGGCTTTCACTTCGTTCAACTCATGATCGCCACGCACCAGCAGGGCAACCAGCGGAGATTTGCTGCCTTCTACCGCTTTCACCAGCAGGGTTTTCACGGTTTTCTCGATTGGCAGATTGAACTGTTCTACCAGCTCGGCGATGGTTTTCGCATTCGGCGTATCAATCAGGGTCATTTCCTGAGTCGCTGCTGCGCGAGGTTCTTTAGGCGCAACCGCTTCAGCGAATTCGATGTTGGCGGCGTAGTCAGAAGAATCAGAGAAGATCACATCATCTTCGCCGCTTTGTGCCAGCACCTGGAATTCATGGGAAGCGCTGCCGCCGATTGAGCCGGTATCAGCCTGTACCGCACGGAAATCCAGCCCCATACGACTGAATATTTTGCTGTAAGCCGCATACATCGCGTCGTAGGTTTCCTGCAGGGATTCCTGAGAAGTATGGAAAGAGTAGGCATCTTTCATCAGGAATTCACGGGAGCGCATGACGCCGAAACGTGGGCGCACTTCGTCACGGAATTTGGTCTGGATCTGGTAGAAGTTCAGCGGCAGCTGTTTGTAAGAGCTCAGCTCATTACGAATCAGGTCGGTGATGACTTCTTCATGCGTTGGGCCGAGGACAAACGGACGATCGCCACGGTCAGCAATACGCAGCAGTTCCGGGCCATACTGTTCCCAGCGACCGCTCTCTTGCCATAGTTCAGAGGGCTGAACTACCGGCATTAACACCTCGATAGCACCGGCGTTGTTCATCTCTTCACGCACGATGTTTTCGACTTTTTTCAGGACGCGCACGCCGGTGGGCAACCAGGTGTATAACCCGGAGGCCAGCTTGCGGATCATCCCGGCGCGCAGCATCAGCTGGTGGCTGATAACCTCGGCGTCGGCAGGTGTCTCCTTCAGGGTGGAGAGCAGGTATTTGCTAGTACGCATGTTGTTACGGTTCCAGTTGGACGACAGAACAGGCTCAAAATGAGCCTGATATAAAAACAAAGTGATTCAGTGTACCAGTGAGAAAGGGATGTCAAAAGAGAGCGTAGAGAAATTACCGGTTTTCCAGGGCAAAGACTTCAAATCCTGATGATGTCACGCGCCAGCGAACGTTAAAATCGAGTAGCCAGACGGCGTAGGTTTTCCCCTCTTCCTCGTTTTTACGATAGGCCGGACGGGGGTCCTGCGCCAGCACTTCGGCAATAAACTGACGAAGGTGCGGATAACGTTTCTCAAGCCCGATAAGCACCGGGGTTAACTCGGCACTGAAGGTGACATCCACACCGGCATTTGGTGCATCCTGCGCATAGCTGGCCCGTGCCTCAGGCAACGACTCGGCGAAGGGGAGATACGGTTTGATATCGACGACTGGCGTACCGTCGACCAAATCCAGCCCACCGAGCTCCAGGATAACCTGCTCTTTGTGGCAGCGGATATTGCGCAATTCCACAAGGGACATGCCAATCGGATTGGGGCGGAAGGTTGAGCGCGTAGCAAAGACGCCCATCCGCGCATTGCCGCCAAGACGAGGAGGGCGCACGGTCGGGCGCCAGCCACCTTCCATCGTTTGATGAAAGACAAACAGCACCCAAAGGTGGCTAAAGCCCTCCAGGCCGCGTACGGCGTCGGCCTGGTTATAGGGAGGCACAAGATGCAGCTCTCCGCTGCAACTTTTGACCAGTCCAGGCTGACGGGGTACGGCAAACTTTTCTTTATAAGGAGAGCGGATAACGCCTATTTGCTCAAATGAGAAATTGCTCATTTAGCGCTAACGTTAAGGGCTGTTCCTAAGCATACCGCCTGACGATAGCAACCCGGCGTACCGCTGGTAATTTCACAGCTATGTAGCAACACGGCGTTCGCTTTCATTTTGGAGGCATTAATCTGCATGCGTTTGCGGGCAGTTGGAATATTCGGCGGCGAATCCTGGTTTGTTGCCTGGCATGAATCACCGGACACATCGCCCAGTTCACGGAAAGGCTTACCAACCAAATCTTCGGCATTGGTTATGATTCTAACGGGGGCAGCACGGGGTGCTTTAGGTTTTGCGGTCTCCGTCTTGACGGGGGTCGCAGTGCTTTTAGGAGGTTCAACGGGAGATCTGTTTAGCATGGAACAGCCACCTAACAGGAGTGCTAATAAACAGACCGGTAAAGCACGCATAATAATTCCTCTATAAAGGGTAGACCTGGAGGGCTATTGAATCAGGTGCTTGCATAAATGACAAGACGGGCATGCGCCCGTCTTTATAAGAAATTATTTATAGGTAATAAAATTACCAGCCTTTAACAGCGCCGCCGTTAAAGATTTTGTTTGCCGCTTCGTACACTTCGTCAGACTGGTAGGCCTGAACGAATTTCTTCACGTTTTCAGCGTCTTTGTTATCTTCACGTGTCACGATCATGTTCACGTAAGGAGAGTCTTTACCTTCAACAAAGATACCGTCTTTCGCTGGCGTCAGGTTGATCTGGCTGGCGTAAGTGGTGTTGATGACCGCCAGCGCAATCTGTGCGTCGTCCAGAGAACGTGGCAGCTGTGGTGCTTCCAGCTCAACAATCTTCAGGTTTTTCGGGTTCTCAACGATATCCAGTGAGGTTGGCAGCAGGCCCACGCCATCTTTCAATTTGATTAAACCCTGAGCCTGCAGCAGCAGCAGAGTACGGCCGAGGTTAGTTGGGTCGTTAGGAACCGCAATCTGGGAGCCCGGCTGCAGTTCGTCCAGAGATTTGATTTTTTTGGAATAGCCAGCAATCGGGTACACGAAGGTGTTACCGACGGAAACCAGTTTGTAGCCACGATCTTTAATCTGCTGATCCAGGTATGGTTTGTGCTGGAAGGCGTTCGCGTCGATATCACCTTTGCTCAGCGCTTCGTTCGGCAGAACGTAATCGTTGAACGTGACCAGTTCGACATCCAGGCCATATTTTTCTTTCGCCACTTTCTGTGCAACTTCAGCAACCTGCTGTTCTGCACCGACAATCACGCCGACTTTAATATGATTTGGATCTTTTTCATCTTGACCGCAACCAACAAGTGCCAGAGAACCAATCAGAGCACCCACTGCCGCAAAGGTTTTAAAATTGAACGCCATGCTTATTTCCTTAAACTTTTGAGTTGTGTTGTGTGTAACGCTATTTATGAGTCACTGACCGAACGATACGATCGCCAGATAATTGAATTAAATAAACCAGAACAACAAGCAATACCAGCACTGTATTCATCACGGTCGCATTATAGCCAATGTAACCGTATTGATAACCAATCTGCCCCAGACCACCGGCACCGACGGCGCCACCCATGGCGGAGTAACCGACCAGCGTAATCAGGGTAATCGTCGCGGCGTTCACCAGACCCGGCAGGGCTTCAGGCAGCAGCACTTTACAGATGATCTGCATTGGCGTTGCGCCCATTGCACGAGAGGCTTCAATCAGGCCGCCGGGAATTTCCAGCAGGGCGTTCTCGACCATACGGGCGATGAACGGTGCAGCACCTACGGTCAGTGGCACAATGGCTGCCTGAAGACCGATAGACGTTCCCACAATCACCCGAGTGAACGGAATCATCCACACCAGTAAAATAATGAATGGGATGGAGCGGAAGATATTCACCAGCGCGGAAAGCACGCGATAAAGTTTGCCGTTCTCGATGATTTGCCCTGGACGCGTAACATATAAAAGCACGCCAACCGGCAGACCAATCACGAAGCCGAAAAAGCCCGACACGAATGTCATAGCCAGCGTTTCCCAGACGCCACGCGCCAGTAACCACATCATGGCCTCAGACATAACCCAATACCTCTACTTTTACATGGTGTTGCTGCAACCAGGCGATAGCTGCTTGCGTATTTTCAGGGGTGCCGTGCATTTCGGTAAGCATAATGCCGAACTTCACGCCGCCCGCGTAATCCATCTGCGCGCTAATAATGTTGTTATTGACGTTGAAACGACGCGCTGTTTCCGACAGCAGCGGGGCATCGACCGAATGACCGGTAAATTCCATACGCAGCATTGGCACGCTATCGGCAGTTTGCTGTTCTTTCAGGCGAGCCTGATAGTCTTCTGGAATATCCAGATGCAGCGTGGCCTGAATAAACTGTTGCGCCAGCGGCGTTTTCGGATGGGAGAACATTTCGCTCACCGTATCCTGTTCAATCAGTTCACCGTTGCTGATGACGGCGACGCAGTCGCAGATGCGCTTTACGACATCCATTTCATGGGTAATGAGCAAAATGGTCAAACCCAGGCGACGGTTAATGTCTTTCAGTAGTTCAAGAATAGAGCGAGTTGTTGCCGGGTCGAGCGCGCTGGTGGCTTCATCGCACAGCAATACCTTTGGATTGCTCGCCAGTGCACGCGCGATGGCGACGCGCTGTTTCTGCCCACCGGACAGGTTCGCCGGGTAGCTATCGTGTTTATCAGCCAGACCGACGAGATCCAGCAGCTCGGTGACACGACGTTTGATTTCATCTTTTGGCGTGTTATCAAGTTCCAGAGGAAGCGCGACGTTACCAAAAACGGTCCGTGAAGAGAGCAGGTTAAAGTGCTGGAAAATCATGCCGATCTGACGGCGTGCTTTGGTCAATGCCGCTTCAGATAAGGCAGTCAGTTCCTGGCCGCCGACTTCTACGCGACCTTCGGTAGGGCGCTCAAGCAGGTTGACGCAGCGAATCAGCGTACTTTTGCCCGCACCAGATGCGCCAATGACGCCATAAATTTGTCCGGCGGGCACATGCAGGCTGACGTTATTCAGCGCCTGTATTGTACGGTGGCCCTGCTGGAACACTTTTGTAATATTCGAAAGTTTAATCATTAGATTATTTATTATCGGTTAGGTGTTATCCACGGCATATTGTTCTGCCAGAGACGGGCGATGACCGTCAACAAAACGGATGTTAAGGCATCTAGACGGCTAAATCAATCTTCTTTATGCGATCGGCAGTTTCTTGCCTGGCGAAACATGCGATAATAAAGGCACATGCATTTTTCAGGAGTGACACGGTGGCAAAGTCCGTACCCGCAATTTTTCTCGATCGTGATGGCACAATTAATGTCGATCACGGCTATGTCCATGAGATCGATAATTTCGAATTTATCGATGGCGTCATCGATGCGATGCGTGAACTCAAAGAGATGGGCTATGCCCTGGTGCTGGTCACCAACCAGTCTGGTATCGCTCGCGGGAAATTTACCGAAGCGCAGTTCGAGACGCTGACGGAATGGATGGATTGGTCATTGGCCGACCGTGGTGTTGATCTTGATGGCATCTATTTCTGTCCGCACCACCCGCAGGGGAGCGTAGAAGAGTACCGCCAGGTGTGTGACTGCCGTAAACCGCACCCGGGCATGTTGAAGTCAGCGCAGGAGTATCTGGGCATCGATATGGCTTCTTCTTATATGGTAGGCGATAAAATTGAAGACATGCAGGCGGCGGCTGCGGCGAACGTTGGCATGAAAGTGCTGGTACGTACTGGCAAACCTGTCACTGAAGAGGCTGAAAAAGCCGCCGACTGGGTTATTAACAGCCTGGCAGACCTGCCTGCGGCAATCAAAAAGCAGAAATAAGCGGCAAAAAGGCGAAAAGGTGAGCGGTTGAAAGAAAAATGCATTTTTCCTCTTGTCAGCCTGAATTAACTCCCTATAATGCGGCCCCACTGAGACGGAACAACGGCAAACAAGCCGCCGGGTCAGCGGGGTTCTTAAGAGAACGCCGGCAGAGAAAAGCGAAATTAAACGCTTGACTCTGAAAGAGGAAAGCGTA